>Ga0075163_10012900_pt1 | contig 10870 bp, 9 predicted proteins | sample JI1023141ADNA_FD_71478 | JGI IMG/M metagenome (GOLD analysis project Ga0075163, IMG submission 71478) | Wastewater effluent complex algal communities from Wisconsin, to seasonally profile nutrient transformation and Carbon sequestration -... | ecosystem: Engineered > WWTP > Effluent > Algae...
GGTCGGCCCGCGCCAGGGGCGCGAGCCACCGTCGGCCTACAGCCGCTTCGCGTAGCAGGTGACGTTGCCGCCCACCGCGTCGCTGTTGACCCGGGGGCCGATCTTCACGTGCGCGCGGATCGCGTCGCTCAGCTCCGAGCGCGGGAAGCGCTCGGTGTAGAGCACCGCCCAGCCGCGCGTCGTCGAATCGAACGGGTCGATCTGCGCGTTCGGCTGGAAGTCCGGCGCGGTCTTCGGCGGGTTGCGGTTCGTCGCGGCGTAGCCGTCGACCAGCGCGTTGTCGTCCGCTGCCGCGAGCAGGAAGCGGATGGCGTCGTCGACGCTCTTGCCGTCCACCTTGGTGCCGTAGAGGTTCTCGCCCTGCGACCGGGCGATCTCGGCGGAATAGAGCAGGAAGGCGATGTTGCGGCTCTGGTTCTGGAGCGCCCCCGCCCCGCGGTCGGTCTCGAGCGGGAAGCTGCCGTCCGGCCGCATCGCCCGGAGCTGCGCCACGAAGCCCGACTGCACCCCCTGTCGGTAGCGCGCCGGGTCGCCCAGCATCAGCCCGAGCATCATGTCGGCGGCGCCGCGGGCGGTGCCGAGGTTGTTGTCGCCCGGGTGCTCGTCGGCCTGCGCCGCGAGCCGGGTGAGCCAGGCCTCGATCGCCGCCTTGTCGTCGGGGGTCGCCGCCGGGGTCTGCCGCAGGATGTGCCAGGCGGGGAGCAGCGCGGGGAAGGCGTTGATCACGCCCGACGCATTCGTCCAGCTCGGCTTTTCCACGATCCAGGCGTTGGCGTCGGCGTGCTGGCGCAGGATCGCCACCGCCTGCTCTGCCGGGGCGAGGTCGTTCTGCAGGAGCACGTGGAACGCCGTCGCGTTCAGCGCGCGGGCCATGTCGCGCGCCGCGTTGTTGCTGTCGCCGCCGGCCTTCACCGCCGCGAGCGACGGCGCGACGAAGGGCGCGAGATCGGGCACGTCGCTGTCCCTGAGGCAGTAGCGGGTGCCCTTCATCGCGCCGGTGCCGGCGCTGTACGTCCGGATCTGGGCGCTGCGGGTCGACACGTCGAAGAGCGCCTCCGGGTGGGTGACGCCGGCCGGAGAGAAGATCGACGGGCCGCTTGGCACCGCCGCGCAGGCGGCGGCGAAGGTGGCGAGACCGAGGAGAAGCGGGCGGATCGGCGGCATCAGGCGTCCTTTCGAGGCAGTCAAAGCACGAGGTCGATGTTCCAGAACCGGCGGATCTGGTCTTCGCAGGCGGCGCGCGCCGCTTCGGTGTCGCCGGCGAGGCGCTCGACGCGGAAGCCGAAGCGCTCGAAGCCGCTGCGGTCGGCGTCGGTCAGGACGACGATCTCCACGTCGCGCTCGGCGGCGAACGCCGCGACCCGCATGGCGCGCTCGACCGCGTCCGGCGCGTCGGCGGCGGCGCGGAGCCCGACCGCCACCGCGTCGGCGCGCTTCATCTCGGTCTCCGGCATCAGCACCGCCTCGGGCAGCGGAAACAGCTCGCGCCCCGGCGCGGCGCGATGCGGGTCGCGGGCGGCGAGGAGCGCGTCGATCTCCTCCGCGTCATGCCGGCCGATCCGCGACAGGATCGAGCTCCACTGCGCGGGCTCCATAGGCGATCTCCTCGATCAGGCGGGCGGCGCGGCGCGCCCCCGGTTCGGGCAGCGAGGCCGAGGCGAGCCGGGCGCGGATCGCCTCGGCCTCGCCGTCGTCGAGATAGCGGGCGACGAGCCGCTCGAGCGTCAGGAGCTCGTGCGGCTCGACGAGCGCCCCGAGCCCGCGTTCGGCGGCGGCGCGGGCGCGCGCGTGCTGGTCGTCCATGAAGTCCGCCGACTGCGGCACGAAGATCGCCGGCACGCGGTTGTAGAGCACCTCGTGGAACGAGTTGTAGCCCGCCGCCGTCACCGCCACGTCCGCCGCCGCGGTCAGCACCGCCGCGCGCGTCGTCCGCACGATCCGGGAGTTGCGCCAGCCGAACCACGCGGGCTCCAGCGTGGCGTTCGGCCAGACCACCACCAGGTGCAACGTGTCGGCGCGGCGCTCGAAGAGGCCGCAGAGCGCCTGCACCTGGCTGCCGCGCGCGCCCGCCACCCCGGAGCCGAGCAGCGACACCGCGAGCCGCTCGAACGGCCGCCCGAAGCGCGCCGCGAGGTCGTCGCGGAGTCCGGCCCGCTCCGCCGGATCGAGGCGCAGCGCCTGCACGATCGGCCCGACGCTCGCCACGTGGGCCCCGCGCGAATAGGCGCTGTTGAGTTCCGCGAACGCCTCCTCCGGCACGATCACCCGGTCGAACGCCTTCTCGCGGTCGAGGGCGATCGAGTTGTCCTGATCCGCCCGCCAGAGCCCGCGCCGGATCCAGATCCCGGCGATGTCGGGCTCCATCACCGTGCGATAGACCGAATCGAAGATATACGTGCCGTCGAAGACCAGCGCGCGCGCCCCCGTCGCCAGCGCCCGGAGCCGCAGGTAGTTCGGCAGGTCGTGCTCGTGGCTCTGGGCGTGCAGCCGCGAGCGGCCAATGAGCGGCATCACGTCGAAGCCCTGCGCCTTCACGAGCGGCGTGCAGCTCGCGAAGGCGGCGAAGACCGGCCGCGGCCGGTCCGGCGCCATCTCGCGGGCGATGAGGGTCGAGCGTCGCGCATGGCCGAGGCCGACGCCGTTCGTCGGCAGGAAGACGACGCCCCCCGCCGCCGGCCCGGTCCGCTGCCGGCGCGGCGCGCGCGCGCCGCCGCCGAGGAAGGCGAGCACCCGCTCCGGCCGGGCCGCGGCGGCGGCGCGGCTCGCCGCGACGTTCGCGCCGATCGCCCCGAGATTCGGCAGGATCTCCGCGTCGAGAAAGCCGTCGAGCCCGACGAGCCCCGGCGGCGCCGGCACGAAGGCGTCGTTCTCGGCCGCGTTCAGGTGTCCGGCGGTGCCGTCGAGGACCGGCACTCCGGCGAGGAGCAGGTTCGCGACCAGCGTCTGCAGCCGGAAGCTCCCCTCGACCCGGCCGAAGCACACCGCGAGGTCGGTACGCCCCGCGAGGGTGCGCGGCAGCGCCTCGCCGTAGGCGAAGACCGGCACCCCGTGCCCGTGCGCCGCGATCCAGTCGTGCTTGGTCCGGCTGTCGGTCAGGACGGCGAGGCGCAGCCCGCGGCGCGGCGCGAGCGCGCCGAGCGCCCCCACCTGCGCCGGATCCCTCAGGTCCGGCCCGACGAGGAGCAGCCGGGGCACCTCCGGCCGGATCGTCGGCGCCTCGGGCGGCACGCCGAAGGCCGGCGCCGGCCGCCCGGCCTCGGGGCCGAGGTCGAAGAGCTCCGGCTCGCGCCCGAGCACGTAGGCAAGGCGTGCCCGCACCCCGAGCGCGGTCTGGGTCGCGGCGAAGCCGCCGAAGGCGCAGACCCTGACGCCCGCCGCCTCGCCGGCGAGCCGGCGCAGCCGCAGGAGCGTCCGGTCGCCGAGCTGGTCCGCCGCAAGCAGCGCCAGAGTGTCGCCAGCCGCGAGCCCGCCGTCGGCGAGGAGCGGCGCGAGGTCGAACTGCAGGTGCAGCCCGGCCCGTTCCGGCACGGCGCCCACGTCGATCCGCGCCGGCAGGCCGAGCGCGGCGAGCTGGCTCGCGAAGATCGCCAGGTGCTCGGCATCGGTGCGGCCGTCGCGGGCGGTCTCGCAGAGGATCATGGCAGACCCGCCCGGGACCCGAGGAGCGCGAGCAGTCGCGGCACCACCGCCTCCGGCCGGTGCCGCGCGAGATCGGCCTGCGCCCGCCGCACCGCCGCGGCATAGCGCCCCGGGTCGGCGACGTGCGCCGCGACGATCGCGTCGACCCCGCGGCCGTCGTCGGCGATCACCCCCGGGCCGAAGGCGGCCGCGGTCTCGGGATCGGTGATGACGAGCTTGCCCGCGGCGATCGCCTCGGCGATCGCCCGGCCGAAGCTCTCGCGCCACGCCGGGTTGGTGAAGTAGACGAAGAAGTCGAGGCCGGCGAGGAAGTCCTCGACCGGCACCGCCCCGAACGGCAGGAGCTCCCAATGCCCCGGCACCGCCTCGCGGTCGGCGAGGAGCAGGTCGGCGCCGAGGATCGCGCACCGCTCGGCATGGGCCGGGAACTGCGCCATGAGCGCGGCAAGGCCCGGGAACTTCTCGAAGCCGGGCCGCGAATGCCGGCCGCGGCGGTCGCGGGGGCGGTCGGTCGGCGCGACGAACGGCAGGCCGAGGATGTTCGGCCAGTCGTCGCCCGCGATCCGCCAGCCCGCTTCCGGCCGCTCCGCCAGCCAGTCCGCCACGCCGCGGCGGTTCCAGGCGGAGACGGGAGCGAGGAGGCGCTCGCCCGCCACGCTCCGCCCGGCGACGAGGCCGAGGCAGTGCCCCACGTCGAAGCTCTCCCGGCCGCCCGGGCGGGTGAGGTTCTCATGGGTGACGACGATGGTCCGCGCCGCGCTCAGCCGCGGACGCAGCGCGGTCTCGAGCTTGAGCGCCGCGGGGTTGTGCAGGACGATGGCATCGGCCCGGACGACCGGCGGCCGCGCGAGGAGCGCGATCCCGGTGTCCTCGAGCGCGCGGGCGATCTCGGGATGGACCGGCCGATCGCGGAACATCCGGGTGGCGAGCGCCGCGACCCGCAGCGTGACGTGTGGCGCCAGCGCGCGGATCTCGGCGGCGACGGCGCCCGAGGTGCCGCCGGGAAACCGGGGCTCGACGAGGAGCGCCACCCGCGGCCGCGCCGCCGGGGCGCGGGGCTCCGGGGTCTCCACCGCCGCGGTCACGAGCCGCGCGCCCCGGGCCGGCGCGGACGACGGCGGGCCGGCATGCTCAGTATCCCGTCCCCGGCGATCCGCCGTCGCCGCCGCCGTCGCTGCTACCGCCGCCGTCGCCGCTGCTACCGCCGCCGTCGTCGTCGCGGTTGCGATAGCGGAAGAAGTCGTTGCCGCCGACCGATTCGACCAGGAACCGCCGGAGCAGCGCCGCGAGCGGCGTGTCGCCCTCGGCGAGGTCGGGATGGTCGGCGAGATAGCCGCGCAGGCCCTCGACGTCGTTCGTCTCGAGGAGGCTCGAGATCGTGCCCAGCTCCTCCGTCGTCGGCTCCGCCGCGGCTGCGGGGCTGCCGAGTTGCGTGGCGAGCATCATCGCCGACGCCGTAACCAGTATCCTGCGTCGCATTCGTCTTCCGTCTCGTGCGGCCTGCGCCCTCCTTGCGTCCGGCCGGGTCCGCGGGCCTCGGTCCGCCCCTTGGGGTCGGACCGCGGCCCTCGGTATAGGCATCCCGGCGGGGCGAGGAAAGCTGCTGTCCTGTTTCTCTGTTCCGTGCGCCTAGTTGCCGAGGATCCGGCCGCGCAACATCGATTCGACCGCCCGCTCGAGCCGGTTCCGCACCGCGGGCTGCTCCGCGGGAACGACTGCCGGCGTCGGCGCCATTGCCGGCGGCTCGGGCTCCGCCGCTGCGGTCACGGGCGCGGTCACGGGCGAGGCGCGGGTGCGCGCCGCCGTCGCCTTCGGCGCGGCGGGTGCCGGCGGCTCGGCCACCGCATAGGCGACGACCGGCCCCCCGGCGTCGCCGCCGGGAAACGCCAGCGCCGCGCCGGGCGCCCCGGAGAGCGCCCCGGGGAACGCCTCGGCGCCGGCGAAGCGCAGCGATGGCCGCACGCTCCCGGGCGACGCGACGAGCCCGGCGACCGCCGCCGTTGCCGCCTCGATCGAGGCGAGGCGGGCGGGTGGCGCGGCGAAGCGCGGCACCGCGGCCACGGCATCCGCGTCGGCGGCGAGGCTCGGAGCCGCGACCGGCGGCAGCGCCAGCGGCGCCGCCTCGTCGGCCGGCAGCGTCGGCGACTCCGCGGCGACGACGAGGCCGGCCGGCGGGACCGGCACCGCCGCCGTGTTCTGCGCCGTGTTCTGCGCCGCATTCTCCGCCGTCTTCGCGACCGTCTCCGTCGGGGCGACGGCCTCACCCGGGTGCCACCACGAGACGCCGAGGGCGATCGTCCCGCCGAGGACCAGCCCGAGCCCGAGCGCGAGGGCGCTCCAGGTCCGGATCGACCGCCCTCCAGCCGGGCGCGCCGCCGTCGCCGCGGGTGACGCTGCCGGGTCGCCGGCCGGCGCCGCGATCACTGCCTTCAACCGCTCGGGCATCGACGGTCCGGCAGGAGCCGGAGCGACCGGCCGCGGCCCGGCGGCCGGCAACGGCCGCGGCATCTCGGAGCGCGGCACCGCCGGCGCCGCCACGAGCGACGGCATCCGGCGAATCCCGGCTGGAGCAGGTGTCGCCGACGGCTCGCGCGCTTCGGGCCTTGCCGCTTCGCGCGCCACGGGCTTCGCCACGGCAGCGGGCGGCGGCGCAGGGCGCGGCGGGGCCGGGCGAGGAACGGCGCGGGGCGGCGGCGCCGGGTTCGGGGCGGCTGCCGGCCCGCCCGCGAGCGCCTGGTCGAGCGCCCTCAGTTGCTTGGCGCGGCGCATCGCCGGGTCCTCGGGTCGCCCCTCGGCCGGCTTCGCCGCCGGGGAGCCTGCGGTTGCCGCCCCTCCGGTCTCCGCCGCAGCCGGCTGCTCCGCTGCGGCACGGCGGGCCAGCGCCTCCTGGCGGCGGGCACGCGCCTCGGTGAGGCGGGCCTCGAGCATCGCCGGGTCGAGCAGCGCCTCCCAGCCCGGCTCAACCGCCGGCTGCTTGCGGGTCGCGCCTCTCGCCTCCTCGGACATCACCCCACTCCACAATGCACGGCGCCCCCAAAGGGAACGCCGTGCGTATCCGCCCCCCGGCGGCACGATCTCGTGCGCTTACCTAGTGCGAAACGCCGGGGCTTTCCAGCCTCGCCGCCCGCCGGCGCCCCGGACGCGCGGAGGCCCGCCGAAGGCCTCCGCCGACCCGGATCAGAACGGGCTGTCGGGGAAGTAGTAGTCGGCCGCGTTCTCGGGAGTAATCAGCACCGATCCGATGATGAACTTCCCCGAAATCGGTGCCGGCGACACGAGGCCCACGGCGGTGATCTCGATCGCGGTCGCGATCATCGCCGGCGGATAAGTCACATCGGCGGGGATCATCGGGTCCTTGTCCATCACCCGCTTCACCATTTCCTTCATGCCCGCGCCGCCCAGCACGAACTTGATGTCCTTGCGCCCCGCCGCCTCGATCGCGGCGAGCACCCCCACCGCCATGTCGTCGTCCGCGGCCCACACCGCATCGATCTGCGGGAAGCGCGACAGGTAGTCCTGCATCACCGCAAAGCTGTCGTCGCGATTCCAGTTGCCGTGCTCCTCGCCGAGGACGTCGAAGCCCTTCCCCTCGATCGCGGCCTTGAAGCCCGCCATCCGCTCGTTGTCGATGGTGGTCGGCAGCCCGCGCAGCACCACGATCTTGGCGCCCTCGGGCAGCACCTCGGTCATGTAGTCGCCCGACTCGCGCCCGAAGCCGGGGTTGTCGCCCGCGACGTAGAGGTCCTCGATCCCCGGCACCCCCAGCCCGCGGTCGACCACGGTGATCCAGGCCCCCGAGCTCTTGGCGTTCTGCACCGGCCCGGTCAGCGGCTCGGACTCGAAGGGCAGCACCACCAGCGCGTCGATGTGGCGCGTCGCCACCATGTCCTCGATGTCGTTCACCTGCTTCGAGGGATCGGACGCGGTGGTCAGCACGAACTCGAGCTGCGGATAGACCTTCTCCAGCCGCTCCACCGCGGCCTGCGCGAAGTAGTTCATGCCGCCGGCCCAGCCGTGGGTCGCCGCCGGGATCGAGACGCCGATCACCTTGTGCTCGGCCTCCTGCGCCAGCGCCGGCACCGACAGCGCCGCCGAGAGCGCCAGTGCGGTTGCGAGATGCTTCATGCTTCTTCCTCCCTGAAGGTTGGGCCGGGGCTACTGCCCCTGCCGGGCTTCGCGCTGCAGGACCACAGCGAGAACGATGATCGCCCCCTGGATCGCCCCGTTGAGGTAGGGCGAGACGAAGTTGGTGAGATTGAGGATATTGCCGATGAGGCTCAGGATCAGCACACCGATCACCGTGCCCCAGACCCGGCCGAAGCCGCCCTTCAGCACCGTGCCGCCGATGATGACCGCCGCGATCGCCTCGAGCTCCCAGAGGAGCCCGGTCGAGGGCGAGGCCGAGCCGAGCCGCGGCACGTAGAGGATCGTCGCGATCCCGACGAGCAGCCCCAGGACGACGTAGGTGGTGAGCCGCACCCGCGCGACCCGCACGCTCGAATACTTCGCCACCTGGTCGTTCGAGCCGATCGCCGCGCAGTGCCGCCCGAACGCCGTCGCCCGCATGGCGATCTCGCCGAGGACGACGACCACCGCGAAGACGATGATCGGCCACGACACCCCGAGGAGCCCGCCGTAGTAGACCGGCTGGTAGAAGCTGCGGAGCCCGAAATCGAGCGACAGCGTGCCGCCGTCCGCAAGCCAGGTGACGAGGCTGCGATAGATCCCCATCGACCCCAGCGTCACGATGAACGCCTCGATCCCGAGCCGCGAGATCAGGACCCCGTTCAGCCATCCGGCGGCGCCGCCGGCGAGGAGCGCCACCGCCATCCCGAGGAGCACGATCGGCACTCCGACCCCGAGCCGCGGCAGCGCGAGGTTCATGACGAGGATCATCAGCCCGGCGACGAACGCCGCCATCGAGCCCACCGAGAGGTCGAGCCCGCCCGCGGTGATGACGAAGGTCATGCCGACCGCGATGATCCCGATGAACGCCGAGCGGGCGAGCACGTTGGTGATGTTGTCCCAGGCGAGAAAGCTCGGGTTCATCAGCGCCCCCATGACGAGCAGCGCCACGAGCGCGAGCACCGGCCCGATCACGCTCATCTGCACGCGGAAGGATCGCTCCGCGCTCATGACGCCACGATCGCATCTGGCCGGATCACGCGGCGCGAGTCGCCGGCGCAGGTCGGGTGTGATGTCCCGAACGACCAGAGCGGGCCTCGGCCCGCGAGTCCTCGGCCCGGCAAGCGAACGCGACTCACGTTCGCCGGGCCAAGGGCCGGAGCCCGGGACGGGCGGAGGCCCTCAGGGGTGAAGATTTCTCCGTCCGGCGCCAATCCGTCCGTGCCTGCCCTGGCGGGCGCGGAATCGCGCCTGCCCCCGGCAGGCGCGGACGGATTTGTCACACGCCAAATCCGTCCGGCGTCACCGTCGCGACCAGCGACCGGCCGGGGCTTTTCTCCGCCGTGCTGCCTCTTACGATCCAACTGCAATCCCCCGGTCTTCATGACGCTGTCTCATGACACCGCCTCCGCCGCCGGCATGACTCCCATGGCGAGCCGCACGATCGCGTCCTCGGTTGCCGCCGCGCCGGCGAGCTCGCCCGCGATCCGCCCGCGGCGCATGACGAGCACCCGGTCGGCGAGCCCGATCAGCTCCTGCATCTCCGACGAGATCACCACGATCGCCCGCCCCTCCGCGGCGAGCTTGCGGATGAAGCCGTACATCTGCTGCTTGGTGCCGATGTCGACGCCGCGGGTCGGCTCGTCGATGATGACGATCCCGGGCTCGCAGAGCATGGTCTTCGCGAACAAGAGCTTCTGCTGGTTGCCGCCCGAGAGGTTGCCGACCCGCACCGCCCGGCTGCCGCGGATGTCGAACGCCGCGACCGCCCGGTCGAGCGCCGCCTCCTCCGCCGCGGTGTCGATCAGCCCGCGGCTGAACCGGGCGAGCGCCTGGAGCGTCAGGTTCTCGCGCATCCCCTTGTCGAGCAGGAGCCCGCGGGTCTTTCGGTCCTCGGTCAGGTAGCAGATCCCGAGCGCCAGCGCCTCCCACGGCTGGCGGATCGCGACCGGACGGCCCTTCACCCGCACCTCGCCGGTGGCGGGCCTGAGGCCGCAGAGCCCCTCGAACGCCTCGGTCCGGCCCGCGCCGATCAGGCCCGCGACCCCGAGGATCTCGCCCTGCCGGAGCTCGAAGCCGACGCCCTCGGCGAAGCCCGGCACGTCGAGCCCGGCGACCGCGAGCACCACCTCGCCGGGCGCGCCGTCCTTTGGCGGATAGAGGTCGCGCATCTCGCGCCCGACCATCGCCGCCGCCATCGCGTGCTCGTCCTTCTCCGCCGCCGGCCCCGACCAGACCACGGCGCCGTCGCGCATGACGGTGAGGTCGTCGGCGATCGCCTTCACCTCGTCGAGCTTGTGCGAGGTGAAGAGGATCGCCGCCCCCCGCGCGCGCAGGGCGCTCACCTGCCGCAAGAGCACCGCCGTCTCCGCCGTGGTCAGCACCGCCGTCGGCTCGTCCATGATGAGGACGCGCGTCTCGCGCAGCAGCGCCTTGGCGATCTCGGCCATCTGCTTGTCGGAGTTCGACAGGCTCGACACCTTGCGGCCGGTCGCCACGCGGCAGTCGAGCCGGTCGAGCAGCTCGCGCGTGCGCGCCCGCATCGCCGCCTTGTCGAGCAGGAGGCCGCGCCGGAGCTCGCGTCCGAGAAAGACGTTCTCCTCGACCGTGAGCTGTTCCGCGAGGTTGAATTCCTGATGGATCATCGAGATCCCGCGGGCCTCCGCCTCGCCGATCGAGCCGAAGGCGACGGTCTCGCCGTCGAGCCGGACAATGCCCGCGCTCGCCGGCTGGTAGCCCGCGAGGATCTTCATCGCCGTCGACTTCCCCGCGCCGTTCTCGCCGACCAGCGCATGCACCCGCCCGGGCCGGAGCGCGAGGTCGACGCCGTGCAGCACCTCGATCGGCCCGAAGCTGCGGCTGACGCCTTCGAGCGCGAGGACGGGCGCGGGGAGCGGCTCGCTCACGGCTCGACCCAGGCCGCATTCGCCCTGGACGAGCGGATCGCCGCGGAGATGAAGCGCATGCCCGTCATGCCCGCGTCGATCCCCGGGAGCAGATCGAGCACCTCGGCGCGCTTGCCCGCCTGCGCCGCGCGGATCGCCTGCGCCGCGCCGAGGTAGATGTTGGCGAAGCCTTCGAGATAGCCCTCCGGGTGCCCGCCCGG
>Ga0075163_10012901_pt1 | contig 10869 bp, 15 predicted proteins | sample JI1023141ADNA_FD_71478 | JGI IMG/M metagenome (GOLD analysis project Ga0075163, IMG submission 71478) | Wastewater effluent complex algal communities from Wisconsin, to seasonally profile nutrient transformation and Carbon sequestration -... | ecosystem: Engineered > WWTP > Effluent > Algae...
ACGGGTTGGATTGTCAAGAAATCCAAATTTGACAACCCCCTAGATTTTTATAAGACGGGACAGGGGCGTGTCATCTACGCGAAGAACGAAGCGGACATTATGGGCGATGCAAGACAGCTTGATGCGCGCCCAATACCAGCCGGACTCATGGAGCTACAGGGACTTTACAACAATTTGATAATGCGTGTCGTTGGTGTAAACGAAGAACTACTTGCTGCGGCGGATGATGACAAAGCCGGTATTCTTGCCATGTTGCGACAAGGTGCGGCGCTCGTCAACCTTCAAGATTTGTTTGATAACCTACGCCAATCCGAAGAGATCGTGGGCAATCGCTTGATGAAAATGATTCAACGAAATTGGACTCCCGAAAAAGTCTTTCTGGTGACAAAAGAACAACCGACACCGGAATTCTTCTCCGGCACCTTCGGCAAATATGACTGCGTCACCGCAGAAGCGCCGCTTACAGAGACCCAACAACAATTATTCTTCTCACAATTGATGCAGTTCAAAGAAATGGGTGCTCCGATTTCATGGGGCTTATTGTTGTCAAAGTATCCGGGACAAGGCGCGCAAGAGATTCTCGAAGACGTGGAAAAACAAGAGCAGATGCAACAGCAGCAGCAGCAACAGATCGCACAAGCAGAGATGCAAGACAAGGCAGTTATTAACGATCTATTGATGAAAGAAGGCATGGCAAAACTTGCTTCCGCAAAAGAAAAGCTGGCTAAAGCAGAGGATGACCGCGCACTGGCAACCTTACACCGCGCTCAAGCCGCAAAAGACCTTGAAACGGTAGAGATGCAAAACATTAATGCTTTCATCGACACCATCGTCAAGCTGGAGAAGGTAGATTCTTTTCCTGAGCAACTAAAACAAGCACAAACAGAGGTGCAAGATGTACGGTAAAACAGTTCAAAGCATGGCTCCAAATAGCACACCGGGGCGCATGGATGATCTGGGGGATACAACCACAGACCATAACAAGCTACGCAAGCAAGAACTCGCGAACACACGAATGAATGGTTATATGACCAATCAATTCGCAGGTCCGGGAGAACATAAAGGTCCAGCCAAGGTGAAAGGCAAGTCCGAACACAAAGCGGATGAAGATGAACTAGGTTCAGATTACGGAGTTTAATCATGGCGATGAAACCTTTAAGAGAGCCGGCGAGAGCAAAGCCCAATCTCAAGAATTTCGTTAAGCAAGGACAAGAAGGCGCAGATGCAGGTTCCGATCGTGTGAACGACCGTACCAGTGAAGGCGTTAATGATTCCGATGCCTACCTTGAAAAAGTGGGTATGAAAGCGAAGCATGAGAAATCGGAAGAGAAAGGCTCGGTTAAGAATGGCAATTACGGTTCCCGTGATGGCTCCGATAATCAAGTTTATTCCGATCGCGGGATGAAAGACCCCGATATGTCGAAGCTGAATAAACAACAGCTTCCGAACAATAGAATGTATTCGTACGTCCAATAGGTGACACATGTTGATAGATTTAAATGGAAATGCGTTAGGGGAGCAAATGACCCAACCGTCCACGGATTTACGTTTCGACGTTGCAATGCAACGCGGGGATGTGCGTTCGGCGATGGGGTGGGCATTCGTACACCGTTTAGAAAAATTAGTTAATGAGTTATTGGCGAAACATGATTGTCCCGAGATTTTTTGGGTAGTTTATACCGCAAAATGGGATGACGTTGAACGCAAAATCAAAGAGCTATGGCAGGTAACGGACGAAGAGCCGAACCAGATGATGGGACAGGTTGTTTATAAGATATGGAAAGATGGAAAGGCGGAATGCTGTGCATTGCCTTTCGATATTCCCGTACCCGAAGAAGAATTGTCCGACGAATTGGTTTTGGAGAACGCCCAATTTGCCGCCAATATGCCACTTTCCGATCATATTTTCGAAAAGATTAATTGACAAAATGTAGTTGAAAAAATTTTAATTAAATTATCAAGTAAAGATTTTATTTGATAGCCTCGTCAGCTTGAAAGACGTAAAAAGGGTACCAATGACTGAACAAGTCGAAGGCGTAACAGAGCCAGCCGCCGCGGTTCAACAAAATGAAGTTCAATCCGACAAAGAGATGAACTTTAGAGCATTGAGAGAGAAGTTAGAAACAGTAGAACGAAATAATCAGATGTCGCAATTGCGAGTGATGGAGTTGGAGCGATCCTTACAAAATCAATCGCAACCACAGACGCAACAGACAACATACAGTGACGACGATATTCCCACGTGGGGAGAGCTTAAGAAAGTTCGAGAGAGCGAGCTTCAAGAGGTAAATCGTCTCAAGGAACAGTTGACTGATCTTAGGATGCGTTCGCGTTACACGGATTACGAATCTACGGTTAAAGACTATCTCCCCGATGTACTGCAAGAAGACCCTGACCTTGCCCTTGCTATACAGAATAACCCGATGATGCACCGTTTGGCATACAAATTGGCGCAGTCATCACCTAGATACCATCAAGACAAGCTCGCAAAAGCAAACGAAGCGACCGTAAATAAGATCGTTGACAATGCTTCGCGGACACAGCCGGCAAACGCCCGCAAGAACGTGATGGTACAAGACGAAGACGCGCGAATGGCTGTCATGACAGACGATCAGATTTTGGCAATGTTCAATATGGCAAAGGCGAGGTCCTAAACCTAAAAGGTGACACACTATGTCAATGACAACCTTGGCTACACTGCCGCCAGCAGTTAACCAAATATTCGACCGTCTATTGTTGATGATCGCTCGCCCGTACCTTATTTATAATAAGTTCGCGGTGAAAAAAGCACTACCACAAAATAGCGGTCGCCAGATGGTACATAGACGTTATTTGCGTCTAGCTAATGCGACGACCCCTGTTGCATCCGGTGATTTGATTTCCGAAGTCGCTGCACAAGCTATCGACATCGTTACTCAAATTCAGTTCTACGGAGCGTTTATTAAGTATGACAATCAAATGCAATTGTTAATTAACGATCCGATTTTGAATTCATTTACCGAATTACTTGGTATCCAAATGGGTACTACGCTTGACGCTTTGACAAGAGACGTTCTTGCTGCGACAAGCTCGGTTATCAATTGTAGTAACGGTTTGAACGGTAATACACCGACGGAACTTACTCGCGCTGACATCGATATCGCAATGGTGACATTGGATACGAACGACGCATTGATGATCACTGAGTACATAGAAGGTACTATGAAATTTGGTACACAGCCAGTTCGTCAAGCCTACTTCGGATTCTTAAACTCCGCGATCATTACCGACCTTCAAAACTGCGATGGATTTATCTCAGTTGCGAACTATCCGGTACGCGACGGGTTGGATGCCGAGTGGGGTAGCGTTGGTAACGTGAGATGGTTACGAAGCTCGCAAGGGTCAGTAAACACGAACGTTTCGCCAAACGTGTACAACAACCTGATCGTTGGTCGTGAAGCTTATGCATGTATGCACTTGTCAGGTCGCGATGCGGCTGAGCAAGACGCAAACATTGCACAAAACGGTTCTATCATCGTCAAGCCTCTCGGCTCGGCTGGTGCTTTAGACCCTGCTAACCAGTTCGGTACTGTATCTTTCAGCGTGTTCTATGCGGCACGTATTTTGAACGATGCGTTTATCAGAAACCTACGTTCAACCGCAGCATAAGGAGGACAGTATTATGGCTACAGAAGGCTACATCATACAAGGATCATTCACTAGCGGCGGTTCCGCAGTGCCTTATCACTTACAATTGCCGATTCAAACCGTGCAAACCAACGTCAGCAATACAAATATTGCGACAACACTGTCTCAACCTTCGTTAGTGTCATTTAAAATGTACAACTATACGAAGTATGGAACTAATGATCAAACGATCGAGATGAAATGGTTTAGAGGGATGGGAGATGGTGATGCTTTACTCATCACTCGCGGAACTACCGACCTTTCATCGAGCCTTGAAACAACCAACGGTTTTACGATTATCAACAACACCGATCTTTTTGGCGTGCAGATTACTGCCATCACAAAAGCAAATCCGGGCGTTGCGACATTCGTTGGACCAGGTTTTTCACCCGGTCAAGGTATCCCAAATTGGGCATCAGGCGACACTTTCAAATTTAGTTTTGTTGGTGGTTCATCTGGTACTGATTGGGCTGCACTGAACGGTAATTCGTACACCATTACAAGAATCTCCGCTAACACCTTTAGTTTCGCCGTAGACACCAGTGGATACACTGGCACATATACAGCTAACTCGGGCGTTGCTTATCGCGTACAAGCTGTTTCTGGTCAACCCATTCCGCCTCTTAACGTTGCGGACGTTGGTATTGGTCTGGGGTCAGCTGTTCTTGGTAATGACGGCGATGTCATGTATTGGGAAGCGTTGATCAGCGACGACAGTCGCGCACTCGGGGATATTGGGGCTTAATAGTCTCATTGCAAACCGAGTTACAGTTTCACAGGGTGGGGGCAATTTGTCCTCACCCATCTATTAATCGAGGAAATATGGCAGAAAAAGAATTGAATGAGCAGCAGCAAGCAAAAGAAGATAAAAAATATCGTCGTGTCGTAAGAAGACGTGTAGTTGTTGAAGAAGAAGAGACCGATCGTCCTGATCCAGCTCAATACGAATTGGTGAAATTTATATTCTTTAACGAAGAACAAAGAGGCGTTCCACAGCCATACGAATGGATCGACAAGTGGTTAAAAATTGGTGCATGTAAGGGCATGATGTACGATGGACAGATTTACAAGCTCCCAAGAATTGCATTCGAATATTATCGCGATCAATGTTATGAACCTGTCCGTTCTAACGTTGAAGAAGAGATTGTCCCCGGTCAAAGAAGTATGGTTTCCCGTGTAACAGGTAAGAAATTTAGATTCCGCATGCAGGAAGTGGCGTAATGGCATTAAATTTTACGTTAGATGACATTCGCCAGGTTGTTCGAGATTTAACGAGTTCGCCGACGCAATATCAGCTAACGGACGCTAAGATCGACGACTTGATTAATAAGTTCATTTTGTTCGTTTTACCGGATGATATGAAACCTTTCAAGACGTTGGTTCCGTATGTGTTTTACACGGTTCAAAACCAAGTTGAATATCCTTTCGATCTTGAGCAATACATGTCCCTAGAACCGGGAATGTTTTGCAATGGTATGCAATTGTTTTATTACCAAGATCAAACGATCTGGTTGAGAGAATATCAATACCAATATCAGCAAGATCAATTCGCTAGCGGCGACGGCGTCGCTACGGTCTTTTCAGTTTCAGCCAATCAAGTTCCAATCGTTCCCGGAACTGTCATTGTCACTGACGGTGTGGTCGACATGGTCGATTCAAATAAAGATGGCATTTTGACGGCAACAAATGGAACGGGTGGCGCGGGTGTTGTAGATTATTCGACGGGGGCGATTACAGTGACTTTCAGTGTCGCTCCTCCTTTTGGGAATAACATTATTCTTACTTGGGCACCGTTAATCAATGGTCGTCCCCGTGCGTTATACTACAATCAAGGCGCAGGAACGATACAGTTTAGTCCGATACCTGATCAGGCATACCGAATCGATGCACAAGCATACATCATCCCTACAGCATTTATCGCCAATGGTTCGGGTTTACAGGTGCCGGAGCAACAATATTGGGGTTACACGATCGGTTATGGTGTAGCGATTGAGATATTCCGTCGACGTGGTCAGCTTGACCAAGCGCGTGGATTCCAACCCGATTATGATTTTTACCTTGATCGTGCAATTGGACGGTCAACCCAACAATATTCAAGCCAACGCAGCGTACCCAAATGGTAAGTAAAGCGGCTTTACAAGGAAACAAAATGGCAAGCAAAGACATCAAACCAAAAATGAAAAATAAATTGATAAAGCACATTAACAAAGACGGGAAAGAATTCAAAGAGATGATTAAGGAAGAGAAAAAGGAAATCAAAAGCTTGAAAGGGCAGATCAAAGACGACGCAAAACTCAAAAAAACCTTAAAGAAGTCGGGTAAACCGGGCAAGGAAGCACGCATTGCGGAAGTGATGAAAGGATCGAAAAAGAAATGAAGAAGAAAGCCAACAAAGTAAAACAAGTAATGGGTGAGTTCGCAAAAGGTGAGCTTCATTCCGGTAGCAAGAAAGGTCCGGTTGTGAAATCAGCTAAACAAGCGTTGGCGATCGGATATGCAGAAAAACGTAAACACAAGAACAAAAGTTAGTGTAAATTTATCGCCATGTAGAGTACACTCATCTCTAAAAAAGAGGTGATATGTCAATATGTAACAAATGTAATTTAGAAAAAGAAATAAAAAAACCAAATCTGCAATGCGTAACATGTTTAAATGAATACAAAAAAAATTGGAGAAGAAAAAATAAAAACAGAAAATGTTCTTATTGCCAAAAAGAATATATTCCAAAAGCTAAAGATAAGCAATGCTGTATTGAATGTAAAATTTTAGGAAATATAAAAAAAAATAATGATTGTTGGGAATGGGATTTAGCATATGGGAGAGGCGGATACGGTAAAGTGATTTACGAAAAAAAAACATGTATCGCGCATAGAGTATCATATGAGGTTTTTGTGGGTAAATTCGATTTGTCATTGCAAGTATGCCATAAATGTGACAATCCTAAATGTGTAAACCCAGATCATTTATTTTTGGGAAGTCAAAAAGAAAATGTAGAAGATTGCATAAGAAAAAATAGAAGAAATACAGCCAAGGGATGGTTTCATAAACCAGAAACAAAACTTCTTTTCAAAAATAGGAAAAGAGGTGATGTTAAAGGTGAAAAACACCCAATGAAAAAACTTGATAATGAAAAAATTATAACGATTAAAAAAATGTATGAAATGGGATATAAACAAAAAGAGATTGCTAAGCAATTTGATGTCGACCAAAGTGCCATTTCTTATATTGTAAGGGGTGAACGATGGGGACACATAAGTGATTAATACTTAGGAGGTTACAGTGACGTGGGACGCAAACACACCTTTGCCATCAGACAAGATACGAAACTTTCCCGGCGATATTACGACGAACCAATGGCCTGTCATACAGACAATTGTATCGGCTGACCATCAATTCAATCTAACGCCAGTTCTCAATGACAATAGCGGTTACCACAAAACGATTCATTTTGTTACCGAAGGCGCAACGCCTGCCGCGGTTGCCGGTTCGGGTGAGCTGTATACGTTAACGAAAGATACAACTGAGACACTTTTCTTTCAAGAAGGTGGCGGGCGTGAAATACAGATTACTGGACCAGCGACGACGGCGGGGACGCATCCTTACATGACGTTGCCGGGTGGATATATCCTTCAAGGCGGGGCGGATAACGTTGCTACAAACACAACCACAACAATCTCTTATGGTATCACGTATGGGGCAGTATACAGCGTGGTAATAACGGGTGTAACGGCTGGTGATCCTAATAAAAACGTATTTGTTCAATCTGTCGGTTTAGGAAGCTTTGTTGTAAACAATAAATCTTCGACAATTTCTTCAATAAATTGGATAGCCTTCGGATTACAAGCATGAGTGGATATCAACCTTTTATGGTCGCTCCCTCGACCTCCGGTGTCAGTCGCTACCTCAAGCCCTGGTTGCAACCCGAAGACGCACTTGTTGACATGCAAGATTGCTATACATATCGGGGTGTCATCCAGAAACGATATGGGTTTGGTTATTTTGCTAACTTCCCGGATGGTGTTGGTGTTTACCAAATGGCTTCTGGAACCGGTGACCCTGTCAACAAGACATTTACTGGAACAATCCCGTATTTGCCTGTTGGAAAACGATCCCTGCAAATAAAGCACACATTAGCAGGCGTGATTATCACCGATGGTGTCGATGATGGTGCAGGGAATATTACTGGAACAAACATCGCCGCCGGAAGCACGATAAATTATGCCACTGGAGCGATTTCTATTACGTTCACCACCGCCCCGGATAATGCAACTGGGATTCGTGTCGATTATGGTATCCGCATCGGTGTTGGCAATGGCGTGACAACATTATTTACGGTGAACTTAAATACATTAATTCCCGGACTACCGATTAATCGAAACAGTGTTTATGTAGCAAATACTGCGACGGCTCAGCATTCGCTTTCAACATTTGACGTATCCAATAGCGCCGGAACAATTGGAACGTTAACGGACTTACCGAACGGTGTAAATGCCGGATTTATCACATACGCAAGCGGATTTTTATCAGTTAATTTTGTTGTGCCGCCGCCGGCTGCCGCAGCGAACCAAGACGTTTGGGTTCGATGGGAATTTCAAGCCGACCCGTCACCGATAAAGGGCATTAAGTTTTTCTGGACTGCGGACGGAACTCAACAAACTTTAGTGTTTAATGATACGATGGCAGCCGTTGTCGATTCAACTAATAGAAAGCTAACAAATATTTCCGGACCAAATTTCTTCAATACAAATCCAAAAGCATTCTTTTCGGTGGCAAACTACATCGGCAAGGCGTTCATCGTCAACAATACCGACCGTTTGACGGTATGGGACGGAACATTTTTGTTTCAGCCGATTGTATCAATCCTTTCGTCAACGCCATTGGTCAATAATCTAACAACAGCATTGTTCGTTACAGTATACAAGAACCGTTTAAATCTATTTCGACCGACGATAACGGGGACTATAAAGCCTCAGCGATTGATGTATTCCGCGTTAAACAATCCGTTCTCATGGGCAAGCGATGTCCAAGGTAAAGGCGGATTCGTCGAAGCACCGACACCAGAGTGGATAATGTCGCAAGAGTTTTTGCGAGATGAAACCATTGGATTTTTTCAAGACTCTACGTGGAAATTGCGATATACGGGCATTGATACATCACCATACCGATGGGAGAAGCTCAACGATATGCGTCGAATTGATTCACCTTACGCGACGGTGTCGTATCAAGAATATGTAACTGCCGTCGGCGCAACTGGGTTACTTCAATGCGATGGTGTTAATGTCGAACGTTACGACGAAAAAATAATTGATTTTACCAATGACGAAGTAAATCCCGATAATTTCGATTTGTGTAACGGGTATCGCTTTGACAATATTAATCAACAACTTGTCTGTTACCCATCGAAAGAAGTCGATGTAACATTTTATTGTGACAAATGGTTAGTGTGGAATTATCTCGAAAACAGCTTCTCAACATTCAATATCGAATCAACGACATTCGGAGCGTATTACAACAACCGCGACCTTGCGTGGCAAGATTTTACCGCTGCGAACGGATTGGATTATTCATGGAGTGACTTCCAAGATGGGCAAAATTGGTTGTCGTATTTTAGTCAGAAAGGGGCAAAGATTCCAATATTCGGTACCCGCGATGGCGAGATTATGGAAATATTCCCGTTCTTCTCAACGGATAACGGAACAAAGACAGGGTTCGAATTCTTGACAAAGGATTTTAATCCATTCGTCAAACAAGGTCAGCGTGCAACGCTGGGATATGTGGATTTTTATTTTGACCGACCAAGCTCGCCGGGCGATTATGACCCTGATTACTTGCTGAACATTGATTTTTTTATCGATGAAGAAGAAACCGCGTCGTTAACCATAACGCTAAACCCTAGTGAAGATGATTGGAAACAGAAACGCGTATTTGTAAATATGAACGCGCAGTTCCACCGTTTCAGAGTGTACCTAACCCCCGATCAGATTGCCAATTCAACCGTGACGACTAAGGGGTTTACATTGAATGGGTACATTCTCTGGTTCGCCCCCGGCGGAAGGTTGCCCGGAATATGAGTTATACAAGCCAGCCATTAATTCCGATGCTTTCGCCTGTAACCATCTATAAAGAAAGTCAGCGACCGCTTACGGACCAAGTAAACGACCTTTACATCAATATATCCGACATAGTTAACGACAAAAAGCGTGCTGATAAATATCTGAAAGAAGAAGTAATCACGAATGACGTATGGGTGGATGGGAAGGCGGTCTTTCGATTAACCATACCGACCGGTGTATTGGCAGCAGGCGCAACAAACACGATCCCACACGGGATAGTTACCATTGATACATTGGTAAACGATCGCGTGATGGTATCAAACGGAACGAATCAACGGAAACTCGGCTATTCAAGCTCTGTTGCTGCCAACGCTGCCAGCGTGGATGTAAATGCAACCAATGTGGTTATCGTTACTGGCGCGGGATTCGGTGCAAATTATGAAGGGTACGTCATTCTCGAATATACGAAATTGTAAATCTTTATTTTAAAATATTGCTTCATCGAAAGCAGTATGATAAAATAAAATTTAACAGGAGAAGAAGCATGGATTTTTGGCAAGGACTAAGCAAAACAAATCCTTTGTACAGTGTTTTCAGTAATGAAAAAAAAAGAAAACAATTAGGTAAATTTGCATTTGGAGAAAGAGACAAAGCCAAAAATATGGACCGTTTGTCTCCCGAACAACAGCAATTGTTTCAATCCGTGATGCAATCTTTATTGGGTGAAGAAGGTGGGCAATTTGGCGATATATTTGGCGAATTTAATCCTGAGGAAGCCGCGGACGTGTTTCAGCAAGGTGTCGCAAATCCTGCCATGAGAAATTTCAATCAACAAGTAATCCCCGGAATCCAGCAAGCATTTGCTGACCAAGGCGCATCGTCCGGGTTGAACAATTCCCTTGCAACCGCCGGCAGGGATCTTTCAGAGAATCTTTCTTCACAGCTTGCAATGTTCATCAACCAACAAAAGATGAATCAGAATCAAAATCGAATGCAAGGTTTGAATTATGGATTGAACACACAACAATATAATCCATATATTCAACAAGGGTATGGTGGGTTGATTCCGGGAATGGCGAATAGTTTTGCTCAAGGTGCCGGGAAAGCCGCAGGATCGTTTTTTTAAGGGGAAAATATGACTTTCACATTA
>Ga0075163_10012902_pt1 | contig 10869 bp, 19 predicted proteins | sample JI1023141ADNA_FD_71478 | JGI IMG/M metagenome (GOLD analysis project Ga0075163, IMG submission 71478) | Wastewater effluent complex algal communities from Wisconsin, to seasonally profile nutrient transformation and Carbon sequestration -... | ecosystem: Engineered > WWTP > Effluent > Algae...
TAAAAACTAAAGAAATATTCATATGAAGTATACTTTAGATATTTTACCATTTAAAGAGCCTATGATTGAAGTAAGTTTAAACGATTTAGATTTAGTCTTACAGACTGATGGAACTGGTTATTGGAGTAAAATTAAAAAGAAAGTTAAAATTACACATATGGAATTTACATTAAGTTTAAATAATTATGGTGAATTACAAGTCTTCTTTGATGAAGATTACTGGAATACTTCATCGGATGGATTAATTTATACAGATAAATTATTTATAGAAGGATTAAATAATTTCTTTAAGAAAATTGGTCTATCTGAGCGGTATGAATTTCCAGATTATTCCGAACATGGTATGCAGGGAACGGAGTATGTTTCTTTAGATATAGACCGTGAAACAATGAATGAATTAATGCGAATGTCTAAACTACCTAAATCATTATTCTATGTAAACTTAATGGACGTATTATACATACTTGCAGATGACTTTGATTGGTAAATAATCTATGTACCGTTATAGAAATTTCTATAACGGTATTTTTTTTTAATAAACCATTTTATAGTATTTTTTTTTGAGAATTAACATGCAATATACATTAGTAGAAGAATTATTACAACCACGTAATGAATTCCTAAGTGAAACAGGTTTAAATTCTTGGTTCTATAAGCAAGTAACCGGATATGATAAACATGAATTACAAGAGTTTACTTATAGATTAGATCATTTAAAAAATAAAAGTGAAGGTCATAAATTAATAGGTGATATAACCGATTCCATTGCCCATTTAGATAGAATGATGGATGATGATATAGGACATTTAGCATTACGTACTTTAAAGCTTGGTGCGGGTACATGGGCATTTACTACAGGTACTGTTATTACATTAGGTATAACTACAGGTATTGCGGCAGGATTTATTAGTGGTATTGCAAGTGTTGCAGCTGCAATGCATGCAACAGCGGCCACTGCTTCTTTAGTTCCATATATGACTATCGGTGCTGCATTAGCACCTGTTATAGGGAAAGTTGCTGGTTTAACTGCATTAGATATATTACAGTCTTTAAAAAAAGCTTATGTAGCTATAATTAAAGAAACTGAAAAGAAAATGGCTAAATTAGATTATTAAATAAAATTTCCTATACAAGATTAATCTTGTATAGGAAATTATTTATTATGCGACAGCGGTATCGGGCTTTTCAGGGCCATTAGTAGGCTTATTAGGGCCGACAAAAGCACCTGGAGAAGCATTAACAACACCGGCAAGTTCAGTTACAATTTCACGAACACCAGTAACAATAGATTTCAATAAAGCAATGTGACTAGATTTTTCATCTGTGTCCATAGAACCAGCTGCAACAGCATTGGCTTTATCCGCACTTGCTTTGAATTTACTTTCCATTTCACTGAGTTTACCTTCAGCTTCTTTAGCAGCAGCTTCAATTGCAGAACTAATACCATTTACACTTGATTGAAGTTTAGCAATAAAAGTAGGAGAAACTTTCTGTGTTCCAGTTAGTTTATCAGCATCTTTTAATTCAGCTTCAAATTTGTTAAATTGTGCAGTTACGCTTTGGAAATATTTAGTAGCACTTGCAGTATCAGATTGTTTAGTAGCTTTGCTAATAACAGAATGACCGTAGTCACATGCTTTAACTTTAACTTCTAATTTTTTGATAGCAGATTTACTGATATCTAAACCATCACCACTAATACGTTCTTTAATACGATTATACATTTCAATCGTTTTATTTTTTACTTTTTCCCAAAACTTTTTAATCCATTCCCAAGCTTTAGCTGCGTAACCTTTTACTTTTTCCCAAACATTACCAACAAAACCTTCTTGAAGATTTTGAAAGGCAGATTCGGAAAGAGTAGTACGCTGACCATCGATAATATGGTCGGCTTGAAAAATAGCTTCATTTAAGGAGTTATATTCATAAGAGAGTTGTAAACCTTCAAACAAAACTTCTTCTAATGTTTGAGTGTTTTTTTGTTTTGCGTATGATTCGCTTAAAAACAATGCCATGATAGTTATCCAGAATTAAGCAGATTGACCGATACGAGCTTATTTAGACTGACCGATTGCTTTTTGACCGTTAGGAACAATTTTTACATCATTCGGCGCATCACTGTTATGTGGTAAAACTGTTACTTTACCAGTATCAGCTTCTTCTTTACTAGCACCGACTTTACCAGCAGCAGCAACGGCAGCGGCACCGGCGGCACGAGCTAATTCCATAGCAATTGCAGCACCAACTTTCAAGCCGTTAATTTGCGCTTGTAAGTCAGAATTTTTACCTTTCAAATCGTCATTAGCGCTGCTTAGACGATCATTTTGGCGTTTAGCGGCTTCATAACTTCTACGTTCTGCGTTAGCATCATTACGAGCGGATGCAGCATCAGCTTGACTTGCTTTCAATTTATCTTGAAGAGCGGCATGTTTCGAATCATTACTTGCAGCCATAGAATTATGGAAAGCTAATTCTTCTTTATGTTTAGCTTCTAAAGCTTTAATTTCAGCTTCAAAATCACGCGATACAGCAGCAGATACAGTTTCATTCATTTGAGAAGCTTTTACAAGTTTATCAAAATAAGTGAAAGAAACTTTCTGTGTACCGGTCATTTTAGCATTAGATTCTTTTTTCTTATCGAAATCAGATTTTAATTTAGCGCCTTGTTCTTTAATGGAGTTGCTAATTTCAGCATTGGTTTGTTTACCTAATTTTTCCATTAATTTAGCATTTTGTTCGATAAAGGTTACAGCGGCTTCCATATCGGCAACTTTACCTTTAGGTAATTCAACGGAATCGCCTTTGATACGGTCTTTAACGCGATTATAAATTTCTACAACTTTATCTTTAATTTTTTTAGCAAATTCTTTGATCCAAGAAATAGCTTTAGCTACGTATGCTTTTACTTTTTCCCATACGTTCGCCAAGAAACCTTCTTGTAATTGCATTGCAGCAGATTCAGAAAGATTACGTGAACGTTCATGGATAATAAAGTCGGCTTGATAAATAGCTTCGTTCAAAGTCAATAATTCAGATTGAATTTCAGATTGTTCGATAAGTAAATCAATGTAGTTACCTTTATAGTTACTAGCTTGAGATACTGCTTCTGTTAAAAATAGTGCCATGTTAAAACTTCCTCAAGGGATCTTTTGGTGACTTAGATGACAGACAACTATCTGTCAAGAATACTATACTAATGTTATTTGACTTTTTGCATAATTTTATTAGATAAAATTTTACAGTAAAAAATAAATACATTTATATACTATTATGTTTCAGTATTTTAAAATAAAAAAAAAATACCCGAAGGTATTTTTAAATAGGTGTGTAGCCATATTAGCTGCGTACTCGTTTAATTCTAAAAGAATTAAACGTTGCTACACCTAAAGTATTAATTTCGTATTTATATGGCGGAGTGGTATGAACGGCGCTAAATAATTTAAGTATTAATAATAACAAAGAATTTTTATAAATATGATAGCCTTGCATGTAAATGAAATTAGCTCGATAGCGATATTGGCGCATATTATCTTTCCAAGTGAACGTATTTCAATGCAACGGTAGTTCTAATTGAGTATTGGTAATGATACTCAAAAGTACCGTTATTACACATATATGCATAAGCCGGAGTTTCCATCGTAAATACAGTTAAAGAAAGAGCAGTTGTATTAAAATATAAATCTATTAATACTTCAAATAAAGAATACATATCAGTTTTATAAACGCTTTCTAAATTCATTCTAGGAAATTTTTGATGGATTTGCTTTTGAAATTTCTTCATACTTTTTTTTGTACCTCTATTTTTCCGTATATATACCATAAATGCATACCGTATTGTATAATTAGTTCACGGGAAGTTAATATACCAAACAAGAATATTTTCTTCTCTTCAGAAAATGCTATAGTTCTATTGGCAGGTCTACCGAATGTCCACAATAATAAAACCATATTACTAAAATAGGTTGCTTGTTTTGCTTTAATAGTTATTCCGAAACCAGTCATTTCTTTTAAAGCAATTTTTTTTCTAAAGGATTTCATTCAATTCTCCAATATAACTTATTTAGATCCATATATTCAGCATCTTTTTGTGATACTCTTTTTACACTTCTAAATACTGTCGTTAAATTATTTTTTTGTAATAAAATTGTATTATTAGATACATAATAGAAATCATTTCGATGTATACAACTATGAATAACATTAGTGAAAAAACTTACTTTATTGTTAAATACAGATGTTCGGAAACGACTAATCGTTCTTACTTTAGCTTTTATGCTCATCATACCTCCAAGTAAAAAGTTTAGCATCTCGTGTTAAAGTTTTATAACGTAAAATAATTGTATTATTTTTATCTAATAAAATATTTCCTGCATAATTTATACGTACTCGAATAGTTCTTCTAAATAGCAAACTTCTTAAATTAGTAACCATGAAAATAAAATGAGTAGGTTCTTTATCATGGTCTAAAAAATCATAAGTACTTTGAATTATACGGTTCATAGAAAAACTCTAAAAAAAGAATATCCCAATGAAATTTCATTGGGATATTAGATTTATTTAATAACAGCTACTCGTAGTACCTCGTTATTAGGCCAGACAGTGAATTGATAACGGCGACGGCCATTACGTAAATCACGTCCTTGAATGATCGTAACATTTGAAGGAGCAGTACGTGTCATAATAACATCAACACGCATGGTGACTTTAAATTTTTTCAAGCTTAAAGTGGAATGTAATTCAAAAACATTTCACTCTCCTTATTAAAGTTAAATGCTAATATCGACTAATTTACCGCCAATATTGATTTGAAAGTTGTATACCGCTTTATATACACCATTATACAAGTGGTGCTTTACTAATGCACGGGCTTTACGTAAACCCATTTTGTCGTTAGGTGTTTTTGAAAATAACACAAGTGCATTATTTAACTCTTCACCAGTGTAATTCTTTTCTGTCGTATTTAATGGAGTCAGTACGCGTATAGACATGATAATATCCTCTTTAAAAGAAAGAAGGCCGGAATGACCTTCTTTGTTGTTACATATAAATTATATATGCGTTAAAAGAAAATAATTTTCCTTATTAACCATTATTGAAATAGCTAATTGCAATATTTCTATCTTTTTCATGATTAGCTTTATCATGAAAAACTGAATTATACGTATAAAGCGGAATTAGGAATTCTTTATTATAAGAATCTGTATTTTCAATAACGTCTTCTATATTATGTAAGGCATCATCTACGAAACTATCATAATAGCCAATTTCATTATTAATACACTCGGATTTCTTTTCATGCTTTTCTAAAAAATGTAATTTTACCGGAATCTTTTTGTTTATTGTTTTTAAGTAATCCAATAAAAATTTATTTTTACTTTTTAATACCGGTGCACTATTGTCCATTGTATGAGTAACAACGTGTAATTCTTTTATAAAATGACTATGCGTTTCAAAGATATTAAATAAAGCTTTGAAGTAGTTACTTATCGGTAAATCATCGTAGAACGTAGGATTGCTGAAATAAGTATCCATGAATATTTTATCAATTTCTTCTGGTAAATCACTTGGACTTTGAAAGTTTAAATGATTTAGTAAGAAATAATTTTTACGTGTATTTACATTCCAATGTATTTGCGATGGATCAATTTGCGTATCCAATAGGAATTCTTTTATTCGTGGATTAGCAATAAAATCATTATACCATTTCTGATTGATTTTTACTAATACTTCATCGCAATCTACAACAAGAACTGAAGATGTTTTTGCCATTTGAACCTCATGTATATTAATCCCCTTACAAAATTGTAAGGGGATTACAGCATTGATTAATCGTCTTCGAATTCAGAATTTAAATCTTTAGTGGTTTGTTTACCACTTTCAGATTCACCATCTGTTTCTTCGTCAACTTGCTGATTTACACGAGTACGCGTTTTACCGCTCGCCACTGGTGAACTATTACGTTTGGCACCATGCCAGCCTAAGCTAAACGTATTTTCAATAGCGTATTGTAGAAATTCATTAAATAGATCGAAATCCGTATGTAATTCAATTTCTTCATTTGCTTTACCGGCAGTAAATTTACCAGTAGCAAAAATATGATACACTGATTTAGGACTTTCATCTTTAGCAGTTTTAGTACATTTAATGATGTAATTAGGGTAAAGTACATTACCTAACTTAACACCATTTGGACTGAAAATTTTAAATTCACGTTGAAAATCAGGAGTACCTGTAGTATAAATAACATACTTCAACGAAGGATTTTCACGCAAATGTGCAATGGATTCCAATAGAATCGATGCATCTTGAGCACTAATATTATAAGATTCCGAAGAATCATAATCGTACATGTGCTCGCCTTTTTTAGGCTCTTTACCCACATATTCTGATTTAATAGGGCTGAACTTAATAAAGCCATTATAATTTACCAAACCATATGTCAACGCCGAGAAATGGCGATCATATGAAAACAAATTAGAATTTGTGTATGTAGCTTTTTGGCCATTAGAGCCGGATGTACGTTCTTGACTTGACATGATTTTCTCGCTGAGTAAAAATTACGCTGTGATGAAATAGATTTTCGTTTCGAAGTCTATGTTACCGTAAACCAAACATATGTGATTTCTTTCTAATAGCTCTATTTTAAAATAGTCTTCCGGTTCTTTCTTCTTGGTAATTAATGGTAGTTTAACTAGATAATTACCTTCAAAAATCAAAAACGGATTAGCTATGTTGATTGCTGTTTTTTTACTATGAATTTTCACTTTATTATTTATTAAGTCAATCTCTAGAAAGAAAACCAAGTGATTTGTAAACAGTCGGTTTTGTGTTAGAAGTAATTTAAAATCTTCTAATTTTTTGTTACAACCTAAATCCTCATCATTGTTAAATAATGATGTAGTTTCCATATCTATTGAATGTAAAACTTTTAAATTTGCAAGATTATCAACGGAAGTTTCTATTAACTTGGAATTCCCATCGATACTAAATAAATTGGGAATTACAGCAGAGTTAACTATTATATCTATCTTATTTTTACTAATTGAAAAATCTACTATATCTCTTACTTTAACACTTTTTAACGCTGCAAACAATCCTGAACTATCATTGACAGTAAAGTTAGTAGTCATTAAATCGCTTTTAACTTTAATTAGTTTAATTACATTTCCATTATTACCATAAAATGAATTTGTTTTGTATAAGTAAGTATATCTATCAAAATTCTTTTTTAATATCTGATTAGCTTCATATATTCGCTTGAAAATTTCTTGCGACATGAATCTGTCTCCATTATTACAATGTAATATTTATCCTTACATTGTAATAATATATGAATGAAAATTATTCTACTAAATACTCTTCAATATTTAGCAATACATCTGCCGCATTAGGTAGTTTTAAGAATTGCTTACCTAATTCAGTTTTATCTGATACACACATCAAGTCAAATAATAATTCGCCAAGTATAGGATTGCAATCAGAAAACAAACGCCCTATCATAGTACTAATATCGATATTACCGGCACGAATAAGGTTAGGATACATACCTGCTAAGTCTTCATCAATAACATTATCGAAAATTTTATTCGAATACATATTATTTAAGAATACACCGACTTTTTCCATTAATAGCGGTGATGCGACTAAAGCGCCTTTGAATTTAACTTTTTCTTCATAGGAGTTATTTGAGTTTTTATTATTAGACAAAATGTAACCATTTTTAGCTAATACGTCAGCACTTAAGTTTCTTAAACAAACTGTCTTAGTTAAAGTACGTTCAAATTTAGTAAATGTTACTTGGCCGATCTTAAATAATAAATCGATATCTTTATTTTTATTTTCCAATTGGAAAAGTCTATATGAGTCAACTAACGAATATACTAAGAAATTTTCAAAATTCTTTCTTAAGGCAGTTCGTATATCACCATCTAATTCTATTTTACCATCACCTAATTCTTCATCTGCAATTGCATCAAGAGAATAGGAATCTTTTTCACCAGTGCCTTTTCTTACAGCGGCATAAATATATTTCATATCGATAAATTGCGTATAACCAGCTACTTGCATTTTATCTTTTTTGTCATATTCTTTAGTATTGTAGGTATCTTCATTAAAATAAACGTTTGGTGAAGATACTTCAGGACTACACATAATAGATTCGGGACTTGTACCTTTAGGAAGTAACTTAGCTAATCGACCGTGCATAGTTTTCATATCGAAATAAAACGACCAACCACCGTTGAAATCAGGTTTATCACGATGTAGAATTTTAAAGTATTCTTTTAATAGTTCTAATTCAGTATCGAATACTAAGATAATTAATTCATTAGCTGTATTTTCAGGTTTAGCGTCTGTTAAATATTCATCAATAATCTTTTGCTTCCATTCATCGCTTAATACATTTTCTAAGAAATCTTTTTGAGTTTTATTTGTAGGATCTCTTAATATAAAGCCATAAACAGTTTTAGTTGGAGCATAGATATATGACAATAAACAAATAGGGCATGGAGCTAAATTTGGTTCTGGAAAAGCAAAATAATTGGAAATATCCGTTTCAATGTCGGTATAAGATTTATCTAAAGAGAATGGATAAATCTCTTCACTAAATCTATTTAAATATTCACGAATTGTAAAGTCGTCATAATATAAATCAGTTTGATGGAAGTTTTTATTTATATGAATATTTCTTAAAGCTTGCCGGTTATTATTTTTTATTTCTAAATATTCGTCATATGATCTACCTGACATTTCAAATAATGTAGGCATGAAATCTTTATATGGAACCGTTACTTTATTTACTTTATCAGCTTCTAAAAAGTTAATATTGGTAGTTAATTTAAATTCAGGTTTGGTTACATAAAAGCTTATAGTAGGATTTTTTACTTCTATAATACGTTTACATATTTCACCATTATCTTCTCTTTGAAATTTTTCACTTATTAAAAGTTTTTGACCTTTTTTAGAAGGATACGTCATTACGTTTACTAATTGTCTTTTCAATGAAAGAACTCCTATGTTGAAACACAAATATAATATATTTTTATAAAAAAACTAAACTATGAGGAAAACGCATGAATACAGCCATTGCAACTATAGACGACAAAGATAAGCCGTTAATAGACAAAGCAACTTTAATTTTAGAAATTGAAGAGGGTATTAAGAAAGAATTTATTGCAGGAGAAATTATAGAAACTGAGGATCTCTACCAGATATTGAAAACTCATATTATGGCAGAGATGATAGGCGCTAATACACCTCAAGTTAATAATAGTCCACGCTTAGGTGTCCGCAATAATCAAGCTCCTAAGCGTTCAGCTATGTATTTAGCTTCTCAGACTAGTAATTTGATTGCAGTAAAGAATTTAAAATTTCAGATGATGAAAGAACAAACACGGATGATTGAAAGTAAAATTGAAAAGAAAATTAAAATGCTTGCTGCTTTAAAGGATGAAAAGGGAAATGGTGAAGGAATTACAGCTAAAGATGTTTTAAATTATCTTATTAATGAAATGAATACACCTATACCTATTACAGGTGACACTATCGATCATGGTGACATTATTGAAAATGAAATGTTTGATGATGAATTAGATAAGCGTCTAGCAGAGGAAGCTTTAAATTCAACTGAAGAGGTTTCTAAAGTAGAGCCTACAATGGACAAAAATGTTTTTAGTTCCAATGAAGACGGTGTTATTTTTGATAAATATGATATTGACGGCGATAATATTAAATTTGTATATAAATCCAATGAAGATAAAATTTTCTTAGTAGACGTTGATGGAAATATTCTAGAAGAAGTTCCTGAAGAAAATATTCAACTAGAAATAAATGAAACGGATCCTGATAATGTCTTTATTATAGAGTTGATTTCCAATACTATTGTAGAAGAAATCTAAAAAAAAAATATCCCATAAGTATTAAACTTATGGGATATTTTTAAGTTTCTTTAATGTAATATTTTAAGTTCCAAGTGCGAATTGCATGATCGGGAAAATTATTATTCACATTAAGTTTTTAAACTTTTTCATATTGTAGTCGGTACGCCTCTTCTTTATTATTCATTAAAAGGATACAATCTGTAGAAGTTAATTTAAATTCATTGCGCGTCAATTCTACTGTTAAAGCAAAGAAAGACTTCAATATAGTACCTCTAACATAAATATTTGAGTGCATTGCGTGTAATAATCTTAAGCGATATTTAAATTTTAGCATAGTAAATATAACTCGTAGTCTTATTTAATACAGTAACAAAAACATTATTACTAATTATTTTATTTCGATTTCTGGCAAACTCTGATACTAGTAGCGTAAAATAAGTTGATTGTAATGAGTGGTGAGTTATGTAATTGGAAATTAAAAAATTAGAACCTCGTTTAAAGGCCATTTTAATTATACGTGTTTTCACTTGTTAGTTTTCCTTTATCTATAAAAAGTAAACGTGCACCTACTGTATGTCCATCGCAACGAAAAGAAATGAATAAATTATTTTTAGGCATTTTTATAGAAACATTTTCACTTTTAAATAATAAATAAGCAAATAAAAATTCTTTAAAATATGAATCAGGTAAGGTTAATTCTGTGTAATAATTTGAACGTATACCTTTTAATTCTAAAATAACTTTGTTTAAAGCCGGTCTATCAGATTCTACGGGGCTTAAATTCATATGCATAATTTCCTGCGGTAATTTTACTAGTAGATACACATGTAGTTTGAACTTCTATTTTATTTCGTAGCATAATGGTACATACCTATAACCTTCAGTTAAATATCCAATCTGCACTAAATTGTTTGAAAGTAAATATAATTTTTTTTCTCTAGTTATAGATAATTCATTAATTAAACCTTCAAATAAAGATTGTTGTCTACTT
>Ga0075163_10012904_pt1 | contig 10867 bp, 12 predicted proteins | sample JI1023141ADNA_FD_71478 | JGI IMG/M metagenome (GOLD analysis project Ga0075163, IMG submission 71478) | Wastewater effluent complex algal communities from Wisconsin, to seasonally profile nutrient transformation and Carbon sequestration -... | ecosystem: Engineered > WWTP > Effluent > Algae...
GCGGCCGCCGATGTCGGAATGACGGCGCAGACCCGCGCAGGCGCCTCCGCGCCGGCGGTACGCCCTTGTTTTCGCTGGTGAGCCCGGAAGGATTCGAACCTTCGACCAATTGATTAAGAGAAATATGTCGAGCGCCAACGGCGTCTAACGAGACATATCACCAGAACCGAAAAATCCGCAGCGTTGTCATTGATATATCGATAACGTTACCCTATGATAGTATCACCGGGTAACGGGGCAAGACGGGCCATTTCCGTTACCCGTACGTTACCCCGGGCGGCAGTTGACAGTTGGGAGCGATGGTCGTGGCGAAGGTTCTCACAGCGAAGTCGGTGGAGACGATGAAGCCGGATCCGAACCGGCGGCTCGAGATCCCGGACGCTGCGCTGCCGGGGCTGTACCTCGTTCTCCAGCCGGGCGGCGCGCGCTCCTGGGCGTTTCGCTATCGCTGTGGCGGCAAGTCCCGAAAGCTCACAATCGGCAGCTTCCCCGCCATCTCGCTCGCCGCCGCCCGCGATGAGGCGCGGAAGGCTGCGCAGGCCGTCGCCACGGGCACCGACCCCGGCGCCGTGAAGGCCGAGCGGCAAGCGGCGGCTCGGGCAGCGGTGGTTGAGCCGGACCGGGACACAGTGCGCGCGCAGGTCGAGGAGTTCGACAAGCGCCACCTCTCGAAGATCCGGAGCGGGAAGGCGGCCCGCCGCTTCCTCGACCGGTTCGTGGTGGCGAAGTGGGGCGACCGCGACGTGCACGACATCGCTAAGCGCGACGTCATCGAGCTCCTCGACGGAATCGTAGACGCCGGCACGCCGACGACGGCGAACCGCGTCCTGGCGCAGGTGCGCAAGTTCATGAACTGGCTCGTCGAGCGCGACGTGCTGGAGCGCTCGCCGGTGGCTGGGGTCAAGCCGCCCGCGAAGGAGGAGAGCCGCGACCGCGTGCTTTCCGATGACGAGCTGCGCTGGATCTGGACCGCGACCGCGGCCGAGGGCCAGCCGTTCGGACCGCTGACGCGCTTCCTGCTGCTAACCGGCCAGCGGCTCGGCGAGGGCGTCGGTATGACCGACCGCGAGGTGACCGGCGGCCTCTGGCACCTCACCGCGGCACGGACCAAGAACGGCCGCGCGCACGCCGTGCCCTTGTCGAGCGCCGCGATGGAAGTGCTGGCGAGCGTTCGGCGGATTAAAGGCGATCGCCGCCTTGTCTTCACCACCACCGGCGCGACACCAGTATCTGGCTTCGACCGCGCCATCAAACGGCTGCGCAAACGCGCCGAGGAGGTCGCGGCGGCCGAGCGCGGGGGGCCGGTCGAGATCGCACCGTGGGGCTTCCATGATTTGCGCCGGACCGCGGCGACGGGCATGGCCGGACTTGGCTTCCCGGTGCACGTCGTCGAGGCGGTGCTCAACCATGCTTCGGGCAGCGTGTCGGGCATTGCGGCGGTCTACAATCGCCACAACTACGCCGACGAGAAGCGCGCCGCGCTGGAGGCGTGGGGGCGGCACGTACTCGAGCTCGTCGGGGAGCGCCCGGCGGGCGAGAATGTCGTCAAGCTGGAGGCGGCACGGTCATGAACGATCGCGTGATGAACGAGCTAACTGTAGACGAGCTATCGTCAATCGCTGGATGCGGCGTCGTGGGCGCGTGGATGCTGTTTCCGGATGATGAGAATCAGCGGCTCCGAACCATGAAGCACTTCATGGTCAAGGACAGGATGATGAGGCTGGACGCGGCCTCGCCTCGCGGCGTCGTCGCGTCACTGAGCGTGCAGGTCTTGGGTGAATTGGTATACACCGCGCTCGACGCGCTCTCAGAGGCTGACATTGCCAATATTGCGGCCAAGAGGCAGCCGCTGGGTGCTGGCGCCGGGATGATCGTCTACAACGCCATCCCCAGCATCCTTCGAGGGGAGTCAGAGCCACTTTCGACTGCGACGAACGCCGTTGGCGGAGCCCTTTTTCGGAGCCGCGCTCACAACAAGTCGAAGCACGTCAATGAAGTGGTGTGGCGCAGGTTCAAGCCGGTCGCAGCGCTTTGGGCGGCTTGGGTCTACCGGGACGACGGCAACGACGGCGAGGCGCCCTTCCCCTGCGCGCCCTCCGATCTGCCGGAGTTCCTGAGCCTGGCGGAGGGGTATCGCTCACTCGCCGAGCAGACAGTCGCTCCCCGCCGACGCGAGCCTGTTCTGGCGCGGGGAGTGTCCGTCGGGATCCCGGAGGACGTGCGCGCTCGGCTGCGCGGCGGGGCTCTCGAAGTGTTCCGGCGGAAATCGGAATAGTCCGCCGTCAACTCATGTGAATATTGGGAAACCGTGGTTCTAACGAGAGGACACGGTTTACACCATGGCATCGGAACGCCGCATCACCGCATCGGCCGTCCGCGAAATCTGCGGCGGCATCTCCGACATGACGCTCTGGAGGTGGTTGAATCACCAGAGCTTCCCCAAGCCGGCGTACATCGGGCGTCGGCGCTACTGGCGCGAGGACGAGGTCGTCGCGTGGCTCGACGGGCACGCCCCGACCGGCGAGGCGGCGTGACCGATCATGCCCCTCGACATGGGAAACCCCGCCGCCGTCGGCACGGCGAGCGGGGCCAAATCCAAAGCTGACGAGCTTCACATGAACCATACCCCAAGCCTCGACCCCGAGGCAATCCTCGACCGCATCCGTCGAGCGCATCTGGCCAGGCTCTGCGGGCTGACCGACCACACGGCGGCCGCTCTCGCGACGATCTACTTCGCGGGGTGCGCGTCGTGAACGCCGAGCCGAAGAGCTTCGAGGCGGAACCCACGGCGGCGACGGCCGCCTACGTGTCCGGCTACGGCCAGAACGACACCCACGCGGTGGAGATCGACGGCAAGCCGAACCCGCATCGCAGCGCCGGCACGCCCTACGCGACGATCACCGGCAACGAGATCGCCCGTCTCGTCCGTGAGCCGCAGTCCGTCCCGAAAGACCGGGCCCGCTGGTTTATTCCGAGCATCTACCATCAGCACGACGCTCGCTCGCACCGCGTCCAGGCGGCGCAGGGGCTCTACTGGTTCCTGGCGCTCGACCTCGACCAGAACAACCCGAGCCTCGATGACGTGCGAGCCACGTTGGCCAACGCCCTCGGGGGCACGGCGGTGCTGATCTACTCGTCCCGCTCCGCGACGGCCGACATCCGCAAGTGGCGGGCGCTCGTGCCGCTCGCCGAGCCGCTGCCCGGCTCGGAGTTCGCCGACACGCAGAACGCATTCTTCGACCTCCTCGAAGAAGCCAGCGCCGGGGTGCTGATCCCCGACCGCGCTCTCGTCAGGACGGGCCAGCTCGTCTATCTGCCGAACCGGGGCGCCTACTACGAGGGGCATATCGAGCGGGGAGAGCGGCTGGCTCTGTTCCCGGATCACCCGATCATCGAGCGGCGCCGGGCGACCCGCGCCGCTCGGGTGGCAGCGGAGGCCGAGGCTCGGGCCGACCGCGAACGACGGCAGCGCGAGCGGGCCGCCCGGAACGACGGCACGGCCGGCGACAGCGTGGCGGAGCGGTTCAACGCCGCTCACAGCATTGAGGCCTTGCTCGACCGCCACGGCTACAAGCGGGCCGGCGGCTCGGACGACTGGCGCTCACCGATGCAGACCAGCGGCTCCTACGCGACGATGGTCCGGGACGACCACTGGATCAGCCTTTCGGCCAGCGACGTGGCGGCCGAGATCGGCCGCATCTCGAAAGACGGCACCAGCTGCTTTGGCGATGCCTTCGATCTTTTCGTTCACTTCGAGCATGGCGGCGACTTCATCGCTGCCGTGCGATCCTATGCCGAGGAATCCGGGATGAGCTACGACGGCCAGCGCGCGGGCGGACCGGAGTTCGGTTGGAATAAGGACGAAGCAGGCAAGGGCGAGGGCGCGGGCGGCGATACCTCCTCGGGCCCGCGCTCGGGGCGGAATGAGCCCGGCTGGACTGAGCCCGACGCCCGCTTCCTCCGCACCGTGCTTCCGGAGCCGCCGGCCCTGCCGCTGGATGACGTGTTCTCGCCGAGCTGGGCGCGGTGGATCAGGACGGCGGCGGAAGCGAAGGGCGCGCCGGCCGACTACGTCGTGGCCGCGCTTCTCAGCACGGCGGGCGCGATCATCGGCAACAGCCGCTGGGCAACGCCATGGGAGGGGTGGAGCGAAGTTCCGATCATCTGGGCTATGGCGATCGGCAACCCCTCCGCCGGCAAGAGCCCCGGTCTCGACGCGGTGCTGACTCCGCTCAAGCGGATCGAGCGCGAGAAGCGCCAGGCCGCGGAGGCCGAGCATGCGGAATGGGCGAAGAAGGCGGAGGTGGCCCGGCTCGTCACCGCGACGTGGAAGGAGGAGGTGAAGGCGGCGATCAAGAGCGGCGACCCCGTTCCCGAGAAGCCCTCTGAGGCCGATCCCGGCCCCGAGCCGGTCAAGCCGCGCTACGCGCTCGCCGACGCCACCGTCGAAAAAATCGCCGTCATCGTGTCGGCGCAGCCGCGTGGGACCATGTTGGCGCGGGACGAGCTCTCGGGCTGGCTCGGCAACATGAGCCGTTACAGCGGCGGCTCGGATCGCCCGTTCTGGCTCGAGGCCTACGGCGGCCGCGGTTACAACGTCGAGAGGATGGGACGCGAGTCGATCTGGATCGACCACCTCTCCGTTGGCGTGCTCGGCGGCATTCAGCCCGACAAGCTGAAGAGCCTCCTGATCAAGACCGACGACGACGGCCTCCTCGCCCGCTTCCTGCCCGTCTATCCGAACCCCGCTCCGATCAAGCAACCGGAGGCCGGGATTGACGACGCCTTCATCGAGGCCGCGCTTCGGCGGCTCCTCAGTCTCAACATGGTGGTCGCGGACGAAGGCGGTGAGCTCCGCCCGTGGTTCATGAAGTTCACGCCGCCGGCCCGGAACGTGCTCAACCAGTTCCGCATGACTGCACGCGGCTGGGAGGCGGGCGAGGACGGCCTGCTCCTTTCCTTCATCGGGAAGCTTCCCGGGCTGGCCGTGCGCTTGTCTCTCATTCTGGCGCACCTGGATTGGGCGACTGGCGAGGGTGGCGACGTGTACGAGATCGGCGCCGAGCATTTCCTCAGGGCAGCGCACTTCATCGAAGCATATGCCCTGCCGATGGCGCGCCGGGGCTATGCGGATGGCTCCATCCCGAAGGAGACGCGGGCGGGGGCGAAGCTCGCGGCCATCATCATCGAAAACCGCTGGGAGCGGTTCACCACTTCCGACGTGCTGAGGCTGAACCGCTCGGGGCTGGATACCAAGGCCGACCTCGACCCTGCGCTCGACGCTTTGGAGACGGGCTCGCTCATCCGCGCGCACAACCCGAAGGTAGAAGGGCGGGGCCGGGGGCGGCCGTCGCGAGCTTTTCTCGTCAACCCGTGCCTGCTGAGGAGCGCGCCGTGAGCAAGTGGCTCGCGCTCCTCAGTGACATGAGGAGAGGCGAATTAAATCAATCAAACAATCAAATACCGGCAGGCCGTCCGGCGGAGGAGCCGGCGGCTGCTCAGGCGGCGGATAAAATGATTGATTCATTTAATTCGCCTCACCCCCAGACCGCCATCCCACCCGCCGAGGCGGCCGTCGCCGCCGAGCCCCGGATTAAGCTGATTGATTCATTTAATTCGCCTCACCCCGGAACGCATCATGAGCCCGACCCCGACCTCCTCCTCGCCCACGTCCGCGTTCACGGCCCGACCACCTACGGCGCAGCGGCGACCGATCTGGGGATCGGTGCCTCCCGCGCGTGGCGGGCCGAGGCGGAGCTTGTCGCTGTCGGTCTCGTCCGGCTCGACCACCTCGGGCGCATGACCATCGTCGAGGAGGTTCAGCCATGAGGCCGTTTCCCGAGCCGTGGGTGCTCGCCCTATCGTGTGGTTGGTAGCTTTGCCGACCGGCCGCGAGCTCCTTGTCGCGTCCTTTTTCTTCAGGGGGCTCCCGCCTCGACGCCTCGCCCCTCAACGATGTGCAGTTGACACGCCATCAAATGCCACTCTGCACGCTCACCCATGAATATCTTAGTGATTTCGGCATATCGCCATGCTACTCTCCCGCGTCCGGGTAACACTGGGGTAGCGGGAGGTATCCCACCCCGCCCGTATCCAAAGGACCAGAATGACCGCAGCCCGCCCTCAGCTCGCCCCTCCGCCGATCACGAACCGGACGCGCGTTGGCACTGGCGCCGAGATCCTGCCGGGCCTCGACGGCCGCACTGGCCCAGCCCGTCGCTATCGCGAGATCGTCGCCGACTTCGTGCAGCATCTCGGCGGCGAAGTGACGGCGGCTGAGGAGGCGGTCATCCGGCGCGCGGCACAGTTGCAGCTCTGGTGCGAAGACGCGGAGGCAGCGTTCGCGCGGGGCGAGGCATTCGACATCACCAGCTTCACGACTGCGGCCAACGCGTTGCGCCGCCTGCTCGCCGACCTCGGGCTGCAGCGGCGAGCGCGCGACGTGACTCCTGACCTGCGCGACTACATCGCCGGCAAGCATGGGGTGGCGTCGTGAACATCCTCGACGCAATGCTCGACCCTAAGCTCCTCGGTGGGGAGTTCTCCGCCTCGTCCTGGGACGCGTGGCGCGCGCTCCTGGGCGGGTTCTACGGTGTCGAGGGGATCGACCGCGGCCTGTTCCACGATCTGACCCAGCGCGAGCCGGAAGGGCCGTGGCGGGAACTCTGGCTGGCGATCGGGAGGCGTGGCGGCAAGAGCCGTGCGGCGGGGCTCATCGCCACCTTCGAGGCCGCGTTCCAGGATCACCGGGCCAAGCTCGCACCGGGCGAGGTCGCGACGGTGATGGTCGTCGCCGCCGATCGCAAGCAGGCCCGGACGGTGCACCGATACATTCGCGGCTTGCTCCTGGCGAACCCGATGCTGCGGCGGATGGTGATCAGAGAGAATGAGGAGGTCATCGAGCTCGACAACCGGTCAGTGATCGAGATCGGCACGGCGAGTTTCCGATCGATCCGCGGCTATTCGATCAGCTGCGCCATCCTCGACGAGGTCGCATTCTGGCAAGCTGATGGCGCCAACCCTGATGCTGAGGTGCTCGCGGGCATCCGGCCGGCACTCGCCACGCTGGACGGCAAGCTGGTCGCGCTCTCCTCGCCTTACGCTCGCAAAGGCGTGCTGTGGAACGCGTATCGGAAGCACTTCGGCGGCGACGACCGGCGGGTCCTGGTGGCGAAGGCACCGACGGCGACGATGAACCCGACGATTGACCCTCGCGTGATCGAGGACGCGCTCGCCGAGGACCCGGCTGCGGCCGCGGCAGAATGGCTCGCCGAGTTCCGAAGCGACGTCGAGACGTTCGTCAGCCGCGAGGTGGTCGAGGCCTGCGTCGACGTTGGCGTCCGGGAGCAGCCGCGGGCCGAGGGCATCGCCTACCGTGCGTTCGTCGACCCGTCGGGAGGCTCGGCCGACAGCTTCACCCTCGGCGTCGCGCACGCTGAAGGCGACGCGGTGGTGCTCGACTGCGTTCGCGAGCGGCGGCCACCGTTCAACCCGGAGGCGGTCGTCGAGGAGTTCGCGGCGGTCGTGAAGAGCTACGGGCTTACGTCGGTCACCGGCGACAGGTACGGCGGCCAGTGGGTCCGCCAAGTCTTCGAGCGCCATGGGATCGAATACAAGCCCGCCGAGCGATCGAAGTCCGAAATCTACGTCGACGTGCTCCCCCTTCTCAACTCCGGCCGAGCTCGCCTGCTCGATGAGCAGCGGCTGGTCGCTCAGCTGGTCGGCTTGGAACGCCGCACGGCCCGCGGCGGCCGGGAGAGCGTCGACCACGCTCCGGGCGGGCACGACGACCTTATCAACGCCGGCGCGGGGGCTCTGTGGCTCGCCGCCAGGCCGGCCGCGCAGCCGTTCCGCTGGTTTGTTGGCATGATGGGTAGCGGCGGCACCTACATCTGGACCGACGAGGCCGGCGTCACCCACAAGGAACACGTGGAGCCGGTCTATGCAGGGGAGCCTGTGACCTCTCCCTTCGACCTCACGAACCCCTGGAGGACCCTATGACCATCGACGTCCCGCTATCGGCCGCGATCCAGTCCGACCTCGTCGAGTATCACAAGCGCCTCGGCGGCCCGGCCGACGCGATCGGGCCGGGCGACACCAAGCTCATCCTGGCGCGCGCCGTCGAGGCGATCGCCGATGTGCGCGCCGGGGCGCTCGAACTGCTCGACGGCGCCGCCGATCTCCTCGAGGCGGGTCGCCCCGACCTCGCGCTCTACCTGCTGAGGCGATCCGCGATGGCCTACCGCGACACGGCGCCGAAGGGGGAGCGGCGCCAGTGATCGCTCCCATGCTCTTCAAGGCGCAGGATGTGACTGACGAGGGGCGGTTCACCGGCCTCGCCTCGGTGTTCGGGACCATGGACCAGGGCGGCGACATCGTGCAGCCCGGCGCGTTCCGGGCCTCCCTGGCGGCGCACAAGGCCGCCGGGACCAGCGTCGTCATGCTGCGCGACCACGATCCCTGCGAGCCTGTGGGGGTCTGGGACGCCCTGCGCGAGACGCCAGAGGGGCTCGAGGTCGCGGGGCGGCTGACGCTCGGCGTCGCCAAGGCCCGGGAGACGCTGGCGCTCTTGAAGGACAAGGCGCTCACCGGGCTCTCGATCGGCTACCGCACCGTCAAGGCAGGGCGCGACCAGAAGACGGGCGCGCGCCTCCTGCAGGAGCTCGATCTCCAGGAGATCAGCCTCGTGTCGATGCCGATGCATACCGGCGCCCGCGTCGTCGCGGTTAAGGCGGACGACATCGGGACGCAGCGAGAATTCGAGACCTTCCTGCGGGATGCAGGGTGGTCGCGGGAACGGGCAAAGCTCCTTTCGAAGGGATTTCGCCCGGCCTCGGAGGCCCAGCGGGACGCTGAGCTGGCCACGGTTGGAGACCTGGCACGGGCGATCAGGACCCGTGCCGCAGCGATCAATCACTCCATGAAGGACTGAACCCATGCTGAGACTGGAGACCAAATCGGCTGGCGACCCGCTCGTCGAGCTGAAGGCCGCTTTCGACGAACACGACGAGGTCGTGACGAAGCGGCTGGGCGATCTCGAACGGAAGCTCGCCGCGCAGGCGGAGCAAGCCGATCGCGTCGAGACCGCGCTCAACCGCCACCCGACCGCGGCCGGCAATGACCGGAAAGGCCCGACCCTCGAGGAGAAGGCCTTCATCGGCTTCCTCCGTCGCGGGCCTGACAACCTGCCCGACGCCGAGCGGAAGGCGCTGACCGTCGGCGACAACACGGAGGGCGGCTACCTCGTGACGTCGCAGTTCTCGAACGAGGTGCTGAAGAACCTCGTCGAGTTCTCCCCGGTGCGCCAGGCGGCGCGGGTCGGCTCCATGAGCACGTCCGAGATCCTCATCCCGAAGCGGACCTCTCGCCCGACCGCCTATTGGGTGAGCGAAACCGGCGATCGGCAGGGCACCCAGGCCGCTTACGGCCAGGAGCGGATCACCGCTCACGAGGCGGCCTGCTACGTCGACGTTTCCTCGAAGCTCCTCGAGGACGCCGCGGTCAACGTCGAGGCCGAAGTCTCCATGGACCTCGCCGAGGAGTTCGGGCGGATCGAGAGCACAGCGTTCGTGCTCGGCGACGGCGTCGGCAAGCCCTCCGGCTTCATGGTCGAGAGCAGCGTGGGTGCGATCGTCAGCGGCGACGCCACGTTGGTCACGGCCGATGGGCTCATCAACCTCATCTACGACCTGCCGGCATTCTACCGCAACCGCGGCACCTGGATGATGAACGGCGGCACGCTCGCTGCCATCCGCAGGATCAAGGACGGGCAGGGCAATTTCCTGTGGCAGCCTTCGTATCAGGCCGGGCAGCCGGAGACGCTCCTCGGCCGCCCCATCGTCGAGGCCGTCGACATGCCGGACATCGGTGCCGGCTCCTTCCCGATCGCCTTCGGCGACTTCCAGTCGGCGTACCGGATCTACGACCGCGTCGGCATGTCGCTGCTGCGAGACCCGTTCACGCAGGCGAACAGGGGCCTGGTCCGCTTCCACGCCCGTCGCCGCGTCGGGGCGGGCGTCGTGAAGGGCGAGGCGCTGCGGAAGCTGAAGATCGCGGCGAGCTGATGACAGAGGGCGGTCCCGAGCGGGGCCGCCCTGAACCATCGCCAGCGCGGAGTTGCAGACCGTGGTGCCGCGCTCGGCATCCCGCTGCACCTTGCGCTCCGACTGGCCGGTCTTGGCCGCGGTGTCGGCGGTGAAGCGCGGCGGCCCGTCAGGTGTCGCCAACTTGGCGACACCATCGCCTCGCAGGTTCCCGCCGTGCGCCGTCTCCGGATGAAGCTGTTCGTAGGCCCGCTTCCGGGACGGCCGGCCCCTCGGGGCCGTCTTCGGCAACCCGGAGCAGCGCGCGGGTTTCCTACTGCGCCATAAATTGGCTAGACCACGCAAAGTGCGTCGAAACGATTCGTTGACACGCCACCTGCGCGGTGCGTTCCTATCGGAATCGCGCACAAAAGGGGGGGGAACGCTTGTCGCAAGACGACGATGACGCCAGGGGGCCGAACTTCGCGGTAATGCCAGGGACGCTTGCCATGGCCTACGCCCCCAATTTTACCGGGGCTGGCGATGGACCCCAAACCTTCTACTTCAACGGGTTCGAAGTAGGGAACTCAACGTCGGATATGGCCTGCGTGCTGATGCTCAATGGGACGCCGGTCGCCACGATCTGCATGTCCTTCACGACGGCGAAGACATTCGCAATGGCGCTCGGTCATGCCGTGGCCCAATTTGAGAGGGCCACGGACCATACCATCATGACCATGGACGAGGTGCAGAGGGGGTTGGAAGCCTATGCCACAGGTCGGACGTAAGCGTAGTTCTGAATTCATGTGGTCGACCAACCAGCCTCGGCGCGAATTTATTGCTCG
>Ga0075163_10012906_pt1 | contig 10867 bp, 5 predicted proteins | sample JI1023141ADNA_FD_71478 | JGI IMG/M metagenome (GOLD analysis project Ga0075163, IMG submission 71478) | Wastewater effluent complex algal communities from Wisconsin, to seasonally profile nutrient transformation and Carbon sequestration -... | ecosystem: Engineered > WWTP > Effluent > Algae...
GACTTCCTGCTGCGACAATCGCGATGCTTTCTTGGTAGATGCCGGTGTCGTAAAGATCGCGTGGGGGTAGGTAGGAGGCGCCCCAGTCGGCGGCGATGCTGGCGACGATGATGATTCGGTTGGGGAATCGGCGGCGGAGTTCGGTTTGGAGGAGGTTGTAGCTTTCGCCCTGCACGCCGAGCCAGATGGCATCGCCGATGTGCCAGAGGGCGACTTGCAGCGGGAAGGTGTCGCCGGGCGGGAGTTGGGCGAGACGATGAAGCAGACGATTTTTGCGCTCGGCGAGGGCGCGGAGGTCGGCGGCGCGGGTTTCATCGCCTGCGGCACGAGCGGCGGTTTCCTGAAGTTGGAGTTCAGCGAGGTCGTTTTGGACTTGTGAGGCGGTCGGCTGGCCAGGGCGGTAGTTGAGAGGTTCGTGCCAGCGTTGGAGCTTCCATGCGGTTTTCGAGGCGGAGTCGATGGGTTGATGCTTCCACAAGCCCAGTGTGGCACCGGAGACCACGGGGCCGGCATAAACGAAGGTCGTTCCAGCGGCGGGAAGGGAAGTGAGGGCGGCCAGCGCGGCGTGACCGAGCTCGCGGCCGTTGCGATCGGCCACGGCGATGTCGCCGACGAAGCCTTCGCGGGGGCCGAGCTCGCCGCTGGCGCCTTGGAGGAAGAGGCACGGAGCGCCGGTGTCGGCCTCGACGACCTCGCGCATGGCACCGATGTAGTCGGGGCTGATGAGCGTGTTTTCCCACGCGAGCGTGGTGGGATGGCAGGCGTAGTTCACGACGCTGGCGAGCGTTTGACCGGCATCATCACTCACTCGCGCGACGATGACGGTGTCGTCCGCAGGCACGCCGGGATTGTGACCGCACACGAACTGCTTCCCGTCCCAAAAATCGCGATGTGTGGTCAGCGAGCACCTGCCACGGCCATAGACGATGCCTGCGGGCTTCAACTCGGCCAGGCACTGCTTCACCAGCGCTCCCACTTTCTCGCCGAGGGACTGCAAATAAGGCGGAATGAGCTCGCCACCGGGCAGATGGGCACGGTCGAGGCCCATCAGGCCCGCGCCGTGCGTGTGCGAGAAGACGACGAGGATTTCTTCTTTAGCCACGCCGCCGATCTCCGCAGCCTGCGCGACGAGATTCGCATGCTCCGTGGCTCCCATCACACAATGATCGAGGGCGAGCACGATCTGGCGTTCCTTGCCATTCAGCGGCGCAAACACGGCCACGGTGGCGCGCAGCGGTCGGTGGATGCCGGTGGCGCGTTCATGCTTCGCTGCGCCCCACATGCGATGGTAAATGTTCGTCGGAGGTGTGATATCGCACCATGCGAGCGCGAAACGGCAGCGGCTTTGCGGCGTGGGGTCTTCGGTGCGGGAGGGCTTCATCAGGCGGGTAGAATGATGAAGGGTAAAATGATGGGGGAACGGAAATCCTTCAGAACATCATTTTACCCGTCATTATTTTACCTTCTGACTGCGTAGGTCTGCCATGAAGTTATCCATCCTTGCTCTTCTGGCTTTTTCTTCCGTCTCCGCTGAGGTCATCGACATCGGATCGCGGCGCGAGTTGTTCGTGGATGGCTTTCTCATCGAAAAGATGACCGGCAAGGCGGAGCAGCGCCTGCATCAGCCGCAGCCGAAGGAGATCGCCATCACGCATGATGCGCCGTGGGAGGGCAGTGGCAGCGGTTATCACAGCGTCTTCAAGGACGGAGACAAATACCGCATGTATTACAAATCGTGGCAGCTCACCGTCACCGCGCCTGGCAAGGTGAACACCGGCGAGCATCCGCTCTTCACCTGCTACGCCGAAAGCGATGACGGCATCCATTGGCGCAAGCCGGAGCTGGGCCTGCACGAGTTCAAAGGATCCAAGGCCAACAACATCGTCATCCCGCATGGCAAGATGGGGAAGGTGAATCCCGATGGCGGGCATCCCGCCGTCTTCAAAGACGAAAACCCCGCCGCCGCTCCGGATGCGAAATACAAAGCCATCGTGCGCTCGAACTCGCCGAAGGGCCTGCTCGCGCTGAAATCGCCCGATGGATTGCGCTGGTCGCCGATGGCGGACGCGCCGGTGATCACGGATGGCGCGTTTGATTCGCAAAACCTCGCGTTTTGGGATGCGCAGGCCGGATTGTATCGCGCTTACTGGCGCTACTTCACTGAAGGCACCACGGACGAGAAGAATTGGAAGCCGAGCGGCCTCCGCGCCATTCGCACGGCCACGTCGAAGGATTTTATCACCTGGGAAAACCAGCAGGACCTGCGCTACATCGATTCACCCGGCGAGGCGCTCTACACGAATCAGGTGAAGCCCTACCACCGTGCTCCGCATCTGCTGCTCGGCTTTCCCACGCGCTACATCGAACGCGGCTGGTCGGAAAGCATGCGGGCGCTGCCGGAACGCGAGCATCGCGAATGGCGCTCAAAGGCCAGCGACCGCTACGGCATGGTCATCACCGAAGGTCTCTTCATGGCCAGCCGCGATGGCGTGACCTTCAAACGCTGGAACGAAGCCTTCCTCCCGCCCGGCATCGAACGGCCCGGCACCTGGAACTACGGCCATCAATACATCGCCTGGCATCCCGTGGAAACAAAGTCATCCATGGAAGGCGCTCCGAACGAACTCAGCCTCTACGCCACCGAAAGCTACTGGACCGGCAAGAGCAGCGAACTGCGCCGCTACACGCTTCGCCTCGACGGCTTTGTCTCGCTGCACGCTCCGATGAGCGGTGGCGAAGTCATCACCAAACCAATCACCTTCACCGGCAAAGCTCTCTCCATGAACTTCGCCACCTCCGCCGCTGGTAGCGTGAAGGTCGAGATCCAGGACGCGAACGGCAAAGCCATCCCCGGTTTCACATTGAGCAACTGCGAGGAGCATTTCGGCGATTCCATCGAACGCACGGTGTTTTGGAAAGGCGGCACCGATGTCAGCTCGCTGGCCGGAAAGCCCGTGAAGCTGCGTTTCGTGCTCAAAGACGCGGATGTGTATGCGATCCGGTTTGAGTGAGGCGTGCCGACTCTCAAGCCTGCGGCAGTTTGTCAGCCTCTGAAAGCAACTGCTGGAGGTCACGCTCGGCCTTTCGTCTCCTGCGCACGACACGATCCAAGGCCACGACAAGCAACACAACCCCAGTCAACCAAGCGGACTCAATTCGCCCCTCGTGCCTGTTGGGTGAGAGCAGCATGAGCGTGCCCACCCAAAACACCCAGTCACGCCAGATCGGGGCATCCACTTCTTTGCGAAGCTTTGCCTCCTCGATGCGCTGAAGCTTGGCGATGCGCACAAGTGCTGCACCGCGTTCCATCGTCATCTCTTCGGTGGGGAATGTCGTCGTCATGATGAAAGTCTAAAAAATCGCCGAAACAGGGTCAATGCCTGTTTTCGATCTCGCCGCGTAGTTCCCGGCCTCTCGGACCGTATCCTCCTCATGCGCCGCCTCCTGCCCTTCCTTGCTCTTCCCGTTCTCGCCGCCGATCTGCCGCCAGACAAAGGCAACACCATCCCCGAAAGCGCCAAACGCCCGGTGGTGGTGTCAGGCAAATCGACGCTCGCTTTGCCGAAGCACGATCTGCCGGAAGGTTACACGCTCGAAGTCGCCGCCGCATCGCCGCTGGTCACGCATCCGATCATGGGCTGCCTCGATGACAAGGGCCGTCTCTTCGTCGGCGACGGCACGGGCGTGAATTGGAACAAGAAACAGCTCGAGGAGAATCCGCCGAACCGTGTCCTCATGCTCGAAGACACCGACAAAGACGGCAGCTTCGACAAGAGCACCATCTTCGCGGACAAGATGACCTTCCCGCAGGGCGCATGCTGGTTAAACGGCAGCCTCTACGTCGCCTCGCCGCCGTCCATTTGGAAGCTCACGGATACCGACAACGACGGCGTGGCCGACAAGCGCGAGGCGATTGTCAGCGGCTTCGACTACACGGGCAATGCCGCTGACATCCACGGCCCCTTTTTGCATCCCAACGGCCGTCTTTACTGGTGTCACGGTCGCAAAGGCCACGACGTGAAGCAGAAGGATGGCAGGCCCGTCGATGCCTCGCTCGCCTGCGGTATCTGGAGCTGCCAACCCGATGGCAGCGACGTTGCCTGGCACTCGCTCGGCTGCGGTGACAACCCCGTCGAAGTCGATTTCACCCGCAGCGGCGACATCATCGGCGTGCAAAACCTCTACTACACCCAGCCACGCGGCGACACGATCATCCACTGGCTTTACGGCGGCGTCTATGAGCGAGCCGACCAGCTCAAAGCCATCGCCCATCTCCCGCGCACGCTCGAAACCATGCCCGTGATGTACAACTTCGGCCACGTCGCCGTCAGCGGCAGTTGCTTCTGGCGCAGCTATGGCAGTGATGCGGGCACTCCTGCCCGCAAAGACTCCCCGGAGCACTTCATGGTCACTCACTTCAACACCCAGCGCCTCGTGCGCATGGAGCTCACGCCCAGCGGCAGCACCTACAAGGCCGTCGAAAACGAATTTCTCAAACTCCACAACCCCGACATTCACCTCACCGATGTCATGGAGGACCCTCGTGATGGCTCCCTCCTCCTCATCGACACCGGCGGCTGGTTCCGCATCGGCTGCCCGAGCAGTTTGATGGCGAAATCGGATCTCCTCGGCGCGGTGTATCGCATCAAGCCGAAGAAGCCCCAGGCGGTCCCCTTCGCGAAAACAGCCGATAAGCTCGACGCGGCAGAGGAGATGCGAAAACAGATCGCCAATCTCAAGACAAAGGACGAGCACCTGCGTCGTCAGGCACTGGAGTGGGTGGCTGCCTCACTCAAGGAGGCGGATGTGGCCGCGCATTGGGCCAAGCCCGCCCTGATCGCCTTGCTGGAGTCGGACCTCGATCCCAGCGCCGAGCATTGCTTCATCAGCGCCGCACAGAAAAGCCATGCGATCGACGATGAGGAGCTTGAAAAGGCCAAGTCACCGGCCGCTATTCGTCGCGCTCTTATGAGCATCATGCCCACCGATCCGGGCGCGGTGAACATCACTGCCACCGTCGCGGCAAAGCATCTCGATTCACCCGATGAAGCGCTCGCCCGCACCGCGCTGCATCTCGCCACCTCGCACCCTGAGGCTGACGAATGGTTCACGCCGGATCTGCAAAAGTGGCTGGAGGATGAAAAAGTGGCCGCGCCGCGTCTCGCGGCCTTGCGTGGCTACGCCGGGGCCTTGCTGACGAAGCCAGGAGTGCAGAAACTCATCACCGCCATGCTTGCGCATGGCTCCGCTGAGGTGCGTTCGACAGCCTTGCAGACACTCGCCTCTCAAACGGCTGGCACCAGCAACGACGCGTGGCTTCCAGCACTCGACAAACAGCTCGCCGAGGCACCCACGCCGCTCGTGCTCGATGCGATCAAGAAACTGAAGTCACCGCATTTCGACGCTGTGCTCCAAACTATCGCGGCTGACACGAAGCGCCCGCTTTCCATCCGCTTGAAGGCGCTCGACTCGGCGAAGTCGGTCAAGCTGACCGGCGAGACCTTCGACATGGTCAGAAACGTGCTCGCGGATGCCGCGTCGTCTTCCGCGGCGAAGATTCAGGCCGCGGGCATGCTTGCCACCGCGCCGATGGCGAAGGAGCAGTTGGTCCAGGTGGCACCGTTGCTGGCCTCCGTGGGTCCGGTGGAGCTCAAAACACTTCTTCCGCTGCTCAAGAAGAGCAAGGAAGTGGAAATCGTGAAGACGCTGGCCCGCGAGATCGCGAAGAATCCGGCCATCGCCAGCCAACAGGAGAGTTTATATCGCACGGCCCTCGCTGATCTCCCGCCGGAGATTTTTGAGACGATCATCCTGCCTGCCTACAACACCGCGGTGGCCGCCACCGAGGCCAAAAAACGCCAACTCGGCCCGCTCGCCGACAAAGTCATCGCCAGTGGCAAGGCCGCGAATGGCGAAAAACACTTCCAAGCCGGCAAAGGCACCTGCATCGCCTGCCACAAGATCGGTGATACCGGCCGCGCCATCGGCCCTGATCTCTCGCACATCGGCGCCATCCGCACCGAGCGTGATTTGCTCGAAAGCATCCTCTTCCCGTCGAACACCCTCGCCCGCGATTACGAAGCCCACATCATCGAGACCGGCGACGGCCAGCAAACCCTCGGCGTCATCAAATCCCACACCGCCGAGGGCCTCCTCGTCCTCGACATCGCCGGCCAGGAGAAAAACATCCCGCACCAACAAATCACCGGCGATACCACGCTGACGACTAGTTTGATGCCCATGGGCCTCGACCAGACGATGCCGGAGGCGGAACTCCTCGACCTCGTGGCGTGGCTGAGAAGCCTCAAATAGGAGGGCGGGATTGCATTCCCGCCCATTCATCCGCTCTGTCGCATGCTTTCGTCTCCCAACGCACGAACCCCACCCGGAGGGCAGGATTGTATTCCTGCCGAAGTTTCTGGTCTTTCGTTCCCGCCAGATGTCGAAGCCTACAAGCTCCGCGCCGCCTCCGCCCCCTTTCAAATGGGCGGGAATGCAATCCCGCCCTCCGATGATGAAAGCGTGCCGGGTGATCGGATTGGACGTGCTAGACCTGCCCACCTGCCGCTCATGAACGCGCCGTGGGCGGGGAATGTGCTTTGGTTCACGGTGTGTGTTGGCTCGCCTCTTGTGCGATTGGATCGTGACGATGTGCATCACCTCCTCGTGAGCATCTGGAGCGCTCCCGGCTCTCATTGGCTCGTGGGCGATTATGTTCTTATGCCCGATCACCTGCATTTCTTCGCTGCGCCGCGTTCACCGACTGCGCTACCACTCAAGAACTGGATGAAATGGTGGCGTCAGGAAGCTTCCAAGCACTGGCCGAGGCCTGATGAAGCTCCGATCTGGCAGCGAGACTACTGGGACCGCCAGCTCCGACACGACGAGAGCTACACCGAAAAGTGGCACTACCTTCGAAACAACCCCGTTCGAGCGAAACTCGTCGCCAGTGCCGACGACTGGCCCTTCCAAGGCCGTATTCACTCGCTCACTCTGTAGGAGGGCAGGATTGCATTCCTGCTCATTTTTCTGTTCTATCACGCTCGACAACACACGCCGCCACCGAAGCTCCGCACCTCCTCCGCCCACTTTGAAATGGGCGGGAATACAATCCCGCCCTCCTATCATCTCATGTTCCCCCTCACCGATTTTCCCTCCCTCTCCGGCATTCACTACCTCAACACGGCCGCCGAAAGCATCCCGCCGACCTGTGTGAATGAGGCGGTGGCCGAGTACATGGTGCACAAGGGCCTTGGCATGCGCGGTCGCGATTTTCACTTCCCACGCGTCGAGGCCTGCCGCGAGATCACGGCGAAGCATCTCGGGCTTACGACCGAGGAAGTCGGTTTTTGCTCCTGCAGCTCGGAGGCTTACAACCTGCTCGCCTCCGCCTTGCAGCTCAAAGCCAGCGATGAGGTCATCGTGACCGATCTCGACTTTCCGGCCGGTGCCACGCCTTGGCTTACGGCCGCCGAAAAGCCTGTGACGAAGCTTTGGAAGCATCGCGGCGGCGCTTTGAGCCTCGACGACTTCGCGCCGCTGCTGAATGAGCGCACGGCGCTCGTGCAGGTGAGCCTCGTGAGCTTTTACAACGGCCACCGCATCGTCTTCGCGCCGTTGCGCGATCTCGTGCGACGCCTCGCACCGAACGCCGTGCTCTCCGTCGATGTCACGCAGGCACTGGGGCGTGTGGTGCTCGATTGCCAGGACGCGGATGTGATCATCTCCAGCACGCACAAATGGACGCTCGGCATCCACGGCGGCGGCATCGTCGGTGTACCAAAGAAGTCGGCTGCACGCCTCACCACCAAAGCCGGTGGCTGGTATCACCTCGCGAACGCCTTCGATGCGGATCGCTTCGAGATCGCCCGCGTGAAGTCGGGCGCGGCCAGCTTCTCCGTCGGCATGCCCAGTTTTGCCGCGTTGTATGCGCTGAATGCCTCACTGCGCTACCTCGATCAGTTCGGCGTGCCAGCCATTGCCGCGCATGCCGATCCGCTCATCGCCAGACTGCATGCTGGCCTCCGAGCTTTGGACATTCATACCCTCGCCCCCGAGCAAGCGGAGAGTCCGAGCGGCATCGTCGCCTTCACCCACGCGAACACGCAGGCCATTCACGATGCCCTGCTCGCTCAAAACATCCACGTCATGCATCAGGTCGGCCGCATCCGCCTCGCGGTGCATGGCTATAACACGGCGCAGGACATCGATGCGGTGCTGGAGACGCTGGCAAAAACCGTCTGATCCACCGATTTCGCAGATGACTCTGATTGAAATGCGAGACAGGCGGCGCGAAGCCTCGCCACTCACTTCTGTGTAATCTGTGGACTGGGAATCGCCCAAACTTCTTCTGCTCATCCTTCCATCGCTCGCGTTGCTGCTGTGGATCGAATCCGCGTCGTCGCATCCGATGACGGGGCTGAGGAAGAGGCTGCTGCTGCTCACGCGGGCGGTGGTGGTGATGCTCATCATCGCGGCGTTGGCGGGACCGGCGCGGGTTTCGCAGACGGGGAAGAAGGCGCTGGGCATCGTGGTGGATGCATCACAAAGCATGGGCGAGGACGGGGCGAAAAAGGCGATGGAGCAGGCGCAGCGGCTTCAAAAAGAGGCGGGCGGGATCGAGTCGTTCATCGTGCAGCTCGGTGCGAAGCCGGATTTGCTGCCGGAAAAGGCTGCGGAGGCGGATTGGAAGGCCTGGCAGGTCAAAAACGGCGGCGATAGCCATTACGCGGCGGCGCTGGAGTATGCGGAGGCGATGTTCCCGCCGGGCACGAGCCGCAATGTGCTCATCATCGGCGATGGGCATGAGACGCGCGGTGATTTGCTCGCCGCAGCACGCGAGGCTGCGGTGAGCGGCATCAAGGTGCATGCGTTGCCCGTCGCCGGACCGAAGAAGCCGGATGCGCGGGTGCGGTCGCTCGTTTCGAATCGCTCGCGGTTGTTTGAAGGCGCGAGTTTGCAGCTCACGGCGACAGTCGAGAGCACCATCGAGGCGAGCGGCGTGCTGCGACTCTTTGAAAACGGCATCGAGGTGGAAAAGCGGCCCGTGCAGCTCAAAGCGGGCACGCCGAGTGTGCTCACATTTCAGCGCACACCGGCCACGCGGAGCATTTATCATTACCGCGCGGCTTTGGACGGTATCAGCGGCGATACCTTGCCCGGAAACAACAGCGCCCTCGCCATCGTCGATGTGCGCGGAAGGCTGCGCATGCTCTACATCGAGAGCGATGCGGCGGAAGCTCGCTACCTTACGCAGGCGATGGAAAAAGAGGGTGTGGAGCTCGATTTGCGCCAGCCGGGCAATCTCGCTTTCAGCCTCGATCAGCTCGCGGGCTATGACGGCGTCATTTTGAGCGATGTGCCGGCGCATCAGCTCGGCGAGCCGCTCATGAACATGCTGCGCGACTACATCGACAAGCTCGGTGGCGGCCTCATCATGCTCGGCGGGCCGGGATCGTTCGGCACGGGTGGCTACTATCGCACGCCGATTGAAGAAACACTGCCGGTGCGGCTCAAAGCGCCGGATGAAGAAGAAAAACAAAGCGCTGCTGTTGCCATCGTGATGGACCGCAGCGGCTCGATGGCTGGTGAGAAGCTCGAGATGGCCAAAAGCGCCGCGATCGCCACGGCGGAGGTTTTGGGCCGCAATGACAGCATCGGCGTGTGGGCCTTTGATAGCGAGGCGCATGTCGTCGCGCCGATGACGCGGCTCACTTCGACCGCGGCGGTCACCGGCCAGATCGCGGCAGTGGCGAGCGGTGGCGGCACGAACCTCGAACCGGCCTTCAAACTGGCTCGCGAAGGCCTTTTGCGCGTCAAAGCCCGCGTGAAGCACATGATCGTGCTCACCGATGGTCAGACGGCGGGCAGTGGTTATGAGGCCTTTGCCTCGCAATGTCGCGGCGAGGGACTCACGATCTCCACCGTGGCGATTGGTGATGGTTCGCACGTGGCGCTGTTGCATGCCATCGCGAGCGCGGGCGGAGGTCAGAGCTACTCGACGACCGATGCGAGCACCATCACGCGCATTTTCACGCAGGACACTCTGATGCACACGGGACGCATGATCCGCGAGGAGCCCTTCACGCCGCAACTCGTCGAGAAGCATCCGATGCTCGCCGGATTCGAGAAATGGGACAGCCCGGATTTGCTCGGCTACGTCAAAACGACGCGCAAAGCCGCCGCGCAGTCGCCGCTGCTCACGGACACCGGCGATCCGCTGCTGGCGCACTGGCGATTCGGCCTCGGCAAGGTCACCGCGTTCACCTCCGATGCGAAGAGCCGCTGGGCCTCGCTGTGGATCGCCCGCTGGCCCGGCTACAGCCGTTTTTGGTCGCAAATCCTGCGTGAAACGGCTCGTCCGCCGCAGGGCCGCTTCATGGATCTCGCCACGAACCTGCAAGGCGATGACGCGAAGATCACCGTCGATCTTTTGAGCGATGCCGGCACGCGTGCGAACAACGCCGCCGTGACCGCCGAGGTCTTCCACATCGCCGCCGATGCTCTTGGTGCCCCGATGAAGCCCACGCAGTCACTCACGCTCACGCAAACCGCCCCCGGCGAATACGCCTCCTCCTTCCAACCCGGCGAACCCGGCGTCTATCTCATCCGTGCCCGCAGCGGTGCCGAAATGGTCAGTGCCGGCCTCGTGCACAATCCGAGCAGCGAAGCCAGCCTCGGCACCGTAAACGAAACGCTACTCCGCGAGGCCGCGAACCTCACCGGCGGCGAATACCTCGCCGAAAACGCCGCTTTGCCGAACCTCGAAACGACGAAAGCGATGCAGCACATCGAGTTGTGGCCGGATCTCGTGCTCGCGGCGTTGCTGCTGTTTCTCCTCGACACCATCATCCGCCGCTGGGAGCAC
>Ga0075163_10012907_pt1 | contig 10867 bp, 20 predicted proteins | sample JI1023141ADNA_FD_71478 | JGI IMG/M metagenome (GOLD analysis project Ga0075163, IMG submission 71478) | Wastewater effluent complex algal communities from Wisconsin, to seasonally profile nutrient transformation and Carbon sequestration -... | ecosystem: Engineered > WWTP > Effluent > Algae...
AGAATTATCCAAAGCAGATTTTGGAGACTATCTTGATAAGATTTCCGCATTTACAGAGATACCAATACCAGAACCTATAAAGAAAGAATTTGATATAAAGGTCGCTTATCCAAAAAATGATAAAGAAATTAAATTTTAAAAATATGGCACATTCACAAGGAAAAAAAGAAAATGTTTATGCATCAGGAAAATATAAAGTAGTTTATGAATATCGTAGTATTTTTGGAATTATTAGTAGTTGGGAAGTAAAGAGTGCTGAAAAAGTAGATGATGATTTATACGTCATAATAAATAATATAGAAAAGTTTGATAATATATATATTAACGGAGTAAAACTATCAGATAATTTTAAAAATGAAACGCACACCACTAAAAAGAGGTACGAAGATGATGAAGAGGTCGAAACTTAAAAAGAAGAGTAAAGCAAAAATTAGTTTAATACAGCGTAAACTTTGGGAGCTTTGTAAACAAATTATACGAAAGAAATACGGCAATATTTGTTACACATGTGGAGCAACAGGACTTGAAGGAGGTAATTGGCATACATCTCACTTTATTCCAAAAGCTAGTTGTGGTGCATATCTAAAATATGACTTGCGTAATTTAAGACCTTCTTGTTATCACTGTAATATAAATTTAGGTGGCAATGGTAGCTCTTTTTACAGGGAGCTAGTAAGGAAAGAAGGACAAGATTATGTAGATATTTTATTTAAAGATAAACAAGTTACAGTTAATGCTTATGACCATTATTCTAAACTCTTAATTGAGTACCAAGATATATTAGATAAGTTATCCACAGGTTAACTACACAATTAATTAAAATAAGTTATAATTAAAGTATTACAAGAATAATAAATAAAATGAAATTAGAAAAATTAACAATAAAAGAAGAACATATTAGTTTACATAAAAACTCAATATACTTTTCATCAAGATTAAGAAAAGATAGAGGGTTTGAAGAAAATGATAGGTTTCAGTTTTTATACGATAGACAAAAAGGAATAGTAGTTGTTATCAAGGTTGGAGATAAGGTTGAAGACGGTGGCGTTAGAATGAACAAGGGAGGTTATTGCAAGACAAGAATAAATAAGTTGTTAGCACATGGTCGATATTATTTAGAACAAGAGAAAAGACTTACTAGAGGAAAATGTCTAATATTCAAGTACAAAAAGGTATAAAGTGTGATGTTTGTAAAAAGAGAAGTTGTAAAGATGAAATACATAAATACGTTACACGTCACAGCATGTATTATGACAAAGATAGTAAGTTAAAGATTAGTAAGAGTGGATTAAAATTATTAAAAACAAATGCAAAACAATAATCAAAATAGTAGATGTGCAAATTGGGTATCTATAGTAGTGTTGGTAGGATTACTTATAGTTCTTTTAGTCCTTTTCTTTAGTTCTGTGCCGAAATATAACGAAAAAGAAGAAATTTACTCTCATATACCTTCTGTTGTTGTTAATAGTGAAAAACCTGATTCGTCTGGAGTAATTTTACAAATAGAACCATATAAAGATTTTAGTCAAAAACCTAATACTATTTACCTTATAGGAGAAAGAGAGGAATGTAAAAAAGCAGGTGGCAAGTTTTATTATCACTTTTTTTCTGACGTAATGACATGTACTAAAACAACCTATGAGGGAAACAAGACTATCACAGAAGAGATATTTAATTACGCGCTAAGTAATGATTAAAACAATGAAAAACATCTTTAAATGCACAAAGTGCAAAGGACAAAAAGTAAGAACACGAACTCATGGCATGGTTTGTATGAACTGCAAACCCCCTAGAACAGGCAGAGTAGAGAAGAAGGGAGATAGGGAGAAGTTGGAGAAGGAGTTGAAGTCAATTAGAAAAATATTAAAAATAATAAGTTAATATGAACCCAATTAAACAATATCTAAAAGAGAGGGAGGAATTACTCGGAATGCTTTACCACGATGATAAAGATTACCCTATAACCTTTGAAGCTATCGATAATCACAACTTTGAAACCATAAAGGGATTGATAGAAATGTTAGTGAAGGAGGAGAGAGAAAGAATGATTGTGGGTGGATTTCCGGGTGGTGTTCGTTATCCTTACAACTCTGCTAAACAAGAGACTATAGATAGATTATTAGAGTTAATAAAGTAATATATGAAATATCCAAAAAAATATAGCGAATTTCTTGGTTGGGTAGGTTTAATACAAATTTGTTTCTTTTTTATTGCAATTATAACGCATGATTGGTTTTGGTTTATTGCCGTATATGTATTAAATTCAAATACAAGAGATGTTATTAATTATAACGGAAGAGAAGAATAACATGCCGTCAGACCACCCTCTAAGACTTCATATATACCTAGCAATAGCCTTTTGGGGGATAGTATTATTAGCAGTTTATATTAAACAATTATGAAAGACGAAAACTATGTAATGTTAATTTTATTTGGAACCTTTGCATTGATTGTATTGGCATATATCTATGCCATCGTAAATTGTTGGGAATGGTTGCCTGTATCATCTTTACCAGCTAAATGTTTTAATATAATTAATTAAAATGAAAACATACAAAATAAAAAATGTGGAATTAGAATTAGATGCAGAAGATATACAAGAACTTATAAAGAATAACCCTGAATTGTTAGAGAAGAAAGTTAGTGGTAGATATTTCTTTCCGAATGTGGGGGAGAAGTATTGGTGTAATGGCTATTTAGGTGCTAGAGAAACGATGAACAATAATGTCTCTTCTGATATACATAAAATCTCTATGGGCAATTGTTATCGCACTAAAGAAGATTGCGGGCTAGGTGAAAGTAAACAACAAGCCATAGTAAGATGTTGGAAATGGCAACAAGAGAATGCACCTTTTGAACCTGATTGGAGTAATGAGAATCAATATAAATATGGTGTTTCTTATACTTATGAAAATAATTTTAGAAGAAGTAAACTATCTACTAGTATTTTTACTACATGGAAATATGATTTCACCCTCCCCCACTTCAAATCAGAACAAGACAGAGACAAGTTCATAGAAGCTAATAAGGAAGATTTATTATTGTTATTTACTAAATAGATATGGCAAATGAATTTATCTGTAGTGACTGTAAAGGCGATGGAACTCGTTGTAGATGCCACGAAAAAAGAAAAACAAACCCATATAAACCTTCAAGAGAAGACGAAATCTTAAAGGAACAATTGAACTTACGAGCTGAATGGAAAAAACTCGGAGTAGACTATAAAATCTACCCCCAAAAATAACATTAATAGATAAAATAACTAACCATGGATAAAATACAAGAACCAAAGTGCAATACATGTGGAGATGAAACAACATTAAGATTTGAGAAGAGTTCAGGAATGGATATTCAACCTACAGGACTTTTTGCAGATTGTGTTAGATGTGGGAATGTTCAAAGAGTTCAAAGTTTAAAAGAGATAAAAGACAATATTAAATATGAAGAATAAAATAAATAAAGTTATAGAGGAGAGTAATAAGGAATTTATTGAGAAGTTTGGTGGACAAAATTTCGTTTATGCAAATGAAATAAATATTAAATCCTTCATCTCCCAAAGAGACCAGAAGATTTTATCAGCTATAGAGGAAGAGGTGGAGGATAGGAAGAAAGTTATGAATAACCTTGAAGGGGATTTTAGTGTAACGATATTTAACAATATAAAGACGACACCACAAGGATATCGAAAATTGGGTTATATACACGCTATCTCCGACATCAAATTAATATTAAAATCAGCTAAAAAAATAAAATGAAAATAATAAGAGAAATAATTGCATTACCTATATTCTTTGTTGGCTGGACTATAGTTTTTCTATCTATGGTAATTGGAGGTAAAGAATATTCTAAAGAATTAATGAAAATATTAAAAGAAACAATTAAATAATAACATGCCAAACCGTTCAAAATACTGGGATACAATGGTTGATATACTAGATAAGCAATTTCCTAAAGGAGAATGCAAGGAAAGAGGAAAAGCCCTTGTAATGCTTTCATACATTGAATTGATGTTGCAAGGCGTTGAGTTTGAAGATGGGAAACCTAAGAATAATACAACAGAATTTTCTTCAGAACCACCATCACCTATAACACCATCACACCAAGCATACTGTCCAATATGTCAAATTACAAAAGATTTACATACGCATAGCTTTAAGATTAAATAACATGCCATTCAAAGACACAAAAGAAGGTAGTACACATCATAAAGACGACGCGTGCTATAAGTGTGGAATATGCAAATCACACTTCTTTACTGATAGAGATAGAATGATACATGTTTGTATTGGTGAAGAGGAATTTAGACAAAGATATTATAATAAACAATAACATGACTTTTATATTTCACAAACACAACTTTATAGAATCAACAAATAACAAGGAAATACTTTACTGCTCTTGTGGTAAGACAGTAAGTATACATGTACATAAGTGGGAGGAAAGAGGGAATAAATCTTGGTGGTAATAAACAAAAGTAGAAGCCGTAATAGATAACTTAAAATCAAATATATGAGTTTTAGAAATCCATTTGTTACAGATTATATATATCAAGCTAGAGAAGAATTAAAAGAAGGTAATACTAAGGTAAAAGAAGTTTTTAAAAAATATTGTCACCTAGTAAGTAGTGTAGATGAAAGAGGATACGGGTATTACTCAGGAATATTAAAAAGTCTTGATGGCTCAATTGACGATACTGGTGTGTTGGAGTTAGTAAGTGAATTGGAAAAAAATACTGCAATTCCTTTCAGACTAACAATTCTATTAGAAAGTGGTCCAGTTATAACTTTTGATATAAAACCATTTCGTTGATTTTACCAATATGGTTTTAGTATGGTATACTATAAAAGTGAGTTATGTGTTGAAAAATCTTACACATAAAAACCCCAATGTCATTGCGACAAAGGGGTTTTGTGTTGGTGGGTACTGTGATACCCAAGCCTCCTTTATTTTGAAAGAGCCGTAGCTCCTGCAAAAGCGGGTTTTATTCTCGTAGGCTTTGAAGTGTGAAGCCGACTTGTCTTTGCTTTGTTGGCACAAACAAATCCACACCAAGGCTTTGAGAAAAGAAAGATATAGTCGGGGATTTTTTCTCCACAACCTGAACAAGTAAGTGAAGTACTCATATCTTATTTAATTATACACACAAAAACACACACTGTCGAATAGTGTGTGAATAAGTTTATATCCTCTAGGCTGTAGGCGAGACTGGCGACGGCTCGCTTATTTACAGCACAGGTCTTTTAAAGACGAGATGAACATTGAATTATCAAAATATATGCATTAGATTTCGCTTTTTAATTGTACCGACTAGAATGAAAGAACATCGCCAGCCTAGAGGATATAATATTTAATTGTGAATGTACTAAACCTTCTTACCGCCAAGATTAACTGGGATATAAGGGGCAATAACTGCTGTGATACCTGCTCTCAATCCTGCTATCGCTACAGAACTCCAGAAAGCAACTGTCCAACTAACTGTTTCTGCGTCTAATATAATCAATGCACTTGCAACTACAAAAGAAGTTCCAAATGTCTTGGCTATTGATATTAGTTTGATTTTTGTTTCGTCTGACATAAATAATTTATTATTAGTAACGTATATATTATACATCATATAAGCTCAAAAATGTATAGTGGTTAGACTAACTCAAATATACTCATTTTAAGCTGTCCATAACGAGAGTATCTCTCAATCATCATATTAGTGTCGTATTTATCTGTCCATTGACCAGTAGCAGAGTTATTACTTAACATCTTACCGTTTTTAGAAACAATAAAACAATGTCCAATAACCTTTCCATTTCCACTTTTAGTAGCAAAGACTACTATATTTCCCTCTTTAAACTCATTAGACAGCTTAAATCTCTTATCAAGGTACAATTGACCAACTAAGTCTGGAGTATAGTCTATAACCTTAAAATCGCCCTTAAAATACTTGTTTAATATGGTAGTAAGTGAAAAAACGCAAGAAACCTCATCGTCTACCTCGTCCTTTGGCGTAGGGTCTACATTATAAAAAGTCAAGGCAAAGTCTAATAACTTTTCACCTTTTGTCTTTTCAACTACAGGTGCTTTTTGTTCTACATAAATAGTTTTTACTAAATCTTCTTTGTATATACTTTTATATAATTCTTTTATAAATTCTTTCATATTATTTATTTTCTATCCAAAATATTTTAAAGTTTCTAAATATTAACTTTTCTTTTAAAAACCAATTCCATAATTTAATTAGAATGTTATCTTTCTTTATTGGCTCAACTTTAGTTTTTTTTTCAATTCTAAACCTTTTAATTATCATAGGCATATCTCCGTATTCCAAATCCTTAATAAAAGGTGAATCATAACTATCAAATATACGTCTAAATTCTCCAACTCTTTCATAGATTAAAGTTGTAGCATGATTATCTGTTGCTCCATTAGGTCGATAGAATAGGTCTTTAGAGTTTTTTACCCAAGCATATACAGATATCATCAATGGAGATGACTTTAACGCTGTGGTAATAGATTCTTTATCTGTCTTTACGAACTCATGCTTAAAATCCCATTCCTCGTTAAATTCTTTTGCTAGTTCAATTATAGACTGCGGAATTGGTGCAAAAAACTTATCCTCTGTATCTATAGTTTCATCAAATGGATATATTTCTTGTGGTACAACACCAATCTTTCTTAAAAACTCGCACGCTTCTTGTGGTGAGCTTCCTTTGCCTCTAGTATTTACAATAGTAGCTAGGAATCTATCACTATAGTTTCTTTCAAGTCCATACTTTCTTTTAATTAGAATTTCTATACAGTTTAATAGGGTGTACACAACGCAAGCAAAAGGCTCGACATTATTTAAGTCTTGTCTTTCTTTTACTACTAGATAATTAGACCAATCACCGTCTGCTTGTAATACTTCGTATGGCATTTCAGAAGAACCGAATACCCAATGTTCTGGAGAAGGTACATCTAGTTTAAGACCATACTTTGTATTGACTTTTCTTTTTCTCATAAGAATTTTATTTTATTAACTACCCATATTATAGCAGTTCCTAATATAGAAATCGAGGTAACAAGTACAGCCCACTTACCGACATTAGTCGCTCTTTTTTCATCATTTTGTTTAATAATTAAAGCTTCCTCATAAGCTTTTATAACAGGCTCAACTCTTGCCATATGAGCATCAACTACCTCTCTATATTTTTTAGTTTCTTCGGCATTTTTAATAAGAATATTCTTAACATCTGTTAAGTCTGCTCTTATGTGAGACATATGGTCTCCGTCGATTAAACGAAGTTCCTCATGTTTTTGAAACCTTTTTTCAAAACTTTCTATGTGAGAGTCTACTCTTTTTGTTAGTTCTTCTACGTTCGACATATTAGTTATCAAATAATAAAACATTAACCATGTTTGTACTGCCTACAGAACCACTACTAATCGTACCGCCTGATACAGAATAGTTTACATACTGTGATATCTTTCGTGTAGCAGAGTTTGTTGCACCAGTTGTTTGTGGTGAAGCATAACTATTAGTAGGGTCTGACCAACCTTGTGTACCTCCAGGACTATCATAGTAATATCTAACTGTAGAATCGCCAACAAAGCCTACAGAATAACCTACTCCAGTAGAAATGCTAGGACCTGTAGAATATGCAATAGTTGTAAATGAACCACCAGCAGTAGCAGGCAATAAAGAAGATGGACTTTCCCCATTAGCAATCATAGCGTTGTTATTTAGGGTAGTGTCATATAGAACACCCTTTACATTGACTGTTCCAACACCGTTGCCATCAATACCTAGTGATATAGAAGTCACTGTGCCATTTTCTGTTGATGTAGCATAAGTAGCGGCTACTGTATTTAAAGTAACTGTACTATTACTTGCCCCCATACTTGTGTACCCTAGAGTAGGGTCTACTCTTACAGGGTATACTGCATTATCAAGAAAATCATGTGGTACATATACTGTTATGATACAAGTCTTTGGTTCAAAACCAAGCTCACCCCATATCCAATTTTTATCATTATCAGAAATAATAGGTCTTTTTATGTGGAATGCCTTGCCTGTTTCAAATTCATTATCTTTTAATGTTTTATGATATACGGCATATGAACCAATAATATCATCTGGTCTTACATCACCTTCCGCAATTTCTTCATCAGTCAATGGTGCTTGATACATGAAGTCATAATCTTCACAACCTATTATATTATAGTGAAAATGTTGGTACTTATCACCGTTTCTTTCTGGTCTTTCTTTAAGGATTGTATCGAGGTTTATAGAGTTACCAGATGGCTCAATAATAAAGGTAGATTTGCCGTCTAGTGATTCAGCCTCTCTTACATCTGAAAGAATATCCCTTGTAGAAGGTAAATAATCACCAACTGGCTTAACTGATATGCTCTCTTTGCTTTCCCAACGAGATAATTGAACTTCATTAGTAACTTTATCTATATTTATAAAGTTATTTGATATAGTTGTTTCGTAATGACTTCCTTTATCTTCATACGGGTTTATTTCTGAATCAGCAATAAATACACCACCCGTTGCTAAAACTGATACTATTCCTATTGTAGCGATAGTGTCTTTCATGTTAGATATTAGATATATAGTCTATTGTACAAGATATTTCTGTTGGCGACGAAGCTGGTGTACCTACAGATACTTGAGATTTACTACCTGCCACAAATCTTCTATTTGTTGTTATGGCAAAAGTAGCTGGAGTAGTAGAAGCCTGAATCATGTTTGTAGAATTTGTACCGTCACTAAATACAACATTAAGAGTCCCTACGGTTGTATAACAAGTTGCAGAACTCCATGTTTGAAGTGTTGTCATTGGACCAAGTTGTCTTGTAGTCGTTCCTGTCCATGCTGTAGTTGTAGCTATACCAAATTTTAATGCCAATTTCTGTTGTACTGTAGCATTTCTAAAGTCTACACCTCCAGCAAATGTTGATGTGGCAGTTGTAGATGTTGCTGTAATGTTCGGTGTTACTATTCCACCAAATCCTACTACTGATAATGGAGCCATTGGAGATGATGTACCGATACCTACGAATCCTGTTGCAGCAATTCTCATATCTTCACCCGCACCAACTCCAAGAGATAGTATTTGACTAGCTCTAATAGAAAAGTCAGTTAATGCACCTCCTGAACTAGTAAACAGTGAAGCTCCTGAACCAATATATCCAAAGTCTCTACTTGAATTTCTAAATATGGTGTACATACCAGATGCACTAGTTGAATCTAGTAGAAGTGGTACAGGGTTTGTACCACCAGCTAGTGTTAATTCTACACCTCCAGCAAATGTTGAAGTTCCAACACCAACTTGAGATAAAGTTGGAGAAAATGAAAGACTTGGAGTCGTAGATGTTGCAAATGTAGTAGGGTTAATACTAGCTAAGTAAAGATTACCTCCAGCGTTTCTAAAGCCCCAATGACTTTCAGTAGTACCGTTAGAAGTAAGAACAAGTTGAGGTGTCGTTGTAGCAGCTACTTGAACTGGCCATCTTGGTGTTGTAGTTCCAAATCCTGCTCCAGTTGGAGTAAAACGAGCCATTTCAAGATTATTTAATGCTAATTGTATGTATGGAGGTGTTGTATTTACAGTAAAAATATCATTTGTACCTAAAACACCAGAACCAGATATTTTGTATTGATTGTTATCAACTCCAGTAGAAAATAGAGCATTATTATTTACTGAAAAAACTATTTGTGGGTCTCCTCCAGAACCGTTCATTATGATATCTGCAACTGCTCCAGCTCTTCTTGAAAATTGAGCAATAGTTGTACCTGCAATTCCTCCTGTAACTGACAATGCACTTCCTGTTGTAGAAAGTATATCAAGTGATACTACTGGAGTAGATGTTCCTATCCCAACTAAACCATAGAATAAAGAAGAGGCAGAGGTTGAAGAAGCAATAAAAGAAGAAGCCTCGATTCTATCACCAATACGAATTGGATTGATAAAACCATTACCTTGATTTATACCTGTTGGTGTTATTGCTCCAAATACCACTGTTGGTGTTAAAATTACTAATCCTATTATTATTTTATATATATTTTTCATATTTGTTTTAATAAATTCCCATTAAACCTGCTCCACCTCCACCAGTTGCAGAATCTAGGTGTTGTCCAGCTCCGACATCTGGGTAAGCAACTGTTCCAGTATAACCACCCTCTTGTTGTAAATAATAACCTGTACCTGTATTTTTTGCTTGAGATGACGTAATCCTAAAGTCACCTGTACTTGGTGAATTCCAAGGAGTTGTATTGGCTGTATAAGTGATACTATCTTCTTCTCTTATTCCTGCAACTGATTCAATTATATTTGTTCCATTTGCTTCTGTTCCAGAACCAAAACCACAATTCTTAATAAAGCCATTTTTTGCATTTGTACCAAAGTTATAACCTCCACTAGTATTCTTTAAAGCATTACAATTATAGAAGTTTGCACACATAGAACCTGTTGTCTGCATATTAAAACCATGTCTTCCGTTATCATAAGCGTCACACCCTAAATATGTTTGATTTACGTCTCCTACACTAGAGAATCCGTCGTTACCATTTGCCCAAGCGATACAACCTTGTATTAACATTGATTGGTCTAGGAAGAATCCAGTAGCATTACTTCCTGTGTTATGATGAGATATATTTCTTAAACAAACTGAACCAGAACTCAATAATTGTACGCCTCCCTTTGTTGAAGTATTAGATTGATTACAAGCTGTAAATTCACATTCTGTTACATTAGATACCGCATTAGAAGCTAATCCCATGCCTCTAATATTTTTGAATACACATCTATAAAACATGTTTTCATTTCCAGTGATACCAACACCATCGACACTACCAGTTGCTCCGTTGTTTTGAAATTTAAAATATAAG
>Ga0075163_10012908_pt1 | contig 10867 bp, 11 predicted proteins | sample JI1023141ADNA_FD_71478 | JGI IMG/M metagenome (GOLD analysis project Ga0075163, IMG submission 71478) | Wastewater effluent complex algal communities from Wisconsin, to seasonally profile nutrient transformation and Carbon sequestration -... | ecosystem: Engineered > WWTP > Effluent > Algae...
GCTTGGCCCCCGGGATCCCGCGCACCTCGGCGTTCGACATGATCGCGAACCTGCGCTCGGCATCCATCGGCACGAGGTAGTCATCGAACTCCGGCACGAGGCACACGACGGGCCGGCCGTCCTCGTTCCATGCGGCGAGGTCGGCATCCGTCGAGAAGCGCAAGGGCGGTGACAGCAGGATCGCCCCGGCCACGGGTGGCACATCGCCGTGGCGGAGGACCACGTCGGTGCCGAACGACCATCCCACGAGCCAGGGGTCGGGCAGCCCGCGGCGCACGACCTCGTCGATGGCCGACTGGAGGTCTCGACCCTCGCCTCGGGCCTCGTCGAACTCCCCATCACTCGTGCCGGCCGCGCTCGTCGTCCCGCGGGTGTTGAAGCGGAGCACAGCGATCCCGGCGAGCGCGGGCAGGCGCCAGGCCATCTTCCGCAGCACGTGGCTGTCCATCATGCCCCCGTGGGTGGGCAGCGGGTGGACGCAGACCACCGTGCCCGTCACCGGGCCCTCGAGCGGCAGGGCGAGCTCGCCGACGAGGTGCAGGCCGTCGGAGGTGGTGAGCCGCAGCGGGTCGCGGCGTGCCGGCAGGACGGAGTTCGCCACGACCTCGGCGCCGGGTGGCTTCTGCACGATCGCTACCGCCGTGGCCCGCGTCGGTCGCGAGCCGCCCAGCACGGGGTGTGCCAGTGGCGCCGGTTCTCGAGGTCGCGCTCGTCATCGGCACGCCAGGCGACGACATGCGGAGTGGCCTGCGGGATCACCTGGTCGCAGCCCGGGCAGCGGTACGGCTTCGTCGCCGCGGCCCCGGTGGTGCGCTGCACGATCCAGTCGCCGTCGGGGTGCGACTCGGTGGTGCGACTGGCGAAGGTCGGCCCCAGCTCCTTCGCCTCGTCGACCTTGCGCCGGTGCTTGCGACCCATCAGGCGTAGTCCCGGAAGCCCCGACCCGTCTTGCGACCGAGGTACCCGGCGGTGACCAGGTGCTCCAGGCGGGGAGCCGGTGCGAAACCGGGCTCGCGGAACTCGCGGTAGAGGGTCTGCTGGATGGCGAGCGAGACGTCGAGCCCGACCACGTCGAGCAGCTCGAAGGGACCCATCGGGTACCCGCAGCCCTTCTTCATCGCCAGGTCGATGTCGTCGGCCGAGGCGTAGTTCGCCTGCAGCATCCGGACCGAGTCGTTGAGGTACGGGAACAGGAGCGCGTTGACGATGAAGCCGGCCCGGTCGCCGCACTCGACGGGATGCTTGCCGATGGCGCGGCAGACGGCGGTGGCCGTCGCGACCACCTCGTCTGAGGTAGCCACCGTGCGCACGACCTCGACCAGGCGCATGAGAGTGGCGGGATTGAAGAAGTGCAGCCCCACGACGTCCTCGGGCCTCGTCGTGACGGCGGCCATGTCGATGACCGGAAGGCTCGACGTCGTGGTTGCCAGCACCGCTCCGGGCCGGCAGATGCCGTCGAGGCGGGCGAAGAGGTCGAGCTTCACATCGAGGTCCTCGACGACCGCCTCGACGACGAGGTCGACGCTCGCAAGGTCGGCGAGGTCGCTCGTGCCGGTGATCCGTGCGAGAGCGGCGTCGCGGTCGGCGGCCTCGAGCTTGCCCCGCTCGACGGCCTTGGCCGTCGACGCCTCGATGCGCGAGCGCACGGCAGCGACCTTCTCGTCACCGCGCGCGACGTAGACGACGTCCATGCCCGCCTTGGCGAACACCTCGACGATCCCCGAGGCCATGGTGCCCGAGCCGACCACGCCCACGCTGCGCACGTCGCGCGTCGCGATCGACTCGTCCGGAGACTCGTCCGCAGCGTCGACGACCACCGGCGAGCCGGGCGCCTCGTAGGCGTAGAAGCCGCGCCCGGACTTGCGGCCGCGATGCCCCGCGGTGACCATCTGCTTGAGGATCGGGCTCGGCGCATGCAGCCGGTCGCGGCCCTGCTTGTACATCGTGTCGAGGATCTCGTAGGCGGTGTCGAGTCCGATCAGGTCGAGCAGCATGAGCGGGCCCATCGGATAGCCGCAGCCGAGCCTCATGGCCGCGTCGATGTCCTCACGGGTGGCGTAGCGCGACTCGTACATCGACACGGCGTGGTTGAGGTAGCCGAACAGCAGGGCGTTCGCGATGAACCCCGCCTTGTCGTCGACGACGACCGGCTGCTTGCCCAGGCTGCGTGCGAACTCGACGGCCCGGTCGACGGTGTCCTGCGAGGACACCACCGTGCGGACCACCTCGACGAACGCCTGGACCGGTGCGGGGTTGAAGAAGTGGATGCCCACGACGTTGGCCGGCCGCTGCGTCGCCACGGCGATGTCGGTCACCGACAGGGAGGAGGTGTTCGACGCGAGGATCGCACCGGCGCCCACCACGGCATCGACCCGGGCGAACAGGTCCTTCTTCAGGTCCAGGCTCTCGGACACCGCCTCGACAACGAGGTCGGCGCCCGCCAGGTCCGCGAGATCCGTCGTGAACGTGATGCGCGCCAGAAGCGCGGCCTGGTCCTCTGCCGTCAGCTTCCCGCGGGCGACCGCGCGACCTGTGGAGCCCTCGAGGGAGGCCCGGCCGCGGGCCAGGGCGTCCTCGGCGCCCTCGACCGCCACCACCGCGTAGCCGTTGCGGGCGATCACCTCGGCGATGCCGGCTCCCATGGTGCCCAGGCCGATGACCCCGACCGTCGAGATGGTCATGTCTGTCCCTTCACGAGCCCCGAGCGGGCCCTGATCGTCGGTCCGACCCTATCCCGCACGCGCCGTCGATCCCGCCCGGCAACCGGCGGCCAAGCGACCGCCGACCGGCCGCCGCCTTGGCGAGTCGCAACCCGGGACAGATCGGCATTCGTGCCCGTTTCGCCCCGGTCCAGCTTCCGTTTGTCCCGTGGAACGGGACAAACGGAGAGTTGCCGGCCGGACGTGGCCGAAAGTGCACCGTTGTCCCGTCCTTGGGCGGGTGCTGCGGGCTAGAAGAGCCGGGCGTCCTTGTCGTCGTGCCCGCGCAGTGCGTCGTAGTCGAGCACCACGCACTCGATGCCTCGGTCCTGTGCCAGCACCCGCGCCTGCGGCTTGATCTCCTGGGCCGCGAAGATGCCCCGGACCGGGGCGAGCAGGGGGTCGCGATTGAGCAGGTCGAGGTAGCGCGTCAGCTGCTCGACCCCGTCGATCTCCCCCCTCCGCTTGATCTCGATCGCGACCGCGAGGCCGGACGCGTCGCGGCACAGCAGGTCGACGGGACCGATGGCCGTCGGGTACTCGCGACGCACGAGCCGCCAGCCCTCCCCCAGCACCCCCACCTGGGCGGCCAGCAGCGCCTGGAGGTGCGCCTCCACGCCGTCCTTGACGAGCCCCGGGTCGACGCCCAGGTCGTGCTCGGTCGCGTGCACCACCTCGTGGATGGAGATGACCAGCTGCTCCCCGGCCTTGTTCTCGACCGTCCAGACCTCGACGACGCCCTCCTGGTCGGACGGCGTGATCCGCGTGGTGCAGGGCGGGCTCATCCAGTTGAGAGGCTTGTACGAGCCGCCGTCGGAGTGGATGAGGACGGACCCGTCCGCCTTGAGCATGATCGCGCGCGTGGCCTCCGGGAGGTGCGCGGTGAGCCGCCCGACGTAGTCGACGGAGCAGCGGGCCACGGTGAAGCGCATCACGCAACCGTACCGGCCCGCATCAGGGGGCTCCCGCGTGCCATGATCGCGGAGTGAGCGATGCGGCCATCCTCGTACGAGACCTCCGCAAGAGCTACGGCGACCTCGAGGCGGTCGCCGGCGTCGACTTCGAGATCCCCTTCGGCGAGTGCTTCGCCCTGCTGGGTCCCAACGGCGCCGGCAAGACGACCGTGACCGAGATCCTCGAGGGCTACCGCACGCGTGACTCCGGGACGGCCGAGGTCCTGGGCGTCGATCCGTCGAACGGCGACCGGCACTGGAAGTCGCAGATCGGCATCGTCCTGCAGACCGACCGCGACCTCGGCGACCTCACCGTGACGGAGGCGGTCCACCACTTCGCCGGCTACTACCCCGACCCGCGCGATCCGGACGAGGTCATCGAGGCGGTGGGCCTCACCGAGAAGCGCAGGGCCCGCAACCTCAAGCTCTCCGGCGGTCAGCGACGCCGGCTCGACGTGGCCCTGGGCATCATCGGACGGCCCCGCGTGCTCTTCCTCGACGAGCCCACGACCGGATTCGACCCTGAGGCCCGCCGCGACTTCTGGGACCTCATCGACGGACTCAAGGCGGAGGGCACGACGATCCTTCTCACGACGCACTACCTCGAGGAGGCCGAGCACCTGGCCGATCGCGTGGCGGTGATCTCGCGCGGACGCGTCGTGGCCTGCGACACCCCAGCGCAGCTCGGCGGGCGTGAGACCAGCACGGCTCGGGTGGGCTGGATGGAGGGTGACGAGCACCGGGAGGAGCGCACCATGGAGCCGACCGCCCTCGTTGCCGACCTCGCTGCACGCTTCGGAGGCGAGGTACCGGGACTCACTGTCGACCGAGCCCGGCTCGAGGACATCTACCTGTCGCTGCTCGACGGCGACCGTGAGGCAGCGGCAGGAGACAGCCGATGAGCGCCATCACCAGCCCCCAGCCTCAGACCGTCGCCATTCCCGGCACCTGGGCCATCGGCCGCCGGCGGATCGTGATCGAGCTCAAGCAGTTCTTCCGCGACGGCAACTCGGCCCTGTGGAACTTCGCGTTCCCGATGATCCTGCTCGTCATCTTCGGGTCGGTCTTCGGCGGGCAGGACATCGGTCCCGACATCACGTTCACCCAGTACTTCGTCGCCGGGATGATCGCCTCCGGAGTTCTCTACACGTCGTTCCAGAACCTGGCCATCGCCATCCCCCTCGAGCGGGAGGACGGCACGCTCAAGCGGCTCGGCGGCACGCCCATGCCGAAGGTGTCGTACTTCATCGGGAAGATCGGCACCGTCTTCGTCGCCTACACCGCACAGGTCACCATCCTCATCGCCGTCGGCGTGCTGTTCTACGACATCTCGCTGCCCAGCACCACCCTCCAGTGGTTCACCTTCCTGTGGGCCAGCCTCCTCGGCCTGGTCTCGTGCACCCTGCTCGGCATCGCCTTCTCCGTCGTGCCGAAGAACGGCCGTGGCGCCTCGGCCATCGTCGCGCCGATCGTCCTCGTTCTGCAGTTCACGTCGGGGGTCTTCTTCGTCTTCAACCAGCTTCCCCAGTGGATGCAGGTGTTCGCGTCCTTCTTCCCGCTGAAGTGGCTGGCGCAGGCGATGCGCAGCGTGTTCCTGCCCGAGTCGGCCGCCGTCATCGAGGTGTCCGGCGCGTGGGAGCTGGGGATGTGCGCGCTCGTGCTGTCCATCTGGGTAGTCGTCGGCCTGGTGCTCTCGATCGTCTTCTTCCGCTGGACGCCCCGAGGCTCCAACTAGCGGTCGGGCATCTCGCCTCGCGCCGGAGCGCCGGAGCCTGCACCATTGGCGGGTGCCCTCGTGGAACGCCTTCTCCTTCGCCTTCGGCCCGCTCGTGGCGGCCGGGCTGATCGGGGTGTTCGCCCTCATCCTGCGGTGGGCGTTCCGGCGCGGGTCCTCCGTGGTGGCGGCACCCGCCCGTCGGGGCAGCACGGACGAGTACGGGCTCCTCGTGGCGGTGGCTGCACCGTCGACGTACGTCGAGGGCGAGATCCTGCGGCGGCGGCTCGAGGAGAGCGGCGTGCGCGCCAACCTCGCCTCCACCCTCGACGGGCCCCGGCTCATGGTGTGGCCCGCAGACGAGCAGCGGGCCCGCTCGCTGCTGACCAGCGGTCGCTGACCTCGCGTACCAGCTGTCTCGGACGGCCCGTGCTAGCGGTCGCTGACCTCGTCGCGTCGCACGACGGCGCCCAGAGACTGCAGCGACGGCACGAACCCCGCGTAGCCGCGGTCGATGTGGCCGACTCCGTAGACCGTGGTCTCGCCCTCCGCCACCAGGCCGGCGAGCACGAGGCCCGCCCCGGCGCGGATGTCCGTGGCCTCGACCGGCGCAGCCGACAGCAGGGGCAGGCCGCGGACGAGGGCATGGTGCCCGTCGGTCCTCACATCGGCGCCCAGGCGCGCGAGCTCCTGGACGAACCGGAACCTCGCCTCGAACATGTTCTCCGTCACGAGTGCGGCACCGTCCGCGACGGAGTTCAGCGCGATGAACTGCGGCTGGAGGTCCGTCGGGAAGCCTGGGTACGGAAGCGTGACGATGTCCACGGCCTTCGGCCGCTCCGTCATCGTGACCCGGAACCCGTCGTCGAGCACCTCGACGTGCGCCCCCGAGACGACAAGCTTCTCGAGCGCCAGGCTCAGATGGCCCGCATCCGCATTGCGCACGGTGATGTCGCCCCGGGTCATGGCCGCGGCGACGGCCCACGTCCCGGCCACGATGCGGTCGGGCAGGGTCTCGTGATCGACCGGCGAGAGGGCATCGACGCCGTCGATGCTCAGGGTGGACGTGCCGACCCCGTCGATCGACGCCCCCATCTCCAGCAGCATGGTGCAGATGTCGACGATCTCGGGCTCGCGGGCCGCGTTGTCGATCACGGTGCGGCCGTCGGCCAGGACGGCGGCCATGAGCAGGGTCTCGGTCGCTCCGACGCTCGGGAAGTCGAGCCAGATCCGCGCTCCGGACAGCCGCTTCGCGGCATGCGCCACCAGGTACCCGTGCTCGCTGGCGACGTCCGCGCCCATGCGCCGCAGCCCGTCGATGTGCATGTCGAGTCCGCGGGATCCGATGTTGTCGCCGCCGGGAAGCGCCACGTCGGCCGCGCCCACGCGGGTGATGAGCGGTCCGAGCACGCAGATGGAGGCACGCATGCGGCGGACGAGGTCGTAGTCCGCGCGGTGGTCGGGCCGTTCGGGAACGGTGATCGACAGCCGCTCCCCCTCGACGTCATGCACGACCTCGCAGCCGAGCCGGCGCAGCAGCTCCGCCATGATCTCGACGTCCAGGATGCACGGCACGTTGGTCAGCGTCGTCGTGCCGGGGGCGAGCAGGGCCGCGGCCATCAGCTTGAGCACGGAGTTCTTCGCGCCGGTGAGTCGCACCTCGCCACGCAGCGGCACGCCCCCGGTGACGCGCAAGACCTCCATTCGTGCATCGTACGAGGAGTGCGGAGCCGGTCGCGACCGCGCCACCGGCATCGGGCGCGAGGGTCCTGGGTGCCGTAGGGTCGGGACATGGTCAATCTGACGCGCATCTACACCCGCACCGGCGACGACGGCACCACCTCACTCGGTGACATGAGCCGGACCGGCAAGAACGACCCGCGACTGAAGGCGTATGCCGACGTCGACGAGGCGAACTGCACCATCGGGCTGGCCCTGTCGCTCACCACCTTCGACGAGCCCGTGCGCGCGCTGCTCGTCGCGGTGCAGAACGACCTCTTCGACGTCGGCGCCGACCTGTGCACGCCCGTCGTCGAGAATCCCGAGCACGAGCCGCTGCGGGTGACCGAGGCCTACGTCGAGCGGCTGGAGGCGGCCTGCGACGAGTACAACGACAAGCTCGAGCCACTGCGCTCGTTCGTGCTGCCCGGCGGCACTGTCGGCGCCTCGCAGCTCCACGTGGCCCGCACGGTGGTGCGCCGCGCCGAGCGGTCGACGTGGGCGGCCCTCGACACGTACCACGGCGGCATGAACCCGCTGACCGCCACGTACCTCAATCGCCTCAGCGACCTGCTCTTCATCCTCGCCCGGCTGGCGAACAAGGATTCGGGCGGCGACGTGCTGTGGCAGCCGGGCGCGAATCGCTGACCCGCGGCCCCAAACGCCGCGAGTGGTGAGGTGTGGCCCGGTTCACCGTCGTGACGCGGGCCACACCTCACCACTCGCGTGGGGGTGCTGGGTGGATCAGCGGGCCGTGATCCCCTTGGCGACCCCGGCGACCTGGATGCGGGTCTCGGCGCGATGCACCGCGGACTCCTCCTCGGGAGTCACCCCGCCCTCCGTGGCACGGGCGAGGGCCGCCTGGGCGCGGGGCAGGTCGATGTCCTCCGCCAGCTCCGCGACCTCGGCGATGACGTTGACCTCGTTGCCGGCCACCGAGAAGAAGCCGCCGTGGATGGCGACCAGCACTTTGGACCCGTCCGGCTCCTCGATCCGCAGCGGCGCGCTCTCGACGAGGAGCGCCAGCACGGGCTCGTGACCGGGCAGGATGCCGATGTCGCCCTCGGGGGTCTTGGCCACGAGGGCCTTGGCCTGGCCCGTCCAGAGCGCACGCTCGGCCGAGACCACCGCCACGTTGAGGACCTTCTCGGAGTCAGCCATGCCCGCTAGTTGCCCTTCGCGAGCGCAGCGGCGTTCTTCTCGACGTCCTCGATGCCGCCGCACATGAAGAAGGCCTGCTCCGGGATGTGGTCGTACACGCCGTCGCAGAGGGCGCGGAACGAGGCGATGGTCTCCTCGACCGGAACGAACGATCCGGGCTGGCCGGTGAAGGCCTCCGCAACGAACATGTTCTGCGACAGGAAGCGCTGGATGCGACGGGCCCGGCCCACGAGGATCTTGTCCTCCTCGGACAGCTCGTCGATGCCGAGGATGGCGATGATGTCCTGGAGGTCCTTGTAGCGCTGCAGGATCTCCTTGACGCGGGCGGCCACGGCGTAGTGCTCGTCGCCGACGTAGCGCGGATCGAGGATGCGCGACATCGAGTCGAGCGGGTCGACGGCCGGGTAGATGCCGAGCTCCGAGATCGGGCGGCTCAGCGTCGTGGTCGCGTCGAGGTGGGCGAAGGTCGTCGCCGGGGCCGGGTCGGTGAGGTCGTCGGCGGGGACGTAGATCGCCTGCAGCGACGTGATCGAGTGGCCACGCGTCGACGTGATCCGCTCCTGCAGCTGGCCCATCTCGTCGGCCAGCGTGGGCTGGTACCCGACGGCCGAGGGCATGCGGCCGAGGAGGGTCGACACCTCCGAGCCCGCCTGGGTGAAGCGGAAGATGTTGTCGATGAACAGCAGCACGTCCTGCTTCTGCACGTCGCGGAAGTACTCCGCCATCGTCAGGGCCGACAGCGCGACGCGAAGGCGCGTGCCCGGCGGCTCGTCCATCTGGCCGAAGACGAGTGCGGTCTTCTCGAGGACGCCCGACTCGCTCATCTCCAGGAAGAGGTCGTTGCCCTCACGGGTGCGCTCGCCGACTCCGGCGAACACCGACACGCCGCTGAAGTTCTCGGCGACGCGGTAGATCATCTCCTGGATGAGGACGGTCTTGCCGACGCCGGCTCCTCCGAAGAGGCCGATCTTGCCGCCCTTGACGTAGGGGGTCAGCAGGTCGATGACCTTGATGCCGGTCCAGAAGACCTCGGTCTTGGACTCGAGCTGGTCGAAGGCCGGCGGCTGGCGGTGGATGCTCCAGCGCTCGGTGATGTCGAGCGACGACTCCGGCACGTCGAGCGGGATGCCCAGCGTGTTCCACACATGGCCCTTGGTGACGTCGCCCACGGGGACCGTGATCGAGTCGCCGGTGTCGCGCACGTCGGCGCCACGGACCAGGCCGTCGGTCGGCTGCATCGAGATGGCGCGGACCATGTTGTCGCCGATGTGCTGGGCGACCTCGAGGGTCAGGGTGCGGCTTCCGCCACCCTCCTCGCCCTGGTCGAAGTTCACGTCGACGTGCAACGCGTTGTACAGCTCGGGCATGGACTCGACGGGGAACTCCACGTCGACGACGGGGCCGGTGACGCGGGCTACGCGCCCCACGCCGGTCGTGGTCTCAGTCGTTGCGGTCATGTCGTGTTCCCTCTCCTAGCGCGAAGCTGACAGTGCGTCGGCGCCGCCGACGATCTCGCTGATTTCCTGGGTGATCTCGCCCTGACGGGCCTGGTTGGCCTGCCGGGACAGCGACTTGATCATGTCCTCGGCGTTGTCGGTCGCCGACTTCATGGCGCGGCGGCGAGCAGCATGCTCGGACGCAGCGGACATGAGCAGCGCCGAATACACCGAGTGGTCGATGTAGCGGGGCAGGAGCCCGTCGAGGACCGACTCGGCGTCAGGCTCGAACTCGTAGAGCGCCGAGGGCAGCTGGCCCTCCTCCGTCGTGACGACCTCATCGACGACCTCGAGCGGCAGGAGGCGCCGGATACGGGCCTCCTGGGTCATCATCGATGCGAAGTGCGTGTAGACGAGGTGGATCTCGTCGACGCCGCCCTCCTCCTGCGGAGTGAGGAACGCCTCCAGGAGGTCGCCGCCGATGCGCTTCGCGTCGGCGTACGTCGGCTGGTCGGTGAATCCGGTGTACTCGCCGGCCATGACGCGATCGCGGAAGCGGTAGTACGACACTCCCTTGCGCCCCACGATGTAGGGCACGACGGTCATCCCCTTCTCACGAAGGTTGGCCGCCAGGGCCTCGCCCTCGCGCAGCGCATTGGCCGAGTAGGCGCCGGCGAGGCCGCGGTCCGCGGTGATGATGAGCACCGCGGCGCTCTTGCGCTCCTCGGCGTTCGCCATGAGCGGGTGCTTGCGCACGTCGGCTGCCCCCGTGGCAGCCGCGCTGATCGCCGCGTAGAGATGCGTGAGGTAGGGCAGCGACGCCTCCAGGCGCGCCTGCGCCTTCACGATGCGCGAGGAGGCAATGAGCTCCATCGCCTTCGTGATCTTCTTGGTCGACTGGACGGAGCGGATGCGCCGCCGGTAGACCCTCAGTTGTGCGCCCATGTCAGCTAGCCCCGTACCGCCCGCTTGATCTGCGTGTGGTCGATCTCCTCGTCGGCCACCGCGGCCACCGGCTCGTCGTTGACGAGGAGGTGCCCGGCCGTCGTCGTGTACTGACGCTTGAAGGTGCCGATGGCGCCCTCGAGCACCGAGACGGTGTCGTCGGAGAGGTCGGTCGTCGTGCGGATGGCGTCGAACACCTCAGGGTGCGAGCGATCGATGAAGTCGAGGAACTCCGCGTCG
>Ga0075163_10012909_pt1 | contig 10867 bp, 11 predicted proteins | sample JI1023141ADNA_FD_71478 | JGI IMG/M metagenome (GOLD analysis project Ga0075163, IMG submission 71478) | Wastewater effluent complex algal communities from Wisconsin, to seasonally profile nutrient transformation and Carbon sequestration -... | ecosystem: Engineered > WWTP > Effluent > Algae...
CGGGCTCGGGTTCGGTGACGGGCTCGGGTTCGGTGACGGGCTCGGGTTCGGTGACGGGCTCGGGTTCGGTGACGGGTTCGGGTTCGGGCTCGGATTCGGGTTCGGTCTCGGTCACGGGTTCGGTCTCGGTCACGCCTTCCCACCCGTCCTCCTCGCCGCGCGCCCGCACGCGCCCCGACGCGCGCGTCGCCGACCGCCACGCTGTCGCCGCGGCGCCCACCACGTCCGCGCCGCTCGCCGTCCCCTCGCCACCGCCCGTCGAGGCCCAGGTCATCCCGCCCGCCGAGCCCGCGGCGCCGATCGCGCCGCCTCGTCCCGACACCCTCGCCCGCGAGACGGCCCTCATCGATCAGGGCCGGGCGGCCCTCGCCCGCGGCGAGGCCGCGGCCGCGCTGGCGGTGATCGACCGCTACGGCCGCGACGTCCGGACCGGCCAGCTCGACGGCCGGCTCGCCGAGGAGGCCGCCGCCCTGCGGATCGACATCCAGTGTCGGCTCGGCCAGGTCGATCAGGCGGCGCGGGCACGGGCCGCGTTCGTCGCCCGCTGGCCGGGCTCGGTCCAGCGCGACCGGGTCGAGCGCGGCTGCGGAGGCGCGCGGTGACGTCGGCGCGGGCGGCCCTCGTGGTCCTCGCGCTGGTCGGGCTGCCGACCTGCGCCCAGGCGCCGGCGGTGGTCGGCTCGACCGAGTACGAGGTCATGCTCGACATCGCGCCGCCCGGGCCGGCCGAGATCGATCTCTTGTTCGTCATCGACAGCTCGGCGGCGATGGCCGACGAGCAGCGCGCGATCGTCGCCGGCGCCGGCCAGCTCTTCGACGCACTGGCGGCGCTGCCGACCGGGCTGCCCGACCTCCACGTCGGCGTGATCTCGACCGACGTCGGCCTCGGCGTCGCCGCCGCCGACCTGCCCGGATCGCAGTGCCGCGCCGCTGGCGACGACGGCCGGCTGCACGGCGCCGCCACCTGCGGCGTCGCCGCCGGCTTCCTGACCGACGCCCCCGACCCCGACGGCGATCGCCGCCGCAACTACGCCGGCACGCTCGGCGACGCGTTCGCCTGCCTGGCCGACGTCGGCACCCGCGGCTGCACCTACTCGCAGCCGCTCACCGCGCTCGAGCGCGCGATCGCCCTCGACCGCGCCCGGCCGCGCGAGCAGCGCTTCCTCCGCGACGAGGCCCTGCTGGTCGTGGTCATCGCCTCCGACGACGACGACTGCTCGGTGGTCAGCCCCGGCCTGTTCGCCGACCCCGACGGCACCATCGTGTCGCCGCTCGGCCCGCTGACCGACTTCCGCTGCTTCGAGTTCGGCGTCGAGTGCGACGACGCCAACCCGCGCGCGCCCGGGGTCAAGCACGGCTGCCGGCCGCGCGACGACGCCCGCTACGTCCGCCGGGTCGACGACGTCGTCCGCGCGCTGCGGGCCAGCCGGCCCGATCCGTCGCGGGTCCTGGTCGGCGGCCTGTTCGGCGCGCCCGGGCCGGTGATGGTCGGCATCGGCGCCGCCTCGCCGCAGTGGCCGCAGGGCGTGCCGACCTTGACCCCGACCTGCGGGCCGACCACGACCGCGGCGCCGGCGATCCGGCTGCACGCCTTCGCCGACGGCTTCGCCGCCCGCCACCTCGCGCCGGCCGCCTGCTCGGTCGACCTGCCGACCCGGCTGCGGCGGATCGGCGCTGCGGCGGTCGACGTGCTGGCCGGCGGCCGCTGCCTGCTCGGCCGCCCGGGCTCGCCGCTGACCTGCGAGGCGGCGGCGGTCGCGCCCGACGGCGGTCGGCTGGCGCTGCCGGTGTGCGACGGTCCCGGCTGCGTCCGCATCGTCGGCGACGCGGCGTGCGACTTCACCGACCACCAGCTCGCGGTCCGCTACGATCCGGCCATGGTCCCGGCCGGCTATCACCTCCGGCTGTCCTGCCTGCCCTGAGGACACGAGCGAAGCGAGGGTCCGAAGTAACAAGGAGCGCTGCTGCGGCCGCGTAAGGGCCCGCCGCCGCCACCGCGATGGGGGTCACCGGCGTGCGGTGTCGGCGTCGGCGAACGCGGCGAAGGCCGGCTGGTGCTGGCTGGTGCGGAACTCGATGATCGTGAACGTGGCGACGCCGCGCTGACAGAACGGGTCGCGCTCCATGATCGCGGTCAGCGCCTCCTTGCTCGCGGCGCGGGCGAGGATGACGCCGCCGGTGCGCGGGACCTGCCGGCCCGACGCGATGAACGTGCCGTCGGCGTAGTGCTGGTCGAGGAACCCGACGTGCTCGCGCATGTGCCGGTCGACCTCGGGCAGCGGCTTCACGTAGGTGAGGACGACGACGAACATGCGGCTCTCCTGATGGGGCGGGTGGGGCGCGGTGGCCGGATCCCGGACATCGCTGGCCGGATACCGGACGAGCGTCCGGATACCGGACAGACGATCGTGAGGGTTCGCGGGGTTGCGATGGGCACGGTCGGTGCAATGGCCCCGGTCATGCCCACCTACAGCATCGTGACCGATCTGAACACCGGGACCACCCTCGCCGTCGGCAAGGATGGTCGCACGTACACCATGGACGAGATCGACGCGGCCGAGCGCCGGGCCAAGGGCGGCGACCCCGCCGCCCGCGCCCTGCTGGTCAACGTCGACCACGGCGTCGACGAGCGCGGCCGGCGCCTGTCGCAGGCCCAGGTCAAGGCGCGGCTCGCCCAGATGATCCACGACTGCCCCGAGTGCCAGGCCGCCCGCGCCCACGCCGAGCAGCCGCCGCCGTGGCGACCGACCGATCCGCTGCGGCGCGAGCCCGAGGGCTGGGTCGAGCCCGCGCGCCCGGCCAGCAGCCATGCCCGCCGTCGGCAGCGCGAGCGCATGCGCCGCCCGCCGTTCGGCGGCCCGGGCCCGATCGGCGGCGGCCTGCCCAACTGACCCCGCGCCATCCGCGCGGTCCGCGTGCGTCCGTGTCGCCGTCGGCGTCGGCGTCGACCGGTGTCATCGCGCCGAACCGGCAGGCGGCTTGGTCATCACCCCGATCGCGCGAACGTCGCGGGCGTCGCCGACCAACACCGGCGCCGCGGCCCACGTGGGCCATCGCGGCGACCGGCGCCAGCGTCGCAGTCAGGCCTCGGGCTCGGGCTCGGGCTCCGACTCCGACTCCGAGTCCGAGTCCGAGTCCGAGTCCGAGTCCGAGTCCGAGTCCGAGTCCGAGTCCGAGTCCGACACCGATTCCGATTCCGATTCCGATTCCGAGTCCGATTCCGACTCCGACTCGGCCGCGCCCCTCGTCTCACGGCTCGATGAACGCCGGTGGCACGTGCTCCGTCAGCCAGACGCCGTTGGTCGACACCTGGAAGCGGTGGCCCGCGGCCGCCATCTCGTCGGCGCGGACGATCAGGATCACCGGCGCGCCGCGGCGCATGCCGACCTTGCTGGCGGTCATGGTGTCGGCGGCGAGGTGGACGGCGTGGCGCTGGCCCTTGAGCAGCCCCTGGGCCCGGATGCTGGCCACCGCGCCCGGATACGTGCCGTGGTAGAGGCGGGCGGGCGGGACCGCGTCGGGTAGGCCGAGCTCCACCGTGACCGAGTGACCCTGGTTGGCGCGGATGCGACGACCGTCGACCGACAGGGCGAACCGCTGCTTGTCCGACCCGACGACCAGGGCGCGGAGCTCGTCGTGGGTCAGCCGGACGCCGCGGGTGGCGCACGCGGCCAGCAGCGCGTCGACGTCGGTCCAGCCGGCGTCGTCGAGCTCGATGCCGACCAGCTCGGGCTGGTGGCGGAGGACGAGAGCGAGGAACTTGCTGGCGCGGGTCGAGCTCATGACCCGCCGACGTCTAGCCGTTTGTTAGTGTACGGTCAACACTAAACGATCGAGCGCCCGGCAGCGCCACGGCGGGGCCAGCGGCGCCAAACGCCCGGCACCGCGACGTTATTCCCGGTCGGCGCCGCGGTCGGCGCGCGGCAACTTTGGGTTGCGGCCGCACGCGGGGCTGTGGTAGGACGACCACCCGTCGAGCGCGGCATGCGGAGCGCGACCCTCGTCCTCATCTGTTACGGCCTCATGCTGGTCACCGGCGTGATCTGGTCGCGGCTACCGATCGGCCCGCTGCAGGGGACGCCGCCCGACCTGGCCGCCCTGACCGCCGGCTACCTCGGCCTGACCGCGCGCCGCGGCATCGCCGGCGCGGTCGCCGCCGCGGTGATCGCCGGCTACCTGTCCGACCTGCTGTCGGGCGCGCCCGCCGGTCTGTTCGCGCTGGTCACCGGCGTGGTCTGCGTGCTGGCGTTCCTCATCCAGCGCCGCATCCTGGTCCGCGGTCGCGCGCTCACCCTCGGCTTCGCCGCCAGCGTCGGCCTGGTCGCCGAGATCCTGGTCTGGCTGGTGCTCGCGCTGGCCGGGGCGCCGCCGTCGCGGGTCGATCACCCGCTCCTGGCCCTCCTGATGGTCGCGTTCACCACCGGCGTCATCGGGCTCGGCGCGCTGGCCCTGTACCGGCGGGTCGACGCCGCCTTCGCCCGCACTCACCGCGAGCGCGATCACGCGCTCGAAGGGCTCACCCCATGATCCACCCGCCCTCGATCGTCGTCGCTCCTCCGCGCCTGGCCCCGCGCCAGGCCCCGCGCCCGAGGGCGACGTGCTAGTCCGCGGCGCCGCTGGCGCCGGCCCGGCCTCGCCCGAGCTGGTCGGTCGGCTGCGCTGGGTCGTGCTGATCCTGTTCGTCGTCTTCGGCGCGCTGCTGGTCCGGCTGTGGCAGCTCCAGGTGCTGCGCGGCGACAGCTACTTCCAGCAGACCGTCCAGAACGTGGTCCACGAGCGCTACCTGCCGTCGATCCGCGGCAAGATCGTCGACCGCCACGGCGTCGCGCTGGCCGAGAACCGCCCGGCCTTCAACCTCTACGCCGTGCCCAAGACCTTCACGCCGGCGCTGGCCGCCGAGCTGCGCCGCCTGCTCGGCCTGTCCGACGAGGAGATGACCAAGGTGGGCGAACGGATCGCGGCCGGCAAGAAGCGCCTGCCGCGCCAGCCGGTCCTCATCCTCGAGGATCAGCCGCGCGAGCGCGCCGCCCGCGTCGAGCAGGAGCGGTTCCGCCTGCCCGACGTCGAGGTCCGCCACGAGCCGTACCGCTCGTACCCGCAGGGCGCGCTCGCCGCCCACCTGGTCGGCTACATGTCGCAGATGAACGCCGAGGAGGCGACCCGCCTGGCCGGCACCGGCTACACCGGCGACGAGCTGATCGGCCGCTACGGGCTCGAGACCATGTGGGAGAACTACCTGCGCGGCAAGAAGGGCAAGGAGCGGTTCGCCGTCGACGCCCGCGGCCAGCGCCTCGACGAGGCGACCGCGGCTGGCCTCATCCACGGCGATCGCATCACCGAGCCGGTCGCCGGCTACAGCCTGGTCCTCACCCTCGACGTCGAGCTGCAGCGGCTGGCCGAGCGGGCGGTGGCGCCGTTCCCGGCCGCGGCGGTGGTGGTGATCGACGTCGCCACCGGCCGCATCCTCGCGCTGGTGTCGAAGCCGGCCTTCGATCCCAACGTCATGACCGGCCACCTCACCCGCGCCGAGGAGAAGTTCCTCAACGACGATCCGCGCAAGCCGTTCATCGACAAGACCCTGCGCGCCCAGTACCCGCCCGGCTCGGTGTTCAAGTTCGTCACCACCCTCGCCGCGCTCGAGGACGGCGTGGCCCAGGAGGACGAGAAGATCGACTGCAACGGCCGCATCGAGCGCTCGGGCACCACGTTCCGTTGCACCGCCTCGCACGGGGTCATCGATCTCAGCGAGGCGATCCAGCACTCGTGCAACGTCTACTTCTGGACCCTGTCGGAGCGGGTCGGCCTCGATCGGATGGCCCAGGTCGCCAACGAGTACGGCTTCGGCGCCCGCACCGGCCTCGGCCTCAACGGCGACAGCCCGGGCCGGATCCCGACCAAGACCTGGTACGAGCAACGGACCCGCTTCAAGCTCGGCTACACCATCAACAGCGCGACCGGGCAGGGCGACGTCGAGGTCACCGTGCTGCAGGTGGCGATGGCCTACGCCGCGCTCGCCAACGGCGGCACGCTGTTCGTGCCGCAGGTGGTCGACCGGGTGGTGCGGGCCGACGGCGCGCCGGTGATCTCGTACCAGCCCCAGGTCCAGCGCCAGATCCAGATCCCGCCCGAGCACCTCGCCATCCTCCGCCGCGGCATGTGGCGGGTGGTCAACGAGCCGGGCGGCACCGCCAACCCGTACGCGATGAGCGACCTGGTGTCGATCACCGCCAAGACCGGCACCGCCGAGGTGAAGGCCAAGCGGGCCAAGAAGGAGATCCAGGCGATCCGCGGCTGGCACCCGAGCGGCACCCACGCCTGGTTCGCCGGCTGGGCGCCGTCGGATCACCCCGAGGTCGCGGTGGTGGTGCTGATCGAGCACGGCGGCACCGGCGGCAAGATCGCCGGCCCGGTCGCCAAGCAGATCCTCGAGGGCTGGTGGACCAAGGTCCGGCCCCACAACCTGCCGCCGGCGCCGCCGCGGACGGTGATGGAGCGGCTGGTCGGCGACATGCTGCGACCGCTCGAGCGCGGCCCGCAGCCGCCGGCCGCCAGCGCCGACGATCCCGATCCCGAGGAGCTCGAGGAGTCGGCCGAGCCGGTGCCGATCACCGTCGAGCCCGAGGACGAGCCGTGAGCTGGGGCGCGCTGCCGATCTCGATCGTCGTCTCGGTCGTCCTCACCCTCGCGATCCGCGCGGTGTTCACCCGCTCGCCCAAGGGCCTCGAGCTGCCGGGCAGCCAGATCGGCATGTCGCGCTGGCGCCGGTTCCGCGCCAGCGTCGACTGGGTCCTGGTGCTCACGCTGGTGGCGGTGACCGCGGTCGGCCTGCTCAACCTCTACAGCGCGGTCCACGGCACCCGCCACGCCGGCAAGTTCGATCAGCAGGTGCGCTTCATCATCGTCGGCGCGCTGGCGTTCGCGCTGGTGACCGCGCTCGACTACCGCGCGCTCCTGCGGGTGGCGTGGATCGGCCTCGGCCTCGCCATCGTCGGCCTCATCATCGTCGACCTGGTCGGGCGCGGCGCCAAGGGCAGCGAGCGCTGGCTGTACGTCGGCGCGGTCGGCGGTCAGCCGTCGGAGGTGGCCAAGCTGGCGGTGATCGTGGTGCTGGCCCGGCTGATCCCGGAGAGCACCGGCGCCGGCAAGCTGTCGTGGCAGGCGCTGGTGCCGCGGATCATCGCGCTGGTCGTGCCGGTGCTGCTGATCGCGCTCCAGCCCGACCTCGGCACCGCCACCCTGCTGACGCTGATCATGCTGTCGATCGGCTTCCTCGCCCTGCGCGACCTGTGGCCGATGGTCTACACCCTGTTCGCCATGTTCCTGGCGGTGCCGATCCTGTGGGAGACCATGCACGACTACCAGAAGTCGCGCATCCTCGCCTTCCTCGATCCCAGCGCCGACCCGACCGGGACCGGCTGGCACACCCGGCAGTCGATCTTCGCGGTCGGCTCGGGGAAGATCCTGGGCAAGGGGTTCATGCACGGGACCCAGAACCAGTTCGACTTCCTGCCCGAGCACTGGACCGACTTCCCGTTCTCGGTCTGGGCCGAGGAGTGGGGCTTCCTCGGCTCGCTGCTCCTGCTGGCGATGTTCGCGTTCCTGATCGTGTGGATCCTCAACGTCGCGCTGCGGGCCCGCGATCACGCCGGCGCGCTCTTGTGCCTGGGCGTGGCGGCGATGACCTTCTGGCACGTGGTGGTCAACGTCGCGATGGTGCTCGGCATGGCGCCGGTGGTCGGCGTGACCCTGCCGTTCATCAGCTACGGCGGCAGCTCGCTGGTCGTGTTCTTCATCGCGATGGGCCTGGTCGGCAGCGTGTCGCTGCGGCGCAACGGCTACTGACCGCCATGGCCGGCCGCGCCCGTGCCCCGGCCCGGTTCCGCGTCCACACCGTCGGTCCGGTGCTCGCCCACGTCGGCGATCGCGGCGGTGACGTCACCGGGCTGCGGCGTGCGGCCGGGCTGCCGGCGCGAGCGGCCGACGCGCCGTGGCTCGAGCTGCCGCTGGCCCAGATCGCCCGCTTCTACGAGCTGGCCGCGGCCGCCGCCGCCGACCCGTTGCTCGGGGTCCACGTCGGCCAGGCGCTGACCCGGCAGGTGTGGGACGTGATGCAGGTGAGCTGCCTGGCCGCGCCCGACCTCCGCCGCGGCCTGGCGCTCTTGCCGCGGCTGATCCCGCTGTTCAACGACGCGGTCGAGCTCGCGGTCCGCGACGCCGCCGATCGCACCGTCACCGTCGAGCACCGGATCCCGGGCGCGCCCGAGGCGCTGTCGCGGCACGGCAACGAGCTGTGGCTGGCCGCGCTCTTGACCCGGGCGCGCGAGGCCACGGGGGCCGCCATCGTCCCGGTGGCCTGCTGGTTCGCCCACCGCGCGCCGGCCGGCGTCGCCGCCCTGACCCGCGCGCTCGCGCTGCCGGCGCCGACCTTCGCCGCCGGCGCGACCGGCGTCACCCTGGCCGCGGCCGACGTCGATCGGCCGCTGCGGACCGGCGACCCGGTGCTGCTCGCGGTCCTCGATCGCCTGGTCGAGCCGCGGCTGGCGGTGGCCGCCGGCCGGCGCGGGGTCGCCGCCGAGGTCTGTCACGCGATCGAGGCCGAGCTCGCCGACGGCGTGCCGACGCTGACCCGGACCGCGCGCCGGCTGGGGCGCAGCAGCCGCGCGCTGCAGCGCGAGCTGGCCGCCGCGGCCACCACCTACCGCGCGCTGATCGATCACGTCCGCCGGACCGCCGCCCGCGCCCTGCTCGCCGTCGACACGCCGCTCGACGACGTCGCGGCCCGCCTCGGCTACTCGGAGCGGTCGGCCTTCGTCCGCGCGTTCGCGCGCTGGCGCGGGCGCCGCGCCCCGGGCTGAGGACCCGAACGCAGTGAGGGTCCGAAGTAACAAGGAGCGCCGCCGCCGCGGCGTAAGGGCCCGCCGGCCGCGCCCCCGATTCGTTCGCAGTCTCTGATCTGAGGCCACGAGCGAAGCGAGTGGCCGAAGTAACCAGGAGCGCCGCCGCCGCGGCGTAAGGGCCTGCCGCCGCCGCCGCCGCCTCGCAAGGGCCCGCCACCGTCATCGCCGCGTCGTCCCGACTCATTCTGGCGCCTTCGGTGGCGACCGCGGCGCGTCGGGTCGCGCGCCCACGCTGTCGGCGGTGCCAGGTTGAGGCGATGCCGCGCTCGAGCACGCCCGCCATCCTCCTGTTCACCGCCACCCTCGCGTTCGCCGCCGTCGCCGCCGCCCCGGCCGGCGTTCGCTCCGCCGTCGCCGACGAGGCGCCCGGGCCGCGCCGCAACCAGGCCAGCCTCAGCTTCATGGGCCTCGCCGGCTTCCTCCGGTTCAACGTCGGCAGCTTCGTGCTCGCTTACGAGCGTCGGCTCGACGATCACCACGCGGTCCGCGTCGCCGGCGACTTCGTCCACGTCCACCACGCCGCCGACCACGTCCAGGTCCACCAGTGGACGTTCGGCGGCACGCTCGGCTACCGCTACCATCTCGACCCGGCGGGCGGCGTGTTCGTCGGCGCCGAGGTCGGCTACCGGCGCGGGTTCGGTCACCACGGCGAGGTCGGCGGGCCCGACCACACCACGCTGGCCAACCGCCAGCTCCGGGTGCTGCCCGAGATCGGCGTGCGCGTCCCGCACCACCGCCTGCCGCTGGTGTTCGTGACCCGCATCGCCGCCGGCTGGGGCCCGTACCACGTCACCACCGAGCGCGCCGACGACGTCGGCCGGGCCGCGGCCCGCTACGCCCAGGACGTGCTGGCGGCGACGCCGCTGGTGGTCGAGGTCGAGGCCTCGCTGGCCTTCGGGTTCTGATCGGGCCCGGCCGCGGCGGCCGGCGGTCGTGATACACGGGCGCCATGTCGCACCCGTGCCCCACTTCGATCACCTCCCGGCGCGGCGCCCAGCTCGCGTCGCTGTCGTTGACCGCGGCCGCCGCTCTGACGGCGGGCTGCGGCGGCAAGGGCGGCGCCCGGTTCGCTGCCCCCGCCGACGTCCCCGCCGACCTGTTGACCGCGCACCCCGAGGCCCAGCGGGCGGTCGTGGTCCGCGACGGCGTCGCCTACCTGTTCGTGCGCTCGTCCCAGACCGACGAGAACGGCGAGCACGGCGTCGCGCTGCCCGACTGCTGGACCAGCGGCGAGGATCCGGCGACCTGCGATCGGACCGCGCCGGTGCCGGCCGACGTCGCCGTGCAGGTCCCGGCCACCGTCGACGTCCTCGGCGTCGACGGCCCGTGCGCCGCGCAGGTCGGCGCGCCGGTGCTGGTCAACACCAGCGGCTGCGAGCCGTCGGCGATGGTCGCCGCGCCGCTGACCGGCTGTCCGGTCGACGTCGCGCCGGTGGCGCTGGCCGGCGCCCGCTTCGATCGCGACCTGCGCTGGCGGGCGGCGCCGGCGGTCACGACCGTGCCGCTGTTCGACGATCCGGCCAAGCTGGCCGACCCGGTCCACCGCGCCGCGGTCACCCGCTGGCTGGCCGAGGACGAGCTCAAGGCCGGCGCGCCCCACCAGGGCCTGACCGCGCGGGTCCGCGTCGACGCCGGCGCCGAGGCGCTCGAGAGCCTGGTCGCCGGCTTCCTGGTCGGCGACGGCGACGACGAGTGTCAGTGGAACCCCGGCGGCCGCGGCGAGGTCGGCATCCGGCGCGGCGACGTCGTCACCCCGCTCGCCGACGTCCCGGCCGAGTGGGACGGCGCGCTGACCTGGCGCGGTCGGATCGTCGGCGTCGCCAGCGGCCTGCCGCGCGACGTCACCCTGCGCGCCGTCGGACCCGACGGCCAGACCCGGGTCGCGTTCGAGGCCAGCGTGTGGTGGGACAACGAGGAGTGCACCCAGGGCGGCTGGGCCTACGTCGAGTATCCCTGCGGGCCGTGACCGGG
>Ga0075163_10012910_pt1 | contig 10865 bp, 5 predicted proteins | sample JI1023141ADNA_FD_71478 | JGI IMG/M metagenome (GOLD analysis project Ga0075163, IMG submission 71478) | Wastewater effluent complex algal communities from Wisconsin, to seasonally profile nutrient transformation and Carbon sequestration -... | ecosystem: Engineered > WWTP > Effluent > Algae...
ATTTATTAAAATGATCAAATCCAGTAAAAAAAATGTAAAGAATGTTAAGCGAAAGTGTAAAAGCTTAATAGGAAGAAAAAGGATGGTTAAAAATATCATAAAATTTCATTTTTTATAAAAATTTTTAGAAAATTTATTAATTTTCGCTGGAAATATTTTCTTAGATACTAAGTTGCTTATCAATATCTGTTTAATAATCTATTCAATATCTTTTAAATAAATAAAAATAATTGCTTTGAAAAATAAATAATTAATTTTTTGAGATAAGTTAAAATAACCTTCAATACACATTATAAAAAAAATATTATAATAATCAAACTATCAATTATATTTTAATGATATATTTAACTCATATCAAATTTTATTTAAATTATTAATTTACTTAATAATTTTGACATTTATTATAATATTCTAATTTATAAAATGCAGGATTGTAATGACAAAAAATATATTAAACACAAATTTCTATAAGCTTAGCATTCCCTGGGCCTCAGGAAATAATTCTTTGATGCCAAGTTCGTTTACTCATAATAATAGATTTCAAATTCCGACGCATTTTTGATTTCCTTTTCAAAATAATTGCCTGGACAAATAAATGGATTTACACAAAATGACATTCAAATTATCCATGCTTTTGCTTGTTAGATTCTATGTGAAGCAGCTAAATCTTTAGCCGTCCCAATCAGTACTTTAGTGATCTCACAATAATTATTTCATTTCTTTTATGCTCGCAAATCATATCTATAATATGATATTAGAGATATAATGATGGGATGCATGTATTTAGCTTGTAAATCCTAAGAGACACTCAAAAAAAGTTACTAAGTTGCTATGGTATTTGATTATATTTTCAAAGTAAAATTTTAAGTTAATTTTAGGCTACGTAGGGAGAAAAGAAAATTACCACTTTATAAATAAAATCTTCTGAGTACGAACATATTAAAAACATAACAATTATGAAAGCATAACTCGATATTCTTTTTTAACTAGGTTTTTAAGTTTATCGTTTACTAGATATTCCCCATCGTTATATTGGAAGCTTTTTAAATCTTTTTTAAAAACATCCGAAATACAATATTATTTGTTTAGTTACTTGGAGAAAACTTAATGATTGTTATCGTACAACTGCTTGCCTTTATTATCCTCATAATATTATTGCTGCTGCTGCGATTTATATGAGTCTGAGGTAATGTGAGGCCAGTTTTCCTGAAATTCCTTGGTGGACATTATTAGAGGCTTATTAAGAAGCAATTTTGGCTATATAGGGAATGGTCCTAAACTTATTAAAAAATAAAACTAATATTTCATTAAATTTTATAAATGCAAAAATAACTTAAATTGGATAAAAAATTGGGTTGATTAATCCTTTTCCTGTTCCTTATTATAGAAAAATTATGTTATAGAAAAGAGGAAAATTCAGAGTGACTCGATAATTATTATAGAAAATATAAAGTAAATCAAATTTTGTATCTAATAATGTAGGTATTACCTAAGTCAATTCATAAAAGATAAATTAAAGAAAAATCTTCAAAGTAAAACCTTTAGAGTAAGATTCATAACCAAAAAAAGACCCTTAAGATAGTAAAAATATTGTATAAAAGTAGCAGTAAATAAAAAAAATAATAATTGATAAAAAGAACTTGTTTGCTAGTATCAATTAGAAATTTCAAAAACATTAGGCAAGTTTGAATAAAAAAGCTGCTTAACCTGAGCTATCATCAGAGTCTGACGACGAGTAATTGATTGCTGAATTAAGAAAAAAGGTTCAACAAAAAAAATAAGCTTAAGGAAATGATAAAATTAAGTGATAAAATAATACATTTTTAATTGAATAGCATTTCTAAATCAAAGTTTAGGTTTGATAGAGTCTCTGTATTCCATAATTCTTGAGAATGTTTCATCTGCTCGAGTTGGATAATCACATTTACGATTGAAATCAGTAATTTATTTCCATTTGCTAACAACATCTTATGCTGTCATTTTTTATGGATCAAAGAAAGCTCCCTATATTATAAATATATATATTACTTAAGCTCTTTGCCATCTAAGCTTTGTACAATATCCACCACCAATTTAAAATACTGAACCATTTTATTGGCAGGATTCGTGGCACAAATATCCAACAAGTGGTGCAACCAAACTTGGTTTAAGATTTGCTAAAACATCTGGTGGCATAACTGTTTCTAACATACGTGAAGCAGCAAGAGGTGCAATAGTATTTACTAAAATATTTTTCTTTTGGCCCTCTTTTGCCAAAGCCATAGAAAAACCATGAATACCTAATTTAGCTGCTGAATAGTTAACTTGTCCAAAGCTACCAAAAAGTCCAGCTGCGGAAGCAGTATTAATAATTCGACCATATCCCTGCTCTCTCATAATATTCCAGGCAGCACGAGAGCATGAATAAGTTCCAGTCATATGCACTTTAATGATAATATCCCAATCTTCTTGTTTCATTTTTTGGAATGAAATATCACGAAGAATTCCAGCATTATTTATTAAGATGTCGACTCTACCGAAATTGTCCATGGCAGTTTTGATTATTTTTTCACCAAACTCAACGGAGTCGTAATTAGCAACAGCAACTCCACCCTTGGATTTAATTTCTTCGACTACTTTATCAGCAGCTTTGCTTGAACCACCTTGCCCAGAAACTTGGGAACCAAGATCATTTACAACAACTTTTGCACCTCGGCTTGCAAAAAATAATGCATATTATCTTCCAAGTCCTCCACCTGCTCCTGTTACTACAGCAACTTTACCGTCGTATCTAAGTGTCATAACTTTAATATTATAATGACATCATTTATGTAATTTTGCCAGATAAAAAATATATAAAATGTAAAATGTAATATTTTTTAATATCACAAAAGATTTAGAAAAATTAATTTGTTAATATAATTTATATTGCATTTATTTCTCGCCCAATCGTAAATTGAAATGTTTTATATAATAAATTAAATAGAATAAAAAATTTAATTCTTATAGTTTGAATTATCATTATTAAACCAGATATAATTTAATCAACAGATCAACATGTCGCTATTTAGATCAACCTAGATGAAGTATTTCACAGTACACATACCAAAAGAAGATACATATTAAGTTATTTCTAATCTTGCTGATCACAGCTTTGTTCAGTTCATAGATTCTAGGCCTAATGCTTTCCATCGGCCCTATACGAACTCTCTTAAACGATGTGAGGAAGTTATTAATAAACTCAAACTTTTATTATTGAGAGTCCATAAAGAAGGAATATCGTTACCTGAAGTGCCAAACGTATAATTTATCTTCTAAAACCATCGTCAGTGTAAACGTTAGATTATTCAGACTTAAAGAGAAATCAGATGGGTCCTTTGGCTCTCTTAGATAAAATTTAAGAATAAGTAGAAAATAAATATAACGCAATTGAAAAACTTAATAAGGGTTTAGCTGATTTCAATTAAAAAATTAATGAACTTGAAGATTATAAATATTTACTTTTTAGGGCAAGATAAGTTTTTCATTCCAAAAATAGTCCTTCAGATATTGATTTTAACAAACATACTCTCGAACAGTTAAGACTTGTAAACGTATCTGGAATACTCTAATCAAAAGATCTATAAAAATTTACAAAAACAATTTTTAGAGTTACTAAAGGGAATAGTATTCTTTATACATTCAATGTTCCTGTTTAAGAAGATAGAAACTAAGCTCGTCCACAAACTTCTTTTATTTGTATTCTATAAAGTGGAAGTGTTTTATTAAACAAGATTAGCAGAATATGTGAAAGCTTTGGAGTGAAGAGATATAAATTACCTTCAAATAAAGATGAAATCTTCTTGAAAATTAAATAAATTGAAGATAGTATAACAGATACAAAACAATTATATGTAATGGCCCAAAAAAATTATAAAGAAGATCTCCAAAGCATAACAAAATCTGGAGAATTTTAGGTTTCTATTTTTGATGCATATTGGGTTATACTCGAAAGATAAGCAGTTATCTTTAGTACTCTGAATCTCATGTAAGAAACAAGCAATATTGTTATGGGATCAATTTGGGTTCCAACCGAAAAAGTTGGTTTATTACATAAATTAGTTCCATCATTTGTAAGTATCCGCGAAGCTTAGCCGTCAACTACACCACCAACGCATTTTTAAATGAATTAGTTTACAGCACCATTTCAATAAATCGTAAACACATATGGTGTTCCTAGATATCAATAGGTTAATCCTGCATTATATGCCATACCAATTTTCCCTTTTTTATTTGGTGTGATGTTTGGAGATATTGGTCATGGAGGAGCACTCTTAGCTATGGGAATATGGCTGACCAGAAGCGAACAAGCTAAAAAAATGATTCCAGCTGCATATGGAATTAGATACTTACTGTTATTAATGGGAATATTTTCATTCTATTCTGGATGGATTTACAATTAATTCTTCTCAATCCCTTTAAATATATTTGGCAGTTGCTATAAATCTGAAGAAGGATAATAATATGCTCATAGATAGGATGAAAGTTGCGTTTATCCAATAGGCTTTGATCCCAAATGGTTTAGAGCATCGAACGATCTTAATTACTTTAATTCATATAAGATGAAATTTGCAGTCATTATTGGTGTTGCCCAAATGACTTATGGTAATTTTTATTTAATTTAGCTATTATGCTCAAAATGTTAAATACAATTCATTTTAAAAACTATTTAGATTTCTTTTTTGAATGGCTTCCTCAACAAATATTTTTCTTTTGTACTTTTGGCTATATGTGTATTTTAATTATATATAAATGGACAATTCATTGGGGAATTGAAAGATCTACTTCTGAGGCTCCCTCTATTATTGGTTTGATGATAGCTATGCCTTTAAAATCCGGATCAACTTAGGGTAAGCCACTTTGGGATATGTAATCGCAATAAAGTTTACAACACTTTCTTATGAATTTGGCTATTCTGTGTATACCTGTAATGCTTATTATGAAACCGCTAATTATTTATTTCCAAATGCAATCTAAAAAACCCAGAAATCAAGGCCATCGATATGACCGCGTTTAAGATCATACTGAGGAATAACTTGGAAAAAAGCTTAATAAATAGTTCTCAAAATAAGAAGAATAAATGGTCGCTCAAGATAAGACAAGAAGTAGCAAGAATTCATTGAATTAAAAGCCTCATACAGATCATGAACACGATATTAGTGAGATAGCAGTTCACCAGATCATATAAACTATTGAGTTTATCTTAGGCAGTATATCTAATACAGCCTCATATCTGCGTTTGTGGGCATTATCTTTAGCCCATGGACAGCTTTCAAAAGTTTTTTTAGAAAAGACTGTTGGAGGTGGAATAACATCATCAAATATTTTAGTAATTTTGATAGGAATGTATTTATTCTTTAATATTACCCTTGGAGTTATCATGGGCATGGACTTTATGGAATGCTTTTTGCATGCATTACGTCTCCAGTGGGTTGAATTTCAAGGAAAATTCTACAAAGCTGATGGATGGAAATTTTAACCTTTATCATTTGTTATTCCAATCCAAGCTAAAGCTAATAACAGTAGAAATTTCGATTGATTATCAATAGAGAATAAATAGTTATATTTAATAATATTTATACTGGTAAATTATTCAAACCTTTTTAGTTTCAGCTTTTCTTCTTTATTCTTCAACCCGTTTTGCTTATTCTGCTTTTTTCTTTTCAGCCTATAATCTTTTCTTTTCAGCTTCTTCCCAATCAGATTTTGCTTTCGCAAAATCACGATCATATCTTACTTCTTGTGAAGTATCAATACCCTATATAAGTTTTTATTTACTTTTAAAGTTGTTCGACCTAATGGACCTTAGCAATCGTTTCTGTTTATTTGTGGTCCTTTTTTATCAGTTCCTTTCTTTAAATTCTCAAGTAATTGAACAGTATTTTCAGGTGTCAAATCTTAATAAACCCATTAACCGTTTACTTGTAACATGGGCGCATTAGCACAAGCTCCAAGGCATTCAACTTCTTGTATAGTAAACATATAATCTGGCGTTGTTTGACCACTTTTAATTCCAAGATGTTTTTAACAGGCCTCAATAATTTGTTATGAACCTCTAAGTTGACATGGGGTAGTTCCACAAATTTGCAAATGGAATTTACCAACTCTTTATCTGTTGAACATGGTGTAAAATGTAGCAACTTCATAAACATCCATTTCATTAACTTCAGTGATTTTAGCAATCTTTTTCATTGCACTTAAAGGTAAAAAGTTATTGTTTTGTTTTTGGGCCAAATGAAGTAAAGGAATAATAGCAGAACGTTTCCAGTTTGATGGATACTTTTTCAATAACTTATCAATCTATTTGTAGCTTTCTTCAGTAAATTCAAAAGGAGTTGAGTCATTATTGTCTGGTTTTTATCTGTGGGAAACGTATCCAGAGAATTTAAACACTGGAGCTCTTGTGATACCCTTCAAAAACTTGCTTATCATTAATACACTATAAAAAAGATGGATAGTTCAATAATAAAAATATATATTCAAATATTATTAACTTGTTAAAAATAGCAAAATAACTTTCTTCTTACTTAAAAATAAATATTTTTATAATATTTGTATTATTATAGTTTAAATAATAAAAAAATGCAAACATCAAAACCATATAAAATATTTGGTCAGGGACGTGGAATAGATATATCTCAACAAAATCCTCAAGGCCGTAATGTTCAGCCTTTTACTGGTTCTAAAAAATTAGAACAGCCATACGAGAGACAAATTCAATCGCCATTTGATGGATATATTCTATCTACAAGCTCTTCTGATAATAATTTAGCAACTTCGTAAAATGTTATTTAATATTAGACAAGTTAGTGATTTAAATTTATAGTTAACTCGAAGACTTATTAAATAATAGTTAAGTAAATTTGGGAACTTCGATCAATCAAAAACTAAAAATGACATTTAAGTTATGAAAACATAAATTCGGACTTTAAAATAGTTAGTTACACAAAATATAGGAAACAATAATAACAATGAGTAATTAAAAAAAGATGTTTTAAAAGAATTTGATAAATTGCTTGAAGAATATCATGACCAAACTGCAAGAAATCTTCGAGAGGTGATAAAAAAATTTGATGAGAGTATTAAAAAAGATTGTACTAATAAATTTTTGCCATTAGCTTTTATAAACGATTTAGAAAAACAATTATTATAATTAGAAGATAAAATACTGTTAGTGGAATCAAAAGTAGATGGCAATAAAAAAAGACCATCGTAAGATCCAGTTGTTATTGCAGAAGCATTTTAATTAAGATTAAAGAAAAATTAAAGATAATATTAATCTTTAAAAAAGATGGTTTCCTAAATTCAATTGCAAATCAATAATTCGAATTAATTCAATTTAACATTAAAATCAAAACAAAGTTAAGATGATGAGAGATTTACACAAAAGTTATAATAAATGAAGAAAAAATTTGTTTAAAGTCAAAAATAAATAAAAAATTTAACTCAAGCCCTTGAGGATCTGAAGAAATAACAACAAACAACGAGCAAAAGTATTAAATAACTTCAATAATTTAAAGATCAATCACCTTTAAAATGGAATAAAAAAGTTCAAGGAGTTGAATCAAGTGATGTCAAATAGTTTTTACAGAGCTCAAAAGGCTTAACTGTTTCTAGCGTATTTGATAATTCTAGTAAGGAATAGCAAAATTATAAAAAGTTATTTAAATCCCCAGAAAAAGATAACTTGTCAAAGAAAGATAGTACCAATTCTGTTGAAGAAGCTACTATAACGAGTATAACGAGCCAACCAAAAAATGAACCAACACAATTATGTTATCGTATCGATAAATAAAACTTCCTTTTGGATGAAGATGGAAATTATATTCTAAATGACAATGGAAAATAAATTCAATTGACTTAATAACAAATAGCAATATTAAGAAAATCAACTTTAGTAAAACTTTGTTAATGATTATACTTTATGATTAATTTTGACGGATTTATCGAATAATAATAAAATATTATGTAGAAACAATAACTAAGAACTCGAAAAGGCGATATTAAAAACTACAATATTGAAGCATAAATTGGCCATGGTGCGTCTGGTGTGTGTTATAGAGCAACATCGAAGCTAGATGGGAGTGTATGTGCAATTAAAAAGATTTCGATAAATACTATTAAAGTAAGTAAAATTAGATTAAGGGAAATAGTCTTAAATTAGCTTTAAAATAAGTATAAGTCTTAAAATAACTAAAACATCCTAATATAATTAAATATTTTGACTCGTTTACAGATGATGGTTACTTATATATCGTGATGGAGTACGCAAGTAAAGGTGATATGCATGCTGTAATTAAAATAATAGCTTTTAGATGCTGAAGCGTAGAAAGGTTAAGCAACAGTTTTATACTGAAACTGATATATGGGATATGGGTCGGCAGTTACTTTAAGCTTTGAAATACCTACACTAAAAAAATATAGTACATAGAGATTTTAAAACATTAAATATATTTATTGGATAGAAAAATAATTTACTTGTAAATGTTTTTTAATATAGGTTGGTGATTTAGGAGTCTCTAAGATAATTAAAAATGATACGGGATTATATAGTAGAGTTGGGACTCCTTTATATTTAGCACCAGAGATTATAAAATATGAAAAGTATGATTATAAAGCGGATATTTGGGGATTTGGATGTGTTATGTATGTAATAGCTGCTCTTTCTCATCCATTTTAAGGAAAAAATATTATTAGTTTAGGGCAAAATATTTTACATAGTTAAATAAAACCTATCACTCAATATAGCGATGAATTTAACAATTTTTTGAAACTAGCATTATAAAAAAGCCCTACGAAACGAGCAAATGCGAAATCATTACTTTTATTATATTACTCACCATAGCAATAAAAAAATAGATTAGAAAAAGCACAATAAATAGTTTCAAAAAATAATGATTCAACTAAAATATAAGTAAAGTAAAGATTAGCAAAATACAGTTCGCTAATGGACGGTTCAATTCTAAAGAAAAGCGAGAAAATAACACCAAAAATAATGACTTAGTTATAGATAAAATAAAAAAAATAAATTCCGAAGATTGACCAATAAAAAATATTTAACTTTGATTAAACAATAATTCTGCAACCACCTTGTGGGAAAATAGATTAGCCTCATTAAAAAACTAGAACTAGAGCAATTTATAACAGTTCAAAAACCAAAATAACTTCAAATAGATTTATATAAGATAACTTTTCAAGTAATTAAAAGAATGTCTATATGGTCAGAAAAAATGCTGAGTAATAACATAAGAAAAACTTTGAAGAACAATCATTGATTAATTATCGTTCAAAAAGAGAATAAAAAATTTTAACTTAGGCTCCTGAAACTTTCAAAAAAGCATCTTAAGGAAATCATCTTTTTAGATATCGTGATGTTCATTCAGCAAAACCTAGAAATTAAATCGTACCTCCAACTATGTGTATTACAAACAATCAACAATCTAACAAGCAATTCATTGTAAGTAGTGTCAGCAGAATGTTTTTTGATTCCTAAATATAAAAAATAGATAAATAATAAAAGAAAATTATGCACCGACCAAAAAGTAGCTTAGGACGAAAAACATTAATATCTGGAAATTAAATTAAGTATATTAAAAAAAGAAAAGCTTCAGAATAAAATAGTTTATAATAAACGAAAACACAACTTCTTCGTAAACCATAAATGATAATAATATGAATTTTTGAATTTTATAAATAATTCATGCATACCAATCATGTAGTTTATTCTTTTGTAAATTTGATAGTCGTTGTGAAATTTCCTTATTTTTAGAATATTATTTGTCAGTTTATCGGAAAGAAATTGATGCTTTTTGTTTTTGAATCCGACCAAACATTTTTACATTTTATCTTTCAATATCTTATATTTGCTGTTTGCGAAATGTAAGGTTAAGAGTTCCAAAATGATTATGAGAAAGCGATGTTTGTTTTCTTTTATTTTTACTAAGGCCTGATATTTTCTAAAACAATAATCTATTTTATCTTTAGATTTATGTATATTTAGTCTATAAAAAATAATTTCTTTTCGGATTTTCGTGAATCAAGTCTCTATATGTTATAGTAGTATTCATATTGCTTGTGCTTTTTTTTTGTTTCAATTCATTTATTTTTTTCTTATGATTACTCATAATGATTGCAACATCGAAGTTTGCTGGGGTTGGTTTTAAACTAGTTAATACAGGTAATCGTTATTGACTCATCTTTATAATTTTATTATTTTATAAACATAAAAATCATTTTCATTATTTTGGAATTATTAACTTCAAAATTATTTTCATTTATTTAAGGTTTTGTTTCTTGTTTCGATGCCCATCATATAATTTGAGCCTTTTTTTGACTAAGTTAATGTTTATCTTAGTCCAGGATGATTTATTACTTGTCGTTTAAAATTTTGTAATATTTTTGTCCCTTTTTCTCTTTTTTATTTATTCTCAGCCATCATCGATTATAATAGCTTTCTCCTTCTAAATTGACTTACATTAAGTCTAAAAGACATGTCTTTATCAAATTATTAACCAAGTTTTCCAGTGCTCATTCCTATACTAAATTAATTTATTACTTTGAAAAAAGTCAAACATTGCAGAATTCTTTGCACCACCTGACTTCCCTCGTTTTATTTTAAGCATAATTTCAAGAAATTAATCAAATTAAATTTTTCCTGACCCATCCAAATCCACAGCTATGTAACAGATAAAATTACATTGAATAAGTTCTTAAACTTATTATCTACTCTCTGATAATCCAAAAGCAATAAAGGGATCTTATAATTATTAAACTCCAATGGAACCATTATTGTTTTGGTCTAAGCTATTAAAATATTTTCGAAGTTCTACTAAAGCTTTGTCCGAAAA
>Ga0075163_10012913_pt1 | contig 10864 bp, 10 predicted proteins | sample JI1023141ADNA_FD_71478 | JGI IMG/M metagenome (GOLD analysis project Ga0075163, IMG submission 71478) | Wastewater effluent complex algal communities from Wisconsin, to seasonally profile nutrient transformation and Carbon sequestration -... | ecosystem: Engineered > WWTP > Effluent > Algae...
GATAACGCCCGCCCCTGAATCGCCTATGCACGTGTTGTCCGCTAACCCCGTCAAACACAGGTCGTCTGTGGAGCGGCCCGTGCAGCCGTCCGTGGAGACGAGGTCAACCGTACGTGAACCACACCTGTAGGACCCAGGCGCAGACCCCCAGCCCGTCGCGGACCAACCACCTGACCGGCCGACTGGCGGCGGTTCGCCCGGGGGAAGCGTCTCCTCTGGAACCAAGACGGCCACGTCGATCCGCCGATCTGGATGCCGCAGGAGCGCGACTCCTGCTGTTTCGATGGGCGTCCTTGTGCACAGATCCACGGGCCCAACTGCGACCTCCAAGGGCTGATCATCATCGGTGCAATGTGCTGCGGTAATCACAGCATTTCCGACAATCGTCCCTGAGCACACGAACGAGGAAATCCCGGGGGCTCCAGCGTTAGCATAGAAGAGTGCCGCTGTCGCGCTTGGGTAGAGGCCCTCCATTCCTGGCTGAGAGGCACATGTTGCCAGTCCGAACCCAGATGACAGTATGCCGGCCATTGCCAGCAGCCGAACTAGCATCGCTCGGTCTCACTTCCGCACATCAGCATCCGAAACGGGATCACGATCGAACGAGATTCTGATCCATCGACGGTGTATTGCACAATTGCCCCGGCCCAACCTCCACCCCCGGGCCCAGTCTTTCGCAGTCCGATCTGTACTTCGCTGGAGACCTGGAGGTCGTCACAAGAAGATGGTGTCGAACCAGGCACAGAGTGGGCTACGTCGCCTGCTCGCGCTTGGGGAGGGAAGTCGTCGCTCGCCAGCGTGCTCCCCTTATCTTTGCGGAATGTGACCAATCGTATTCCCACTAGTGCAAAATCTGTTCCCTTGGTGCCTTTGGGGCGCACGTCGGTTATCTCAACTACCCCCGGCCCCTGGGTGCACACGGTGACGCCAAATGTGGTGCTTGCAGAGGCGCCCGGAACCGCAACGTACTGAGACCAGTAGTCCTCCGGCGGGGGTTGGACGGGTGCGTCTGAAGAAACCAATGTGGTGGCGTCTCCGACCTCTGGGCCAGTGCACCCCGTCAGGGTGCCCAAAACTGCCATCGAGAGAGCACTGGCCCAGAAGGCTGTCGGCCTAGGCAAGGTATCCGCGAATCCTTCCGGCGGAGGAAGGGTAGTCGTTGTTCCCGCAGAGCTTGTACTTGTTTGCCGTTGGCTGCGTGTACGTCAGTGCGTTCGAGGTGTCGTAATTCGACGTGCTTGTCACATCGATCCCTGCAAGTCCACTGATGTCGAACCCAACTCCGTTGGAGTACGCCTTTGCGTTGCTGGCGCTACGCGTCCACGTACCCTTTGCAAGGGGGCTGGTACAGGAGACAACTGAGAATGTGCTGGCCGAGCCTGTGGAATATCCCCCGGTCAACTTGATCGCTCGGTAGGAGTACTTCGTGTACGCGTATGTCCCCGAAACGGCGTTGTAGCAGGTCTGCTTGTAGTAGCCGAGTTCCGATTGAAGTAGATAGGACCGGTTGTTCGCGGATGCGCTCCAGGTCGCCGAGAAGCCACTAGTTCTGCTCACGGATCCGGATGACTTGAATCCGACGGTGTCGTTCGAGACGTTGATAGCAACCCCAAGCGAGACGCTTTGGGAGCCTTTGTAGGTCATCGAGGCTGTTTGCGAATAGTCAGGAGTTAGGCTCTCTCCGATAGATGCGTTCCGAAGATGATTGCGCGAAAGCAGCGTTTCCTTGCAGTCAAGCGACGCCTTGTCGAAGGAATCGCTGGCTTGGCTCACCTGTGTCTCGTCCGCAACAAGTCTGACGGCGGGCAGCGGTCGCTCGTCGCTGAGGCTTCCGAACGTGCTCGCCGTAACTTCTCCTTGCTTCTTCCCATCCCAGGCAACTATCACGACATCCACCTGCCCTGCCTTGCCCACGTAGTCTCTGGGCAGCGCTCCAAGTTCGGCGCGCAGATGGAACCTGCCGCGGGCGTCGACTGTGCCGCGCGCAAGTGGCAGGTTGTGGGTGGTGTCGCCAGGCTGCATCGCGTCCAGTGTCTCCTCCGATGGGAGTGCGGATGCATACACCTGTACGCCGTAGCCATGGTCTGCGAAGCCCGTAGCGGAACCGTCGAGAATCTTTGGGGCGGGAATTCTTACGCTATCTGGCAACGACGCTAGGGCGGCAGCGTTCACCGTGACCGGTGTGGGCCGGCCTTTCGTTCCGGCAGTGGCGCCGAGCGCCACTGCCGGAGCAAGCGTCAGGGTCAGTCCAGCGATGGCCGCAATAGCCAGGGCGGAGCGGCCAATGTGAGTGGGGGCAGACATGGATCTCTCAAATCTCGACGGTACTTGGCCGCCGACCAAGCCCCCCCCCGGTGGAGAGCGTGCGACCAACGTAGCGCGAAGCCGGCCATTCCGCGCGGCGCAAGCCGGGCATGAAGGTACTGCGGGCGACAGGTGAGTCCGGCTGGCCATCACCAGGCGCGGCGACCCGCCGTCGGACGTCCTCGTTGAGTGCGAATCGGAGTGAGCAACGACGCGAGAGCCGCGCTGCCCGGCATCCGAGTGCCGGTAATCCTTCTCTGTGGAGACCGCGAGCAGTTCTTCGCCCCGGACGTCGTCGAGGCTGCCGTGGGCAACAGCCCTCGGACGGCAGGTCTCAGACGGACTCGTCGCGGATGGCCTGGGGCAGGTGACCGGCCGAGTTCGCGTAGAACTGGGCCGCCTTGCGGGTGGTGAGGGTCTTCGCCGCGCCGACGGCGAGCCCGGTGAGCGCGGCATACGCGACGGCCCTGGCGATCGGTGCGTCAGGGCTCGTGGGGTTGATGTCATCGTGCGTGGCGCGCGACCAGATGAGGTCGACGACCTTGGTCGCGAGCAGCCCTGCGAGCACGGCTCCGCCGGTGCCCATGATCTTCCAGGCGAGTGGCCCCATGGTGGTCGGTCCTTCCCTCGTGTGTCGATCCGGGGGTCAGCCCGGGTGCCGGTCGTCGCCGTTGCGCGAACTCGCCGTCACTCTAACCGGCAGGGGTTACAGTGATCGGGTTCAACGACAGGGGAGCGCGCCAGCGCTGAGAGTGCGGTCCGCCGCAGACCCTCGAACCTGATCCGGTTAGCACCGGTGTAGGGAGTCGGGAAATCTCAGGTGGTCCTCCAGCACACCGCAGCAGGCTCGCGGGGTGCTGGTGGCCACTTCCCCGAGGTACACACACCACACCTCGGGAGATGTTTCACATGGCCACACAGATCGAACCCACCACGCAGGAGCCGCGGTCCACGACCGGTCGCTCCCTCACCGCGACCCGCCCGCTCATGGGCTGGCGCACCGTCGACATCCTCACGATCGCCTTCCTCGGCGCGGCCCTGGGCGTCGCGTTCTGGGGCTGGGGCGTGTTCTACAACGGGCCGGTCACCGCCCTGAAGATCGGCTACGCACCACTCATGGGTCTGTTCGTGGGCCCGTGGTTCCTCGCCGGCGTCGTGGGCGGCCTCGTCGTCCGCCGCCCCGGTGCCGCCCTGTTCTGCGAGGTGGTGGCCGCCCTGGTCTCCATGCTGCCGGGCACCGAGTGGGGCGCCACGGTGCTCATCTCCGGCGTCCTGCAGGGGCTCGGGGCCGAACTGGTCTTCGCGATCTTCGGCTACAAGGCGTTCAGCATCGGAGTCGCTGCCCTGGCCGGTGCGCTGTCGGCTCCGCTGCAGTGGGGTTTCGAGGTCATGACCCTGCCCGCTGGTGGTGGCGGTTGGTACGCCGAGTGGGTGCTGCGGGACAAGGTCGTCTACCTCGGCGCGATGATGCTGTCGGGCGCGGTCATCGCCGGCGTCCTCGGCTGGCTGCTCGTGCGAGCCCTCGCCCGTGCCGGAGCGCTCTCGGCCTTCCCGCCGGGGCAGGAGCACCGGGAGTCCCACGCTGTCTGACTCGGCGGCGGGCCGCGCCGACCCCGTGCAGGCGGCCCGCGGCCGGGTGGAGGTCACCGACCTCAGCTGGCGACCGTTCGGCCGTCGCGACCCCGTGCTGCGTGACATCACGCTGACGCTCGAGCCCGGCGAGCGGGTGCTGCTCGTCGGACCGTCCGGATCGGGGAAGTCGACGCTGTTGCGAGCGATCGCAGGCCTTCTCGAGACCGCGGATGCCGGTGACCTCGCCGGCTCCGTGGCCGTCGACGGCGCCCAACCGGGCAGCCGACCGGGCGCCGTCGGGTTGGTGCTCCAGGAGCCGGGCGCGGGTGTCGTCGCCGCGTCGGTGGGGCGCGACGTGGCCTTCGGGCCGGAGAACGTGGGGATGCCGCCCGACGGCATCCGCTCGATGGTCACCGACGCGCTCGCCGCCGTCGGGCTGGGCGACCTCGCGCTCGACACCCCGACATCGGCGCTGTCCGGGGGGCAGACCCAGCGGCTCGCCCTGGCCGGGACGCTCGCGCTCGACCCGTCGGTGATCCTGCTCGACGAGCCCACGGCCATGCTCGATCCGGAATCGGCCCAGGAGGTGCGCGATGCCGTGGCGGCTCTGACGTCCCGCCCGGGAGCCCCGACCTTGGTCGTCGTCGAGCACGTCCTCGGGCCGTGGGTCGACCTCGTCGAGCGGCTCGTGGTGCTCTCTGATGACGGTCGGGTCGTCGCGGACGGACCGGTACGCGACGCCCTGGCGACTCAGCGCGACCACCTGCTGTCCATGGGTGTCTGGGTGCCCGGTGAAGGGCCTCCGGAGCCGGTCGCGGTCGACCCGGCGCTGGTCGCTGCGCAGCCCCGGCGAGGGGGTCTGCCACCGCTGGCGGCCTCGCCACTCGCCGTCGACCGCACCACGAGGCTCGTCGACGGCAGTCGCCGAACGCGCCGGGCCGCTGAGCTGACCGAGCAGGTCCGCGCCGTCCCCGGCACCCTCACCGCCCTCGTCGGGCCGAGCGGCTCGGGCAAGTCCACCGTGCTGCACACCCTCGCCGGCTTCCTCACCCCCACACCGCCGGATGCCGTCCGGGTCACCTCGTCGGATCCGCTCACGCCGGCGTCTTCAGATGCCGCCAGCCCGGCTGATCTGGATGCCGCCGGTCTGGCGCGGGCTCTCGCCTGGGTCCCGCAGTGGTCGAGCTCGACGATCGTTGCCAGCACGGTGCTCGACGAGGTACTCGTGACCTCGCTGGCCCTGAACCCGGACGACTCGAAGGGCGCCGAGGGGCGGCAGGCTGACGTCGACCGGGCCCGTGCGCTACTGGCCGCGCTCGGCCTGGGGCACCTCGAGCGGGTCGACCCCCGACACCTCTCCGGCGGGGAACAACGCCGGCTCGCCGTCGCGGCGGCCCTGCACCACGGCCCCCCCGTCCTGCTGGCAGACGAGCCGACGGTCGGCCAGGACCGCCGCACCTGGGCTGCTCTCGTGGGCCTGGTCGTGGCCTACCGCGCAGCAGGCGGGGCGGTCATCACCGCCACCCACGACTCCCACGTGATCGCCCGTGCCACCCAGGTCAGGCACCTGCGGGCGCCCGACCCGGCACCCGAGGTGCCCGCGAACGGCATCCCCCTCGTGGCGCGCTGTGGGCCGCTGGCCCTGCTCGGTGGGGCGCTGCTCGCCGTCCCCGCGGGGGTGTTGTCGCCGCACTGGTCGGTCAGCCTCGTCGTGCTCGCTGCTCAGCTCGTGCTGGCGGTGGTCGGTCTGTGGGCCCCCGGCCCCGGCGCGCTGACGCGGATACGGGGCACCGCGCTGCGGATGCTGCCCGGGCTCGTGGCAGCCCTGTCCGTCGGCTGGTCGACCTGGTTCCTCGCCGGGCGCGACCTCGACCCGGCGCTGACCGTCGCGATGAGGGTGTTGATCATCGTGCTGCCGTCGGCGGTGCTCATCCCCTGGATCGACCCGGACCGACTCGGTGACCACCTGGCCCAGCGGCTGCGCCTGCCGGACCGCCCCGTCGTCGCCACCGCCGCAGCCCTGCAGCGGGTGCACTCGTTCGGGGACATCTGGCGGGAGCTCTCGCGGGCGCGGCGGGTGCGCGGGCTCGCAGTGTCGTGGCGGGCACCGCGAACGGTGGCGGCCCACCTCGGGGCACTGACGATGGGACTGCTCGTGCGCACCCTTCGCGCCGCGGCCGAGCTCGCCGTCGCCATGGATGCCCGGGGCTTCGCCACCGCACAGGCCCGCTCGTGGTGGCTGCCAGCGCCGTGGCAGTGGCGCAACACCGTGCTCGTCACGCTCAGCGCCATCCCGCTCACCCTCGCTGTCATCCTGCCCCTCCTCGTCCCCGCCTCGCACTGATTGCACTCCAGCCACCTCATCGCGGGTGGCTGAAGTGCAATCAGTGCCGCGTGGCATCCACCCGTGGGAGGGTCTGCATCCGTACTCCTCAGTGACAGGGGTGGCACGCGACGCAGGCAGGAGGGGTGATGGCTGACCGTCAGGCCTTCGACGCCTACGTGCGCGAACGCTGGGTGCCGTTGCTGCGCACCGCGACCCTGCTCACCGGCGACCGGCACGGTGCCGAGGACCTCGTGCAGGAGACGCTCGTCCGCGCGGCCCAGCACTGGAACCGGGTCGACCCAGCCACTGCTGATGCCTACGTCCGCCGCATCCTCTACACCCGCTCGGTCGACAGCTGGCGGTGGCGCCGCCACCAGCCGGACCCGGTGGACCATGCCGATCACGACACGGTCGATCGAGGACACGAGTCGGATGCCGTGGACGCGCGCCTCACGCTCGCCGCGGCGCTCGCCCGGCTCACCCCGCGGCAGCGGGCGGTGCTCGTGGCCAGGTTCTACGAGGACCGCACCGAGGTGGATGCCGCGCGCGTCCTGGGGTGCTCGGTCAGCACGGTGAAGTCGCAGACCCGTCATGCGCTCGAGCGGCTTCGGCTGTTGGCGCCCGAACTCGCCGCCACCTTCGGTCGAGAGGAGTCACTGCGATGAGCCCTGACCGGCTGGGTACGGCCCTGCGGGATCTCGTCGTCGACGTCGAGGACGGTCTGGCTCCGCCCGGGGCCGCGGACCTCTGGGCGGTCGGCCGACGACGCCGTCGCTCTGCACAGGTCGTGCCCCTGCTGGCGGCCGCCTGCATCGCGGCCCTCGTGGCACTCCTGGTCTGGCCGTCGGGATTGCCTCGGGCGTCCGTGCCCGCCGTGCAACCAGACGGCACGCAGCGACTGACCAGCTACCCGTCGGCGATTCCGAAGCCCCCGTTCATGACGACTACGACTGCTCCAGGGGTGACCGCCGCTGTGCTCACCGAGGGTTTCGACAGTGGTCGCACCTTTGCCGTGTCACCGACGGGGTCGGTGACACACCTCGTGCTGCCGGATGCAGGCTCGGCGCTGGGCCCACCGGCGCTTTCACCCGATGGGCGCTGGTTGGCCCGTGGTGCGCAGCTTCACGACCTCGTCAGAGGTGTTGCGCTGCCGTCGCCGCCTGCGGGTACTGAGACGTCCTCGACCCGATCATTGGGTGGAGCATTGGCCCGCTGGTCACCGGACTCACGTCGCGTCTATGTCGATGCGATCGACGAAGGGGAAGTGGGGTCCAACGGGGTCGTGATCGGAACGGACGGGTCTGTCACGGACCTACCCCTGCTCGGGGGAATGCGCCCTCCGATCGTCGCCGGATGGCTCAATGGCGACACGCTGCTCGGGGTGCTCGTGAATGCGGAACGGACATCGTTGCCGCTCGTCACGTGGACTCCCGGTCAGTCTGGGTGGGTTGCCCGAGGAGGTGCCGTTGAATGGGAGGTTGACGAGTCCGACAACGTGCGCGCTTCTCTGAGTACGGAAGGGAACCGGCTGCTCGTCAGCGGGTCACGCCTCACGGAAGGCTCGCGTGGTGACGACGTCGAGACCACAGCCGCGATGATGTTCGACCCGGTCACGGGGGCTCAGCTGGGCATGCCCGTGGGGGATGAGGGGGAACTCAGGCCGGGGAGCGCAGGCTCGTTCGTGCGGTGGGAGGGCTGGGGATGCCAGCCCGCCTGGCGCAACAACCTGCCGGTGATCACCGACGGCAGCGTGAGGGGTTTCGTCGATACGGACCCCAGCGGGGTCATCGATGGCTCGGTCGACACCGAGCTCGTCGCGATCTCGGGGCGCTATGACGAACCCTGCGTGGCGTTCGCGGGCGATGAGCTGCGCGGCACGCCGGTCGCGGACATGTCGGCGGTCTGGAAGGAAAGGCTCTACGGCTGGGGTGTCCCGGCGCTGATCGTCGGGCTCATCGCGGGCTGTGCGCTCTTGGCCAGGCGCCTCCGCCGGTAGGGGCGACTGCTCCGCAAGGTGCCTCACGGCATCCGACTGATTGCGCCCCAGCCACCTCCGGATGCTCCCGTGAGGTGGCTGCTGCGCAAGACGTGCTCGCTGGCATCCACCCGTGGGAGGGTCGGCTCCCGTCTTCTTGGGTGACCCGCGAGGATCGGGGAGAGATTGATGGACCTCTGGGGTGGGACGGATGCACGCCGGTGTGGCAGCGCAACGAGCCGCTGACGGCATCCGACGAGGTGGCCAGCCCGCTCAACGCGACGAGTGTCGTGGAGTTCTCTGACCGTCTGGAGTTCGGCTGCGTGTCGCTGGCCGGGAACGACCTGACCGGCGTGGTGGACCTCCGCCCGGCGAGTGTGGTGCGCGAGCAGGTGTGGTCGGTGGTGCTACCTGCTGGGTGTGTCCTGGTCGTCATCGCCCTGCTGTGGAGCGCGATGGCGCTTCGACGCAGTCGGCGCCGAGGCGAGCGATTCCTGCCCTGGATCCTCACCTATCCGTTCTGACGCCTTCCGAGAGGTGGCTGCAGCGCAAGAAGTCGCACTGATTGCGACCCAGCCACCTACTGACCGGTGGCTGGGGTGCAAGAACGTGCGGATGCCCGGGCTGACGGAGGTGGCAGGCATACTGGTCGATCGTGTCTGCCACCCCCGTGACCACCCCGACCGAGAAGGTCCGGATCCCGCGGGAGATCTGGGTGCTCATCGCGTCGGCGTTCGTCATCGCGCTGGGGTTCGGGCTGATCCTGCCGGTGCTGCCGCAGTTCGCGCAGAGCTTCGGGGTGGGGGCGACGGCGAGCTCGATCGTCGTCAGCGCCTTCGCGTTCTTCCGGCTCGTGTTCGCCCCGGCCGGTGGGCGGCTCATCGCCCGGCTGGGAGAGCGGCCGATCTACCTGCTCGGCCTGGTCATCGTCGCCATCTCCACCGGCGCCACCGCGTTTGCCCAGAACTACTGGCAGTTGCTGGTGTTCCGCGGCGTCGGCGGCATCGGGTCGGTGATGTTCACGGTGTCGGCGGTGGCGCTCATGGTGCGCCTGGCGCCGCCGACGATCCGCGCCCGGGTCTCCTCGGCCTACGCCTCGGCGTTCCTCTTCGGCGGCATCCTCGGGCCCGTGGTCGGTGGCCTGCTCGGCAACCTCGGGCTGCGGGTGCCGTTCATCGTCTACGCCGTGGCGCTGCTCCTCGCCGCCACCGTCGTCGGGGTCTTCCTGCGGGAGGCGTCGCTGCGCCCGGCCGACGGCGCTCCGGCGCTGCCGGTCATGACGGTGCGTGACGCCTGGCGTGACTCGGCCTACCGGGCCTCGATCGGTTCGGCATTCGCCAACGGCTGGGCCAACTTCGGGGTGCGCAACGCGATCCTGCCGCTGTTCGCCGCCGTGGTCATCGGCAAGGAGCCGTGGGTGGCGGGCACGGCGCTGGCGGTCTTCGCCGCGGGCAACGCCGTGGGTCTGACCGTGGCTGGGCGGATGTCGGACCGGCTCGGCCGCCGCCCGTTCATCATCGGCGGGCTCCTCATCAGCGGGGTCGCGACGGCCGCGACCGGGTTCGCCACTGATCTGCCGATGCTGGTCGTTCTCTCGGTCGTCGCGGGCGTCGGGGCGGGAGCGCTCAACCCTGCGCAGCAGGCGGGCCTGGCCGACATCGTCGGGCGCGAGCGCAACGGTGGCCCGGCGCTCGCGGCGTTCCAGATGTCGGCCGACACCGGGGCGATCATCGGCCCGATCCTCGCCGGGGCGCTCATCGACTTCGGCAGCTACCCGTTGGCCTTCGGGACGACCGGGCTCATCACGCTGCTCGCCGTCATCCCCTGGCTGCGCGCCCGCGAGACCCATGTGGTCGCACGTGCCCCGCAGGACGCTCCCCGCTCCTAGCCCCCGGCGAGGGCGTCCTGCACCGAGGTCTCGGGCTCGCCGAGCACGGGGTCGCGCCCGGTCATGACGTCGATCACGGCCTTGACCGCGGCCAGCTTCTCGCGGCGTTCCCCGGACTCCCACACCCCGGCATACCGCTTCGCGGTCCAGTCGCCGACCCCGTCGGCATCCAGCCCTACCGCCCGACACGTCGTCACCGCCCGAGGCAGGTGGTAGCCCTGGGACACGACCAGCAGCCGGTCGACCCCGAAGATGCGCTTGGCCCGCACGCAGGAGTCGTAGGTGTCACGTCCCGCGAAGTCGAGCACGACGTCGGATGCCGGGACGCCGCGTTCCACGAGCCAGTCACGCATCGCTGTGGGTTCGTCGTAGTTCACCACCCGGTTGTCACCAGAAACGAGCAGCACCCTGACCTGTTCGGACGCGTGCAGTTGGCGGGCGACCTCGAGCCGGCCCGCGAGGAACGGGGACGGCGTGCCGTCGGGGTTCAGCCCGGCCCCGAGCACCAGCGCCACCGGGGCCTCGGGGGCGCTGCCGACGGTGTGGACGTGCCCGCGGGAGGCGGCGCTGACCCACACCCAGGGGCCCAGCACGATCGCGAGCGCCACGATGACCAGAGCCGCCAGCACCGCGAACAGGCGGCGCCGGCGAGGGCGTGGGTGCGGCTGCGCCGTCGTCGGGGGGCTTGTCGTCACCGCGGAAGGCTAACCGCGCAGGTCTGGGCCCGGGCATAGGGTGCGCATCATGCCCGCCACCCCTGACGCCGCCGCCGCGGGTGACCTCACCGCGGCTGAGCAGC
>Ga0075163_10012914_pt1 | contig 10864 bp, 4 predicted proteins | sample JI1023141ADNA_FD_71478 | JGI IMG/M metagenome (GOLD analysis project Ga0075163, IMG submission 71478) | Wastewater effluent complex algal communities from Wisconsin, to seasonally profile nutrient transformation and Carbon sequestration -... | ecosystem: Engineered > WWTP > Effluent > Algae...
TGATGGCGGTACCGACAATGATACCCTGTGGGGCAATGGCGGGAACGATACCCTTGGCGGCGGCGATGGTAACGAGGTGCTGTTCGGTGGTTCCGGCAATGACATGATTTTGGGCGATGCCGGTACTGATAGCCTCTATGGCGGCCTTGGCGATGACAAGATTTACGGTGGTGACGGCGCCGACACCGCAATAGGTGGCGAGGGTAAGGATAGTCTTTATGGCGGCACCGGCGCCGACACCTTAAACGGTGAAGCCGGTGATGATCTTGTTTACGGTGGTGATGATAATGACGTCATCGCCCTTGGTGACGGCAAGGATAAAGGCTACGGCGGCTTTGGCAATGATGTCCTTTATGGTGAAGCCGGTGACGATACCCTCTATGGAGAAGCTGGCAACGATACGCTAGACGGTGGCGCCGGCAAGGACTTGCTGATTGGCGGCGATGGGGATGACATTGTTCTGTTTGACTTTGGTTATGGCATCGATAGTTTTGATGGTGGCGCCGGGTCCGATACCATTAAATTCCTCCTTGATCCTTTCGCAGGTAATGTGAGTGACTGGCTGAAGCTCACCACCGGCGGCTATTCTGTGCAACCTAACGGCAATATTATCCTTACCGATGATGCGGCAGGAAGCATCACCCTGCCCGACGGCTCGATCCTTAACTTCAAGGGCGGTGAGACCATCGTTTTTGCCGGCGCACCTGGAGTCAATTGGGTCGGCACAATGGGAGATGACACATTCAACAGCGGTTCAGGTAGCGACACCGCCTACGGCGGGCTTGGTAAGGATGCCCTTTATGGCAATGGCGGCAATGACCTTCTATATGGTGGTGATGGCGAAGATAGCTTGTATGGGGGTGCCGGCATCGATCTTATCTATGGCGGCGCACAGGACGATACCATCGGCGGCGGGGAAGGAAAGGATACCATCTTCGGAGAAGATGGAAACGATCGTCTCGCGGGCGATGATAGTGACTCTTCCGGTACTGCTGTTACTTCTGCGGATACCCTCTACGGCGATCTCGGTGATGATACGCTGTGGGGGTATAACGGTGATGATGTCATCTATGGCGGGCAAGGCACCGACATTATTTACGGCGGCATTTACTTTGACACCATTTATGGCGATGCCGGTAATGACATTATTTACGGCGATGGAGATGACGATTACATCATTGGTGACATCGGTGATGATACAATCTTTGGTGGGGATTATGACGACATCCTCAATGGCTTATATGATAATGACTTAGTCTTCGGCGGGAATGGCCAAGACAACATCTCGGGCAGCACAGGAAATGACACCCTCATAGGCGGCACAAATATAGATATCCTGTCTGGCGACGAGGGCGACGATACTATCATCGGTGAAGATGGGAACGATCGGGGCTATGGCGGCAACGGGAACGATACTTATTTCTTCGGATCGGGTGGCGGCATTGACCAGTTTAATGGCGGTGTTGGTGGTACCGATCAGATTCTTCTTTATGAAGGAATGCCTGATCCTGACCCGATGAATATCGACATGTGGTTGGCCCTTACCTCAGGTAATTACGTTTATGTAAATGGCTATATTGTCTTATCGCCCGATGCCGCAGGTACCATTACCTTGGCCGATGGGTCGATCATCGACTTCACGAATCTTGAAGAGATCCGGTTCACTCAACCGCAGGGTATGATGCTTACCGGAACCGATGCCAGTGACACTTTGATCGGCGGATATGGCAATGACACCATCATTACCGGGCCTGGCGGCGGAGTTCAGGACAAAGATATTCTATATGGAAGTTACGGTAACGATACTCTTATTATCGCGAATGCCGGCACCGACTATTACGGTGGTGCAGGCAATGATCTGATACAGGTCACCGCTGGCGGGTCACTTGCTGACAGCAATTACAATAGTGGCGGTGGTGACGGTAACGACATCATCATTGGCGGAGACCTTAGTGACACCCTAAATGGAGATAATGGTAACGATAGTCTTTATGGCGGCGCTGATGCGGATAAAATTTGGGGCGGCGATGGTAACGATAGTCTTTACGGCGGCGCTGATGGTGATGACCTTTATGGCGGCAATGGTGATGATTATATTTCTGACGTCGGCGGCAACATCAACATCAACAGCGGTGATTATCTTAGTGGCGGTGACGGCAACGATACAATTCTTGCCGGCAATACTAGCGATAATCTTATTGGCGGCGACGGTAACGATAGTCTTTATGGCGGCGACGGTAGAGATCAGCTCGATGGCAATGCTGGCATTGATACCCTCTATGGCGGAGCCGGTGACGATACCCTATATGGCGGCAATAATAATGACACTCTATCCGGCGGCATGGGCAATGATACCGCCTTTGGCGGCCTTGGTAGAGATACCTATGAATACGAACAAGGAACCGACACTTTCTACGGAAATGACGAAGCGGGCGATGCTTCCGGTCCCGATACGGTGTTTCTCCAGGGCGGTGATCCCGGCGATCCAATGAATTGGCTAACGCTTACCGGCGGCGGTACGATGATGAATTACGATCCGATGACAGGTATTATCACCCTATCGGAAGGAGCCGATGGTACGATGGATTTTGGTAATGGAAATATCTTGCATTTCCACGATGTCGAACAAATTATCTGGATGCCGTGACATCATAGCGAGATATAATACCCAAAGGGCCGCCTCAACAGCGGCCCTTTTTTATGGGTTAGCCGATCATCTTCTGCGCAACCGCATCGCCAAGCCGGCCACCAGACCGATATTTACTTCACGCATCGTGCCCAAGCTGTCGACTTAACTTAAGTTTAATATTTTAGCCTCTGCGCATGTTCATAATGCTCGCGCAAGGTTGGCAGCTTGGCAGCGGCCCACTGCTTTAACGTCGGATTATCGCCGCGTTGAGCATAGGCTTCGAACAGGCTGATGGCATCCTGGTGAGCTTGAATTTGTTGTTTCTTATACATCTCATTCATTTGCGCGCCTTTTTCCGCCCGCAGTTCGTCCAGTTTCTTTTGATGATCTGGATTCATGCTCGACGGAATAAGCGCTTTATCCACCGCGCCCTTTAGCTCGGAAGAAGTTTTTTCATGATCCCTGACCATCGCGGCGGCAAAGTTCTGAACATCTTGGCTTTCTGAGCGCTCGTTAACAACACGTGATGTTTCGATTTCAAACATGTCGCTGCTGGCGACAGTTTTGACAAACTCTTGCGTGGTTAGACTGCTTGGCAGCACGGAAGATGACATTTGCGCTTGAGCTGAGGCAGCTAAAAACGCCACAGTAAAGAGAGGTATAAACTTTTTCATGATGAGGTAATCCCACTTCTATAGACATCTATCTTTATTAAAGCCGCCAGGCTCACAAAAGTTCCCTTGATGATAAAATCCAATTTTATTTAATAAATTGAAGAATCACTCTCCATAAGCGGAACGATACAACTCTTTGTGTTGTTATCAAACAGCTGCGCTCTATGTGCAGAATGCGAGGAGGAAACAATGACAACGCAAGATCTTAACGTCCGTACGGCTACGGTTACTGTTGCGCAACCAACCGTGCTTTTTTCAGCTCCATGGCTTAGCCTCTGCGCCGGTATCGGCGTTGCTTTAGCTATGCATATCGTCCTTAATCTTTTAGGTGTTGGTTTAGGCTTTACCGCCATTCAACTCGACCCTAGCCTAAGATCTGATGGTTCCCTTATCAGCTGGAGTGCCTTTGCCTGGTGGGCAGTCTCCGGAATTATTGCCGCCTATGCCGGTGGCTACACCGCAGGCGTTTTATCCACGCCGGAAAGCGTTTACTCGGGTGCGGTACTCGGGTTTTTAACCTGGGCAAAAACCACGATTCTGGTCATGATTTTTGTTGCCCTAACCGCCGGAGGAACAGCGTCAATACTAAGCTTCTTGGGTGGGCCTAATGCCGCTGTTTGGGCCCGTTGGAATGCTTTAACCAATACCACACTGACAACCAATGGAAACTTAACAACAAATCCAGCGACGATGACACCCGAGGCCCGTGCCGAGATGGAGACTATCCGTAAGGCTATCGCTTCAGCGGCTTTAGCAAGCGTCCTGGCCTTGGGGATCGGCGCTGCAGCCGGAACTTACGGAGGTCACGCCGGATGGGCAACCCGTTTCCGTCGTTATCCTCGGTATACAGTTATTGTATAATTAACTGTTGCGACTAAATAGAAGAAGCAGGCAGAAGCCTGCTTCTTCACTTCTGGGTACACATGTCTATTTTCCCTCCGATCGATTTGTCAGCTTGGCCGCAGACTATTGAGGCAGCGATTGCCGTACAAAACTTGCTTGCCCAGCAAGTCCGGATCCGTGATGATTTTTCCGCGCTCAAAACCGTTGTCGGCATAGATGTCAGCTATAATGTCGCGTTGAACTTAAGCTCCGCGTTTAATGTGCTTATGAATCTAACCTACTTAAAGCTTCAACGATCTATTACTGCCCGGCTATCGACGCCCTTCCCTTATATTCCGGGATTTCTTTCATTCCGCGAAGTCCCGGTGATTATGAAGGCTTTAGCTCAGCTTTCTGAGAAACCTGATTTACTTATGGTGGATGGACAAGGGGTCGCCCATCCGCGCCGCTTTGGAATAGCAGCGCATTTGGGTGTCTTGACTAATCTACCAACCATTGGCGTTGCCAAATCGCGTTTGGTGGGTCGCTATCAAGAACCTGGCGAAAGCCGAGGCGACAGAAGCCCTCTATGGGATAAAGATCAACAAATAGGGACTGTCTTGCGCAACAAGGATCATACCAATCCCTTATTTATTTCTCCTGGGCATCGCCTCAGCCAAGACACAGCGGTGTGCATAACATTGCAGTGCCTCCGCAAACACCGCCTACCCGAACCCACACGACTAGCTGACAAACTTTCCAAACAGCGTGACGATCAAATTGAGCAGACAGTTTTTATTTAAAACTGTCTATTTAACGGTAAACTCAACCTCAGGCACAGTAACTGAATCTGCCTCCAAACGGCTGACGATCGCCCTTAGTTTATGTTTACCCTTGGCCAGATTCCAAAGGTATTTGCCCTCATCGGTATAGGCCAAAGATTGCCCATTCATAAACCACTCAACCCGGTCCGTTGGCTTTAGTCCCGCGATGTAAAATTCAAACTTTTGCCGTTGCCGGGGAATGCGCGGATCGATGGCGATCTGGAGACCTTCGGTTGGACTCATTAAAACGGGAGCGGCGACTTCGACATCGGCTTTCTTTGCGCCCTGCTCGGTCCCCTTGATAAAATACTCTGTTCGGGCAAGGCATGGATCATTATCGTCATCCGAAATCTTATTTTTGGCATCGAGGCAAACCTCTTGCTTAACCAATTTCGGGCTTAAGAATAACGGCCTCGTTTCTTGATACTGATTCAACTGGGAAAAGATACTACGCAAGGCCAAAGCAGGACCTGTTGACCCCGTCACTCCATCCGTGGGCGAGCGATCTAGATTACCCATCCATATTCCAACCACATATCGGTAGTTAAAGCCCACGGCCCAGGCATCTCGATAATCAGTCGACGTACCTGTTTTCACCGCCGTCTGCACCGGCATATTCAGTATGCTGTTGTTACTGAATTCAAGCCGGCGTGCCCACGGATCGGACAGGATATTTCCGATAAGGGAGGTTGCTTCCTCAGAAAAGATGCGTTTCGTGTGACGAAGATGATCGCCATCCAATAGAAAATTTAACGGTTGATAGATTCCCTTATGACCCAAGGTGGCATAGCCGCGCACCAATTCCAGCAAAGTGACCTCGCCGTTTCCCAAAGCTAAGCCTTCGTCATAGATCTCTGCTCCTCGGTCCAAGCTTTCAAACCCTAAATTGCGCAACACCGTCAAATAGCGGTCGGGCCCGATATGCTGGATCGTCCGCACAGCCGGAATATTTAATGAATTGGCTAAGGCCTCGCGCAAGGTGATCTTGCCGTAATAGGTGTTGCTATAGTTCTTATAGCGATGGAGGCCCGTGCCGATCGCCTCTGACAAGGGAGAGTCATCGATAATTGTCATCGGCGTCCATCCCTGCTCCATCGCCATCGTATAAAGGAATGGTTTAAGGGCTGAGCCCGGCTGCCGCGGCGCCATAACCGCATCAATCTGATTGCCGGGTGTCGTCTCATTATCGGCGCCCGCCACAACCCAGGCCAGAACCTCGCCCGTCGTATGGTCCGCAATCAAAACCGCTGCGTTGTGCAGTTTCTTCCGATCCAGTGACTTAACCCGTTCATCAATAATCTGCTGCACGGTGCGTTGCAGATTACCGTCTAAGGTGGTTTGAATGAGTCGATTGCCATCGGTTGCATAGGCGGGAGCATTTTGGCGAACAAAATTGACAAAATGCGCCGCCTTAATCGGTGCTTGCGGGAGTGTTAAGACAAAATCCTGGGATTTTACCTCGGCCACATCTGCTGCTGTCATCGCGGCATTCGCCACCATTAATTCCGCCAATCGATTAAGGGCAGAGGTTGTCTTCTTAGGATCGCGGTAAAGATCAAAGCTGGACGGTGCTCTGGCCAAAACCACCAAAGCCAACATTTCCTTATGACTTAAGGTTGATAAGTCCCGGTTAAAGTAATGGCGCGCTGCTTGAAGAACGCCGCGGCGGTTGGAAGCGTAAGGAACCTGATTAAAATAAAACTCTAAAATATCGGCTTTGGAAAAACGGCTTTCGAGGCTAGCGGCCTCAAAGGTTTCAATCCATTTTGACCATAGACTACGCGGCCGCGGATTTATCATCCGCACAACCTGCTCGGTAATGGTGCTGGCGCCACGCACGGTATGACCAGATCTCACGTTCTGCCATAGGGCACCGAGCCTGGCCGGCCAATCGATTCCCGTGTGCTGATAGAATTGTTTATCTTCCGAAAAAATAAATGCCTGCTGCAGGAAATCCGGAATCCGGTGCAGCGGCAGATTATCGTAGGTATTCCAGCGGTTCTGATACGAGATACTTAAGGGCTGGCCGTTGCGGTCAATCACCTGAAACGTTTGGGCATCCGAAATGATCGAGGTAAGCGACTTGTTGATCGGTTGAATATCGACATAGGTTTTAACGGCAACGGCCAGCAAAAGAATTGCGCTGGCCCCCGCCGATACTTTTATAACCCGCTTGAGCTTCCCGTTACGCCATAGCCCAAACATTAACACTCATCCTCATTGCGGCATAACCTTCAAGCGCTCGGCCGCACTCTTACCGTAAACATCGGGATCATACATTTCCTCGGCATGAATTGGCATGGCGGCAAATTCTCCCTCCGCAATGGCCTGCACCGAATAGGAAAGATGATAATTCCCCGCCGGAAGATATTCGGAATAGAACCTGACTGCGTCATGGCGAATTTCTTGGTGATAGAAACTCCACCGGGACAGGTTATATTCTTTCCAATCGTTGAATTTAAACCACCAGGATCCACCGGCTGCTTTGAAGGCCGCCTTGTCAGCATCAACCACTGAGGCTGTCGCCAAGTCCCGATTTACCGGCTCAAGACCGCCCGGAACGGGGTCATCAACGACAACAAAGTTTCTGGCCGTAGCGAGAGATACGTAAATATCTACCCGAACCAGCTCGCCTCGCTTAATCTCTTGAGGATTCTTGAGCAGAACCCACTCTTTGTTGCGCTCGACACTGTACTCACGATGAATTTCAATCCCCGAGTTAACATCGCGGGTTGCCTCATCCAGCGGCGCATAACTTAACCGGGTCGTATAGTAAACCCGCCCCTCACCCTGACGCGCGATCTCGACCGATGCTTTGCGGCCAGGATCATTTTTATCGATCGGACGCTGGAAGGTTACCGGCTTGTCCCGCAGATCGGCAAAGTTTGTTTCACCAAACACCTGGGTATCTAAACTGGCCCGAACCGCCAAAGCCGGTTTCACGTTTTCATAAACCCGGCTGTAATTCGTCAGCGCGTTCATGCAGAACATGTTTTCTTGCGTATTCTCCCAATGATCGCGGTTCTGGCGAGTCTGGGTGATGGTACGCACCAATTTAAACGGAACATCCTGAACCAACTGCTTGGTGTCAGCTCGTTCACCCAAAGCGGTAAAGGCATCCAAGATGGCACAGTTTTCCCGCAAAGGCGTCGCCAGAATACGCTGATAACTACTGTCCAGCTGTTCGTTAAACATGAACTTACCACCCGTCTCGCTGGCATGAGCAAAGATCATGGGGACAACCTGAGCAATCAATGGCTCGGCACCTTTAATCTTCATGGCCGCCTGCAAATAGTGAGTCTTGCCAAAGAGACTCATCTTTTGCAGATGGGGTCTGTAGCGATCGAGATCTTCGCGTTTAATCTTGCCGTTTTCCGCCAAAGCCGCCAGGGCCACAGCACGAACGGTCGAACTCATCCCGTCGGAGTAAAAATCAGGGGCCACATCCCGCTTTAAGAAATTTAATAGGTAGGCATGAAGCTTGGTTTCAACCTGTTCCGGAATGGCATGACCACTTTTCCGCAACCAGTTAAAGGCCAAAGCAGTATAGGCACTCAGATAGGGATCTGCATACCGATCCTCGGGTATAAAGTATGCCATGCCGCCGTTGGGCGCTTGGAAATTCCCCGCCCGTGACAGGGTGTCATTGGGCAAGGTTTCACTGCCCTTCCATTCAAAATCCTGCGGCATATATCCTTTAAGATTTTGGTAATGAGCGGCAAACACACCTTTGGTTAGAATCTGCTCCCAACAGATATAGGCGTAGTCACGCATATATTTGAAAGCACCCTCGATATTGGCGATCACACTGGGTGATACGATCACGCTGATCGCGCCAATATCCGAGTAAATCTTGTCCGGGAAGGCGATGGATTCTTGGGCCTTATCAACATCGGTCGTGCCGTAGTTGGCGGCCGTTTCCAGTGACCGCCTTTTACCGATCGGCAGGGTAAACTCCATCCCATCGGTATCGATCGCATCACCTGCACGCGCCACGAAGCGGAGCTGTCCACCCTCGTTATCGCGGGTCGCTTTAACGGCAGCGGTTTGGATCGGCATCAACACCGTCGTTCGCTTGTACGGCTCAAGGGTGACCGTTTCCGTATAAGTCGCTGGCGTTTTCGTGGTGTCGATATCGCCCGTTGCCTCGATCGTTACCTTGAGGGTTCGCGGCTTATCGGTCCGGTTCATAACGCTGAAACCAGCTTTAAAGTTATCGCCCTCGGTTGCCTGATTGGGCATTACAGGACGAACTTCTGTCGGGCGATTCACTTTAAAATTCGCATCACCCAGACCAAGTCGGTCACTTGGCGTCGAGGCCATAACCAAAATACGCCAGCCGGTGAGATTATCCGGAACCTCAAATTCAATCGAGGCGTTCCCTTGCGCATCGGTTTTGAGCGCCGGATTCCAATAGCTCACAAATTTGAAGATATTCCGCATGGCGAGATCAGCCCCGCCATCACCGCCGGCATTGGCGCCTTTTTTCTCAAACTTTTGCCGGCCGACAAGCTTGGTTAAAAGGCTGTAGTTTCTTAAATCTAAGTCCTCAAGGTTATAGAATCCTTCATAAGGATTGAAATAACTCTTCCCGCCTTGCACCAAATCAAAGACCGACTCATCCAGCACTGCCACTGCAAGCTCGATCGGCTCGGGCTTGGATAAGGGAAATTTTGGTTCAGCATGAAGCTGAACCGTGACTTTATCCCGCGGCCGGTAAACCTCTTGATTGGTTTTTGCCGTCACCGCCATTTCTTTATAAGGGTCTTTGACGGGGACCCGGACATATCCCATGCGGAATGTCGGCTTACCCAAATCTACCTGACCGTTTTCCAACGGCTTGTCGACCCGTGGCGAAACAAGAGTAACCGATAAATAGAACCCCGGCAGATAGTCCGGCTTTACGGGGATTTCCAGAACCGGCGTACTGCTGTCGAGCACCTTAACAAAATGATCGATCACACCATACCGCTCGACCGTAATCAGAGCCTTGGCGCCCGGATAAGGGTTCTTGATAAGATAGCGGGCAGTCTCACCAACGCGGTATTCGGTCTTTTCCGGAATGATTTGCAGGAATGAATCATTCTTCTCATTCCACAATACATAGTCCTTTCCCACCACCCAAATTTCTGTTTGGGTTGAGTGCGGATTACCCTTTGTATCTTTGATATTCGCCGTAAGACGATAGGTTCCCGCTTCTTTTGGCGTAAACTGGCAGCTAAGCGGCGTATCAGCCGAGGTACCGGAGCATTTGCCGTCTTCTTTCCATTCGGTGGTAAAATTGGTGATATAAGCATTACCTGCGCCCTTAACCTTGGCGGCGTTGGTCACTTGACGTTCGATTTTAATATCGACGGTCGTGCCCTTGGCAGGATTGCCGCGCTCGTCAACCACGATATAGTCGATTGCAGCGACTTCCTGGGCATTATACAGCCATTTTGCCGAATGAAGTCCGACTAAGCGATCAACGCCGATATAGTCGGCACGGCTCTGCGCCGCAACGTTCTTGCCGCGATCATCTTGGACTGCGCTTTCAACGATCAGCGTGCCATAAAGAATGTCTTGCTTGGTTAACTTGAACTTGTGGCGCAGCTCGCCATTGCTATCAAGCGGTTCAATCTTTTGATAGACTTCATAGTTGTCGTTCCGCTCTTCCGCTGGCTGCTCAAAACTGAATTTGCTGGCAATCGGATTTTTAGAAATAAAGGGCTTCGCTTGCAGTAAGGCCGTCAGTCGCGCCGACGCATCTGTATACGCCCCACCGGAATGGAGTTTAGCCGTGGTGGTGACTTCAACCTCTTGCTCAGATTTGAATAGATCGCCGTTAAGCTCAGCAGTGACCTTAAAAGGTGCGGGCGTAAAGTCACTGACTAATACCCGCATCGGGAACCAGACAATTTTACCCTTGGTAGGAT
>Ga0075163_10012915_pt1 | contig 10863 bp, 7 predicted proteins | sample JI1023141ADNA_FD_71478 | JGI IMG/M metagenome (GOLD analysis project Ga0075163, IMG submission 71478) | Wastewater effluent complex algal communities from Wisconsin, to seasonally profile nutrient transformation and Carbon sequestration -... | ecosystem: Engineered > WWTP > Effluent > Algae...
CTAGATACCTCTTCTGGGGCTTATGCCAGCTTAGAGTTAACAGCCGCAGAAGCCAGAGCTCTTTCAACGGCGAGAAATATCTTAAAGACTGGGGCGAGTGCTGCTCAGATCATGACGTGCCATGGACCACAAATTTGCGTGATAGCGAACTCTTGCCCCCTGGTACAGATCCAGCGCGGCGTAGACAGAGAAGGTGGTGGCCGAAATGTTGTTCCCGTAGGAAAGAAGTGCCCATTTGAGACTGAAGTATTCTCTAACACGGTAGAGTCCTTAGCTCGAGAGTTCTCTGTAGGAGACACCCAGCAGGACTTCACTGACCAGCAGGTAGTTCTGGAACTAGCCGAAATTGCAGTTCTAGAATATCGAGTAAACTCGCAGTTGGCTAATGATCCTCAGCTCCAGGGCCTTACCGAAGACAAGCTCACCTCTATCGTCCAAACTACAGCAGGCCCAGTAGAGAACTACGTGAAGGACGTTGCTGACTTAGTTAAGATCAAGGAAAAACTCTCCAACCGGAAAGACAAGTTAAGAAAGGAGCTTGTGGCGACCCGTCGTGAACAGCGTCTCATCGCCGCCAAAGAAGGTGAGGTCACTAACGACCCAAGCGTACAGATGGCAGCCCTTATGGCCAAGTTTAATGAGGTAACTCGTAAGTAAAGAATGATCTCAGCCCAGAGTGAACGAGAGAAGGCTCTAGCAATCCTCCAAAGAGTAAAGGAGAGTGAAGGGGCGCGTCCCTTTTCAGAGAGCATTAAGGCCCGCACAGCTAATGCCTTTTCTCTCTCTACTTCGTTCGATATCGAGACTGGAGACCTCAAGAGAACCTCTCCGATTTACGAACTGGGTTTTCTCCACGAAGGGAAGGACTCAGTCGTCGCCTTTGGCCGCCCCACTGAGATAGGTGGTGGAAGACAGGCCGCCTTCTCTCCCTTTACCAAGGCTAAACTAAAGGAACGTTTCGGTTCCTTATTTAACGCCCGCGCCACCTTCACCCAAGAAGGTCTAAGACAAAAGGACATCCCAGCCTTCGCCCTTAATCAGCTCAAGGGGAGAGACGTCTGGGTACAGAACCTCCCCTTCGAACGGTCTTTCTTGTCTGCTCGAATGGGCAAGTGGGATTTCACTTCTTGGGCAGTCGATGCTAAGCTAGAATCGTTTACTGGAGATTCTGGGCTTTATGCCACAAGTCCAGGCCTAAAGAGAGCTCTTCATCAAGCTAACATCAATCAGAGCTCCCTCTCCTCCCTTGATAATTATCTAGGTTCTTGGGGCAAAGTCTTTGATCAATTTAAGGGGGCTCTAGAAGGCCCCCGAATCGAAGGCAGTACCAGAGTCTTCGATCTAATGGATCTTACCAGATCAGTCTTCGCGATGGCCCAGACCAAGGGTCATATGGAAAAGACAGGAGAGCTGTTTGCCGGCTCCTCCATTGAGGCACTCTCCCAGGCCATCTTCAAGATGCCGGAGCCTCACAGCGCTTTAGGTGACGCAGTACTTCAGAGCGAAATCTCTAAGTATATGTATTCTACCGGCCTTTCCCTCCAGGAAGGGACCCTGAGTGACCATCAAAAAGATTTCTTCCGCCGGATTGGTAGCATCCAGAAAGGTCTAAAACAGGAAGGTGCGACCAAGAACATAATCGACACCTTCGTCTCGCAGCAGAGATTCCTTTACTCCCATGATCCAGAAGACCTCGCATCTGCAACTATTGGAAGCCAGACTAAGTTAACCAGAGGCCACCTCCAAGTCCTTCAACCTGATGGGAGCTACTCAGAAGAACCTTTCGAGTTCACCCAAAGAAAAAGAGGCGACTCCACCAGGCTTACGACCAACATTGAAGACTTCATAAAAGGGAGGTCTCTAGAACAGTCTCAACGCCACGGTATCCAAGTAGATTACGACGTAGCTCACAAGGCTGCCAGGAGCCTCTACATTGACAGGTACCAACAGGCCTTACACGAGGCTGGGGGTGACACTAGAAAGGCCTTAGAGGCCACTGGAGACGCTCTGGCAAGTGCTGGAGATACTCTGAAGGGAAGAGTCTCGACCTTGCTAGAAAGAGAGGCCCCAAAAGTAGGTATTGGACAGACCATAAAGGCCAACTGGAAGTTGGGAGCTGTTGCCTTAGCTGGAATAGGGATTTTAGGACACCTCTTCTCTGGTAAGGATGATGAATATAACTACATTGAGGGATTAAGGCATACTGGGTTCTCAGGTGAATCAAGGGCGTTAAATACTGACTTCGGTTCTGGGTGGCAAGGTCTAGGTAGAGCGTTCAAGGTCTTTGGTGTCCTCGGAAAGGAAGGTATAAGGGAAGCGGCCCATGTCTTCAAGCACCAAATCCTCCCTGAAGCACTAAAAGGAAAACCTCTGGCTTTGGGTGTTGCTGGGGCAACTGCGGGTGAACTTGGGCACTTAGGACATGCGATTGCGACTTCTGCCCTCACTCCAGGAATGGCTATTGCTGGGGCAACCTCCCTTGCTCTAAGTAAGTACGCCTACATGGCAATTAAGAATCGTAGAGTGGTAAAGGCTGCGGTTCTTAATCCAGAAGTGACCCTTCCCGTAGCTGGCCGAATCGGCGAGGAGATTGTGTCCTATATTAAGGGGCGTCCTAGTCACCTTAAGGGATTCTTCGAGTTGGGCGGAGGAAGGGCAGGGCGTGAAGCCTTAATTGGCCAAGCTGAAGGATTAATTAGTAAGTTTTCGGGCAAAGACGATGTCTATAATACGATCGAGGGGCTTCGTCATGGGGGTATTGCTGGAGCTTTCAGAAAGCTACTGACTGACTTTGGTTCTGGTTGGCAGGGGCTCGCCGCTAGTCTGTCTAACTTCGCGAAGAATCACCCAAAGACTGTAGCTGGAATCGGAGCTGGAGCTATATGGAAGCTTTCTAACTGGGGTAAAGATCAAGATGAAGAGAAGGGATCCTTCCTTGGGCGCACGGCTAAAGCCATAGGATGGACTGCTGGCTTGTCTCTTTTGGCGATGCCTGTTATGGCGACAGCTGGCGCGATGGTGGCTCGCAAGAAGGGCGTCAATTTCCCTGTTGGAAAAGCTTTTACAGAGAGCTTCAAGACCAACTTCTCGATGCTAAAGGAAACCTTTGGGGCTCTTGGAACAGTTCATGGGGGACAGTCAGCAAAGGACCTCTTCGAGATTGGCGCAAAAAGAGGGATGAAACATGACAAAGCCTCTCAATTTAAGAGATTCTTTTATGAGGGACCAAAAACTGCTCTAGAAAAACCTGTAAAGCACACTGCCGAGTGGCTAGGTAAGCATTGGGCTCCTGCTGCTGAAAGATTAAACCCTGTTGCTATGGGTCTTGCAGTCCTGTCTGGTTACGAAGGTGTCGGGATTGTTGAAGACCTAACCAACCTTGATGTGGGCGGGGCATTAATGGGCGCCGCAACCTTTGCTGGCGCCAAGTATGCCTATATGGGGTACCACTACAGAAAACCTTTAGTGGAGTTCTGGAAGAAAACGAGCAAGGAAGATAAAAAGGTTCTTGTAGGTGGAGCATTTGCTGCTCTGTCTAACCTCACGCAGGCCGCAATCCAGGGGGTCCATGCAAACTTCGCTTATGCCCGATATGGGGTTGAGCCAAGGACCTTCTTCGCCAAGACTGGTGTTAAGATGGCATCAGGGGCTACCCCATTTACTGAGCAAGTTCTAAAGAGTACGATGAATATCGTTGATGACTTGCCTGGTGATATTGGTGCCCAGTTTGCTGATGTAGGGCTAGGGTTTGCCGAAAGCGTTTCTCGTAACGCCAAGAAGTCAGTGTCCATGAGTAAGGACCAATTCAAAGAATCCATTCTTTCACAGATCCGTGTTGTCCAATCAGGCCTAAGTGAGTCCATGAATGTGGGGAATAAAGAGGGCGATGAAAAGAAGCTGTCTGCCCTCAGTGAACTATTAGGAAAATTCACTTCAGAAGAACGTCTTAACAAGTGGGCTGATTCTTATGCTGAAGCAACATCTAAGGTTGACACAGAGAAAGTCTTCAAGTCGTCTCCAGAGATGGATGCAATAAAGGAGCGACTTCGAGAGAAATCTAAAGGGTATAAGGACAGTAAAGCCAGCCGAGAGGAACGCTGGGCGGCCGAAGACGCCAAATGGAAAGAGGAGTGGGCGGCAGGACGGGCTGAACGAGAGGCAAAGTCTGCGGCTGATTATGCAGAGAGACAGGCTAGACAGACGGCAGAGCGAGAAGCGAGATTCACGGAATCGGCAAAGCGAAGAGCAGCAGAAGAAGCAGCAACGAGGGGCTCGAGTTCATTTTCCGGTTTTCCAGAAGGAGGCGTTGCAGGGTCCACCCGCAAAGACAACACTAACTTCGGCTCGCCATGGCAGGGGCAGGGCCGCATCGATGACGAGAACGCCTCTAGGCTCTCTAAGCGCCACACTGTTGGCCTAAACCCTAGCTTCCAAGGTTCAGTAGGAATTCGAGACATCCCCTCATTCCGAGTAGAGGATGCTGATACGGTCCAGGCGATGTTCCTTATGGGTTCTAATATGAACCTCCGCTTAGCTGGTATTGATGCCCCAGAAACTGAGCATGAGGGCTTTTTAGGAAGAATCGCTCAACAGCAGCCATTTGGTCAGGAGGCTGCGGCCCGACTTCAGGAAATATTAGGTCAGCAAGAAAGTATCAGTGCAGTCTTTGATCCCAATGCAGAGGGGTCTTATGGTCGTGCTCCTGCCGTACTGTTTGGGGATGATGGCCTAAACATCAACCTCCAACTAGTTCAAGAGGGAATGGCTGCCGCACTCCCATTCGGGGCCGCCTCAGATCGTATATTCGACACTAATGAGTTCCGTAAGGCTCAGAGGGATGCTCAGGCAAATCAAAGAGGTATGTGGGCTGATGCCGGATGGCAAGCTGTCTATCGGGGGCAATCTCAGGCGAAGACAAAACTGACCCACACCTCTCTTACTCAGCCTGAGCGAGTCTACGAAAACTTCCGTACAGCAGGATCCCTTATGCGCCTCCAGAACCCGGATGCGGAACTTTCTGAGATGCAAGCAGCTGGCGGGAAAGACGACTTCAATATTATAGAAGGCCTCAAGCATGGATGGGCTCAAGGTAACAGAGAATTTAACATTGGGGACTTTGGAAGTGGCTATATCATTGATAAAACAGTTAATGTAATGAAGAAGAATACGAAAACCAAAAGAGATCTAATGAAGGGCCAAGCCCTAGCAAGATCTCAGTGCAGGGCGATGATGGACCCTGAAAACTGGACAAAACATCATATAGGATAGTATGTCAGGTAAGGCAGTAACAGATCCAGGAGCAAGAGCAGCGGCCGCGGTTCAACGTGGGGTTGCTGGTGTTAAGAGTGGGTTGAATAGGGGAACCTTGGAAAGAATTGCTGGAGTAAACCAGCTAAAGAGATTTGGACGGGGTGTTGCACAAACTGGTCGCCGTATGAAAGGAATGTCTGCGGGACTACGTAGCCAAGATGCTCTAGAGCGTCTTGGCTCAGCCTCTCGGATGGGGAGTTACGCTAAATCTCGTGCGATGGCGGGGGCTAGAGGAGCTGTCTCATGGGCCACTGCTGCTGATATGAAGACCCCGTTCGGCCCAGCAGTAAAGAACGCAGGCCTCAAGAGATTTGGGACAAGTGCTGCTCGTATCGGTTTAGCTTACGGAGCAATGCAGGTCGCTGATTTCCTTAACCCTTTCGGCTTCGGTTCGATTGACGACTAATGATTGGTAATCCCCATAATACCCCCTTTAGACGGTTTATAGATCGTCATAACCCCATCAATAGCCCCTTCAATAAGGGGAGCCGTGCTGCGCTGCGTGGAACTGGCCATGTTGCTGCTGCAATGTTTGGTGGGCTTGCTGGACTTGCTGAGGGGGCCGTAGGACACAACCCTAACTCGATGCTGAGTGGAACTGCCTATCATGGGATGGGTTACATGAGGCAGGGGTTAGGTCTCGCTGCTAGGGCCTTTGGTCAGGGCTTAGGACTAGCTGCTTCTGGCACCAAAACTTATCGGGGTATGAGAGCTGAAGCTGCTAACCGGATGCAGCGCCTCAAGAACATTGCTGACCACTACGAGACTCCTCACGGACCCTCCACAAGGCGCGCAGATATTCAGAAGAAGTATGGTCGAGAGTGGAACGAGAAGACACAGAAGTATGGCGCCCGGAAATTCTCTGTGCGCTCTCCTCGCGAGCACATGGCAAAGGCTGGCCACAACTTGAGAGATATGAAGTGGGGGCCTCTTGGAGCCTTTGGCTTTGGTATTAATTTTGCAGCGGCGGGGATGATGTCCACCGATAACCTCTTCGACCCTATGGATGGTATGGCTCGGCATACTGTTGGAAACGTTGCATTTGAAGTTGGTGGACTCTCAGGAGCAGGAGTTGGGGCTGGGATAGGATCCTTCTTCGGCCCTGTTGGCGCAGCTGTGGGAGCTTTTGCGGGGTTCTTCCTTGGGGGGACTGTCGCAGCAGGGGCTGTTGACATGGCTTTCTGGGGGCGTTCTGAATTTGGTCATAAACACGGGAGTGGAGCAGAGGCACGAAAGAGCACCTTTATGGATTCTGAGTATGCGTCAACAATGCGGCAGCGAGCTTTACAGAGTGTATACAGATCGCAGTTGAATGCCCGTAGTGCATTCGGGCAAGAAGCGCTCTCATATCATGGTTAAATTTAATTGCGTATTATTCCTAAACCAGTAAGAGACAAGAAACTCGCGGCCATGAGGGCGGCAAGGAAGGCGAGGGGGCCAAGTACCCTTCTTACGACACCTGCCCAAAAACCGCCTCCTAAAGTCTCCCGGCCAAGAGCCGTACAGACCTACAAGGAAGCCAAGGGACTTTATGGTGGTCCAGAATATAAGCTCTGGCGTAATTTAGTCTTTACAAGAGATAAGTTTCAGTGTCAAATGTGTGGACAACGTGGTGGCACTTTAGAGGCTCACCATATTCGCCGCAAACACGACTTTCCCCACCTAACTCTTGAAGTGACTAACGGGATTACACTCTGTAAGTTCTGTCATCAAAACAGAGTTACTGGATACGAAGAAAAGTTCTATTTTATATTTGACAGAATAGTCAGATTGAATTCTGGAGGTTAGTATGCCTGGTTACGGTAGTCAATTAAACCAAGGTTATAATGAAGAACCTGGAGTCAACTGGGGCAAAGTTGCGGCCTACTCGGTGGGGGGAGTAATGGCTCTTGGCGCTGGTAAAATGGCGTACAACCAGGCCAGACAGCCGAACTCTGGTTTCAGGAATAAGGTTCGTCAGGGGAAAGCTTGGGGGGCGAGGAAGGCTAGGGCCACACCGGGGTGGATTGGGGAAAAAGCTAAAACTGGGGCTGGATGGGCGGCAGAGCAGGCGGCAAGGCCTCTTGGGTTTGGGGCACGACTGGCAGGAGTTGATACTCTAAAGGGGTTTGGACATGCAGCCAAAGGAATGGCTGTCACAGGGGCCAATGCGATGCGGCCCTCTAGTGGCCCCGCTCGCGTGAAGAAGGCTAAGGCGAACTTCGCTCGCTCAGCTAAATCTGCGGGAAGTAAAGGTTTCGCCTGGGCAACAGGAAAGGATTTTGCTTCTCATGGGTTGAAGAGGTGGGGTGTTGGCGGGATGCGTGTCGCTGGCGCATTAGCCGCTGCTGACTTCCTTAATCCATTTAGCTTAGGGTTTAACGACTAATGGAACTGCATCCAGGTTGCGTGATCTGTAAGAAGACCAACGTCGCAAAATCTGACATCGTCGATCCTGAGACTAAGGAGATCCTTGTTCGTAAGGGAGACTTTGCTATTGACTGTGATGGCATCCCGTTAGACCCAGAACGCCACCTGCTACAGATTACTGACCCCCTCCTGGTCAAGGCTGTAGGCGAGGAGACAATTCGAAAGATCGCGCGGCTTAATGACCCTGTACTTTGGGCTGAAGATAACGTTCTCGTCCATGACCAGGAGGAGTTAAAGAGAGTACCTTGGAAACCTCGTGGGGCCACCCAAGAGAACATCACTAAGTACAATCTATCTGAAGACGCTGCCTATTACCAAGATCTGATGGTTAGGTGTACCGCGAAACGTACCCTCTTCCGCATTGGGAGGCGCTCCGGAAAGACCTGGGGGATCGTGATTCGTGCCCTCCATCGTCTTTACACCAGACGTAACTACACGATCCTTGTAATCGCTCCAGCTCTCCCCCAGCTTGATATTATCTTCAACACCGTAACTGACTTTATCTACAATTCGCCGACCCTAACAAGCGACAACATTAGATCTGTAAAGGCCCCGAACAGAGAGATCGAGCTCCCTAATGGATCTGTCATGCGGGGTTTCGTCTCTGGCTCGGAATCTATTCGTGGCCAGAAGGGCGACGAGATTATTATCGACGAGGCTGACTACCTCACAACTGATGACTTCTCCTCTATTATCGCAATTCTCTCAGACCACACCCAAACAAGATTCGTTGTATCCTCTACCCCAAGTGGTGCGCGAGAAAAGTTCTTCGAGTGGGACCAGAACCCTGAATTCCGTTCTTTCCATTTTCCCTCAATGTGTCGTCCAAACTGGACAAGAGGGATGGAGATCGAGCAGAAGAGAGAGAATCCTGGCAACAAGTATGTTCATGAGATACTAGCCGACTATGGACAACTTGACGCTGGTGTCTTCCAGCACTCACATGTCTCTGACGCTTTAACTGGCGGCGACTACAGTTACGAAAGAGAACGTCCTCACCCTGACTTTCTTTATTCTATTGGGGTAGATTGGAACCCCATCAACGGGACTGAGATTTATGTTGTTGGGGCAGACACTCAGGCTGAAGATGGGCAGAAGACTTACCGTGTTGTAGACCATGGCCAAGTCTTCCGTGAGGGCCATACACAGATCCAAGCATGTAACGAAATTATCCGTCTTAATAGGAAGTGGAACCCATTTGCGATCTTTGTTGATCGTGGGGCTGGTTCGGCCCAAATCGAGATCTTGAATGAAGCAGGAGAAAAGGCTCCCCCAAACACTCCCGATAAGCGGCTAGAGACAATTGTTGAGGCTATCGATTTCGGATCTAAGGTCGACATTCGAAATCCTGTAACACAACAGATTGAAAAAGTCTACGCTAAACCCGCTGTTGTCGAAAACGCTGTCCGGATGTTTGAGTCTGGGGTTATACAACTTTCAGATAAAGATAAAGAGCTAGAAAGACAACTTAAGGGATATCAAGTTGCAAAGATTGGACATAACCGTCCAGTTTATAATATGATCTCTGATGATATTTCCGATCACCGTCTTGATGCTTTCATGTTAGCCCTTTTCGCCTTTATGATGAAATTCTCTAAGTTTGGGCAACCATCAACAATCCAAGATGTCGGATTTGCGGGTTTCTATATGGATAAAGTAGATGAGGGTCGCAGAAATCCTGTCGCTGTGGTCCAGACAACAAAGAGGGACAAAGAGATTGATGGCCTGGGCCTTATCCCCGTTTCAGAAGTTGGAACTGGGACTTGGATCCCAGAGTCTCGTTTTATACATCAAAAAAAGGTTGCTGTGGCGAATAGTCGGACTGAAGGAAGACCTGGGTTCGCTGTACGCCCTAATATTAATTTTTCTAGGGAGAGATCATGGCGCTAAAGGTATACCAGATAGACGAAACAAATTATACATTTACGGAGCTTTCTGTTGGGACTTTTGATGAAGCGGTTGTACTCTCTGGGCGACCAGGGGGATCAGCTGTTGTAAAGAAAGTCTTTCTCCGTAATGATGACGCGACTAAATGGTACAGTGACATTATCATTACCCCTAAGACAACCATTGGAGGAGAGATAACTGGGACTAATTTGAGGATAAAGTTGTTATCGGGCGACACAAAACCGACCGATAGTGATTGGGAGGGAGCTGAAGTGAACGATGAGGCTTCCTTAGAATCCCCCCTAGATGGAGGGCCTCGAAATACTCGTATCCCAGAGTTAGGGTCAGCAGCAGGGGCCGATAGACGGTATCATCCGTTTTGGATCTGGGTGAAGGCTTCTCCCTCGCTGCCAATCGATAACGATGCCTTCTTTGTCTTACATTGCTCTTACACGGAGAATGTGGTCTAATGGCATCTGTCTCATTTGACGTAATCTTTAGGCCAACTCCAAATCAGAATGTGGAGTCTTTCTCTCAAGATGAGAAAGAGCCTCTCTTTAAGAAACCGATAATAGTAGATAAAAAACCAAAGGCTGCTGGTTCTGTACAGAAGGCTGTCGTTGAAGAAGACACTGTAGGGGATTTCTCTCTTGAGGACCTGGCCCTCGGCTATACAGAACTAGAGACCCGCCTAGATAAAAATCTAGATAGGATTTCGAATCAGTCGCAGGGGCTGACTTATACATTCAATCCATTTGATCTATCCGATCTTACCGAAGCTATTTCGGCTATATTTAAGGGGGTCTCAGGTTTTATCTCATTTGATATGTACCGACAGGCTCTAGAGTTAGATAGAGACTTAGCGATCTTACTGGGAGAAGCTGAACATGGCCTTACCTGATGGAATTACAGCTCTCCTTACTAGATCTCCTGGAATGGTCGCCGTTGAACAGTTTCGTAAGCTATGGTTAAGGCTCTACCCATATGCCCTGTTTGATTTTGTCCATAAGAATGATCTCCGTGTTTCATTAGGGGTCGTTCAGGCAGAACTCGCACAGATTAAAACAATCTTAGCCACACACGTCCACGGAACGTCACCAACTGGTGGCCCCACTTCTACCCTTGTTGGGTCGGTCCCTCCTGTTAATCCTGCCGTCCAGTTTACAGACGAACTGGGGCTTGCCCTTATTGTCCCAGGAGGAGTGCCCCAGCCGATAGGTAATTCCGTGTCAATTCAGCCAAGTCGGATTGACCCAG
>Ga0075163_10012916_pt1 | contig 10863 bp, 8 predicted proteins | sample JI1023141ADNA_FD_71478 | JGI IMG/M metagenome (GOLD analysis project Ga0075163, IMG submission 71478) | Wastewater effluent complex algal communities from Wisconsin, to seasonally profile nutrient transformation and Carbon sequestration -... | ecosystem: Engineered > WWTP > Effluent > Algae...
GCGCTTCGAATTCAAAGAATGACGAAGGCCGCAAGAAAAGTATTAAAAAAAATAAAGAAGGTTGACACCTCAAATACAGTTCTATTTGATGGGCCACCGACAGACCCGAATTATTTTAATCGCGAACCGGAGTTTCGGTAGATTGTAAACGCCTAACGCCACTGAAAGCATAATTCTGACCTAAAATTCATTCCATCCGGAAACACCTTACCCTGAATTGGCGAAACAGTTTCATCAGCCCGTGACATCTGCGTGGACAGGTTCGTATCAATCACAGTACTTGCCTACCAAACCTATTAAAGCAACGATAGAGTAGTCCTTACTGACAACTATTGTCCATGCCGATTTTTCACTATTGCGCGTTAATGATCATGCCTTCAACTTGCTGGCATGGCACATCCGCAGGACTTTGAAGCATATCCAGTAGGAACAGTGGTTCGTATAAAAAACACAGGGCAGTTTGCCATTATTAAAATCCAGACATTTCAAATGAATGGACGAGGCTTTCTACACTATTTAGGAGAGATTGAGGGAAAAGAAGGACTGTATTGCCTGATACATGATCGTCTGGAGGTTGAATGCTTACCCAGGAATATTTAACTTCGGCCCATCACCAACTCCTCCCTTATCTCCTGCCCTGCCGCCAGCTGCAAATGTTCTTCCTTCATCTTGTCGCCTGAGATTGTATTCCTGAATACCTCCATCGCCTTCTTCTTTTCTCCACGTTTTAAAAATTCGTTTGCTTCCTGGATAGCAGCATTGTAGTTGAAGGGTTTTAAAACCTCGGGCACGTTCGGATTGATACCGCGGGTTGTTAGCAACTTTGAGATTGTATAGGCCCGCATATTCGGATCATCGTATGGTTTACACAGATCCATGACATCATCCTTCTTTAATTCGGGATTCAGCCAATCGTTATAATTCTCCTGGTCTATAAAAACCGGCATGCGTTGCTTGGCGTTGTGAACATATTGCATAATCGAATTAGCCGGACAAGTCAACAGCGTATAGCTATAATAGTATTCCCCCGTGCCCGGATCTTTCCAGCGGCTGTACAAACCAGCCATGGAGCGCAACTTCTGATCGCGAAACGTTACGTAGTAAGGAATCTTTACAGTGCCTGCATCATCAAGCCAGCGCCATTCAAAAAAGCCTGTTACAGGAATCAAGCACCGCTGGCCATTCTTAATTACATCGCGGAAAGAAGGCTTCTCCCACATTTCCTCCGAGATACAATTAAGCGTAGTTAATCTTGACTGCATGGCTTTATCCCGGTCCTTCTGAAAGAATGGTATTAATCCCCAATTAAACATCTTTAGCTTATTGGGTTCGCCCGCGGTAACAATATGGGTTGGGAAATAATCGAATCCATTTTCAAAATAGCGTTCGTATAAACCTTCGTGCTTCCAAGCGCTAAGGAAACGCAGGTACCAGCGGAGTTGTGTTAACTCCGGTTTGGTTAGGGTTGACGGCATAGCATCCTTCTCAGAATATTTCAGGATTTGCAACCCAAGTTCATGACTGTTCTTCATGCCGATGGATTTTAACACATCGTCTCTACGGATCAGTTCTTCAAGCTTCTCCTGGATGGGCTCAAGATCGCCTGTCAGCGATGCAAAGGATGCGGCATAATGATCCAGCAGTTCGTTGAGTTTCTGTACTTCGGATTTATAGTAGCACATATCTTAAATTACTGAACAAATCGTCAGAAGCACAAGAGAACTTTTTTTGCTACTGGCAAACCGCCTAAGGAATCAAGAATACAACCCACGGGAAATGTGGAGTGGGAATGGACGTAATCATCGGCCCTAATCCAGTATCCAATGGACTATTACCCCGCTCCTGCTTAAATCCTTCCAGTCGGAGAATATCCGTTTGAAATTTAGAAATAATATCATTTTTGGCTGCTTCCTCATCCATTTCGTCCTCCATTCGCCTGATCCAAATGTAGGTGGATATCTTGCTGAATTTCAAAAAAGGAACGTACGAAGACCGACAGTTTGTGTCAATGACATGTTTGACCCGCTGTTTCACCTAAGTAATCACCTACCTCTAACTGGCTGAATCAAGTCCCTAAAAAGCGCAATGAAAATTAAAATGCAAGCAATAGAACTTCTTGGTGACTTTTTTGAACATGTAAAAAGTCGGGGTTTTACTTTTCCTCAGTTTACCGATTCCGAGGAAATAGTTATTTTCTCAGATTATTCCGGAGACCGTCCAGAGGACAGGCATCACTCGTATTCTTTTTATATCGTTGACAGAAAAATACTTCACGATATTTCTTTTGATATTATCCACCTAAGGAACAGTGAAATTGCGTTGAACCACAAATCATTCATAGAGTTTAAGAAGCTAAGCCAAGACTCACTTCGTCAACGAATACTCCCTAAATTTTTAGAAATCTTTGACAACTATGAAGGTCTGGTTATTACCATTCTCATAGATGAAAATTCCCCTGATTACTTCTTGAAGGTAAACAACAAAATTGCAAAACAAATGGAAGGTCTGGGATTCGGAACTTGGAAAGACCATATCCTTCGAAAAGCATGCAATATCCTTTCAATAATGGCTTTTCTTGCCAAAACATTTCTTGACAAAAACAAAACCCTGACTTGGTATTCTGACAGAGATGATATTTTTGGAGGTAATCAATCACAACGAAAGGAAACATTAGATATGTTCTGCCAATTTCTGAAAATGTTTGAAGTCAAAATGAAAGGGAATTCTGTTCGATTCATATCAGACAAAGGAACGCCTTTAAATAGTGACTTCTTAGCGATTCCAGATTTGTCAGCCGGAGGTGTCTTGGATTACTATCAAATTTTATATCATGGACAGAGTGGAGTGATGAAGGATTATAAAAAGGAAATAATGGGTTGGATGAATCTTAATAGTACCAAACTTAAAAAGCTAATGGTTATTGGACAAGAAGCGGACAACAAAAAACAACTAATCCTCTTAAATAATTACACTGTTAAAACAAACCAGACAGATATTTATGGGATGAATATTAAAGACTCCTAACAACGGATATGACCGGGGTATGACCAACCATAAGAACAGAAAATTCGGTGAGACTTACAGGAGCACCAGCCACACTACTTAATCCGCAAAAAAATTTAATTCCATGCAGAGTTGAAAGGTTCTCCTGAACTTCGTTCCATGACTAGTATTAACTTTTTTTCACCTCACATTAAGTTTCCGTGTAACAGCATTCGGAACATTATCCGCGCGGATCGAATATTCTATATTGATGTATGTGGCGTATCTGCTGGAATTTCAAACAAGGAAAAAATACGAACTGACAGCTTTTGACAGGGAATTTTCGCCTTAATTGAATGCATGCAACATAACTTATGTTAGCTAAATACTGTTAGTTTTATATTCCGAATCACTAGAATTGGCAATAGATCTGTGCTCGACCTCTCATGAAGAAACTAACCGTAAGACAGAAGTCCCACCAATTAAGTCGGGCTAGAGATGAGGCGAAAAAGAAGCGAAGGGCAAATAAGGATAGTAACGCTAAACCTTTTATACTCAATGCGGTTTTTAGGAAACAAAATCCTCAGAAGATTCGTGAGCCAAAGATTTTTACGGCCCCAGCACCTGAGAATTTCAATTTAAGACCTGAAAACTGTGAAAAGGTTATTCAATACATCAATAACATAAAAAAGTCAGCTGCAAAAAAATGGAATATAGTTATCGATCTTTCTAAGGTTAAGGATTTAAAGGAAGGCGCAATTGCAATGTTGCTCTCAGTGGTAACGGAAATAAAAGGTGTCAAGAAGGTTTCAGTTTCAGGCATAGCTCCTTCGGATAGATTACTCAGGACAACGTTGGAGAAATCAAATTTTTTTGAAAATGTTCCAGTGAAGGGACAGCCAGCAATAACTACCGTAAGGGATTTCTTAAGGTCAGGAAAAAAAGGAGACCCTAGAAACTTTTTAGCAGAACAGATTAGAAAGGCTATGGATACTGTCTGGAGTCAAAGTGGTCGAAATCCAAATCTACGAACGGTTATCTTCGAAATGATGCGTAATAGCTGTGATCATGCCTTTCAAAATAAAAAGGATATTCGATGGCATCTTAGTATTAGTCACGATCGACCGAATAACTTAGTTAAGTTCTCTTTCGTTGACAACGGTGAAGGAATTCCACGTACGTTAGTAAAGAATTATCTCACATCAATCAAAACGATGTTTAGTGGTGATGCAGAAATGCTTGAAGCAGCATATCATGGGGAAAGTAAATCACGTACACAGCTACCTTGGCGTGGCAAAGGGCTTCCAACTATTTATGAAAGCTCTTTTGAGCGACACATTAAGAATTTTTTAGTAATTTCAAATGGTGTATTTTTGCATTTCGATAGTAAAATACGGGAGAATCTGAAAGTTCCATTTCGAGGAACATATTACTACTGGGAGATTGATATGAGTTGTGTAAAAACTTGCTTTCCAGATGAAAACATTTAGCGTATGGTAACGATTGATATTGCAAAGGATTTTGGTGTTGAAACTGGTGCCAGAACATATGATGATGGTCCACAATCAGGGCAGGAGTTTTTTGATAGATTTCTCAAACCAAAATTTCAACAGGCGCTAGATGAGAATACACAACTAAAAATTGTGTTAGACGGAACTGAAGGGATGGCTAGTTCCTTCCTCAATGAAGCATTCCGACTCTTCGGGAAAGAATTTGGAGCAGATCGAGTTTGGAAGAATTTAATCTTGGTGTCTGATGAAGTTCCAAAATATGTTACAAAAATCAAAGAGTCTCTCTACGAAGGCAACTGATAAACTGATTTTAAGTTTAGTTGCGTTTACATTAGGTTGTTTAGCCACTTATTTCGCTTGTGAGATAGAGTATCTGCAAATCAATCCAGAAGTAAATGTTGTTGAATCACTGATCGCGGTATTATCTATTATCATAGGAATTTATATTGTTGTTGTGCTGCAGCGTAAGCAGAATAATAATCAGAATCACTACAATTTCTTGGTAACTCGTCTTGATCCAATGTGGTCAGAATATAATAGTTTCCTTGAGCAGATTTCTCAAACTGATACGGTTGAACTGAAGAAATTGCAAGTGTTCATCAAACAATTCCAATCTCGAACGAATGAGATTGGTAAGTTATTAAGTAGCCTTAACATTGAAAATAATTTTTATACATTATCAGAGGCTTTTCGTAATCAGCTAGAGAATTCTTTGCATAAGAACAATATTATTTTCTACGATAAGGATAAAGATTCTATTGTAGATGCTGGAAAGAAAGTATCTGATGAATTTGTAAAAGTTTATTTAAGTCTCAATCAAAAGTCATAATTTACTTAGATAAGGTCATCAAACTTCTTTAACCTTTTCTCAATTCTCTGAAAAGCTTTGATGGCCGCCCACCATTGTCAGTGTCTGCGCTGGCTTGCGTTCCGATTACCCGACCTTCCAATAAAAAAGAATAATATGAATGATCTCGATTCTTATCTTCAAAAACTAAACGAAAGCACATACGACCGCAGGGACAACCAGAAAATCATCGAGGAATTTGATAAACTCGTTGCACATCTTGTTGAAACACAACAACCGGATCTCGCCAAGGTGGCGGATATTGACAGACAGGTTTTCCTGATCCCAAAATCCTTCACGACCCAGGAGGACAAATCGAAAGGAACTGTGCATGGTCTAAGTTGGCGAATGGCAGGAGAACAAACGTTGGAAGATGGCAAGGTCATTCCCGTATACTTCCCGGACGTGACTGCTCTCACTAAGGAAAACTTTGAACACTTTGAGAAACGGTATGCGTATTTCTCCAATCCGTATATCAAAACAGAATTCGGTTTGATGGTATACTTCGGGAGGAAAACACCTTTCTCGAAACACACAAATTTTAAAAAACAACTCACTACAGAACTGTTTTCGTTAGCAAAGGAATATCTGGCTCGAGGTAAATCTGGAGGTAAGGAAAAGTTCTACATTTCAGATTTCCACCACACAGTATCAACTGCGCTTACCATGGCCATCGGCTCCAAGCTAGTCAATGAGACCGCAGCACTATCAGCTTTCATTTTTGAAACACATCATCAATGGGAGGTGACAAAAGAAAGTTCATTACGGATTCTGCTGGACCTGTCTGCCTTGCTATTGGACAACTATAGTAATTTGAAAGATCAGGTTGATTTTGAAAAACTTGCGGAGAAAAATCTTTTGGGTGCAAAAGAACTGGAAAAGACATACATCTGGGGCGCATTGTATGCCGTTGACCGCAACATCAAGATTGCCAACAAAACCGGCAAGCAAACAAAAGCCCTGGTTATGTATAAAGCTCAGTTGTACGAAAAGCTGGCCCATCAGGCAGAAGAAAATCACAATCCGGCCGCACTTACCTTTGCGGAACAAGCGTTACGGATCTTTCTTTCGTTGAAGTCAAGCGATGATATCAAACGACTCGAAGCGCGGTATGCAGATCTACGCGGCACCCACGTACTTTCGGAAATAAGACAAGCATTTCCACCGGAATACGTTGAAGCTCAGAATGTCAAGATCAAGCAGGCAGTTGAAGAAAGTGATGAAGCGAACATCATTGATTACTTTATTCAATCCCCATGGTACCCGAAGATTACCGAGATCGAAGAGCAGGGCAAGTTATTATCTGAACAAAGTGTCCTGATGGCGATTATCCCGGCCAGTATCGTTGACAAATATGGCAATACCATTGAAACGTTCAATAGTCCTGACGAAAAGGTCAAATATAGTTTCTGGGAAGCTTACTCTCTTGCATATCAAACCGGCACCTACGGTATGATGGACTTTTTTATCGAAGCCTACATGTGCGGTAAATTAAGTTATAAGAGTGTAATGGACTGGCTTGAAACCACCTGGTTCAACGAACCGATTGCCCGAATGTATCACGGTCAACCTGTGACTGTCATCCCGCTGGACACGGTTAAGCCAGGCTTGAAAGGGATGTTTGATGAACTCGATGCAGGTAAAGGTGTTGCAGGGTATTCCTATGACTTCGTAACCGTCATCGACTCAATGGCTCTTAAAGTCGAGAGCTTGCTTCGTTTCTTATGTGAACGACTTGGCATTGCTACATTCAAGCCACGCATGAAAGGGGCCGAGAAACTTATCATGGAAAAACTAATCGATGATTTGCTAGCGGATTTAGCACACATGCCCGAAGGAAAACCGGAACAAGTAACTTCCTTTGATGAAGAAGACCGGATTTATATTAAGTATGTGATGACCGAGAAAGTCGGAATGAATCTTCGCAATGAAGTCGCACATGGTTTGCTCGACATCGATGAGTATACTTTCGAATACGCATTGGCTGCATTCTGCATTATTCTGCGCCTGAGCAAGTACAAGCTAACAGAAAAAGATGAGCAATCATGAGCAATTCCTTCAACCGCTATCTGCATTTCGTGCATATCCGCGAAAAACTTTTAGTTCACCCCGCCAAAGAGATTCGGATGGAGATTCGGTCAACGGTAGAAGCACACCTGCGAACACGGTTTCAGACCGGAACGTATGACAGACCGGAAGACTGCAATGCCATTTTCAACTACTTGTTCGAATTTCATGAAGCGTCACTGAATCGGTTGCTTCCAAACATTCTCACGGCTGATTGGATCGGGCTCATTATTTTTCAGCACGAAGAATCCGGAGAAATTAGTTCGGATTACAAACAAAACAAACTAACAGAAGAAGAAGCGGCATACTGGCGTGAAAACGGAGCGCACTTCCGGCAGACACTTGACTACTTGCTGGAAAAGATTGCCGCGCTGAAAGAAATCGACATAGTCGAAACCAATGCCGAATTACAAGCAGCAGACTTTGAACGCATATTGGTATACGCGGAAAAATGTGTGGGTTTCTCTTCAATCAGCAATCTGACGTATATGATGATTCCGGATGCTACTCGTGCGATCATCTATCCTGCCGGTGAGCTCAGGTTCCTTGAACATACAATTAACCCTATTATTAGGGCACAGCTTGATGCACAACTTATTCAAAACAACTATGAGGTGTCCGTCCGGAATCAGTATTTAAAGCAGAATGAAAGCCCTTTTAATTTTGCTTATCAGTGTTCGATGCTTGATGAACCTTTTCGGCAAACGTTCGGTGTTTCGTATGAGCAGTTTCAAAAGATCATTGCTGTGGTAGGGCTGGCCGCTATCCAACCAATAACGGAACCTCGTAAAGCACCGATGATGTTTAAAGATGATTTCTACCATAAAGCCATCGCGTTGAGCGTGCTTCCGGCCGGGGCAGTAAGAATTATTTTAGACAACCTTATTCTTGACGTAGAAAAACCACGGCAAATCTGGGATGCTCGGCAGCCAAACAGGATAAACCGTCAGCCCTTTTTACAGTTTAAAAGCAGAGACAGGATCGTGATCATGTGGAGTCCCAAAAAAGTTGTTGAATACATTACACAGGTAGAATCGGAACTGATGTTCAAGCGAACTCCAGCCTTCTGGGATTCACCGGATATCCGAAAGGCCATTGAAACCATTTCCAATCATACCGGAAGGTGGTTTGAAAAATGTGTCATTCCGCAACTCGCCCGGCTTGGTTTCATCGGGCGCGAGTTGGGTATTCAGGCATTCCGAAGTTACCCCGGTGTAACGCTTGACTGTGGGCAAATTGACTATCTTGGATTTCATCCCTCATCAAGTTGTCTTGTGCTATTAGAATTTAAAATGATTGAAACCGGTTTTGAAGCAAGAGGAGCACGTCAGGTTCGGGATAAATTTTTGTCAGGCGATAGAGCGTACGTTCCTACCCTGAAACGTAAAATCAAATGGGTCAAGGATAATCTCCAAACGGTCAGGCAACTGTTTGAACGTGAATATAAGATATCTCTTGCTTCTGATACAACTTGCTTATGCACGTCATTTATTACCTTCTACCCTACGCTGTTAAAAATTTCGTATAAGGAAATTCCGTGTGTATCCCTTGTTCAATTTATCGAAGATTGGACTGCGATGAAGCAGTGGCCTTATGCCGAGGGCAAGTTTGAGATTCCGTTGTGATCCATTAGTACGCTTATCTCTGAAATCGTGATTCAATCTGCTCAATCGATTTTAAAGCAGCCTCTCCGAGAGCAGTTCGCTTTCCCGTAGTGATAAAACTGTTAGTTATAATATTTCTCAATCAATTCAGGAAATTGATGCAATGAGCCGGATAACGAAGTCCACCCCATATACGAAACCTTAAATTTTGGTTTTAGTTTCTCTTTAATCTCCTGAAGCCGTTCTTCCAGCGCAGCATTATCTTCAAAGGTTGATGCAAATATTAAAAGACCGATCTCAATATTGAGTTCCATGGCACGTCTTATATCTGCTTCAAAGTCCTTGGTAAGATCATTCTTAATCACGTTTGCCCTTCTTGAAAGGTCTTTCTTTTTACATTGAATGGCCTCTTGCCTGACAGTAGAAAGGATGTCAATTCCTTTTTGTCCATTGCCTTTTTTACCGAAGCGGCTAAAACGGGCTTCAGGATATTGTGCGTTAAACAGGTCGGTAACCAAGTCTTCGAATACATCTTCGCTGACGGGAGGATACTGAACCTTTGGTGTCTTAATGGATTCCCTTTTCAGCAGCGGAACAAGCTCCTTGAAATACTTCTTTTCATTATTAATCCAGGCTTTCAATACTTTTACATACGCCAGTTCACCCTTCCTAAATTCCATTAGAAGGGTATCCTGTTTTATCCGATGATTCTCACCGATCAGGTCAATCGCATGCTTCTTAGCATCCGGGATGTGCTTGTTCTTTACCAGTTCAGCTGAGTTCACGCTCTTCAGCAATACCTTCGTAGTATCTACGAGCCATTCAATGAGTTCATTCTGCGTCTTTACTGAAACAGTTGCCGTCTTTAAGTATCGGTTGGTGGCGGGTTTACCTTTAAGTATCGGTATCTGCCCGGCAAAAAATGACTTGAGCTGTTTGAAGTATATCGTATCAAACGGGAAAATCTTAAGCCAGTTTTTGTATGTAGTTATGAGCTGATTAAAGTCAACTTTCGCCTTTGCTTTCTCTTTGTAATAATTACTAACAAACTCTAATAGCCTTTTTGTCTTATCTGGTGCTTCAACCAGCTTTTCCAGCGATGGCTTTTTGAATTCCTGCAGGACAAAACCCAAGTAGTCCTTTAGTCCCGGGGCTGTTCCATACCCTGCCGGAAGTTGTCCAAAACTCGCATAGTTATACTCAATATAGTCGGTTATGTCTTCGTACCAGTCATCGTTATCAAGCTTTTGTCTAATGACATTGCCGGTATAAACAAGTTGATTGCTGACTTTGGTCGGAACAAATGCGTATTGTGATTTCTTAAACCACGTTGCTTTATTCAGTTTTCGGTGAAACGCACAGCAATTGGGAAACTTGTCATACCAATCCTTTACAGACTGAAAAATCTGTTCGTGTGCAGGGCAGCACAACGGGAATTTCTCTGGCGCCTTGAATCCTTCCGGGGGGTTGATTTCAAATGCCTCAATTGCAAAATCTTCACTATTAAGTTCTGCCACACTCGTTTTGCCGCACTGCATGTCATGAATTGCTTTTGCAAAACGCTCCGGGTTGATGATGGTAAAATGTCGATCCATGGCGCAAGGTATTATACCACAATATACTTAACTAAAAACCGGTTTACGAAGCTTCGGGAATCGAATTAGTGCCTTCATGGAATTCAGAAGCAATTTACAAATCAAATAGATGGCTTAAACTAAAATTTACTAAAAAATAAATGTACATTTATAATGTTTAGTAAACCATAAATTAAGAACTGCCTACTTCTAAACATGTATATTTATGAGCAAGATTTTAGTGGTTGGGTCGGAAATTTCAAAACCAATTCTTACTG
>Ga0075163_10012917_pt1 | contig 10862 bp, 8 predicted proteins | sample JI1023141ADNA_FD_71478 | JGI IMG/M metagenome (GOLD analysis project Ga0075163, IMG submission 71478) | Wastewater effluent complex algal communities from Wisconsin, to seasonally profile nutrient transformation and Carbon sequestration -... | ecosystem: Engineered > WWTP > Effluent > Algae...
CCGTCGACGCCTTGGGGCTGGTCTGGGTCGAGGGCGAGGTCACCCAGGCGTCCCGGCCGACCTCGGGGCACCTCTACTTCGCGCTCAGCGACCGCGGGGCCGTGCTGCCCGCCGTGATGTGGGGCCGCGATGCGGTGCGGCTCAAGTTCGAGATCGTCGCCGGGCAGCATTTGCGGGTGCGGGGGCGGCTCGGGGTCTACGAGCGCGACGGCAAGATGCAGCTCTACGCCGACTTCGCGGAGCCGGCGGGCGCGGGGGCCGAGGCGCTCGCGCGCGAGCAGCTCAGGGCGAAGCTGGCGGCGGAGGGGATGTTCGCCGAGTCGAAGAAGCGGCCGCTGCCGAAGTTCCCGAAGCGGATCGGCGTGGTGACCTCGGCGCGCGGCGCGGCGGTGCACGACATCATCCGCACCGTCCAGCGGCGGTTCCCGACGCCGATCCTGATCGCGGACGCGATGGTGCAGGGGCCGCTCGCACCCCACCAGCTCGTGATGGGGATGGCGATGGTGGTGCGCGCCGGCGTCGATCTGGTGATCATCGGGCGCGGTGGTGGCGCGGCGACGGATCTGTCGGCGTTCGATCACGAGCGCGTGGTGCGCACGATCTCGCGCTGCCCGGTGCCGGTGATCGCGGCGGTCGGGCACGAGTCCGATCTGACGCTGTCGGATCTCGCGGCGGATGCGCGCGCGTCGACGCCCACCGCGGCTGCCGAGCTCGCCGTCCCCGACGGGGCCGCGATCGAGGAGCTCCTGGTCAAGGAGCGCCGCCGGCTCGAGCGCGAGATCCGGCACCGCCTCGATCGCGCGCATCAGGATCTCGATCGCGCGGTGCTCGGCATGCACGCGCGAGCCGGCCGCACGATCGCGCTGCGCGGCAACGAGCTGCACCGCCTGCAGCACAAGCTGGCGGCGCTGCATCCGCGGGCGAAGCTCGTCGAGAAGCAGCAGGCGCTGACCGAGCTCGCGCGCCGCCTCGCCGCCGCGCACCCGATCGGCCGGATCACGCAGGGGCAGCGCACGCTCGACCAGCTGATCGCGCGCAGCACCGCGGCGATCCACAAGTCGCTGAGCGACCGGCGGGCCGAGCTCGGACGCTGCGCGTCGCAGATGCACGCCCTGTCTCCGCTGGCGGTGCTCGAGCGCGGGTACGCCGTGGTGAAGCACGGCGACGAGATCATTCGCGACGCCGCGCAGGTCTTGCAGGGAGATCGCGTGCAGATCCGGCTCGCCCGAGGCGAGATTTCGGCGAAAGTGGAGAAGTGACACGCGCGAAGACGCAGGGGGTGGGTGGCAAGCCACCCCGCGCAGCGACCCAGAGCGGTGGCAAGCCCAAGCGCGCCACGACCCACTCGAGCCTGTTCAACGACCTCGAGGCCGCGATCGACTCGCTCGACCAGAGCTCGGCACGCCACGCGGCGACCAAGGAGCCCGTCGCGGAGCCCGTGAAGCCGGACCTCTCGAAGCTGCCGCTGCCGAAGCGCTCGGTCCCGGGCCCGTCACCGGACGCCCCGAAGGCGCCGCGCACCGTGCCTCCGAAGCCACCGCCGGGCGCGTCGGCGATCCGCGCGCGCGAGGCGCGGGCGGCGAGCGAGATCGCGCTCGACGAGGTCGAGGAAGTGGCGACCGTCCCCGCTCCGCGCGTGCCTCCGCGCGCCCCTCCACCGACGACCCGACCACCGGTCACCAAACCTGCCCCGGCGGCATCCCGGCCGCTCGACGCGGATGGCCTCCCGCCGATCTCGGCGCCGCCGACCCGCGCCACGCCGCGCCCCGGTCCCTCGCCGGCGTTCCCACCCGCGGCGCGCATCGAGCCCCGGATCCCGCAGCGCGCCGAGACCGAGGGCCCGAACCCGAACGAGTTCGACACCGAGCACGTGTCGTCGTCGCGACCGTTCACGCTCGAGCTCGACGAATCGGGATCGATGCCCTCGCCCGCGGCGCCTCCTCCTCGCGCGCCCGCTCCGGTGGCGCCGCCGCCACGGCCGCCGCGCGCGGCCACGGTCGAGCCGCCCGATCCCTCGGGCCTCAGCATCGACGTCAACTTCGAGGAGTCGCAGCCGGCGGCGAGCGCCTACGAGCCGGTCGTCGACAAGATCGTCGAAGAGGTCGGCACGCTCCCGGCGATCGAGCCGCTGTCGATCGCGATCCTCGACGAGCCGCCGTACATCGCCGCGGCCAAGCAGGCGATCTCGGTCGCTGGTCACCGGGTCGCCGCCGCCGCGAGCGGGCAGACCGGTATCGAGCAGATCAAGACACTGCTGCGCACCGGGATCGCCGACGTGTTGCTCGTCGGCGTGCCGGGCGGCGAGGAGCTGATCGATACCGCGCTCGCCCTCGCGCCGCGCCGCCCCGTGGTGATCGCCGCGATGTCCGGCAAGGACGTCGTGCGTAGGGCGATCGCGCTCGGGGTGGATCTCGTGGTCGCGCGCCCGCTCGATGTCGACAAGCTCGGCCCGGTGCTGCTCGCCGCGTCCCGGCTCGCGACAGCCACCGCACGGAGCGTGCCCGCCGCGCGGACGAGTGACGCGAACCTGCGCGGCCGGCTCGACGCGATGGCGGATCACGAGCCCGGTGCGCTGCAGCCCTACGACGCGTTCCATCGCGTGTTCGAGCTCGAGATCAAGCGCAGCAAGCGCTACAGCTATCCGATCGCGATCGCGCTGTTCTCCGTCGAGGTCGACATCGAGGGCGAGCCGCCACCGGGCATGCTCGGCATCGTGCGCGCGCGTGCCGGCAACGCGCTGATCCAGTCGATCCGCGACATCGATCTCGCGACCGACGACCAGGAGCGCTTCCTCGTGCTGCTGCCGTACACCACGCTCGCCGGTGCCGCCGAGGTCGCGCGTCGGATCCTCAATGCGGTGACGAACGGCGTGCCGATCAGCGCCGGCGGTCGGACGTTTCCGCCGCAGATCACCGGCGCGGTGGCGGGTGCGCAGCCGGGCGAACCGCTGTCGATCTCGCGCCTGATGCGCGATGCGACCCAGGCTCTCGAGGAGGCGCGTCGCGATGGCGCCGAGCTCGCGGTGCCGATGGGGAGCGGCGAGTGATCCGTGGGACCACTCGCCTCGCCGCGGTGATCGGCTGGCCGGTGGACCACTCGCGCAGCCCCCAGATGCTCAACGCGGCGTTCGCGGCGCGCGGCATCGATGCGGTGCTGGTGCCGCTCGGGGTCGAGCCGTCGCACCTCGAGACGATGGTCGCCGGGCTGCGTGCGGCGCGCGCGCTCGGTGCGAGCGTGACGATCCCGCACAAGGTCGCCGTCGCCAAGCTATGCGATCAGCTGTCACCCGCGGCGTGTGCGATCGGCGCGGTCAACTGCCTGCACTTCACGGACGGCGCGCTGATCGGCCACAACACCGATTGCGATGGCTTCGCCGATAGCCTCGCCGAGGCGGGCTGCGCGGGAGCGCGCGAGGTCTGCATCCTCGGGGTGGGTGGTGCGGCGCGGGCGGTAGCATTCGCGCTGCGCGGCGCCACCAGAATTCAGCTGGTCGCACGCAACCCTTCGCGCGCGGCGTGGGTCGAAGCGCTGCAACAGGTGGTGGCGTCGCAGCTCATCGTCAGGTCGTGGAGCGAGATCGGGGAGGCGCTGTCGCAGGCCGACCTCGTCGTCGACACCACGCCGATCGGCCTGTCCGCCGACGAGGAATCCCTGACAGATAGCATCCCGCTCGACGCGGTACGTCGCGACGCGTGGGTGACCACGCTCGTGTACCACCGCACGACGCACCTGCTCTCCCGAGCCCGCGACCGCGGCAATCCCATCCTCGACGGTCGAGGAATGCTGGTGCATCAGGGAGCGCGCGCGTTTACGATCTGGACGACTTCACCTGCACCCGTCGATGCGATGCGACTGGCGCTCGACGACGCGCTCCGCGGTACGTGACATCGCAGCCAAAACTCTGTCGAGGTGCCCCCCGATGATCATCCGCGCGCTTGGGTTCGCCGCCGTGTGTCTCCCGCTCATCGCGAGCGCTGATCCACGAACCGCCGACTACGTCGAGGATCCGATGGCTCCGCACGAGACCACCGGGAACACGGCGCGGCTCGGCACCGCGGTCGGCTACGTCTCCGGTGACGGCGCGGATGCCACCGCGCTCGGAGCGACGGTCGCGGGCGGCCGGCGATGGAACCGGTTCGCGCTCGAGGCCGAGTACAGCTACCTGTGGCTGTCGGAGCGCGGTCCCTCGGACATCGCGGTCGGCGATGCGCAGCGCCTCGGCGTGATCGGTCGCTTCGAGGTGATCCGGCTCGGCTCGTCGATCGTCGGCGGCAACTCGATGCTCGCCGTCTACGTCGAGGGTGGCGCCGGCGTCGCGTGGAACGACTGGTATCGCCCCGCCTCCGACGAGCTCGGCCAGCGGTTCGTGCCCGACGACACCAAGCGCGTCGAGGGTCAGGTCGGCTTCGGCATCATGCTCGATCACCGGCTGCAGGAGCCGATCGGCTTTCCGCACCGGATCGGTTGGTTCCTCGGTTGGCGGATGACGATGACGCCGCACGAGGACACGCCGATGTCGGTGTGTCGCGGGGTGTCGTGCCGCCGGCTGGAGACGCCGCCGACGGAGATGGATCGCTACGTCGATCGCTCGATGGTGTTCCAGTCGAGCCTCAGCGTGACCTGGTAGCGGCCTGATCGTTACTCGGTGACGGGCACCGGCGTCGCCGCGCCCTGGCACTGCACCTCGTCGACGCACTCGCCCTGGCGGGTCGAGCACTCCATGCGACCGATGGCGCCCTCGTAGACCGGCTTGCCATCGACGCTGGTCGACGGCGTGGTCTTGCAGCAGCACGTCTCGGGCTTCGCGTTGGAGCCCTCGTTGACGAGCGGCGATTCCGTCTTGGCCTTGGGACCACTGCACGCAGCGAGTGCGACAACGAGCGACAGGACGAGCTTCATGCGCTCGTCCTAACACGCCCACCCGAGGTCTACGCGATCCCGATCGACGGAAAGATCGGCTGCTAGAGGCCGCTCACCGGGTTGTGAAAGAACGCCTCGGTCTTGTACGCGTCCTTGCGGATCGTGCCGTCGCCGCCGTCGACCGTGCCTTTGATGAGCGCTCCCTCGCGCGCGATGCTGGCCGAGCCGCGCGCGCCGTTCGCATCCTTCGGCTTGCCGTCGGCGCCGATCGTGAACTTGAACGTGCGCGCGATCTTGTTGTCACGGAGCACCTTCACCTCGTAGTCGCCGGGGTTCTCCCACAGCTTCCAGCCACCCACGCCCTGGGCGACGGGCTTGCTGACCAGCGCCGGGAACTTGAAGATGACCTGGTAGTAGTGCCACGCGTTGGTGTCGGGCGGTGTCGCTTCCAGCGGGTACGACGGGCTGCTCTCGGCCACTTGCTTGCCGTTGAAGAACAGGTAGCCGTTGATCTTCGATTTGTCGACGATCGATCCCTTGATCCAGGTCTCGACGTGCAGGTTCTCCGACAGGTTGCCGCCGACCGCCTCGGCGAACGCGAGGGGCAGTCGCCAGTCCTGATCGACGTAGTAGTAGAACTGCTTGTTGCGGTCCGGCGCCTTCGACGGGTTGTAGAGCTGCCGGCCGACGGTGAACTTGCCCTTGAACAACACCTTGTTGGTGCTCGCCAGCGCGTCGGTGTGTCTGACGGTGAACCCGAACACGCCGGTCTGGTTGGTGCCGTCCTTGACCTCCAGCCGGTAGCCGCAGTCGTTGAGCGTGAGGTATTCGTCCGCGTTGGTCGCCGACACATTCTCGCACTCGACCTTGACCCACGGCTTGCCGCTCGGCAGCGTGTACTCGACGGAGATCGTCGACGACGAGCTGATCGGACCGCTGATCTGGAGCCGGAGGTTCGGCGTGAACAACCACTCCTTCTTCTCGGCGGTCTGCGGCTTGAGGTGGAACACGATGCCGAGGCGGTCGACGGTAGGTTCGGCGGCGACGGTCGTGGCGGAAGTCGCGAGCAGGGCCGCGAGGAGTAGAGTTCGCATGCCCGTGCCTTGATCAAACGCCGTGCCGCGACAGTTCCCGAGCGTTCATCACGAGTTGCGCGTCGCTGCTCGAGTTGCCCGGTCGAACTGGCCGGTCAGATCGCGCGATACGACGCGGTCAACACGCCGATGATCGCGCCGAGCCACACGGTGCCGGCGATCACGAGCGAGAGCCCGAACGCGATCGGCGACAGCGCCGGCGTGTCGTGTTTCGGGTTCCAGAACCGGAGCAGCAGCGTCAAGCCGAGGGACGCGATCAGCCCGAGCGCGATCCAGTGCTCCTTGACGTCGAACCACCGCGCGGCCTTCGCGGCGCGCATCACCATCTCCGAGGTCGCGCTGTGCTCCACGGTCGGGCTCGCCTCGCGCTCGGCGATCCGATCGACCTCGCGCTGGTGCACGGTCGCCTCCTCGATGATCGCGTTCGTGTTCTCGAGATACGCCGCGCGCACCTCGACCTTGTAGGTCGGATACATCACGTTGCCGGCGATGAACGCGAGCGCGTGAAGCACCAGCGAGATCACCGCGAACTTCTTCACGCTCTTGTGGAGCCCGTGCTGCCCCCGGATCATCCGGCGCATCCAGATCACGAGATGCGTCGCAGCCCCGACCGCCGCGACACCGAGCGCGGTGTGCAGCACGAGCATCCAGCGCGCGGCAGACTCGGTGAGCAAGCGTGGCGACCATACCCCAGACCTGCCCGAACGTCGGTTGCGGCGGCGCGTTGCGGTCGCGACGAACGCGTTATCGTCCGCCGCACATGAAGCCGAAGTTGACGTATTTCGACATCGCCGGTAGTCGCGGCGAGGAGTGTCGTCTCGCGCTCTTCCTCGCGGGCATCGAGTTCGAGGACCACCGCATCAAGTTCCCCGACTGGCCCGCACTCAAGGCCGACTCACCATACGGCGCGATGCCGATCCTCGAGCTCCCCGACAAGCCGCCGCTCGCACAGTCGAACGCGATCCTCACGCTGATCGGTCGCCGGCACGCGCTGCATCCGAAGGATGACTTCGAGGCCGCGCGCCACGAGGCGATGATGCAATACGTCGAGGAGCTCCGGCACACGATCAGCCCGGTGCTGTTCATCAAGGACGCCGACGAGAAGAAGGCGAAGCGCGAGGACCTCGCGGCAAACTATCTCCCCGGCTGGGCGACGTTCGCGGAGCGCCAGATCGAGGGGCCGTTCTTCGCCGGCGGCAAGCTGCACGTCGTCGATCTCAAGCTGTTCATGATCGTGCGGTGGTTCGTGAGCGGCACGCTCGATCACATTCCAGCGACGGTGTTCGAGCCGTTCAAGAAGCTGACCGGCGTCTACAAGGCGGTTAACGATCACTCGGCCGTGAAGGCCTGGTACGCCCCGAAGTAGTTACATCGCCTGCAGCGTGCGAAACACGCGGTCCTCGATGGCGTCCGTCAGACTCCCCACGACGGCGTTGCACGCAGCGTTGATCAGCACGACGACGCCCGTTTGGGTGTTCGGATCGATGTTCAATCGAGTGCATGTGCTCGAGACACCGCCGTGCCCCCAAACACTACGACCGCTTAGTGTCCATCCGTGCGCCCACAAGAAGCCCCAACCGCTGGTGGCCGGAGTTTGGTTGGTAAGCGCATAGCTCAACCAGCTGGGTGACACGATCTGCCGACCATGGCCGGTCATCGAGATCATGAAGCGCGCCAGGTCGTTCGCCGACGAGTAGAGGTTGCCGATCGGGTACGGCGAGATCCCGTACTCGGAGCTCAGGTGGTTCGTCGCGTCGTAGCCTTGCGCGACCTCGCGGCCGTAGAAGTCGGAGAGAAACCAGCCGGTGCTGGTCATGTGGAGCGGTTGAAAGATCTCGCTTCGTGTGTACTCCGCGAAGTCATGCCCGTTCGCGAGCTCGACCTGATGTGCGAGCCACGCCGCGCCGAAGTTCGAGTAGTACAGATGCGTCGACGGTTGGTGGTCGAACCAGAGATCGTTGTGAGCGGGATCCGTCTCGTTCGCGGTCGCGGCGAGGCATCGATCGATGACACGTCCGAGATCTCGCGGAGGATCGCCGGGGAGCCCGCCCTCCAGGCACGGTGACCTCAGGCCCGATGTGTGGTTCGCGAACTGGGCGAGCGTCGGGGATGCTCCGACCAGCGGATTCGCGAGCATCGTCGGCGCGTTTGGATCGAGGAGCCCTTGATCCATCAGCTGCAGGGCGGCTGTAGCGATGAACAACTTGGACACGCTCGCGATCCGAAATGGGACGTCGGGGGTGGCGGGTTGGTTCGGATTCGCCATCCCGGCGCCGCGCGACCACACGATCTGGCCATCCTTGATCGCCGCCACGGCGATTCCTCCATGCTCGAGCGAGGGGGCGACATCGACAAGCTGGTTCGCGATCTCGAACCCGCGGTCGAACACCTTGTAGATCGACGCGCCGAAGGTCTGGCACTCCCAGCGCGTGTTCGTCGGGGACCCAAGCGCCTCGCGCGAGAAGCAGACCGGATAGCTAGCCCATCCCGGGTGGACCTGGATCACGTCGGTGCGACCGTCGTGATCGACATCGGCGGCGACGAAGCGTTGGTCGCGAGATCCGGAGTCTTTGATGTCGGCGACGATGTTCTCGCACGACCACGACGAGCCGACCCACGTGCAGAATGGGATGCTGTGCCACCCGCGATAGGTCTGGACCACGTCGGTGGTGCCGTCGCCATTGAAGTCACCGGTGAGGAATTGCTGCTCGAACGAGCCGGCGTCGTAGACCGCAGCGGTTGCGTTCGAGGAACAGTTCCAGCCGGCGAACGCGCCATTCTGGTGGGTCGCCAGGCAGATCGGGATCTTGTTGCCCCAGCCGCGGTACGTCTGGATCACATCGGTGCGGTGGTCTCCATCGAAGTCCCCCGTCAGGAAGCGTTGCTCCGAACTGCCGGAGTTCGTGATCGACGCGATCGCGTTCGTACAGTTCCAGGCTCCGGTTCCGGTCGAACGACAGACGGGCATGCTGCTCCAGCCGCGATAGGTCTGGATGACGTCGCTCGTCGCGTTTACGCCACCGTCGACTTCACCAACGAGGAACTGCTGCTCCGTGCTGTGCGCGTTGTAGATCGTCGCGGGTTGGTCTGTACACGACCACGTCCCCACGGTCGCTCGGCACAGCGGGATGCTCGTGGTGTGCTCGGGTGAGACCTGGATGATCTCGTCGCGATTGTCCGGGTGGAACTTGCCAACGAGAAAGCGCTGCTCGTCGTCGTCGCTGAACTGGTGGATCGTCGCCGGGACGTTGCTGCAATTCCATCCGCCGGTCCCGTTCGCGAAGCACGTCGGGTAGCTGCTCCACTTGCGATGAGCCTGTACCACGTCGGTACGGTGATCTCCGTTGAAGTCTCCGGTCAGGACTTCCTGCCGAGAGTCGCCCCAGTCGTACATCGTCGCGGGCGGATTGCTGCAGGAAAAGCCTCCGCCGTCGAAGCGGCACGTCGGGATCGAGGCCCAGCCGCGATACGTCTGGAGTAGGTCCGCCCCGGAGTCTCCATCGATGTCGGCGACCGCGAGCCGAACGTCATCGGGTGTCAAGCTGGCGCCATAGAGGGCTCGAACGCCGACGACATCGCTGTTCGAGATCGAGTAGTCCATCCAAAGCTTCCCAGAACAGGGGACTTGCATGACGGATCGTTCATCGAATCCGGTAAGTGGCCGCCAGTTCGTGCCTTCCAGCATCGGGCACAGATTTCCGGCGACGTTCTCGTGACGAAGTCCGAGGATGTGACCGAGCTCGTGACGGAGTACACCGACAGTGGTGATCGACGGCGCCGCTTTTCGAAAGGTACCTTCGAGTTGCGCATAGTCGAGCAGCAACGTTCGAGGCGTGCAGGCACGTGCGCCCGATGGCAAGAACGCGCACGACGCAACACTGGTCGTGGGGCGCACCGAGAACTTCACATTGGGGTTGGCGTTCATGCACACGCCATCGTTCGCGGGGAGGTATTCGAAGTGCACGTGCGCGACGGCCTCCCACGCACGCGTCGCCTCGGCCATCTCGCGTACGACGAGACTCTTCCGTATTCCGAAGTCGTTCGACACGCAGTACGTGAGGTGCTGAGCATCCAATCGCGACCAGACGTCGTCGGTGCTTCCTACCGTTCCGACCGTGCTGGCCTGTTCGGTGACGCCTTCTCCATCGTTCTCGATGTAGCGCTCGTAGTAGTCCCGAAGCTCGGCAAGGGTGAGTGGTTGATCCCACTCGACGAGGTAGACGGCGCGTCCGTCGATCTCGTGCGTTGCCTCGGCGAGGAATCGCTCCCAGCGATCATCGTCGGCGCTGCAGCTCGCGAGCGTCAGCAGGAATGCGAAGTGATAGAGGCGGCGCATGTGGCGCCACGGAGTAGCCTCGCCGGGCTTGTCGCATCGAAAGATCGATTATCTTTCAATGCAGCGAAACCTCACTTCTTGCAGGTCATCTCGTAGACGGGCTTCCAGGTCTTGCCCTTGTCGACGGACATCACGCCGGTGAACTTGGTGCCGGTCTTCGCATCGCTCGGATCGACGGAGTCCTTGAACTGACCGGCGCCGTTCGCGCCCATGAAGTCGAGGTTCCAGACCAGCTTGCCGTCCTTGAGACCGTCGGAGGTGCCGACGTACTGGTTGCCCATGTTGTCGATCGAGACGCGGCGCCACTTCTTCGAGGCGGCGTCGAACGTGGAGTACGAGACCATCTTGAACGGGCCGCGGGTGCTCTTGCCCTCGACCACATCGGAGATCCACCACTTGTCGAGATCGACCTTCGCGATGACCTTCGCGGTCATCGGCTCGGCCGCGCCGGCCATCGTGGTGGTGGTGCCGGTGCACTTCCAGGTGCCGACGACCGACTTCGACATCGCGTCGATCTCGGCGGGCGGCTTGGGCGCCTCCAGCTTCGGAACTTCCAGCTTCGCGTTCGCAGG
>Ga0075163_10012918_pt1 | contig 10862 bp, 8 predicted proteins | sample JI1023141ADNA_FD_71478 | JGI IMG/M metagenome (GOLD analysis project Ga0075163, IMG submission 71478) | Wastewater effluent complex algal communities from Wisconsin, to seasonally profile nutrient transformation and Carbon sequestration -... | ecosystem: Engineered > WWTP > Effluent > Algae...
CGAAATCCGAAATTGAATTTAAAGTTTCGCCAGCAAGTAACTGTAAAGCTCAACCATCCCCTCAATATCTTTCTTATTTACTTTTTCATCGGGTGAATGGACGTTTTCTTCTGCTGCACCAATGAAGCACCAGTCTATCGGATAAGGTTGTTTTTGAAGTTCTGTCCCATCACTACCGCCCGCACTTTCGACTTCAAGTTGAAAAGGAACCGTACTTTCTTTGGCAAGCTCAATGATCTCTCTTACAAATTGCTGACGAGGAATTCCGCTGTCACGCATAGAGATCACGACACCTTTTCCTAAATGCACTCCTTCTGTAGCCCAGGTGATATCACTGATCAAGGCTTTTTTGATAGCATAATTTTTCCAAAGAAATTTTGCAAGATAAGCAACACTTCCGCCACCATGTTCTTCCCAACACGAAAATACGATCGCTCCATTTGTCAGTGTTTCGCAAAGTTGTAAAGCAGACCAAACACCCAAGCGATTGTCCATGTAACAACATTGAACAGTTTCTTCATCTTCCCGCCAATTGTGCTTAAATGAGAGATCAGTTCCACGCTCAATTTCTCGATGAAATTCATAGGTTAATTCACCATCTTCGCTTTTTCTAAGAGTACATTCAATATCACCCTGACTATCCTTTCCGGTAAGAATATATCCATCTTCCGTTTTCGGCCCGCCAACCTTTACTAGCTGATTTCCATAACGCACTGTGAAACCTATATTATCTATATGCGCATACACAGCAGTTCTCGGATTGCCAAAGATCAGAATGATGCTATTTTGAAAACCTTCTCCGCTAAAAATTGTTGGAATTGTTTTCCATGTCGAAGAATGAGCTGTAATGTACTGCATCAGGTAAAAATGCATATTGTCTTCATTGCCTGATGGAGCGTGAATCGAGCAAAGTGTCTTTAAAAGGTCAGATTTATCTGTGCTATACATATATAATAGTATTTATTGAGTGATTGGTTTGTAACATTTAATAGTATCGGAACCTAATTTGGATTCGTCAATTAGCATTCCTTCAAAATCACTTGCTCGTATACCATTACCCAATTGAATAGGAGCAGTGATGACTCGGAATTCATCCCATAGATTCAGATTGATATATTGTTGATGTAAATTACTTCCTCCTTCCACAAGAACTGATGAAATCTGACGTTCATACAATATTCCATTGATCTGATTCAAAATTTCATTCGAAAAATCAATTTGAATGAATTCATTATTCCCCTGATTTTCATTTTTCTTTTGGTTAAAAATAAAAGTCTTTGCTTCATCATTGAAAATCAGATTTGTTTTAGGAAGAATACAATCCTGATCGATAACCATTCTGATAGGATTCTTTCCAACAAAATTTCTTACCGTAAGTAAAGGATTATCAATCAAAGCAGTATTTGTTCCAACAAGTATTGCTTGTTCTTCACTTCGCCATTGATGTACGAGTTTGTTGCTTAACTCATTGCTGATTTTTCTGTTTTCCGGTGTCGAATCGGGTGGAGCTATAAATCCATCAGACGATTGAGCATATTTCAAAATAGTATATGGTCTTTTCTTTTCATGAAATGTAAAAAACCGCTTGTTGATTTCACGGCCTTCACTTTCTAGAATTCCTGTTGCAACATCAATTCCCGCTTCACGAATTTTCTTAATTCCATTACCGGAAACTTCAGGAAATGGATCATAATTGCTCACGACAACTTTTTTGAATTGGCATTCGATTAACAGATCGGCACAGGGTGGCGTTTTGCCGAAATGTGAACATGGCTCGAGGTTGACGTATATTGTAGATTCAGCCAAAAAACTTTCGTATCCATTATCGATTGCATTCCGAACTGCGTTGACTTCTGCATGTGCCTGACCAAATTTCTGATGATAACCTTCACCTATGATGACATTATTATGTACAATGACAGCTCCCACCATCGGATTGGGAGCAACAGATCCAATTCCTTTGATGGCCAGTTCAAAACAGCGATTCATATAAAGTTCATTGATCATCTAATTGGAATCGGATAATTTTAACCTTCGTAAAGATACTAAATTTTACAGGTTTGACTATTCTTGCCCCGTTATTTGATTGTAGGTCGGATTCAAAAATCAAATGATTAAAGTCACGGCATCTATTAAAATATATCTTTCTGTTTTGTGTCTTCGAACACTATCTTACATTTCATTTTAAATTAAAGAAACAATGACTTTCATAAAAGAATTTTCAGAGATCAGAATAACGAATATTCCAAAAGTTGGTGGCAAAAATGCAGGCTTAGGGGAATTGTTTTCTCAGCTCACCTCTAAAGGAATTAAAGTCCCTCCCGGATTCGCTGTAGTCTCTGAAGGATACTTCGAATTTTTAAATTACAATAAATTCATCCCTGAATTGACTTCTATATTGTCTCAATTGAATATTAAAACGTTTGAGAATTTATCTGATATCGGTTCAAGAGCTCGCCAGCTCATTCTCTCCGGGAAATTTCCTGAACCACTTAAAAATGAAATTCTACAAGCCTATTCAAAATTAAATACATCTTCAAAAAATCCAAAAACATTTGCAGTAAGGAGTAGCGCAACAGCAGAAGACCTTCCAAATGCCAGTTTTGCAGGACAACAGGAAACGTTTTTAAATGTTAGTGGTGAGGACAACCTGATCAAAGCTTGTCATCGTTCTTATGCTTCATTATTTACGGATAGAGCGATCAAATACCGTGTCGACAATGGATTTGAGCATATGAAAGTTGCACTTTCTATTGGAGTGCAAGTTATGGTCCGATCGGATCTGGCTAGTTCCGGAGTAATGTTTACTCTTGACCCGGATTCCGGATTTCAGAACACCGTATTGATCTCCGGTGCATGGGGATTAGGTGAAAATGTTGTTCAAGGCACTGTCAATACTGATGAATTTCTCGTTTTCAAACCATTTATAAAAAAAGTAAAACAAGCAATTATTTCTCATAAGCTTGGCAGTAAATTGAAAACGATGGTCTATGCAAAAAAGGACATCAATGAAATTCAAAGACCGGAAGAAGCAATAATAAATTTAGATACAAGCATTGAAAAGCAAAGGCAATTCGTGTTGAGTGATTCAGAAATTATTTTACTTGCTGAATGGGCTTGTCTCATTCAGGAGCATTTTAAACGTCACATGGATATTGAATGGGCGAAAGACGGACCTGAGGGTGAACTATACATTCTTCAAGCCCGACCTGAAACCATTCACAATGAAAATAAGCACACTATTTTCAAACAATATTCACTAACGGAAAAAGGGAAAGCCATTTGTAAGGGTGCAGGATTAGGAAATAAGATTGTATCAGGTAAAGCAAGGATCCTTCATTCAACTTCGGAAATATCAAAATTGAATATCGGAGAAATACTGGTGACAGAGCGAACTGACCCTGACTGGGATCCTATTCTTAAAAAAGCTGCTGCAATCATCACAGATCAAGGCGGTAGAACATCTCATGCGGCAATTGTAGCAAGAGAAGTAGGAGCAAGTGCAGTTGTAGGTACAGGGAATGCAACTAAAACCATTTTGGATGGTCAGATCATTACTGTATCAACTGCAAAAGGTAATGAAGGAATTGTTTATGACGGAAAATTACATTGGGATGAAAAAGAGATTGATCTTTCAACAATAAAGAAAACCAAAACAAAGGTAATGCTCATTCTTGCTCATCCTGATGAAGCATTTGGATATTCCTTCCTTCCGAATGATGGCGTCGGTTTAATGAGGATGGAATTTATTATAAGTAATTCCATCGGAATTCATCCTATGGCATTGAAACACTTCAATGAAATTTCGGATGAAAAGACAAAACAAAAAATTGAGTCACTTACAATTGAATATAAGGATAAATCTGCCTTCTTTATAAACAAACTGGCTGAGTCAACTGCAAAAATGGCTGCAGCATTTTATCCAAAAGATGTAATCGTTCGAATGAGTGATTTCAAATCTAATGAATATGCAGGACTGATCGGTGGAAAGCAGTTCGAACCGGAAGAAGAAAATCCGATGATCGGTTTTCGTGGAGCTTCAAGATACTACCACCCACTATACAAAGAAGCCTTCGAAATGGAATGTCAGGCTATGAAGATCGTTCGTGAAGAAATGGGATTTACAAATGTTAAATTGATGATTCCTTTCTGTCGTACGATCTCAGAGGCAGAAAAAGTAATTGAAGTAATGAAAACGTGCGGATTGAAACGCGGCGAAAATGAACTCGAACTGTATGTTATGATTGAAATACCGAGTAATGCATTGTTAGCTGAAGAATTTGCAAAACATTTCGACGGATTTTCAATTGGTTCGAATGATTTGACACAATTGACACTTGGTGCTGATCGCGATTCTGAATTGCTTGCTGAAATTTTCAATCCTTTCGATCCTGCTGTGATGCAACTCATAGAAATGACTTTGTCAAAAGCAAAAAAGACCGGTACACACACAGGACTCTGCGGACAAGCGCCAAGTGATTATCCGGAGTACGCTCAATTTCTGGTAAAGAATGGAATAGATAGTATCTCATTTAATCCGGATGCACTTTTGAAAGGCATTGAAAACATTCACACAGCTGAAAATAACGAATAACGAATATCTAATAACGATTAGTGAATAATGGATGGCTATCGTAGGTTGCTGTGGGTTATTCACTATTCGTTATTCGTTATTCGTTAAAATAAGTACCTTTGCCCCTCAAATAAAGAAAGAACCATGTCAAAGCAAATCACCTCTCTCGAACCAAAAGAACTTTGGACTCACTTTTCTGAAGTCAATGCAGTTCCTCGTCCGTCGAAAAAAGAAGAACGTATCATCGAATTCATGATGGAGTTTGGAAAGAAACTTGGCCTTGAAACTTCAAAAGACGAAGTTGGCAATGTGATCATAAAGAAACCTGCCAGCAAAGGTATGGAGAATCGTCAAACGGTTGTTTTGCAAAGTCACCTCGACATGGTGCATCAAAAAAATGCGAGTACAAAATTCGATTTCAATACACAAGGAATCGAAATGGTCGTTGACGGTGATTGGGTTAAAGCTAACGGAACAACACTTGGCGCAGATAATGGAATCGGAGTAGCATCGATCATGACAATACTTTCTTCTGATAGTATTTCTCATCCGCCGATTGAAGCTTTGTTTACAATCGATGAAGAAACAGGAATGACAGGCGCTTTAAATTTAAAAGGTGGCTTATTAAAAGGAAAGATCTTATTGAATCTGGACACGGAAGATGATAACGAACTGACGATCGGCTGTGCAGGCGGAATTGACGTTACTGCAACTGGTAGTTATACTCTTGAAGCAGCACCGCCCAATGTTGTTTTTTGTTCGATTCAAGTAAAAGGACTTACCGGTGGACATTCAGGAATGGATATATACAAAGGAAGAGGTAATGCCAATAAGATTATGAATCGTGTTTTAGTGGGAGCATTTGAAAAATATGGAATTCAAATTGCAAGTATTGATGGAGGAAGCTTACGCAATGCTATTCCTAGAGAATCGGTTGCTGAAATAGTTGTCGGAGAAAAGGACTTGGATACTTTTATGGCATATATCAAATCCATTGAAAAGGAATTGAAGTTTGAATATAAAACAACGGATCCAAATTTTTCATTGAGCACAAGCCCGATCGAAATAAAGAAGCGGGTTTTGCAAAAAGGCTTTCAGGCGAAACTACTGAAAAGTCTTTATGCATGTGCCAACGGAGTATATAGAATGAGTCCCGATATCGAACATCTGGTTCAAACATCAAATAATCTTGCTCGTGTTGTAGTAGCGGAAGGAGAATATTCAATACAGTGTCTTACCAGAAGTTCAGTAGACAGTGAGAAAATGGATCTTGCCAATACTTTACGCCATACGTTTGAATTAATAGGAGCACGTGTACTTTTCAATGGCTCATATCCCGGCTGGACTCCTAATCCTGATGCTCCAATCATCAAGATCATGAATGATCTGTATAAAGAAATGTATAAAGAAGATGCATTGGTAAATGCTTGTCATGCCGGACTTGAATGTGGCATTCTTGGCACAAATTACCCCGGTATGCAAATGATCTCTTTTGGACCCAATATTCGAGGTGCGCATTCACCTGATGAGAAAGTGCAGATAAGTTCCGTTCAAAAATACTGGCCGTATTTATTGGAAACCCTAAAGAGAATTCCTGCTATAAATTAGTAGTTGATGAACATTTCGACTTTTATTGCAGAATTTAAATCTAGTCTCGCAAATCACTATTCTGAAGGAGAACTTGAGCAACTGTCAATTCACATTTTCGAAGATGTAATGGGCTATCGCCGAATTGATCTTGCTTTGAAAAAAGATGAGGAATTACCTGAGGTTATTCTTGAAAAGCTCAAAGCTATCACGTCAGAACTTAAATCTAATAAACCAATTCAGTATATCCTCGGTTATGCTTGGTTTGCAGGAATTAAATTCAAGGTAAATCCTGCCGTTTTAATTCCACGACAAGAGACTGAAGAGCTGGTCGAATGGATCGTAAAAGAAAATTCAATTGGTTCACCAACTGTTGTCGACATTTGTAGCGGAAGCGGCTGCATAGGAATAGCAATAAAAAAAATGATTCCTTCGTCAAATGTAAAAGGAATTGATATTTCTACATCTGCAATAGAGTTGTCAAGAGATAATTCTGACACACTTGATATAAAAGTTGATTTTCTTGAAGCAGATATTTTGAAGCTAGAAATACCTTACAGAGAGGTTGATATTATTGTCAGCAATCCACCTTATGTCCGAAGCAGTGAAGCAGCATTGATGAAAGCCAACGTCCTGGAACACGAACCACACCTTGCGCTTTTTGTAACTGATCAGGATCCATTACTTTTTTATAAACGTCTGGCAAAAATTGGTAAAGAATCATTAAAACCAGGTGGAAAAATGTACCTTGAAATCAATGAAAATCTAGGCAAAGAAACCGCTGAAATATTAGAACTCAACGGTTTTCACGATATTAGCATTCGGAAAGATTTGAATGACAAATTTAGAATGATTCGTGCGGTCAAGTGATATCATCCGGTAAAAATTAACGGTTTTTTGTACATTTACGGCAGTGAATATTTAATATTGCTCCAGGCGATTTAAGACAATTTTATTATGAGTGAATCAAAAGTTCTCCGTCGGATAGAACAGTTACGAAAGGAAATTGAAGAGCATAACCATAAGTATTATGTTCAGGCAAAACCAAGTATTTCGGATTACGATTTTGACATGCTTCTTGAAGAATTGATAAAACTTGAGAAGGAGCATCCTGAATATGCTACTGACGATTCTCCAACTCAAAGAGTAGGAGGTACGATCACAAAAGAATTCAAATCAGTGAAGCATACCTATCCGATGCTCTCACTTGGAAATACGTACTCTGAAGATGAGCTACGTGATTTTGATGAACGGGTCCGTAAAGGACTTGATCACGAATACGAATATGTTTGCGAATTGAAATTCGATGGAGTCGCCATTGGTTTGACATATAAAGAAGGCAAACTTGTTCAGGCAGTAACTCGCGGTGACGGTGTGCAGGGCGATGATGTGACTGCAAACGTAAAAACGATTCGTTCTATTCCGTTGACATTACACGGGAAAAATTACCCGGAAGATTTTGAGATCCGAGGTGAAATTCTAATGCCTCGGTCCTCTTTTAACAAGATCAACAAAGAGATCGAAAAGCAAATGATCGAAGATGGTTACGACGAAGAAGAAATTGCAGATCGTCTTTTGAAGAATCCGAGAAATGCTGCAGCAGGCACAATCAAAATGCAGGATTCAAAGGTGGTCGGAAGTCGTGGATTGGATTGCTTTTTATATGCTATGTACGGAAAGAATCTTTCTTTCGAATCTCACCTTGATGCTATGAAAGCAGCATCTACCTGGGGATTTAAAATTAGTGAGCACACAAAAAAATGTAAATCAATTGAAGACGTAATAAAATACCTAGAACATTGGGATAAAGCACGTTTTGATCTGCCGTACGATACAGATGGTGTGGTTATAAAAGTGAACTCCTTTGAACAGCAGAACGAACTTGGTTTCACAGCTAAATCGCCGCGTTGGGCCATTGCTTATAAGTTCAAATCAGAAAGCGTTTCAACAATTTTAGAGGAGATCACCTATCAGGTTGGGCGAACGGGTGCAATTACTCCTGTCGCAAATTTGAAAGCTGTTTTTCTTGCCGGGTCTACAGTACGAAGAGCGACTTTACACAATGCAGATCAAATCGAAAAACTGGATCTGCGAATAGGTGACACAGTGTATGTTGAAAAAGGCGGCGAAGTAATTCCGAAGATCACTGGTGTTGATCTAAAAAAGCGAAATAAAAATTCAGAGCCCGTTGTTTATGTGAAGAAATGTCCGGATTGCGGCACCAAATTAGAACGCAAAGAAGGTGAAGTCCAACATTATTGTCCAAATATCACCGGATGTCCAACACAGATCAAAGGTCGAATCGAACATTTTATCAGTCGCCGTGCAATGAATATCGATAGTTTGGGTGAAGGAAAAATAGAAATGCTTTTTGACAATGGATTGATCCATAATCCGGCCGACTTGTATAATTTAAAATATGAAAATATCATCGGACTTGAAAAGGTCATAGAGAATGAAGAAGGAGGGAAGCCTAAGAAAATTAGTCTGCAGGAAAAATCCGTTCAGAAAATTCTAAAAGGTATAGAAGAGTCAAAAGAAGTAGCTTTTGAACGAGTACTTTATGCAATGGGTATTCGATATGTTGGTGAAACTGTTGCAAAAAAATTAGCATTACATTTTAAATCGATCGATGCCATCAGTAAAGCAACTGTAGCTGAATTAGTAGAAGCAGAAGAGATCGGCGAAAAGATCGCTGCCAGTATCGTTGAGTTTTTTAGTATAAAGGCAAATATTCATTTTGTAAATGAATTGAAAAAAGCGGGGTTGAACATGGAAATTGCACTCGACCGAATGCCTTCAAAACTGAGCAATAAATTCGAAGGTATGTCATTTGTAGTTTCAGGTACTTTCACTAATTTCAGCCGGGATGAAATAAAGATGTTGATTGAGCAGCATGGAGGAAAAAACCAAAGCGGTGTTTCTGCAAAGACTTCTTTTCTACTCGCCGGTGAAAAGGCAGGTGATTCCAAGCTTGAAAAAGCTCAGAAATTAAATGTCAAAGTAATTTCAGAAGATGATTTTGAAAAAATGCTTAAAGGAAAATGAAATTGAGAAAAGCAATCAGAGCCCGACTAGGACATATGCAATTTATGAAAGAACTGAAAAAAGTTCGTTTCAAAAGAGAAGTTGTTGGATTTGATCAGGCAAATAAGATCGGATTGTTGTATGATGCGACTGATGAAAAGGATTATGAAATAGTAAAAAGTTATGTCAAGACTGTCAGAAGTACCTATAAAAAGGATATTCTGGCAATGGGCTTTGTGGACAAAAAAACACTTCCAACTGCGCAATTTGCACAGTATGGATTGGATTTTTTTACCAGAAAGGATCTGAATTTCAAAATGATTCCCGTCAATCCAATCGTACAGAATTTTATTAATGAAAAATTCGACATTTTAATCAACTTAAATTCGGGGAAATGTTTTCCTTTGCAGTACATCGCTGCCATGTCACATGCTCGATTCAGAGTAGGTAGATATGTTCGTACAGCTACCGATTCATATGATATGATGGTTCAGATCAAAGGTGAGCCGGCGATAAAAGTAGTGATTGATGAAATTGAACATTTCTTGAAACAATTAAAAAAAGCGGAATGAATCTGAATAAACTCAAAGGAACCGGTGTAGCATTGGTGACACCTTTTCATAAGGATGGAAGTATTGACTTTAAATCATTCAGAAAAATAATTGACAGATGTATTGATGGAAAAGTTGAATACCTGGTTCCTCTTGGTACAACAGGCGAGTCTGCAACTTTGACTAACAACGAACGTCGTGCTGTGGTTGATTTTGTAATTGAGATCAATGACAAGCGATTGCCAATTGTTTTGGGATTAGGAGGAAACAACACTCAGGAAATCCTGGATACAATTGAAGAATTTGATTTCGAAGGTATCGATGCTATTCTTTCCGTTTCACCATACTATAATCGCCCTTCTCAGCGCGGAATCATTCAGCATTACAAAATGATTGGTAATGCCTGCCCGGTGCCTGTAATCCTTTACAATGTGCCATCCAGGACAGGTAGCAATCTTGATGCAGATACAACGTTACAACTTGCACACGAAGTAAAGAACATCGTTGGTATAAAGGAAGCTTCCGGAAATCTGGAAAAAGCGATGAAGATCCTGAAAAATCGACCGAAAGATTTTTTGGTAATAAGTGGCGATGATGTGATCAGCCTGCCAATGATAGCTTGTGGGGCAGATGGAGTAATTTCAGTTGTAGCAAATGCTTTTCCAAAAGATTTTTCAGAAATGATTCGATTATCATTAGACGGAAATTTTGAAAAATCCAGAAAACTACATTACAAACTTTTAGAGATCATGCATGCAATTTTCATCGATGGAAATCCTTCCGGTGTCAAAGGCCTGATGACTGCTATGAACATTTGTTCCGAACACGTTCGATTACCACTAACAAGCGTGAATCGTTCTGCGATCAATAGGTTTGAAGCATTTTTATAATGAATAATTCATAATCATTACAGTCCGATAAAAATCAAACAGTTTAATTAAAGCTTTAAATTATAACTTAAATCAACTGTTCGCAGAATAAATTCATAGTAAGCCTCCATAATTTCTTGACACACATCTATCTTAATCAAAGAAAGAACAGTTATTGTGTGGGGAGTCAACCCCAATGGGGAAATCATTTGAAAAGTTGATCAAGGTTGTGTCTAATAATCGAAGTTTCAAATG
>Ga0075163_10012919_pt1 | contig 10861 bp, 5 predicted proteins | sample JI1023141ADNA_FD_71478 | JGI IMG/M metagenome (GOLD analysis project Ga0075163, IMG submission 71478) | Wastewater effluent complex algal communities from Wisconsin, to seasonally profile nutrient transformation and Carbon sequestration -... | ecosystem: Engineered > WWTP > Effluent > Algae...
AGAGCCCTGCGTCGTATTGCTGGTTCGCACCGCATCCGAGGCTCGTCCCTTCGCCGCGGCCGTAGCTCGCCTTCGTGAAGCTCGATCCTCCGCGCGAGCAGAAGAGTCCGTCGTCGCGATAGCCGGCAGGGCAGTACTGGTAGCAGGTCACACCGACGCCGTAGTAACCGCCGGCGCACGGCGCGTAGCAGATGCCGCCGATGTTCTCGTAGCCGGACGCACAGACGAGGCTGTTCGGCGCGCGCTCGTAACGCGGCTGACTGACCACGTGGGCGTCGAGCCAACAGCCGCAGCCGTCGTTTCGATAGCCTGCGGGGCACGTCGCGCAGCCCGGCGCGAGGGTGAGTCCGCACACGTCCCACCACGGACAGGCCGAGTTGTTCGCGTCGATCCGGACCGCGTCGCGGCGACAGGTGAGTCCGTCGTCGGTGTAGCCGGCGGGACAGGCGCCCACACATGCGAACTCTTCGTTCCAGTATCCGCCCGCGCAGTACGCGTAGCAGAGCGCTCCGATGCGTTCCTGGCCGGCGGGGCACGAGTCGATCGCGCGCGAGCCACGCGTGTACTGCGGCTTCGCGTAGGTCTGCAGAGGTTCCTGACAGAACACGCCTCCGTCGGACCAGCCCGCAGGACAGGACTGCCAACAGACGGGACCCTCGCCGTAGTATCCGGCGCCGCAGACCGGATAGCAGAGCTCGCCGTTCTTCTCGAATCCGGCGGCGCAGGTGCTCGGCACGACGCCGGCACCGCGGCCGTACGAAGGCTTCGAGGTGATGACCGCGTCCTTCCGACACGTCGCTCCGTCGTCGGTGAATCCGGCCGGACAGAGCTCCCAACAGACCGGTCCGACGCCGTCGAATCCTTCGCGACAGGTCTCGTAGCAGAGGCCTGCGTCGTACTCGGAGCCCTCGGGACATTCGGTCGGGACCGACCCGACTCCTCGACCTTCGGTCGGGAGATAGCAGTAGTCGATCGGCCCGGTCGGGCTGGAGAACGCCTTCAGATTCGTGGTTGTCGAGGCGTCTTCCGTCGATTCGATCGCCGTCGGCTCCGCGCATCCGAGGAACAGGAAGAAGGGCAGCGTCGCGAGCCGGAGGCTTCGCGAACGGGAGGGGATGAACACGATGAAACGCTCCCTCACGACCGCCCGCAGCGTACGGTTGCTGGAGTAGATCGCGGGTGGATGGGTGAACGAGCGCGCGCGAGGTAGGACACCACCCGCGGTGTCGGCGACTATGCGTGAATCGGACGTTCGAGCAAGAACAATCGGGTTTTCAATCCGAATTCTCCACGATCGTCGCCGAGAACACACGAAACATGCTCCGATCGGTCTACGTCAGACTCGGGTTCGACAGTCGGGGAAGTCGACGATCGCCGTCCGCGCGTCGTCAGGCGTTCTCCGAGCTCGTACGGAAGCTGGCGAGGAGCGCGTCGAGCTGCTCCGGCAATCCGCCCGTCGATCCAGAGGCGAGCGCGGCGCCATCGGAGCGCTACGGCGCCAGGATCAACGACCCGTCTGCGGCGAACGTCCCGTGGACCAGAGTCCCACCGTTCTCGGTCGTCGAATGACCGTCCCGCATCACGGTCAGGCCTTCGGCGTCGACGGAGAAGGCGCCGGTCCAGCCGTGGCCGGCCACGTTCTCGGCGTCGATCCACAGCGTCGCGTCGTGGTTCGATCCGTCGACGGTCGTGACGACGTTCACGCGATCGATCCCGTCGCGACGAAACACGTTGCGCCGCAGGATGCCGGTCGAGACGAGCGAGACGTCGACGCCTCCGCCGAGCGCGCGACCGACGCTCGGATCCGACTCGACGAGCTGGATCACGTTCTCGACAGGGGGTGCGCTGAGGAGGTGGTGCACGGCCAGACCCCAGCCGCCGACGCAGACGATGACCACACCGATCAGACCGATCACGGGCGCCTCGGCGTCGAGCAGCCCGGGCCGGACGTCGGCGCGTGGACGAGCGTCCGCCTCGCGGGCGACCGTGTCTCGGTCGCGTACCAGGATCGCGACCGCGCCGCGCTCCGCTACGCGATCGAAGGTGCGGACGGCGTGTTCCACGCGCACGACGTCGACGACGAAGCGGACGCCGGCGGCGACGTCGGCCTCTATGCTTCGCTCGCGATCGGCGATGTCCCGTCGATCGCGTACGTAGCGACGAACGTCGAGACCACCGGCGGACGCGTCGACGAGCTGCGTCTCGCGACCGCGTCCATGTCGAATCCAGGCGCGACGACGGACTGGACGACGATCACGATCGCATCGGCAGACGCGGCCGTGACGACGTCCGCAAGGGAGCTTCCGAGCAACGTCGGTCTCTTCGTCGACCTGCTGGCGCTCGCGGACGGACGCCGCGTCCTCGTCCACTACGACGCATCGGAGCGCGCGCTCCTCGCACACGTCGAGACCGCGAAGGGAAGCGGAACGTTCACGGCGACGACGCTCGACGGCGGTGGCGGACTCGATCGTGGCCGTTGGGTCTCCGCGGTCGCGGATGCGGATACGATCCACCTCGCCTACCAGGACTCGATCGGTCATCGGGTGCTCTACAGGACGTTCACGCCGGGCGGTGCACCCAGCGCGATCGAGGTCGTCGACGACGGTACGCGTGCGGGCGACCGCCCTCATTGGGTCGGCGCAGGAATCACGCTCTCGCTCGACGGCGCGACGGTACGCCTCGCGTACCAGGACGCCGCGACCGCGAACGTCGTCGTCGCGACGCGCGAAACGGGTTGGACCCGCACGGACGCGACGTCGGGACCTGCGCTCGACGGCTTCCACCTCGCATTGCCGCGGCGAGGCGCCGGCCCGCTCGCGTGGGATCAGATCAGTCCGGCAGTCGCCGGATCGCATCGCTTGATCCTCGCCACGCCGTGACGAGCACGCGGATTCACGACGACCGCCATCCCTCGAGCAGAGGCAGCAGTTCCTCGACGGGACGCCCGATGCGCGCCCTGTCGCCGACGACGAGGAGCGGCCGTTCGAGGAGCACCGGATGGGCCGCGATCGCCATCGCGACCTCGTCCGAGTCCGAGTCCGAATCGAGCCCGAGCATCCCGTAGACGTCTTCCTTCGTGCGGAGGATGGCGGAGGGGTCGCCTCCGAGCTTTTCGATGAGCGACTTGACCTCGTTCACGCTCGGAGGCGTCTTCAGGTACTCGACGATCGTCGGCTCGACGCCTCGGGCGCGGAGGAGCTCGAGGGCCCCGCGGCTCTTGCTGCACCGAGGATTGTGATAGAGGACGGGGGTCGAACTCGTCGGCATGCGCGACCTTACGACGTCCTCGGTCGTGTCGCTCGCGCTGCGACCGATCAGAGCGTCAGCACGTAGAGCACGAGGTTCGCGACCTCGGACGCGCTCCCCGCGCACCACGGATGCGGCGCGGCGGGCATGCCGATCGGTCCGGCGGTGCCGATCTCGTCGGGGCCGTACTGGGTGCGCATGGCCTGGTAGTCCCAGTAGTAGTGCCCGGGATCCCACGGCACCGTGACGAAGTACTTGTGGCGCTCGATGAAGAGGTTGCGCGCCTGGCCGGTCGCGGTCGCGTCGCTCGAGCGGATCATGCGGAAGACGTCGCCGCGCGGATTGCCGCCCGGCTGAGGTGCCGGGAAGCCCGGGCCTGCGGACGGAAGACCCGCGGTCGGTGCGTGCAGCGTGTAGTAGCGGTCGTAGAGCGCCGTGCCCTCGGTGCAGCGATCCGGATGCACGAGGTCCTCGAGGTTGCGCACGTGACCGTCCGAGAGGAGGCCGCGATGCTGCGTGAAATACATGTCGCGCAGGAACGAGACGCGCACCGACTGCGTATGTCGCTGGTAGATCGTCGGCGCGAAGAAGTGTCCGACCTCGTCGAGGCGCATCATGCGCTCGTTCGAGTGCGCATCGAGGCCGTCGCCGTGGCAGCTCCCGCAGCGTTCGTTGAACGTCTCGCGGCCGTCCGCGACGCGCGCCGCGACGCCGGAGTAGCTCTCCCAGCCCGCTTGCACGAACGCGCCCTCGCTCGCGTTGCCCGTCAGCGTGTCCGCCTCGCCGCGCGCGTCGAGCCAGCGGTAGACGCCGACGTTGCGCAGGTCGTCGTCGTTCGCGTCGAGCGTCGTCATGTACGCGGTGAGCGCCTGGAGTTGCTCCGCGCGCATCGAGCCGAGCGCGCCGTCCGGCTCCTCCGAGTGGATGTACGAGCCCTCGAAGCCCACGTACGACTCGGTGTGCGAGAGCGAGCGACGGATCGGCATGTAGTGCGTCACGTTGGGGATCGCGATCGGCGAGAACTGGTAGTCGTTGTCGGTGTGGCTCCCCTCGCCGCGGAGGCGGACGATGTTGTGCTCTCCGGCTCCTGGAGGCATCGCGTAGATGAGCGTCGTCTTGTCGATCGCCGCCACGCCCGGCGCCCAGGTGGGGCCCTCCTCGTCGTCGACGATGCCGTCGAACTCACCGAGGATCGTCCACTTCATCGTCCACATCGGGTTCGGCAGGCCGGGGATGACGCGCGCGACGTGCTGGCCGGGTGCTCGGTCGTACTCCACGCGGTAGCCGTGACACGACGCGCAGTTGAAGCCGATCCACTCGCCTTTCCCGCTGTACGGGTGGTTCGCCTCGGCGTAGCGATAGCCGACGTAGCCCGTGTCCCGTGTGTTGCCCTTGAGGAGCGTCGAGCCGACCGCGAGCAGGCCGGGGATCGGCGTGCGCTGCGGGTACGGATCGAAGAGCACGTCGTCGATCGCCTCGCTCGGGACCTCTCCCGCCACCGTCGGATAGGCGCCGAAGAGCGTGTACGGATCCGCGACGCCGTTCGCGATCGGGTCGATCGCCTCGCCGCCCAGGATGGCCTCCCAGTCGAGGTTCCGCAGCGCGTGCGAGAGGCCGATGTTGTAGTCGAAGCTCCAGAAGATCGAGCGTCCGTGCTGCGCGAGGCCCGCGAAGCCGGGGTTCGAGACGGTGACCGGGACCTCGTTCGAGATGCGCGGCTGCGAGAGCTCCGAGACCACGTCGCAGGTGTGCTCGAAGGCGGGATCCGTGATGCGCAGCGTCTGCGCGTTCACGACGAGGTGCGGGACGCCCGGCTGCGTGAGCGACGGATTGTTCCCGATGCGCTTCTGCACCTGCACGCGGATCGGGCCGCCGCTCGCGTGGATCGGCACGTGGAACGCGATGCGCGTATCGGTCCAGCTCACGATGTCCGAGTCCCACGTGCTGTGCGTCTCGGCGGTCTCGTAGTGGACCTGCGTGAGGATGTTGATCTTCTGCGTGTACATGCTGAGGTCGGTCTCGAGCACGCGGCTGTTGCCGATCATGATCTTCGAGAAGTCGACGTCCGTGCCGGCGCCGAAGCCCGTGCCCTCGAGCACGACCTCCTGGCCGACGGATACGTTCGGCACCGCGCCGCCGCCGCCGCGGGACCAGACGACCGCGCCGTTCACCCGCACGCGATCGATGCGCGGGCGAGCCGTCGATTGCGCCGAGGCGAGGCGCGCGGCCTCGCGATCCTCGTCCACGCTGCAATAGCGCTCCTGACACGATTCGTCGTCGAAGCCGCACTCCGCGCCGTCGGGTCCGCACTGCGTCGTACAGACGTCCGCCGCGAGCGCGCAGGTCGAGACCCCGTTCGCGCGGATGAGCGGGTTGCCCGCCGGCGCGTCGTCGAAGAGATCGCGGAACTGAGCCCGCGTGTTGAGGCCGGAGACCGAGCGATAGACGTCGATGCAGGGGCCGGTCGGCGTGATCGCGCACGCGATGCTGCTCCCGCAGAAGCAGTCGAGGCCGGTGCAGCCGTTCGCGGTCTGACACGCGACGACCGCGCGGCAGCCGTCGGGGTTCGAGCCTCCGGCGCAGGCAGCGACCGGGTCTTCGCAGCGGCCGCAGACGCAGCTCGCGCAGGCGCGATGCGCGCCTTCGTCGATGAAGTTCTGTTCACACGCGCCGGGCGGAAGGTCGTCGGGCACGCCGACGGGAGGGTCCTCGACGAAGGGGGGTTCCTCGTCGATGCCAGCGTCGAGGCCGGCGTCCATGGGCACGGAGGCGTCGCCGATTCCGCTGTCGGGCGTCCCATCGGCGTCGGGCACGTCTCCGTCGGGCGTGACGTGCGCGTCCGCGCTCGCGTCGTGCGGGGGGAGCGATCCGGCGTCGATCGGCAGGGCGCCGTCCAGGGGCACCGAGCCGTCGACGGGCGCCGAGCCGTCGGTGCATCCCGCGAACCAGAAGAGTGCCGTGGCGAGGAGAGACGTACGCCAATGAGCCATGTTTCACCGTGCATTCGCGTCCGCGCCTCCCGGGACGGAAGGCGTGTATCGAGCTCGATGTAGGCTAGAGAACCACGCTGTACGAACAATGGCGGCGCTGACCCGTTCGTTAGCAGATGCGGACAACGTCGTAGCGGCGACCAGGTCCCCGAACGCGTCTCGGGGCGGTGGGCCCCACGCCACGACGCTCGCCATGTCGGTCGCATCGTCTCCGCGGCGACGCGGAGTACAATCGCCGGCGGAATGCCGCCTCTCACACGTCGCCAGACGCTCTTCTGGCTCGATGAACAGCTCTTCCCCGGCGCGCCGTACCACCATCACGCGCTGACGATCCGCCTCGAAGGAGCGCTCGACCGCGTCCGACTCCAGCGGGCCCTCGAGCAGACCGAGCGAGACGTCGATCAGCTCCGCCTCGTCATCGAGTCCGACGACGGAACGCCGACCCAGCGCGTCCGTCCGGACGGCGGGCTCGTCCTGGAAGACGTCGACCTGCGAACGGCACCCGATTCGTTCGACGCATGGCTCGCGCTCGAGACCGTCCGACCGTTCGACATGGGTCGAGCGCTGCATCGCGCGAGCCTGGTCCGCCTCGGCGACGAGGCCCACGTCTTCTGTCTGTTCGTCCATCACATCGCGTCCGACGGAGCCTCGATCGCGCTGATCGTCCGGCACCTCGGCGCGCGGTATGCCGGTTCGCCGGTCGCCCCGCATCCGTCGTTCCTCGACTACGTCGACGCCGAGCGCGCCTACCTCGACACGAAGAAGGCGGCGAAGGACGCCGCCTATTGGAAGGCGAAGCTCGGGAGCGGCACGCCGCCGCTCGCGTTCTACGGGAGGCCGAGGACGAGCCTGTCGGTCGAATCGACGCGGCTCTGGGTGGACGGGGGCCCCGCGCGGCGCCAGCGCCTCGAGGCGTTGCTCCCGCACGATCCCGTCCATCTGATGCATCCGTCCATCTCGCGGCTCGTCGCGATGGCGACGGTGCTCTTCGCCTTCGTCCATCGCACCACCGGCAACGAGACGCTCGCGATCGGGACGCCGGTGCCCAACCGCACCGCGAGGTTCGTCGACACCTGCGGGCTGCTCATGGAGCAGGTCTTCCTCGTCGTGAGGATCGACGAGGGCGAGACCTTCGCGACGCTCGCCGAGAAAGTGCGGCGCGAGGTCCTCGCGTCGTTCCGGAGCGCGCAGCACTGCGTGAGCGACCGGGGGATCGACTACGTCACGCTCAACCTGCTCACCGAGCGCTTCGGGCCGTTCGGCGATCTCGACGCCAGGGTACGCCTTCAGTCCGCGTGCACGATGCCCGAGGTCTCTCTGCCCGCGGTGAGCGGAGATCGGCGTGACACGTTCGGCATCCAGCTCCACGACTTCGAGGGGGACCACGGGCTGCTCGTCGGCTTCGACATGCACCGCGACACGTTCGACGAGACCGAGCGCCGGCTGGTCCCCGGTCACTTCTTCCGCCTCGTCGACGCCTTCCTCGAGGATCTGTCCCAACGAATCGACTCGGTCGGACTCCTCGACGACGTCGAACGCCGGGCCCTCGTGGCGGAGACGACGGGCCGCGACGAAGGAGGTCCGCCGCCCGATCTCCTCGCGCCGATCCGCGAACAGATGCGTCTCCGAGCCGACGAGCCCGCGATCGTCGCGGGCGATCGGACGCTCTCGTACCGTGCGCTCGAGCGACGCGTCGACGCGCTCTCGCAGAGGCTCCGGGTGCTCGGGGTCGATCGCGAGGTCGTCGTCGGCCTCTACCTCCCGCGCGGCTCGGACGAGCTGGTCTCGATGCTCGCGATCCTCGAGGCCGGCGGCGCGTACCTTCCGCTCGATCCGACGCATCCGCCGGCCCGAAACCAGCTCGTCCTCGAAGACGCCGCGCCGGCGCTCGTGCTCACTCACGCCGCGTTCGTCCGCGACCTCGAGGTGCCGGAGGGCACCGTCGTCCTCGCGCTCGATGACGAATGGCCGTCGCTCCTCGAGGGAGACGTCGCGCCGCACCCGAGCGTCCACGATCCCGAGCAGCTGGCCTACGTCCTCTTCACCTCCGGATCGACCGGACGCCCGAAGGGGGTCGAGATTCCACGACGCGCGTTCGCGAACCTCCTCCGTTCGATGGCCGAACACCCGGGGATGTCGGAGCGAGATCGGCTCCTCGCGGTGACGACGATCACCTTCGACATCGCGGGGCTCGAGCTCTTCCTCCCGCTCACCGTCGGCGCGACGGTGCGGATCGCGGATCGCGAGAGCAGCCTCGACCCGGCGCTCCTGCGGGGGATCCTCGAACGCGAGCCGATCACCGTCGTCCAGGCGACGCCGACGACGTTCCGGCTCCTGATCGAGGCCGGATGGCGCGGCCATTCGGCGCTCCGGTTGCTCGTCGGCGGCGAGCCCCTTTCGTCCGAACTGGCCGCGGCGCTGCTCGCGCGATGCGGGACGCTCTACGACGTCTACGGGCCGACGGAGACCACGATCTGGTCGACGGTGAAGCGGATCGAGGACGCGTCTCGGATCACGATCGGCCGACCGATCGATCGGACGCGCATCTACGTCGTCGACGCCGGGAGGAACAGCGTCCCGCGCGGCGTGATCGGCGAGCTCGCGATCGCCGGCGCGGGACTCGCGCGCGGGTATCGGGGAAGGCCCGATCTCACCCGCGAACGATTCATCGTGCTCTCGGGCGTCGACGGACCCGAGCGCGCCTACCTCACCGGCGATCTCGCGCGGCAATCGACGGACGGGGATCTCGAATGTCTCGGCCGCACCGACCACCAGGTGAAGGTCCGCGGCTTCCGGATCGAGCTCGGCGACATCGAGTCGACGCTGCGCTCCGTCGAAGGGGTGCGCGACGTCGTCGTCCTCGCGCGCGCGGACCTCGCGCTCGATCCGCGCCTCGTCGCGTACTACGTCGCGGAGTCCGCGATCGATCGCGACCGCTTCGTCGAGCGGGTCCGTGCGTCTCTGCCGGCGTACATGCACCCGAGCGTGTACGTGCGCCTCGACGCGTTCCCTCTGAACACGAACGGCAAGGTCGACCGACGCGAGCTCCCGGCGCCGGAATCGCAGGCTTCCGAGCCGTCGCGCCGCGAGATCCGGCGTCCGCGCGACGACCGCGAGCTCCGCATGGCGACGCTCTTCCGGGACGTGCTCGGGGTCGACGAGGTCGGCCTCGACGACGATTTCTTCGCGCTCGGGGGGACGTCGCCTCTCGCGATCGAGCTCCGACGACGGATCGAGACCTCGTTCGTCGCGCCGATCCCGCTCCGCGCGCTCTTCGAATCTCCGAGCCCGCTCGGCCTCGTCGCTCGCCTCGGCGAGTCCGCGGCCCAGAGCGAGCCGATCGTGGTCACGCTCCGGCAGGGCCCCGAGGAAGCGACGCCGCTCTTCTGTCTGCTCGGCGTGCAGCTCTACGACGAGTTGGCGCGGAGTCTGCGGGAGCCGAGGTCCGTCTACGGACTCCACGTGCCGATCCGGTACTCGCCGGCGCGCGACGAACCGCCGTCGGTGGCTGCGATCGCGGACCGCTACCTCGCGCTGATCCGCCGCATCCGTCCGCACGGTCCGTACGCGTTGCTCGGCCTGTGCTTCGGCGGGGTCGTCGCCTTCGAAGTCGCGTCCCGGCTCCGCCGAGCCGGGGAGACCGTCGAGCTGGTGGCGTCGATCGACGCGGTGCTACCGCGCGGGGTCTCGTACGACCGGCTCGATCGAGTGCTGGGACTCGCCCGCAGGGCCATCGACGAGCGTCACCGCATCCCCGCATTCCTCCGGAGTCGCGCCGAACGCGTCATCGAGCGGCTCCCGCCGTCACGGCTGCGTACCGAACTCGCGCGCCGCGTCGCGACCGAAGCGAGCGCGCTCGCCATCGACGAGGTCGTCGACATGCCGCTCGCGGGTCCGTTGATCGCGTCGCAATACGCCGGCTTCCAGGCGTCCGCGCGCTTCCTCGACGCTCCCCTCCTGGTGGTCCTCGCGACCGACCGGACGTTCGGCGACGGGCGGCGCGTCGCTCCGGACGGGGGATTCGGGGGCCTCGCGCGGACGGTGCACGCCCACGCGCTCGCCGGAGACCATCTCGAACTGCTGCGCGCGCCGAGGGCGCTCGACGTGGCCCGTCTGGTCGAAGGGCGTCTCGCGCCCCCGTCGTCCGCTCCGAATCGCGGAATTCAGACCCTCGCGGCTGGAACGGCTCCGCGCGTCGCGTAGGCTCTACCGCTCCGGAGGGACGGCATGACGGAACGGATTCGAGCGATCTTGAAGGAGCATGCGCGCATCTCCCTTCCCGTGGAGTCGCTCGACGAGACCGCCGATCTCTACGCCGCGGGGATGACGTCGCACGCGACCGTGCACCTCATGCTCGCGCTCGAGAACGAGTTCGACGTGGAGTTCCCGGAGCGGATGCTCCGCCGGAACGTCTTCGAGACCATCGCCTCGATTCGGGCCGCGCTCGACGAACTCTCGGCCGCGTGAGGGAACGAGCGATGAGCGCCGAAGACACCGAGCGCCGCCGGACGGATCTCGTCGCGCGCGCGCAACGCGTGCGGGAGATCGCCGCCCGCCACGCGGACGAGGTCGACCGCGATGCGCGCTTCCCGGTCGAAGCGGCGAACGCCCTCCGCGCCGAGAAG
>Ga0075163_10012920_pt1 | contig 10861 bp, 9 predicted proteins | sample JI1023141ADNA_FD_71478 | JGI IMG/M metagenome (GOLD analysis project Ga0075163, IMG submission 71478) | Wastewater effluent complex algal communities from Wisconsin, to seasonally profile nutrient transformation and Carbon sequestration -... | ecosystem: Engineered > WWTP > Effluent > Algae...
CAGAAAGTCTCCGGGTCGATGCCCTTGGCGCCTTTGGTCATGCCGAGCGAATTGATGTTGCGCGCGCGGCCCGTGCCATTGAGCGAGCCGTCGAGCGCCCATTCCTTGGCTGGCTGTGCAACGTTACGTGACGTGAGATCAACGGATTCCCAAGTGTGACCTAACAGGTAGTCGCCATAGATCTGGACCGGGTTGCGCCAGCGATCGGCAAGATCGAAGGCAAGATAGACGTGCTCAATCGCTTCATGGATGTCGATGGGGCACAGTACGATGTGATAATAGTCGCCGTGCCCGCCGCCGCGCGTGGATTGGAAGTAATCCGATTGCCCGCGCGCCATGTTGAATACGACCAGCGGCAATTCCGCGCGCGTGATTTCGGAAAAGCTTTCCTGCATCAGCGAGAGGCCTTGCCCGACCGAACCCGTGGCCGCCCGTGCGCCAGTGGATAGCGCGCCCCACGCCATGCCTACGGCTTCCAGCTCGCTCTCCGCGTTGATACAGACGCCGCCAGCCGCAGGCATTTTCTCCGCCATGTGGTCCAGCACTTCGGTAAAGGGTGTCATGGGATAACCAGCGAAGAAACGGCACCCGGCGTCGATGGCGGCGCGCGCCAAGGCTTCGGCGCCTTCAACGAATTCGCGGCTCATGATGCGGCTCCCTCAGCTGGGATTTCTTTCGGTGTGGCGTACTCATAAATGCCGAAGACAAAGTCCGGGCAGACGAAGTAACACGCGCCGCAACCGGTGCAGCCTGGCGACAGAACAGGGTATCTTTCGCCGCGATCGTTCAGCGCCGTGCTCATGGTCAGAACGTCGATAGGGCATGCGGGGATGCATAATTCGCAGCCCTTGCACAATTCGATGTCGATGGTGATCGTGCCGCGGGTTGTGATCGTGTCGCCCATCACGCGGCCTCCCAGATCGCATGCGATGCATGCGGGAAGTGCGCATAGCCTGCCTCCAGCATCGCGATATTGCTGGGGACGTGCTTTTGACGATACGGCGGCATCGACGCTGCCATGGCCTCGCGCAGCGCGCTGATCGATACGGCGTCGGTCAGTTTCGCATAGGCGCCGATCATCACCATCGCCGCGCCGAGCGCGGTGCCGAGATTGGTGGCGATGGGCACTGCCGGTATTTCGATGTAATTGAATCGCTCGATATCGGAATCTTTTTCGACGACGGGCGTGTTGAGCAGGAGCAGACCGCCATCGGCGAGTTTCGATTTCATGTCGTGCCAGAAGCGGTGATGCATGGCGATCGCCGACCAGGCCCGCGCCACCAGAGGCGGTGCGCTGATGGGCGCATCCGCGAATACCAGCGACGTGTCGGTATTTGCGCCGCGCATGGAACCGGCATAGGTGCCCATCGACATGACGTAGCGGCCTTCCAGCGTCAGCGCCCGCGCCAGAACCTGGGTCGCCAGTTGAACGCCCTGGCCGCCAATGCCGGTCATCAGAAGCTCTCGCTCCATGACCCCTCCCGAGAATATCTAATTATTAATTGAGAACGGCGTTCTCATTTTCGGTACCATTGCTCCGCCGTGCAGAAATGTAAAGCGCCCTATCGGCGCATCACCGCTGCTCATCCATATTTGAGCCCGTTATAGCCCGTGTGCCGGGCGACCGTCTGGTGGAACAGCTGAAGCGCCTTTTCATTGGGGCCGATCAGGACGTGGTCGTGCGCGCCGCGTTCGATGCCGCGCTGGCATCCTTCCCAGACGGGTTTGTCTTCGCCGACGCCGCGCGCCGCCCTTGCCGCCATGTGTTCGGGTGAGGGCATGCCGTCAGGGCCGTCGGCGAAGGGGCTGAGCCAGCCATAGCGCATAAAGGTTTCGCCGATGGCCGCCGCCGGTGTGATGTCGGCATAGAGCAGGCCGTATAATTCGTTGGCGATCATCAAGTTCGGGAAGATGAGCCAGACGCAGCCCAGTTCGCGTTCGGGTTTCCAGTCAGATTTGGGCGTTGCGCGCAGGCGTTTCGCGCCGTCCTGATCGAACATGGCAAAGCCATAGCGGATGTGCTGGCCGACCTGATCGTAGAACGACAAATCCACATTCGATGCCTGAGGGTTCAAGCCGAAGGTTTGTGGGTGCACGTGGGGGACATGGATGCCCTCGAGCAGGCCTTCGCCAACGGCTTTCCAGTTCACCGCCAGATGCTGCTCCGCCAGGCTGGAATGATAGGTCATGTTGGCGCAGCCCAATTCCGCGATTTCCTGATCGAGAGGGCCTAAATGGGCCGCGACGTCGATGGGATGGTTCGGACGCAGCACCACCCAGATAAAGCCGTGGCGTTCCTCGCAGGGCAGCTCCGTCAAACCGTATTGCGACAGATCGAGCTTCTTGTGCCGGTCGCGCAGCGGCATGCCGATGAGGCGGCCGTGATTGTCGTAGGTCCAGGCGTGATATGGGCAAGAAAAGCGCCGGGAATTGCCGCAGCCCTTCGCCGGTTCGGCGCCGCGGTGACGGCAGTAATTCAGGAAAGCATGCGCCTTGCCGCTCTCGTCGCGCGTGAGCAGCACCGATCTGCCAACGGCGTTGCGCACCATGTAATCGTTCGGCTTGCCGATCTCGCTTGCGGCAATCAGCGCCAGCGGCGTGGTCTCGAAGATCTCGCGCTCGCGCGCGGCCAGATCCGGGTTGGCGTAATAGTCGCGCGGTACATGCATATAGGCGTCCGCCATCTCTGGCGTCTGCGTCTCGACGATGCGGAGCGCGCGCTCCATCAAATCCATGGCGACGCTGGGCTGCATGCCGTCTCCTCCCGGGATCTTTTTTAGGATCATTGCGCCTTGCGGCCGGGGTCCGAAACCCCAAGCGCGATTTTCCAGGCACATGGAATTCTGCTCGGATGAATGCCTCTGCCCTCGGCCCTGCTTCAAAACCTTTCTAGGTCTATTGACCAAAACATCAATATTCGGTCATAAAGATATTAATGATGAGGGGAGGGTTCTGATGTCGGACATGGATGGACGCCGTAATTGGCGGCGCGCTGGGTTGCTTTTGCCGTGTTTGCTGCTCGCGCCCGCGACGGCGCAGGCGCAGGAAGGCGAGCTTTCGGAAATCATCGTGACGGCCGAGCGCAAGGCGCAGAGCCTCCAGGATGCGCCGATCTCAATCGTGGCGCTGGATTCCTCAGCGCTGGAGAAGATCGGAGCGACCGGCCTCGCCGATATCACCAATTCTGTGCCCAATTTGCAGCAGATCACCTGGGGCGTCGGTACGACCACGCTGCGCTTTTACATTCGCGGCATCGGGCAGACGGACAACCAATTGCTGGCCGATACGGCCGTGGGCGTTTATGTCGACGGCGTCTATGTCGCGCGATCGTCGGGTCTGGCCGCGAACATTCCCGATCTGGATCGGGTAGAAGTTCTCCGTGGCCCGCAAGGCGCGCTTTACGGCCGCAACACAACGGGCGGCGCGATCAATCTGATCACCAAGCGTCCGGGCAAGGATTTCAGCGCCTCGCAGACTGTCCGGCTGGGTAATTACAATTTCGTCAAGTCGACGACGATCGTGAATGTGCCGATCACGGACACGCTCGCTGTGAAGGGCTCGTTCCTCTACGACAAACGCGACGGCACCACGAAGAACGACGGCATCGGCAACGACTTCAACGAACGCGATAACAAATCTGCTCGCTTCGACGCGCGCTGGACGCCGACCGACGCGCTCACCGTCGATTATGCGTATGATTATTCCAAATACCGCTCGACGATGGACCTCTATTATATCGATACGGTCAGCGCTGGCTTTGCGGGTGTTCTCCCTGAACAAAAGGGCCGCGTCAGTTCCTTCGCGCTACCATCCCCCGTGCAGGACAGCGAAACCGAGAGCGATGGGCACTCGTTGACCGTCAGTCTCGACACGCCGTTCGGGGTTGTGAAATCCATCTCGGCCTATCGAACGATGGATTTTGGCGCCTATCAGGATTATTCGGGCAATTCCTTCTTGAATATCTTCCGCAATCTCGAACTCGACAGCGAGCAGAAGCAGTTTTCGCAGGAAGTAAACCTGGTCGGCGAGACGGACGACAACCAGTTCAATTACGTGGTCGGCGGTTACTATTTCCGTGAAACCGGCGAGGAATTCGCCACCGACGAAATCGGTCTCATCAACCTGCTTTCGCCGCGCCATATCGGCGCCAAGAATATCGCGTCCGCAGTCTACGGGACGCTGGGCTGGCGGCTGGGCGGCACGTCGCCATTCTCCGTGACGTTGGGCGCGCGTTACACCAAGGACAAGCGCCAGGCCAACAATTTCATCGTGCCGGGGGTTGAGAGCACCTATTCCAAATTCACGCCATCGCTTGTGCTCGACTACCAGCTGAATGAAGATGCGTCGGTCTATGGAAAGATCGCGACCGGCTACAATGCCGGCGGTTACAACATGCGTGCGGCAGACTTCACGACGCCGTTCGGGCCAGAATCGCTGATCTCGTATGAGCTTGGTCTGAAATCGGAATTGCTGGATCGCCGTTTGCGCATCAATGCCGCGGCCTTCTATTCTGATTATGACGATATCCAGTTCACTATCACCGTTCCGGGGCAGCCGGATCCGGCGTTCACGCAGACGCTCAATGCCGGCAAGTCCAACATTTACGGCGCCGAGCTGGACGTGAGCATGCTCGTGACCAACGATCTCATCGCCAGTTTCTCCTACGGCTATCTCGGATCGAAGTATAAAGAAGTGCCGCTTGGCGACAGCACGGATTTGTACCGCGCAGCCAACGCACCAAAGCACTCGCTGCGCTCTTCGGTGGACTGGACCCTGGCGCGCGTCGCGGACGGTGAAGTAAGCCTCTTCTTGGATTATACGTGGCAGACGGATACGCATACGAGCCCGCGTGACGCGGCGCCGGGTAGCGATCTGATTCCGTCTTACGGCTTGGCGAACGCTCAGTTGAACTTCGAGCGCGAGCTTCAGAACGGCAGCAAGGTCAATCTGGCCTTGTGGGGGCGCAACATCTTCGACAAGGAATATTTCGTCGACTCCCTGAATATTTTCCAAGCCCTCCACGCCAACCGCATGGTTCGCTATGGCGATCCGCAAACGTTTGGGATTGAATTGGGCTACAGATATTAAGGGAGAGAACAATGGCGCAGGAACGAGCCGGGAGCCGTTTGGCGGGAAAAGTGGCGCTGATCACCGGCGCGTCGCAAGGCACCGGGGCCGGGGTCGCGCGCCGGTTCGTAGCGGAAGGCGCCCGCGTCGTCCTGGGCGATGTGCTGGTGGAGAAGGGCGAGGCCCTCGCGGCGGAGCTTGGCGACGCCGCGCGCTTCGTGAAGCTTGACGTGTCGAGCGAAAGCGACTGGGCGAACGCCATCGGCATTTCGCAGAAGGCGTTCGGCGATCCCAATATTCTGATCAACAATGCGGCGGTGCTGGTGATGGCGCCGATCGAAGGCACGTCGCTGGCGGATTACGAACGCGCGGTGCGCGTCAATCAGGTTGGGCCGTTTCTTGGCATCAAGTCCGTCACGCCGTTGATGCGGGCGGCGGACGGCGGTTCGATCGTCAATATCGGATCGACGGACGGCGTGTTCCCGGGCGATCAGGGGCTCATCGCCTATGCCGCGACGAAGTGGGCGTTGCGTGGCATGACCAAGGTGGCGGCGGTCGAGCTTGGCCGCTACGGCATTCGCGTCAACACCGTGAACCCCGACGCCGGCAATCCTCTCATCGGGCGGCCATTTTTGCCGCCGGAGGTCAGCGACGAAGAATTACTCCGGCTTGGCGACGCCATGGCGTACCGGATTCTTAAGCGCCTCAATCCGGAGCGCAAGCGCATCGACGAGATTGTGGCGATGGTGCTCTTGCTGGCGTCCGACGAAGGCTCGGGCTGCACCGGCGGCGATTATGCGGTGGATGGCGGTTACAGCGCGGGAACGGTAGGTCTCGCCGACTTCCTCAGCCTTTAGGCTGAGGGCGCGCAGGATCGATCAGGCCCTTCAGCAGAAGCTGGAGGGCCGCCTCCATGTGTTTGGGATCGTATTCGGCGCCGTCGTCCTGGATCATGGCGTCCAGATACAGGCCCTGAATGTCATGGATCACGCGCGAGGTAAGGAACGGGTCGAGATCCTTACGGAAGACGCCCTGATCGATGCCGCGCTGGACGACGCTGGCGAAGCGGCCGCGCCAATCGCGCACGATTTTTGGCAGGCTTTTCAGGCGTTCCTGGATCGCGCGATCCTGCCGCGCCATCAGAACGCGCAGCATCGGCGTGTGCGAGGCGAATTCAAACGATCCGCGAAACATGGAGGCCAGCTCCAGTTCCGGCCGGTCCTGGTATTGCGCGGCCTGATGTTCGGCGAAGCCTATCCAGGCGGTGAGCGTCTGTTCGATGACGGCGTCGTACAGTGCGTCCTTGTGCCCGAAGAATGCAAAGACCAGCGCTTTCGATACGCCGGCTTCTTCGGCGATGAGGTCCACGGACGTCTTGCGAAAACCATTAAGGCTGAAAGCGCGATTCGCAGCGGCCAGAACGCGGCGGCGGCGTTCGACCGATTGCAATTGCCGGCGGTTTTGCGAAACGGTTTCGTCTGAATCCTTGGCCATATTTCACCAGAATGTCGCCGTGCATTTTAAAAAGCAGACTTGCGGCGCAGTTCATCCCGCAAGAGCCATTCGTCATAATTTCTGTCAATCCGTCATTGGCCGGATTGGCGCTCATATTATTTCGTTGACCAATAATAGGATGCACGGTCAATATTGAAATGGTCTTACCGCTCTGGGGGCAGGCGTACATTCTGATGGCAAATTATCGCACGGATATACTCGTCATCGGGTCAGGCGCCGGCGGCTTGACCGCGGCGCTAGCCGCCGCGCAAGCGGGACGAAAGGTCGTCATCGCGGAGAAGAGCAAATGGTGGGGCGGCGCGTCCGCGACCTCCGGCGGCTTCATCTGGATTCCCAATTCGCCGTTGGTTCCCAGGACCGTCGCGAACGACAGTCTTGAAGAGGCATTTCAGTATATTCGTGCACTGACCGACCCCTGGGTGCCCGACGCCAATATCCGTGCATTCCTGCAGGGCGGCGGCGCCATGCTGGAGTGGCTGCAAGATGCGACGCGCGTGCGTGCTCGCCCTGTGCCCTATGCGGATTACCGGATGCACGCGTCCGGCGCCAAGCTGGCGTTTCGGACCCATGACATCGAGCCGATGGATGGGCGCGAACTCGGCGATCACCTTGAGACGCTGCGGCCGTCCGCCCGCGCAGCGCTTCTGTTCAACCGGCTGGCCTTCACGATGGAGGAAGTGCATCCCTTGTTGCACCGTACGCCGGGCTGGCCGCGCGTGCTGGCTGGCGTGTTGGCGCGCTATTACCTGGACATCGGGCAGCGTTTGAAGTCGCCGCGTAATCGCTATCTGGCGGCCGGCAATGCGTTGCTGGGCCGGCTGCGTTGGTCTCTGGCAGCGCACGACTCGGAAATCTGGTTGAACAGCCCGCTGCAAGAACTGCGCACCAATGCGAATGGCGTGGTCACTGGCGCCGTATTGCTGCGTGACGGCAAGACATTCGAGATCAATTGCGACGCCGTGATCCTGGCCAGCGGCGGCTTCGAGGCGAATGCGTCTCTGCGGCGCGCGCACCTGCCAGGCGCCTGGGATGTGGCGGCGAGCGGTTCTGTTGAGAGCAATACAGGCGATGCGCTTGGTATTGCGACGGCGATAGGCGCATCCAGCCGTAATCTTGATTCCGCGTGGTGGGGGCCGATGTTGCGTTTCCCTGATGAAGACCGCGCGCGCCTGCTGACGTTTGAGCGGGCGTTGCCGGGCAGTCTGATCGTCAATCAGGCCGGCCGCCGTTATATGAACGAAGCATTGGCGTACGATCTCGCCGGCAAGTGCATGATCGATTGCGACGTGCCCGGCGCCGGCACGAATCCATCGTGGTTCTTGTTCGACCAGCGCTATCGCGACAGTTATCCGATCGGTCCGATCAATCCCGGCATTCCACTCGCGCTGCATCAGAAGGGCGCGCGCGATATGTTGACGCGCGAGAGCTCTTGGGCCGATGTCGCGCGCAAGATCGGTGTGTCTTCGGCGGCGCTGGAGCACACGATTGCGCGGTTCAACGCGAACGCCAAGGAAGGCAAGGATCCCGAATTCGGTCGCGGCGAAAGCGCCTACGATCAGTTTTACGGTGACCCAAAAGTCAAACCAAATCCCAATCTGGCGCCGCTGGATAAGCCGCCTTTCTACGCGATGCCAGTTATCCCTGGGGACATCGGCACCAATGGCGGGCTGGTTACAGACGCGGATGCGCGCGTGCTGAATGAACAGGGGCAGCCGATCCTTGGCCTCTACGCCACCGGCAATGTCACCGCCAGTGTGATGGGGCATTCCTATCCCGGTGCGGGGGCGACGCTTGGCCCTGCGATGACGTTCGGATTTATCGCCGGGCGGCACGCCGCCCGTGTGAACGACACCCGCGCGAATGACAGAGGAGAAGCGGTATGACGCTGCGTGTAATCCATTGCGGGACAGGCAATGTCGGCATCGAGGCGCTGCGCGGTATCCTGCATCACCCAGACCTCGAACTTGTCGGCCAGTACGCGCACACGCCGGAAAAGATCGGGCGCGATGCCGGCTTTCTCGCGGGTGAGAAAGACGTTGGCATTGTAACGACAAACGACTGGGATGCCTTGCTGGCCTTGGACGCCGATTGTCTTTGCTATTGCGGCAACAGTATTGGCCGCGAACAGGATGCAATCACGGATGTGGCCCGCTTTCTGGAACGCGGTACGGATGTGGTGACGATCTCGACGTTTCCCTTGGCCTATCCAGCGGCGGCGCCGGCGAATTACAGACAGCCGATCGATGAGGCCTGCGCGCGGGGCGGTTCGAGCATGGTGTTCACTGGCATCGACCCAGGCTGGGCAACGACCGATCTCGCGATTGCGGCGCTGGCCTGCGCCGATCGCGTGGATTGCATTCGTGTGATGGAGCTTGGCTGGTGGGGCGATTACACCGCTGAATATCTTTGCCGCGAATATTTCGGTTTCGGTCAGGCGCCGGGATATCAGCCGCTGCTGGTGACTGGCGGTTTCATCAAGGAAATGTGGGCCCCGACCCTGTTGCACATAGCGTCGCAGATTGGCGTGACGATCGACGACTGGAAGGTGCTCTACGAGACTGATTCATTGGATCACGACATTGAGACAGGCTTCGGTATCGTGCGCGCGGGCACGGCGTCGGCGGTGCATTTCGAACTGCACGCGCTGTCAAAAGGAAAGCCTGTCGCGATTGTGGAGCACGTCGATCTGGTCGGGCGCGGCGCCGGGCCGCAATGGGCTGCGCCTTTCGGGCCGAAGGAGTTGGCCTATCGCGTCGAGATCGAGGGCGATCCCAATTATACGCTGGAGCTGAATTTCGATTATCCCGCCAGTGGCAAGGTGTCCGCGATGCCGGCTGTCAACGCGATCCCAGCGCTCTGCGCCGCCAAGCCGGGCTTGCTATCGGTGTTCGACCTGCCGCGCTATGCCAGCCGCAATATTCGAGGGCTCTCCGCTTAGTTTTTTAGCGCCTGGCCCAGGCCGAAGTGCTTCCGAATGCCTAAGCTTGCCCTTTTCATTGGGGGCGGAGGATCTAGACTGTCCTGCAATGTGCGGCGGTCGGCATGTCCAGGCTGCGCGATAAACCACAATAGAAACGATCATCAGGGAGCAAACGCATGGAATTGGGTCTGGCCGGTCAGGCGGCGATTATCACAGGCGGCAGCGGCGGCATTGGCCGGGGGCTGCTGCACGAATTCGCGCGCGAGGGAATCAATGTGGTCAGCGCTTCGCGCGACGCAGCGACCAGTGAAAAGTTCGCCGCCGAAGGAAAGGCCATGGGCCTGAAGGGCGAGATCATCGCCATCGCCACGGACGTGACCAATCGCGACAGTGTCGAAGCCACGCTGGCTGAGACTGAAAAGCGTTTTGGGCCGGTTTCTATCCTGATCAATAATGCCGGCGGCGTTTCCAAAGCCGCGCCTGCCGAGGTTCAGGACAAGAAGGATCGTGCCTGGGAAATCGCCCTCAATATCGACGGCGTCGTCAATTGCTGCCAGGCGGTGGGCAAAGGCATGCTGGAGCGCAAGAGCGGCAGCATCGTCAATATTTCCTCGAACGCATCCTTGCTTGGTGAAGCGGCGGCCCGGACGGCTGTCTATGGCGGCACAAAAGGTTTTGTGAACAGCTACACCAAGGCGTTGGCCTATGAGTGGGCGGATCGAAACGTCCGGCTGAACACGATCGCCCCTGGCTGGATCGTTCCTTACGAGGATGATCAGATGGGGCCGGGCAGCTTCTGGAATCGCTTCGGCAAAGATGTGATCGGCACGCCGACCGCGATGGTGAAACAGGTCGAGGACGGCACCCTCTACAACATGAGCAATCTGCCGCTGAAGCGTTTGGGCCGCCCGGAAGACATCGCCTTTATGGCGCTATTCTTCGCGTCGGAGCGGTCGAATTACATGACTGGCCAGCTTGTGAGCATTGGCGGCGGCGCCTGGATGTACTGAGGACAGTGCAGCGTCCGAGCGTGCACGCTCGGACGCTGCTTTCCATTCCTTGATGCAGTTCGGGGTTTAGCTCGCCTTTTCCGCCGCGATGGCGCGCATGATCGCCGCCTGCAGATTGGTTGCGCGCGGATAGCCGATATAGCTCGCCAGCATCACCAGGATCTCATTGACCTGTTCCTCGGTGAGTTCCTTGTTGCGCAAAGCTGCGCGCAATTGGATCTCTAGAACCGTGCCTTCGCCAAGAGCGGAGATTGCGCCGATCAGCAGCAGGCGGCGGTCGCGTACGCTCATCACGTCGCGCGCCCAGACGTCGCCGAAGATATGCCGCATCATGATGTCGATGAAGGGT
>Ga0075163_10012921_pt1 | contig 10860 bp, 11 predicted proteins | sample JI1023141ADNA_FD_71478 | JGI IMG/M metagenome (GOLD analysis project Ga0075163, IMG submission 71478) | Wastewater effluent complex algal communities from Wisconsin, to seasonally profile nutrient transformation and Carbon sequestration -... | ecosystem: Engineered > WWTP > Effluent > Algae...
TTACAGAATTTATGCGTTGCATGTCAGGACGACAGCGTACGCGTAGCATATAAGCGGCTTGGGCACGAGTACACACGCTTACTAACTTTCCTACCGACCGCAGCGCGTTCCGCTCCTGTCTTGCTGGGGGCGGATGAGACTTTAATAGATTTTGACGTGTCCCCGGACGGTACGTTATTAGTCGCAACCGTTGAAAAGGACAACGCTGTGAATGGGCGAGAGGTCCGGGTGTATCGCATTATAGATCGTTTACAATTTTCGCTACTACACACTTACAACCTTGCGTGTTCTTACGTGTCCTTCGCGGCAGACGGCCTCACGTTTGCTTTAGGCTCGGGTGTGCCGGGCCACGTTGCCGGAATCACAATTATGGACGTAGATGTCTAAAGGAGAAGTCATGATTCAGTATTCGATTAAGTTAGGCGGGAACGTAGACGGCATCAGTTTCCTTGGTGATGAGCTATTACTGCACGGACGGTATACCGTAGAGTACGGCCCACGCTACGATGACGCTTTAAATCGACCAAACTTCGAACCAGAACCTAACCGTAACGATGTTCGTCGTACGTTATACACATTTCGCCTAAGCGAACAGTTTCCGCGAATTCGGCGGGTTCTCTCCTATGACGACGAACGACCGCTCAAGGAATGCAAAGTAGTGCGGAAATTAAACGACCACGTATACAGGGCAGACGCGGCTAAGGATGCTGGGAAGTACCTGACACGACCAATGCCGAATGTTCGCATTCCGAACGTTTCGGACTTGCAGCTCAGGCACACAGCATCCGGTAGTTTTGCGTGGTTTGTGCTGTCCGAAGTTTTACAGCCAAACCTCGCCTCTGTAGTCTTAGGCAAGTACGAAGCTGTTTACTTGTATAGAACAACGGCGGACATAAAATCTATTGGAAAGAAACCAGCACTTAAGAACGTAATACTCGACAGCAGTCCCGGGCGTTCTTCGTCGTTTTCTATGGCCTGCGTTAAACTGTGCCGTGACGGCTTTCTTTACGCGATAAAATCATACGCGGACAGCAATTGTTGGCAGCTGCTGCGCTTCGCACCTACATCGAAACGTAGAGATGTAGACTATCGCTGCGATCATTTGCAGTTACCTGCTGGATCTATTATCACGGATGTCGATGTGACTGCGGACGGTAAGCTATGCGCAATTGCATATTCCCGCGATCCCCACCGGACTGGTCCGATGTTGCAACGAGTCAGTTTGTTTGAATTGGACGGTGCTGAGGGTGTGCGCCATAGAAACGTGTCTTTGTTGACTACGCTAGACCATCCCGCGTTCTTGCTTGCGTTTTCTCCGGACGGTTTAACTTTGGCCATGAGCGTACAGCCCTACGGCCCATCCGGTATTTACGGGATCCGCATAATCGATATCGACCGCTAAGGGGGCGATAATGCAAAGCTACCCGCTTCATAATAATGTCGGCGTACGCGCCGACATTATGTATTCCGGCGACCATGTGTTCGTCTGGAACAATAAACAAAGAGCTAATCCCGTATGGGTTCTGCGGGCAGGTAGCTCGCAGTTCGAAGCGCTGCCAGAGACGACTGCAGGCAATACGCTTTTGTGTCTCGGGCATCAACGCATATCTATGTCGATGTCATACGTGTCATCTCCCGTAACACTGCCGGAGCCTTTACAGTTAGTCGGCGGATGTAGGTCTGTAGACAGTTATCACGGCGAGTATCCGTTGCTAGTCCTACAGACGCAACAAACTGCCCGCGAGGATCTGACGCAACGACTTAGAGTAGTCGAACAAGGTGACGCGATAGCTGGATTCCATCGAGCGACCTCTACGTTTTATCCGTCAAACGGTACATCGCCCTACTTGAAACGCATATGCGCTGTGTCTGAGAAGCGGTCGCAACTGTTGGTAACTTCGTTAGCGAAAGTTTGCAGAGACGGCTTACTGTATGCGATTCAGCCGACTAACGATTACTTCACTTGCCGAGAGCGCATCGTGCGAGTGTTTAGCCCACAAACGTTTACCCAGGTCAAAACGTACACGATAACCTTTCCGGAATACGGCGTACTAGAAGACTTCGATGTTTCCGTTGACGGGGCTCTTATGGCGTTTGCTGTAAGGTATGACGAAATACCGCACTCGCCCTGGGCACTTGTCCTGGCGAAAGTGAACTATTTTGATGCAGATAGAACTACGGCCAGTGTGGACGTAGTGACGACTTACGAGTCGAACGCAATAAGTGTGGCTTTCTCGCCTGACGGTTTAACTGTAGCTGCGAGCTGCGTCAGACCTGAGTCTCCGTACGGCTTAGAGGTCCACATCTACGACGTCGATACTTAAACGAATCCCCGGTAAATCACATACGTATCCTAGATATGGATACTTAGGAGGAATTATGAAGAAGTACCCCACCCCGAAAAAAATTAATCGGAGAAGTGGTTGTATCATGCTTATCGGCGGCGAAATACTCATATGGCCCGGAGCTGAAAGATCGCAGCCTAATTCGGACCGTGCATATGTTTTGCGAGAGGCCGCGGAGAAACTCGAAACGATTCCCGCTTATCCGGCATCCGCTACGGAATATATTCGGCACAGACAGCAATGGACGACAACCGCCAGCGAAGCGCAACGCAAAGTTGCAAATAAAACACCCGTTGCTTTGCTTGGAAACGGCGCTGTGGAGTTGTCGGCGGGCTTCGGTCGTGTACCTCGCCTCTGGCAATCGCTTTACAATTGCACGGAAATAAATGTTTGCACAGACAAAAACGAAATGTTCTTTGTTGTCAAAGCGGACGCATTAGATCATACGAATCCGACAGCTATTGTCGTAGCAGAAAACGGCAAAATAACGGAGATAAATCGGAGTGGTTGTTCCGAAACGTTACGTGAGTCTTCCCCTGAGACGTACGTCCCCGTCACAGCACCGCTGACGACTAGTATAACGCTTCAGACGTTTAAACCCAGGGCGCACGTACCGCGAACGTTTGTGATTGTAAGACTTTGCGCAGATGGGCGGCTGTACGCGCTAGAGCCTATAGATACCCACGACTGGGATGAAATGTACCACTACAAGCTTCATGCGTTCTGCCTGAAAGACGGCGTATCTTGTGCATTTACCGCTGATCTAACGTTTGATCAGTCCGTCAATATCGAAGATTTTGATGTCTCTGCAAACGGAGACAGACTTGCCATGGCTGCGATTGTCGATAACGACTCGTCCTTAATACTTGCGAAGCTGACACAGGAGCAAAACGGTACCGTGACGGTTACTTGCACTAACACGTACCTTATGCCCGCGTGTAACGTGGTGTTCTCTTCGGACGGTCTAACCGTAGCTGCCCTTGTTCATAACGGAATAGACACCACAAATCTCGTGGTCATGGATGTAGATACCTAGGAGAAATTATGTGGATATTGCCTTGCAAAAATGAGCCGGTTGGCTGTTACAAGTTGCTCTCTGAAGTGATAGCCGCAACGAATCGAAGTCGTTTCACGGTCTGTACGGAGATATCGCACCTACAAGAACGTCCGGGGGTGAAAGTCTATCAAGTGCGGTTGCGCACGAAGAAAGGCTATTGCGGAGCACATCCGGGGCCGTGTTTGGCCACGGTGGAACGCAAAGTAAAACGCGCAACCTACTTGGAGGGCCTGGACTGGGTTGGCTTCAACACGATGTTGAACGATGCGTTCGACGACGCCAACATTGCGTGCGATATCTTCAGTTTCAATCGCGAATCTTTTGTTTCCGGACGTTATTACATACGCCTAGGCAGACAACGTCGCGTGGCCTATCCGTACAGTTTCGACGGTAGGGTTGCGCACTGGACGCAGACTAAGCAGGATAAAGTTGATTGTTTTGAAGACCACTGCGGTAAGCCCCATCCACCAATAGCCGAGATGCTGGCTGTACTGGAAGGTACCCCGGGGTATCCGTGTTACACGCTAGAAGATGAAGCGAAGTACAAGCTTCTGGAAACGCACGAAGGACATTAAGTATGACCTCATTGTCAGCAGAAAAGCAGACGAAAGCTACACACAAGCAGACCATAGCCCAGTTGGCCCTGAAACACATCGGAAAAGCGGAACTGCAGTTAGGAAGCACCACCGACTTTCGCAGGCAGTGGCTACTTCATCACATCAAAGAGTTATCGTTTCAAATCGGTGAAGCGGTAACAAAACGCACCCGTTGCAAATTCGGTACACCCAACTGGTTCATCTACAGCGACCTGGAGCGAGAGCTAAGGTCGCTGGTAGCGGATCTAGAACTTGAACTTATGTAAGGAGTGGTTATGGCGAAGGCCAAGAAGCGAAAAGAGCCGGGTGTATTCAAACCCGCAAGGCCCGTCTACGACCTATGCGTACTGAATACCGTGACCGGGCGAAAAGGCAAGCTAGGAGCGGCGTGGGCACTGGACGGCGGTGCCTTACGTTTGCAATTAAATCCGTGCGTTGTGCTCGGACCTGAAACCCTTAAAGACTGTGTACTGACACTGTTTTTATGCGGCGACAGTACAAACACGACCGAGAACGTTATTCCGCCAAACGAGATATCTGACATGAGTGCCCCCTTTTCAAGCCTGGGCACTTTTGGACCTTTGATATGAGAACTAAAGCACAGTGCCACAGATACTGGGACCAGATCCACTACCACCTCTGCAATCACGCTAAACCCGACAGCGATTGCAAGCTCCCAGACATCGGATCGCATTTTATTGAATTGTTGGAGTATTCCACTAAAGCTCCGCCAGAGGAGGCAAGAGCCTATAAAACGCTGCTTGCGTTTTACGTATCTGACGATTGGCGTTGGGACAAAAGAACTGAGCAAGAGAAGCGTACGCTTCTTTTGCGACGCACCGGTACGTTGGCGTTACAGCGTATGCACTTGGTGGACGGAAAATGCAGGCTTAGCGTGCTAGGCCATCATTATTTGAAATACTTCGTCCGTGAAAGGGAAAGACATGGCGACAACACAAAGAGGCAAGAAAGCCCCTAAGCAACGTATTCACCGTGAGTGGTTCCGCAGAGTTGACCGTGGTGGGCGTAAGTCGTGTTCGGGGTGTGGGGCGAAGTTGGAGCCGGGGGAATCTATCTTCTCGCACGGTGAGTATGTGTGTGCAAAATTTCGGCGTATTCAGGATGTTTGCAAAAGTTGCTGGCCAAGCGTGGCTAAAAAACTTAAAGAGCACGTGGCCGGTTGTGGTTGTGTTTTCGAACTAATGGTTTGCGGTTCGCCCCAACCTGCCTGGTTATCGTTACCAGAAGGTTGCGAAGTAAAGTAACTACAGGAGAACATAAAGTGCATTACAAACTATGGCATAGGCTAGATCTACATTACCCCGATCCTGTGGAGATGTCTGCAGAGACCATATGCGTAACATTTAAGAAAACCGGAGAACCACTTCTGTTCAAATCAAACGGAACTGGTTGGTACGGTGAGCATGGTGCGTTGGTCTCACTTACGCTAGGCACGGCTAAAGCGTATTGGTGTAAGTACGACGATTTCTTAGCCTCCTTTGACGATGAGCTCCCCGAAGAAGCAATGCCTGCAGAGACCCGGCAACTAATTCGCGGTTTGTCTGCGATGCTTGCTGCGTCTGGGCTCGACGGTAAAAAGGCTAATGTTACGGCGGATTGTACCGCAGCGGTATGCTCGATAGCTGTGGTGCTGAAACAGTTAGGGGTGAAGTTCTGCGTAAACGCTGTCATTACCGGAACAGACGTGTTTACGTGCTTACACGTTGCAGACATGTTCGTAGCAAACTGGCGAGGACCGGATCCCGACGTCATCGTCAAAATGTTACACACGGTAAAATCGTAACTACAGGAGTCTTGATATGTGGAACATATTTTCCGAACGTAAACCGGACGCTAATAAGTTGGCGAACGAATCGATTTTGGTAGCGGACAGGGATGGTTCTTGCGTCGTGCGCCTCGTGTCTAACGGGCAATTCTGGCACGAAACAGATTTGCAGTACGCTACGCCTTTTCAGTTCAAACCAACGGTACACAAGTACTGGTGTATGCGTGAGGATTTTGTAAAGTCTCTTGAACCTCGCGAGCTTCCGCAAGAAGACGTGGAGGCCGGTGTACGCCAGCTGACAAACGGTTTGGCCTTACTACTGACTGCAGAGTATTCGACAAAGCTACATGCGACGCTTCCGCAAGGCTGTAAAGCTGCCATCGAAGCGATTTTGGATTTGCTTGTACGAAAAGATGTCGAAATAGACCTTCGGACGTCTTTAGTGGTTAGTACAGGCGAATCGCATTCCGAATTGCGAGTGGCCGGTATCCTCGTCACGACGTGGACTGGGCCTGAAACTGCGTTGTGGGCTTTAATCACTAACGTGGTGTCTAAACACCGCAGTGAACAACAATCCGGCAAATAGTCTTGTACATAACCACAAGCGTACGGCAAAATTAGGACCGCACAAGGAGGTGCAGGTCATGGTTGAGCCAGCAGTACCGGGCATTCGCACGTGTGTGCGGTGCTCGTGGTTATTTGTAAGCCCCGATATTTCCAGAATTCGGATATGTCGGGATTGTAAGCAGGGCGAGAATGCCTACTCGCCCCGTACCGCATCTACGGATCAGCTCCACGGAGCGATCTCGTCCCACCACGTCAGGGACACGTCTTGAACTCCGGGCGGGTCTTCTACCCGCCTCAATCTAAAAAGTGGTTTTTAAATCTATGACTGTAGTACTAGGTTTGCACGCGTCTGACACGCACTTACGCAGCAGGTTAGGCGACGAAGAGTTTGCCTTTGAACAAATTGTAGATGCAGCTATCTCGCACGACGTGGCTTACGTTGCTTTGGCCGGCGACTTGCTGGACAAACAATCAAATCGGGCACACGTCGTGACTTTCTTTTGCGAACAGATCGAACGGCTGCGAGAACACGACATTCCAGTGATGTATACGCAGGGCCAACACGACTTGGACGATCCGCCGTGGTTTAGTGCACATAAAAACACAGTACACATGCATCGACGGACCAGGGAATGTCGAGGCATAAAGTTTTACGGGATAGATTGGCAACCTTTCGGAAAGCTCCAACAAGAACTGGCAGACATACCATACAGTACAGACTTCTTGTTGATGCACCAGGTTTGGGCCAACTGGATGGGCGAAGTGGCAGCACCCCAGGGGAGTTTTGAACAGATTCCGGGACACATTTCCTTTCTGCATACCGGCGACTTGCACCAGTGGAAACTGGAAGAACGTAAGAACAATGCTGGCGGCACTATGACGGTGCTCAGTACCGGGGCAACAACACAACAGAAAATCGACGAACCTACGCAACACTACTACGCTTTGTTCCTTGCGGATGGTAGCTTCGAACGAAAACGTTTGAGGTCTCGCGTCATGCTTGATTCCTCCTTACTCACCCAAGCGGCAGAACTAGACAAGTTCATTGCGGATTTACCTGGACTGTTAACAGACGCGGCGAGGGAGGCAAGCGTGCTCAGGCTTCCGCCGGCGTTGCAGCGACCGTACTTGCGCGTGAGTTTTAATTCGAACCTGCACGACACGGTACGTCGCGTAGAGCGCATCGTAAAAGATCGGGCGATCGTGACTTTCAAGCAGCTGATCCCGGAAGAAAAACGTCAGGCTTACGCCCGAGCGAAACGAACAGACGGTAAGGCTGTAACGCCGCTATCCGTCTTGGACGAAGAAGTAAACAAAAAAGACCTACCGCGAACGTACGAATTGGTAGCACGGTTGCTGCAGGCCCCAGATCCGGAAATCGCATTCGCACAGTGGCGTAGCGAGTTCCTAGGCGAAGATACGAAGAAAGGTGAGTGATCTGTGCATATTAAGCAAATGCAAGTCGTGAACGTCGGTCCGTTTGAAAATTTCTCGGTTGCGTTGACTCGCGGGTCCATTGGTATCTTCGGAGCGAACGGATCCGGAAAGAGTACGCTTGTCAATCTAATGTACGCGTTGATCACGAATGATTTTGGGCGGTTTGCCGGGGTCAAAACGGACATGGTCCGAAACACGGCAGACGAGAAAAGTTTGTCGTTCATTAGCGGACAGGTGGAGCATAACGGTTCGGTTCTAGAAATCACGCGAAACCTGAGAACGTCACGCACAAAACCAAGCGTCACGCTCAACGTAGACGGCACAATCATCACAGACACGAACAAAGCACAGACGCTGATCTACGACAAATTGGGCGTATCTCCGCAGATGCTCGACCTGTACGTGTTCAAAGAGCAACGCCGCATCTACGACTTCTTAACAACCACGGCGAGTGGTCGGGCAAAAGCTTACCAGGTGCTGTGTCGCACAGAGGTATGTGAAGACTTGTGGAACATGTTGGGAACGTTTCTCAACAAAGATAGAGAGATAAACACAGAGATCGTGGACGACACGGACGATCTGACTGCAGCGATTTCAAGCTTACGAAAGGAGCTAGACGCGATTGAAGGCCTTTTGGCGGAGGCAAACGGTAAACTCTGCGTTAAACCAAACGTTTACGCAAAGTACGAAGAGTATTTACGGAAAGCGGCAAAACGTGAGGAGCTTCTACAGGACGTGGAAGAAGCAACCACACAGCTTAACGCGTTCAACTCAACGTTAGAGTTCTGTCGCGAGCGAGAACGAAAAGCCTCTGGAGACGTGTCGCTTCTCGCCGTTAGATTCGCGAAGCGTAAGGAGAAGCTGGAAGAAGTTCAGGAGATTCTACGCAAAGCTAAGCGTAAAGCCGTGGCGGACGCAAAACGGCAAAAGCTGGAGGAGGAACTAGCCGACTTAGCGAAAGAAGCTGAAGTGGTTAAACCGCCCAAAGCCCCTGAAGACGCCGCGGAGTTAGAACATATCGTGGGTGATATCTCTCGCGCCGAAGCCGCCTTGGAATCCGCTACAGCGACCGTGGCCGCTTTTGCCGACTCTGGTACCAGTGCCTGCCCGGTGTGTAAGACACCCGTAGAGCATTTAACGGAGCACCTGGAAAAGGTACGTGTTCAGGTCGCGAATCTTCCAGTGGAAATCAGACGACTGCAGGCAAAAGCCCGCAGTATCGAGAAATACCGCCGAGCCTCTGCGGAGTACGAAACTTGGCGAACAAACCACGGAGCGCGGGTACGAATTGCCAGCAAGGAACTCGACAACCTGGAAAAGTTTCCGGAAGACGCGTACAGCGAAGAAGACGCGGAAAATTGGTTGACCAAGTACAGACGGCTGGAGACTGAACATGCAGACGCGACCGCAGCGTTAGCCAAGGCAGAAACGGCACGCATGGTTGCGGAAACTAACCAGAAGAACGCACAGCGAAGACTGGATGAACTGAAGATTAAGTTAGCTGACGCGACAGTTCCAGAAGAGAAATGCGAGAAAGCGAGACGAAGACTTGCGGAGCACGCCCAGGCTCAGCGAGAAATCGCCAGACTGGAAGGCGAAGCAAAGGGCCTCAAGAAACAAATCAAAGACAAGGAGGAAGCAATAAAACGCGTGCGCTCGAGATTAAAGCGAGTCAAGAAACTGAGACAGATGTCACGAGTAATTTCAAGCGCTCGAGATGTCCTACACCGTGATCGGCTACCGCAGCGAGTCGCCCATGCGAACATCCACCGCATACAGGAGGACATGAACGAGTACTTGAACTTCTTTGGGAACCCGTACTGGGTCGAACCTAACTTCAACTTATCGTTCGTAGCCCATAAGCAAGGTGAACCGCCACAAGCGGCAGAACGCCTAAGTACGGGACAGCAGGTTGTGCTCGCCATGGCTTTTTGGTCATCCGTGGCCTCGCTGTGGGGAAGTGAACTGGGTATGCTGGTCCTTGATGAGCCTACAGCTAGCCTAGACGCGGACAATCGCAAGTTACTGAGAGATGCCTTAGGGTCCATGACGACACGTGTGCGTGGCAATCAGCAGCTTATCATGGTAACGCACGATCCCGATCTTAAGAACGCGTTCGACCAGGTTATCACCTTATAAGGGAGCTACCGTGAATCCGGTTATGCGTACCGACAATGTTGTGCGGCTCCACACGGGCGATAACGGGCTCGTGTGGCTTGGCACGGACAACGATCTTGGAAAAGAGACGCCCTTCGATACGAAGAGTGCTCTGGACGACAAACACATTATGAGTGTTTTGAGCTCTTCCCAGGTTGTTCGGATTGTTGGTACGCAACGGAACGCACCGCTGATATGTAGACTGTACGAGTTGCAATACGGCGGAGGTAAACTGTGCAACACGAAGGTGCTGCTGTTCAGTCCCGATGCTGTCTGCAACACAGACGACGTCGCTAGTACTCTGGATACTTTGTGGCGTGTCCCGGATAGCAGTCGGTTATCGGGACACTTCCACGAAATGGATAAAGGAGACTACATTGCGTATTCACTTATAAAGCTCGTGGCTACGGAAGTGCCGGGACCGGTTTCTCGCAAAGTGCGTCGGTTGGTCCCATGGCATCCGGCTTGGCCTGCGTGTACGTTTGTTAGATCGTTAGACGTTTCCGAGGCCTCGCGTTTACTTTGCGATATAATCGATCCCAGGTGGTACCGGCATTTGACCCACCCTGGCCGGTTCGGACGGCTGTATCGCAGCCTAGGCGTTACGAAAGAGAACGTGCACGCGTTCATCTACGGCAAGCCGGGCGGGAAGCATTTTGACCGCGCCAAAACAGCGATACGTACATGGTATAACGACGGCTTAAACAAAAACGCTAACGACTGTTCAAATTTCTTGGCGGTGTACCTTCGCAAGTATCCGTTGCCTGAAGCGGTGCATCGCGGCACGCAAAAGCTGATTGAATTTATTGCGACTTTCTGGTTAGATTCGACTCGTGCTTATCACCCGGAGTTGGGTTTTGATGCGGGCAGATTCTTTAAGCACACGGTAACGGCTCGCGAGTTTGCCGGACACCT
>Ga0075163_10012923_pt1 | contig 10859 bp, 8 predicted proteins | sample JI1023141ADNA_FD_71478 | JGI IMG/M metagenome (GOLD analysis project Ga0075163, IMG submission 71478) | Wastewater effluent complex algal communities from Wisconsin, to seasonally profile nutrient transformation and Carbon sequestration -... | ecosystem: Engineered > WWTP > Effluent > Algae...
CGCCAACCACGAGGAGCACCATGATCAGGAGCACGATGATGACCGCGGGGAGGTTGATGACGGCGCCGGGCAGGATGCCGGGGCCCGCCTGCATCCAGGTGGGGAGCTCGATGCCCATGCTGAGAAGGACGCGCTGGAAGTTGCCGCTCCAGCCGATGGCCACGGTCATGGAGCCCACGGCGTATTCAAGAATGAGGTCCCAGCCGATCATCCAGGCGATCACCTCGCCGAGGGTGGCGTAGGCGTAGGTGTAGGCGCTGCCTGCGACCGGGATCATCGAGGCGAACTCGGCGTAGCACAAGGCGGCAAAGCCGCAGGCGAGGCCGGCGATGACGTAAGACATGGTGATCGCGGGTCCGGCCTGGTTGGCGGCTGCCGTGCCGGTGAGCACGAAGATGCCGGTGCCGATGATCGCGCCGATGCCGAGCAGGGTGAGGTCGAGCGCCGTCAGCGTGCGCTTGAGGCCCTTCCCCTTTTCCACATCGCCCGCCAGTTGCTCGAGCGATTTCGTCTGAAAAATGTTGGCTCCCATGAAGTCTCCAGGAAGTACAGCGTGGTCTCTTGTTTGAGGAACTCCGGGGAGGCGGCCCCGCTCTCCAGGCTCCTTCGGGGATGTCCGGCCAGTATAGCTACAATGAATCCGGCACTTTGATCGCCAAAAGGAGAAAGAAACGAATGAAGTTCATGCAGAAAGCGGCCCTCGCGGTCGCCCTCGTCGCGAGCGTTGCAACCGCTCAGGAACAGCGCGGAGAAGCCAAGGCCACGGTCGCCGGCAAGGCGGTTGCGGTCGAGTACGGACGTCCGGTACTCGCGGGACGGGACATGCTGGGCCAGGCGAAAGCGGGCACCCCCTGGCGCATGGGCGCGGGCTCTCCCACCTCGCTCAAGACGGAAGCCGATCTCGCTTTCGGCGCGGTCGCGGTTCCAAAGGGCAGCTACGTCCTCACCGCGGTGAAGGACGACAAGGGCGGCTGGACGGTCATCGTCTCGGCTCCCGATGGGAAGACCAAGGTGGCCGAAGTGCCTCTCACCTCTACCGTCATCAAGGACCCGGTCGAGCAGTTCACGATCGCGGTTACGGGCAAGGGCAACGCCGGCGAGCTCTCGATGTCCTGGGGCACCGCGAAGATGGCGGCGGCGTTCACCGCGAAGTAACCGTCGCGACGCATCGCGCCGTTCTCAGGGCCGGCCAGCGATGGCCGGCCTTCGTCGTTTCAGTGGAACGGGGTGTCGATCTTGTGGTCCTTCGTCTCATGGACGAAGAGGGCGCCCACCGCGAGGGTGATGAGGCAGATGAGGATCGGATACGCGAGGCCTGCGTAGATCGCGTTGCCGCCTAGGGCCGCCCGCACGTCCGGCGAAGTCGTGGCCGCGGTCGCGATGAGCGGCAGGAAGCCCCCGAACCAGCCGTTGCCGAGGTGATACGGCAGCGACATCGACGTGTAGCGGATCGAGGTCGGAAACAGTTCGACGAGGAACGCGGCGATCGGCCCGTAGACCATGGCCACGTAGACCATCTGAATGAACAGCAGACCGATGAGTCCGACGAAGGCGCCCGTCGAGAGCGTGGTGACCGAGGGCAGGAGGTCGGGATTCGCGAAGTGCTTCATGCCCGCGTAGATCGGCACATAGGTGAGAGCGCCAAGCGCGCAGCCCGCAAGCATGATCCCCTTGCGGCCGATCCGGTCGGAGAGCCAGCCGAAGAAGAGGATAAGCGGGGTCCCGAGCGCCAGGGCCACGGACACCGCGGTGTACGCGAGCGTCCAGTGCAGGTTGAGGGGCTTTTGCAGGAACGTGAGCGCGTAGAACTGCCCCGTGTACCAGACCACACCCTGGCCCGCGGTCGCGCCGAACAGAGCAATCAGAACGAGGCGGCGGTTCTTCGCGTGCACGAAGCTCTCGACGAGCGGGTTCTTCGAGACACGACCCTCGCTCTTGAGACGTGAGAACAGGGGTGACTCGGCCATCTTGAGCCGGATGTAGAGGGACACGCCGAGCAGAACGAAGGAGGCGAGGAACGGGATGCGCCAGCCGAACTGCTTGAACTCCTCGGCCGAGAACGTGCTGCGGCACAGGCCGATGACGCCGAGGGAAAGAAAGAAGCCGAGAGTCGCCGTGGTCTGGATGAAGCTCGTGTAGAAGCCGCGCCGGCTGTCGGGCACATGCTCGGCGACGTAGGTCGCGGCCCCTCCGTACTCGCCGCCGAGTGCCAGACCTTGCAGGAGGCGCAGGGTGACGAGGAGGGCGGGCGCCCACAAGCCGACGCTCGCGTAGGTGGGCAGGAAGCCGATGAGGGCGGTGGACAGGCCCATCGTCACCATCGTGACGAGGAACGTGTACTTGCGACCCACGAGGTCGCCCACGCGGCCGAAGACGATGGCGCCAAGCGGCCGCACGCCGAAGCCCGCGCCGAAGGTGGCGAGGCTCGCGAGAAGAGCGGCGCGATCGTTCCCGGGCGGGAAGAAGAGGTCGCCGAAGAAGATGGCAAGCGACCCGTAGAGGTAGAAGTCGTACCACTCGAAGAGCGTGCCCACACTCGCGGCGAGGATGACGCGGGACAAGCCCTTCTCGACCGCGGGATCCTCCGCGGGATGCACGGCGGCGGCGCTCACCGTTGCGCCACCGGAATGACGAGCTTCAACCCCGAGAGTTCCGCCGAGAAACTCATCACTTTGATGTCCACAAGACCCGCCTGCGGGCCGAAATGCCGGATGTCATCTTCGCGAAACTCCTTGCGGCCCTTCGGCCAGACGGCCCAGACCATGCCGGAAGGGACGATACGTGCTTTCGCGGCGCTCAAGAGCGGAAGATCTTCGGAAGAGTCGAGGCGCACCAGGATCATCTCGTAGGGGCCGGCCCCCGGACGGGCCGCGACCTGCCCGCCTGCAGCCTTCAACTCCTCGACGAAAGCCGCGTCCTTGAGGCCCATCAGCGCGATGCGCGCGCCGGGCTTCACCCCGAGCTTCTCGGTCCGACTCCGTGGATATAGCGCTGCCGCGTCTTTCGCCATGCCGCCCCCGTCCGCCTTCGACTGCTAAATAAGACCTTGGATCTCTTCCGGGTCTTTGAACTTGAGTTCCGTGAGCGCCACGAGCAGGGCGCGCGCGCAACCGCGGCAATGGTCGAGTTCGGGGAACCCCGTCGGATGGTCCACGAACGTCAGCTCGAAGGCCGCGTCCTGGGCAGTGTTGTGCGCGGTGCAGGCGCCGCCTTCCACGCGATGCGGAGGCTTCCGCTCGTACTTGAAGCCGGAAAGCCCGGGGAAGGTCTTGTCGAGCAGATGTTCGACGACGCGCACGATGCGGTCTTTGTCGTAGCCGAGCAGACGCGAGTCAGCGCGGATCGAGACTTCGGTGCCGCGGTCCGTCCACGCGACCGCAATCCCGAGCGAGGTGCCCTCGACGCGCAGCAGGTCGCCCGCGATCTCGGCGATCACGTCGCGATGCTCGTCGGGCACACGACCGATGGGCGCGATCTTGACAGCACCCTGGGACATCATCCATTGCGTCGAGACCGACTTGTACGTGTACCACTCGGCGGGCACGCGGTAGTCGCGCAGCTCGGAGAGGATGTCGCGGGTCTCCTCGTCGCGCGTGAGCTTCTCGAACATCCGGAAGTCGAGCGCGGTGGCGCCGTGCATCAGGGCGCTTGTGTCCGTGTAGATGCCGAGGGCGGCGGCGGCCCGACCCTTGGGGCCGATGTCGTCCCACACGCCGAAGGCGAGGCCGATCGACGCCATGAACGCCGACGTGGAGCCCACGGGCAGGCCGATGAAGGCGTGCCGGATCGAGCGCACGCCGCGCTCGCGGCTCTGGCGCTCGACCTCCTCGAGTCCGGTGTGGTGATCCGCCACGAAGAAGAAGTCGCGCTCGTTGATGACGCCGCCGGTGTTGCGCGCGCCGAGCGGAGGCGACGCGTCCACCATGCAGGCGAGTCCCCCTTCGACCCGGCCCTCGTTGGGCGGGAAGAACTCGATGCCGCAGACCTTCGCCATTTGCACGTTCTGCGGATGGCCGAGCGCTCCGGTAAGGATGCGGACGTTCTCGGCCCCGAGCTTGCGCAGGATCGCCTCGAGCATGATCGCGCTCCCGAAAGCATCGGGGTCGCCCGTCCACTGCGTGAAGATGTTGGCGCCGCGCTCACGGATGAGCGGCGCCGAGCGCTTCAGCCCCGCATACGCCGCGTAGGCAAGACGCAGGAGCTCGAAGTGATTCCGGGTGAAGCGCTTGCCGAAGGGCGCCCCGAACTTCGAAATGACGCGGGCGACGCCGGGCAGACGCCCGGTCGAACCGAGAGAGCGGCGAATGACGCTTTCGGTGCGGCTCGGCTTCGGGAGCGATCCCGTCCCGTTCGGAGGAGGAACGCTGTTCAATAGAACTTCCGTCCCGACGCGGCGTACTCGGCGAGGATGGGGGCGGGATCGAAGCGCGCCCCGTGCTCGCCTTGCAGCTTCTTGAGCGTCTCGAGCACCGTGCGCGCGCCCAGCTTGTCGATGGTGCGGAACGGGCCGCCCCACCACGGCGGGAAGCCGAGGCCGAAGATCGCGCCGATGTCGCCATCGACGGGCTTGCGGAGGATGCCCTCCTGCAGACAGTACGCCGACTCGTTGAGGAACGCGTGGAACAGACGCTCCTGGATGACCTTCGCGTCCATCGCCTTCGACCCGGCGCCCGCGGGCATCAGGGCGTAGACCGACGTGTCGACTTCCTTGCCCTTGACGCCTTCACCGTACCGGTAGAAGCCCTTCGCGTTCTTGCGGCCGAGGCGGCCATCAGCGATCAGCTTCGCCATCGAAGGCGGCGGATCCATGCGCGCGCCGAAGGCGTGATGCAGGATCTTCTGGACTTTGGCGCCCACGTCGATGCCCACTTCATCGAGCAGGGTGATGGGGCCGACCGGGAAGCCGAAGTCCTTCATCGCCTTGTCGACGACTTCGACCGCGACGCCCTCTTCGAGGAGATGCGCGGCCTCGTTCATGTAGGGCGAGAGGGCGCGGGTGGTGAAAAAGCCGGGACCGTCGCCCACGACGATCACATGCTTGCCGATGCGACGGCCGAACGCGACCGCGACTTCGGTGGCGCGACGCGCCGTGTCCTTGGTCTCGATGATCTCGAGCAGCGGCATCTTGTGCACGGGCGAGAAGAAGTGCATGCCGAGGACGAGGTCTTTCCGCTTCGCATTCGCCGCGATGTCGGTGATCGGGAGCGACGAGGTGTTCGACGCGAACACGCAGGTGTCGGAGGTGGCCTCTTCGGTCTCCTTGAGCACCTGCTGCTTGATCTTGATGTCTTCGAACACGGCCTCGATCACGAGTTCGGCCTGGCCGAAGCCGCTGTAGTCGGTGGTGGCCGACACGCGGTCCATCTTCTGCTCGAGCTCGCGCGCGCTGAGACTTCCCCGCTTGCGCTTCTCGTTCCAGATGCCGCGGACGTAGCCGAGGCCGCGAGCGACGGCCGCGTCGTCGCGATCCTTCATTCGGGCGCGCATGCCGCTATCGGCCGCGATCCCCGCGATGCCCGCGCCCATGAGCCCAGCGCCGAGGATGCAGATCTTGTTGATCTCGGGCGGCGGCTCGGGAAGCGGCACGGCCTTCTTGATGTCCTGGGTCGCGAAGAAGACGTTCACGAGCGCGCGGGAGACGTCGCCCACGAGCAGCTCGCCGAACGCCTGCTTCTCGATGTCGAGGCCGGCCTGCAGCGAGGTCGCCGTGCCCGCCTTGATCACTTCGATCGCGCGGAGGGGCGCCGGATAGTGGCCGCCCGTCTTCGCCATCACCGTGGAGCGCGCCTTGGAGAAGATGATCGGGCGCGCGAGCTTCTCGACGAGCTTGATGCCGGGGCGCACCGGGCGCTTGCCGCCCGCGATGGCGAGGGCGAGAGCCGCGGCCCGCGCCTCGAGCAGGGACTTCGGCACGACCTCGTCGACGAGGCCGGCGCGCAGCGCTTTCGTCGCCTTGAGGTTGCGCGCGGTGAGGATCATGTCGAGGCCGGTGGCGAGGCCCACGAGACGCGGCAGGCGCTGCGTTCCGCCCATGCCCGGCACGAGGCCGAGCTGCACTTCAGGCAGGCCGATCGCGGTCTTCGAATCGTCGCTCGCGACGCGGCCCGCGCAGGCGAGTGCCAGCTCGGTGCCGCCGCCGAGGCAGATGCCGTTGATCGCGGCCACGAACGGCGCCTTCGAGTTCTCGATCCGGTTCAGAAGATCGTGGCCCTTGCCCGCGAGTGCTGCCGCCTCCTGGGCCGTGGTCACGACCACGAACTGCTTGATGTCGGCGCCCGCGATGAAGCCCTCGGGCTTGCCGCTCATGATGACGACGCCGCGAATCGCGGAGTCCTTCTCGATGATCGAGAACAGGCCCTCGAACTCCTCGAGCAGGCCGAGCGAGAGAACGTTGAGCTTCTCCCCCGGGACATCGAGGGAGACAACGAGCACGCCATCGTCGCGACGACGGGTGGAAAGCATCCCGGTCATTGGATCACTCCTGACGCGCGCAGTTCATCGATGCGCGCCTTTGAATAGCCTAGCGAGATCAGAGTCGCGCGTGTGTGCTCGCCATGGCGGGGAGCCCGGGGACGCGATTTGCGGCGCGTCATGGCGGGCAGGAAGGTCGGAGAGAGAAACGTGCCGCGGGCCGTCCCCTGGGGTGCCCACGCCTCGCGGGCCCGCACCTGAGGATCCGCGATCACGTCGGCCATCTCATGGACGGGCGTGACGCAGGCGTCGAGCGGACCAAGTTCCGTGAGCCACGCGGCGCGGGAGCGGGAGCGGAACGCGTGCTCGAAGTCGGCCATCATCTCGGGCTGCTTCTTCCGCGACCACTGGCTCTTCGCGTGGCCCGGGAGGCCGAGGCCCTTGCAGACGGCCTCGAAGAACTGCGGCTCGAGCGCGCCGACCACGACGCGCAATCCGTCCTCGCATTCGTAGGTCCGGTAGCAGGCGTGGGTGCCCCAGAGTTCGTCGGGCACGCGATCCGGCGCATTGAGCGCGCGCACGAGCGACGCGCCGACCAGAGTGAGTCCGCCGTCGAGAATCGAAAGGTCGATGACGCCGCCGCGGTACCGCGGCCGTCCGTGGTCTTTGAGCTTGGCGAGGATCGCGACGAGCGTGAGGAGCCCGGCCGCGGTGTCCGTCACGAGGCCCGGCGACACCGAGGCCCCGCCCGCGAGAAGACCGACTTCGCCGGCGATATTGAGATCGTGGGTGGCGCGGCGCGAACGCGGGCCGTTGCCGCCATGGCCCGACAGGCTCACGTAGAGGAGCTTCGGGGCGACGCGACGCAGCCGGGCCGCATCCAGACCGAGGCGATGCATCACCCCGGGACGGAAGCTCTCGATGAGCACGTCGCTCGCCGCGGCCAGCGCCCGCACGATCGCGACGCCGTCCTTCGTCTTGAGGTCGAGGCTGACGCTCTTCTTGCCGCGGTTGAGCCAGGCGTGCAGGGCACCGTCGGTCCCGTCTGGAACCGGCGGCGCCATCACACGGGTCGGATCCCCCACGCCGAGGTCCTCGATCTTCGTCACCGTCGCCCCCAGATCCGCGAGGGCCGCGGTCACATAGGGCCCCGGAAGGTGCCGGGACAGGTCGAGGACGCGAAGGCCGGAGAGAGGTAGGGCCGGCGCCACCTTAGCGCTCGAGCACCATCGCGAAGCCCATGCCGCCCTGGGCGCACACGGAGAGGAGGCCGAACTTCGCGTTGCGGCGGGTCATCTCATGGCCCAGGGTGCCGGTGATGCGAGCGCCCGTGGCTCCGAAGGGATGGCCGATGGCGATCGAGCTGCCGCACACGTTGAGTCGCGAGCGGTCGACGGTACCCACACGGGCGCTGCGGCCGAGGCGCTCCTTCGCGAACGTGTCGCTCTCGAGGGCCTGGATGTTCGACGCCACCTGCGCGCCGAACGCTTCGTGCATCTCGATGAGATCCATGTCGGCAAGCGTGAGACCGGCGCGATCGAGGGCCATCGGGATCGCAAGGGCCGGCCCCATCAGAAGCTGCCACGCAGGATCGACGGCGGCCACGGCCCACGAGCGGATGTAGGCGAGCGGGGTGTAGCCGAGGGCCTTAGCGCGATCCTCGGACATCAGGAGAACCGCCGCGGCGCCGTCCGTGAGCGGCGACGCGTTGCCCGCGGTCACGGTGCCGAATCGGCGATCGAACACCGGCTTCAGCTTGCCGAGGGCTTCCATCGTGGTGTCGGCGCGGATGAGACCGTCGGTGGTCACGGTGCTCGCGTACTTCGGAGCGAGGGGCACAGGGGCGATCTCGACCGCGAGACGTCCGTCGTCACGGGCCTTCGCCGCGTTCTGATGGGAACGGAACGCGATCTCGTCCTGCTCGGCGCGGGAGATGCCGTTGTCCTTCGCCATCTGCTCGGCGGACTGGCCCATCGAAAGGCCCGTGGAGGGCTCGGCGATGGCGGGCGTCTCGGGGATCAGATCCTTGGGCCGCATGCGGCTGAAGGCGGCGAGGCGCGCGCCCATCGAGCGGGCCTTGGAAGCGGCCATGAGGATGCTCGTCATCCCCTTCGAGTGGAGGATGGGCACCGCGGAGAGCGACTCGGCGCCGCCCGCGATCCCAACGTCGATGTGGCCCATCAGGATCTGCGACGCGACTTCGGCGATCGCCGTGTTCGACGAGGCGCAGGCGCGGTTGATGGTGTGCGCAGGCACGCTCTTCGGGAGCATGGCGCCGAGCGCCGTCTCGCGGCCCAGGTTCGGAGCCTTGACCGAAGGCACCACCTGACCCATAACGAGGGTGCCGATGAGCTTCGGATCCACCTCGCTGCGTTCAACGAGTTCTCGGACCGCCACCTTCGCGAGGTCGAGTGCGGTCAGGTCTTTGAAGACCTCCCCGGACTTCGCAAAGGGCGTGCGGCAGGAAGCGACGAGTGCGACGCGGCCGGGCATGGTGGGGAGTCTACCGCCGCTCGCCCGTCGGGCTTTTCGGGGGCTCGGGCGTCACGTCGATGATCGGCCCCGCGGGCGTTGCCGATGGTGCGGGAGTCGGCGTTTTCGGCGCCGATCCAAAGAGCAGGCTCAAGGCACCCACCAGGAACATCGCGTCATCGAGCCAGCCCACGATGGGCGCCACGTCGGGGACGAAGTCGAAGGGCATCAGCACGTACAGGATGGCGCCCGCGACGAGGAACTTGGGCAGCGACGACACCTTCGGATTCCGCATCAGCGCGACGATCGTCTTGAATCGAGACAGCATGGGAGGCGGGGTCCCCTATGGCTGCGGCGTTGGCGTGGGAACGATCACCGGCGGCCGGATCGGCTCCGGACGCAGGCTGGGCGTCGGAAGGACCATCGGACTCTGCGGCGGGGCGATCGGCTGCACGGGCTGAGACGCGGGTGGCACTTCGAAGAGCAGGGGCGACGACTCGGAGCCCACGGAGAACGACTTCATGTCGGCCTCGGTCAGCTCGGGCCGGAAGACGATCCGCGGAGACAGGGTCATGATGATGTCCGTCTCCTTGAGGTCGCGCTGGGTGCGTCCGAAGATCCGCCCGAGGAGCGGGATGTCGGCAAGCCCGGGAATCCCGGAGAGCGACGTCGCCTCGCGATCGGTGATGAGACCGGCGAGGATGCTGGTCTCGCCCTCGCGCAGGCGCAGGGTGGAGTTCACCGTGCGGTTGCTGAACGTCGGCAGGTCGTTGTAGCCGGGCGCGCCGACCGAGGAGATCTCGAGCTTCAGAGCGAGGGAGACGTCGCCGTCGTGGTGCACGCGCGGCGTGATGTCGATGTTGACGCCCACGTTCTTGTACTCGAACGAGGTGATCGGCTGCTGCGCCACGCCGCCGGTCGCGATGGCCGCGAACGTGGTCACGGGCACGGGCACCTGATCGCCGAAGCGCGCGGTAGCGGTCTGGCCCTCGGTCACGCGCAGTTGCGGGTTCGCGAGCAGACGCGAGGAGCCGTCGGTGCGCAGCAGGCGGTAGATCACGCCCGGCAGACCGGACACGATGATGTTGCTCTTCTTGTAGGGATCGCTGCCCTGGAGCTTGATGGCCTGGGAGACATCCGGGAAGGCGCCGCCGGAGATGCCGGCGTCGACGGTGGCCGCGAGTCCGGTGCCGTTCACCGAGTTGATCTCGATGCCGTAGTCGAGGAGCTTCTGGCGGTTCACTTCGAGGATCTCGACCTCGACCACTACTTCTCCGCGCCGCTTGTCGAGGGCTTCGATGATGCGCTCGGCCGCCGCGATCTTCTCGGGGGTGTCGTTGATGGTGAGAGCGTTCCCGCTCGCAAGCGGGGCCACACGGCGCGCGCCGAGCGAGATGCGCAGCACATCGACCACTTCCTTGAGGTCGGCGCTCGAGAGGTAGAAGGTCTTCACGATCTGGTCTTCGTAGTCGCGGCGCTTCGACGGCGTGTCGGGGATGACCTGGATGAGCTTCGGGCCGATGACGCGGGTGAAGGTGCGGCTCGCCATCGCGAGAGCCTTGAGTGCCTCCTCGAAGGGAACATCGTTCAGCTCGAGGGTCACGGGCGAAGGGGCGAACGACTGCTCGAAGACGAAGTTCACACCCACCACGAGGCCGAGCGTCCGGTACGCCTCGCGGGTATCGGCGCCTTCGAACTTGAAGCCCATGGGCTTGTCGAGGGCGGGCTCGATCTCGAGACCGGGCAGGCTGCGCTCGCGCACCGACTGCTTGATCGAGGCGACGGTTTTCGGCATGAGCCCGGCGGCGCGGCTCTTGCGGACGGCGTCGATCTCTTCGTTGAGTCCGGGGTGGGCGCCGTCGAGATCGAGGGCGAGCTGATACTCCTCGAGCGCGTCCTTGTAGAGACCGCGCGCTGCCATGCGGCGCGCCTGCGTCACGTGGGTCTCGGCGGAACGCCGCTTCGCGCGCTCGAGG
>Ga0075163_10012924_pt1 | contig 10859 bp, 5 predicted proteins | sample JI1023141ADNA_FD_71478 | JGI IMG/M metagenome (GOLD analysis project Ga0075163, IMG submission 71478) | Wastewater effluent complex algal communities from Wisconsin, to seasonally profile nutrient transformation and Carbon sequestration -... | ecosystem: Engineered > WWTP > Effluent > Algae...
CGAGCAGCGAGCCCTTCCCGTGCACCACCTCGTCGTGCGAGAGCGGCAGCACGAAGTTCTCCTGGAACGCGTACATGCTGCGGAACGTGAGCTGCTCTTGATGGAAGCGGCGGTGCACCGGGTCGCGCCCGAAGTAGCGCAGCACGTCGTTCATCCAGCCGAGGTCCCACTTGAAGCCGAAGCCGAGCCCGCCCACCCACGTGGGCCGCGAGACCATGGGCCACGACGTGCTCTCTTCGGCCGTGGTCTGCGTCTCGGGGAAGCGGCCGTAGAGCACCTCGTTGAGGCGCCGCAGGAACGCGATGGCGTCCAGGTTCTCCCGCCCGCCGTGCTCGTTGGGCAGCCACTCACCGGCCTTGCGCGAGTAGTCGAGGTAGAGCATCGACGCGACGCCATCCACGCGCAGCCCGTCGATGTGGAACGTCTCCATCCAGTAGACGGCGCTCGAGATCAGGAAGGCCTGCACCTCGCGGCGCCCGTAGTTGAAGATCAGGCTCTTCCAGTCGGGGTGCACCCCGCGCCGCGGGTCCTCGTGTTCGTACAGGCACGTGCCGTCGAAGCGCGCGAGCGCGAAGTCGTCGGAGGGGAAGTGCCCCGGCACCCAGTCGAGGATCACGCCGATCCCCGCGGCGTGCAGCGCGTCCACCAGCGCCATCAGCTCTTCGGGGCTGCCATAGCGCGAGGACGCCGCGAAGAAGCCCGTGATTTGGTAGCCCCACGACGCGTAGAAGGGGTGCTCCATGACGGGCAGCAGCTCCACGTGCGTGAAGCCCAAGCGCGTGACGTGCTCCACCAAGAGCGGCGCGGCCTCCGCATAGGTGAGCAGCGTTCCGTCTTCATGCCGGCGCCAGGAGCCGAGGTGCAGCTCGTACACGGAGACCGGCGCGCCCACACGCTGCTTGTCGGCGCGCGTGGCCATCCACTCGTGGTCGCGCCATGCGTGCTCGTGTGTGTACACGATGGACGCGGTCTGGGGCGCTTGCTCGGAGCGACGCGCGAAGGGGTCCGCCTTGTCGAGGTGGGCTCCGTCGGCGGTGACCACGCGGTACTTGTAGAGGTCGCCCACGCGCGCGCCGGGCACGAACGCGGACCACACCCCGGACTTGCCCTGCGGGAAGAGGCGCTGGTGCTCGGGCCACCAGCCGTTGAACGATCCCAGCACGGAGACCCACGCGGCGTTGGGGGCCCACACGGCGAAGAACACTCCGTCCGCGCCTTGGTGCTGGCCCGGGTGCGCGCCCAGCACGTCGAAGAGGCGCTCGTGCGTGCCCTCGTTGAAGAGGTAGAGGTCCAGCTCGGTGGCGCGTGAGGCGTCGATGGAGGCGCCGGCGCGCTGTCCGTGGGGGCGCGCTGGGACCGCGGTGCGCTGGATCGCCTGGACACCCGCCGCGACGCGCGGGTCGTCGCGCAGTTCGGCGAGCGAGAGGGCCAGGCGCCCACGCCAGTTGGGCGACTCGGGGCCCGTGCCGGGGACGTTCTGCGGGCGGGTCTCGAGCCACAGGTCTTCGAGGTTCACCAGCACCCGCCGCGCGGCCGAGGCGCCGAGCGTGTGCAGCTCCGCCCGCAGCGCTTCTTCCGTGCGCGCCGCGTCGCCTCCGCGCGCCGCATGGAAGGCCGCGAACGGCGGCATGTCGTGGGTGTTCAAGCTGGCGATGGCGTTCTCGGGGAGCACGCCGCTCGCCGCCGCGTCGGCTTCGTATTGGGCCACGTGCAAGCGCCCGATGCCGTGGCGCGCCATGGCCTCGCGTACTTCGTTGGGCACCGTGCCGAGGTCCTCGCCCACCACGTGCGTCTGGTGACGATGCGACTCGATGGTGAGCACCGCGTACAGCTCGCTGGCCGGCTGACGCACGTAGACACCCTCGCGCGCGCCGAGGCCGTCGGGCACGCAGTAGCTGCGGTGCAGGCCCATCACGTGGTCGATGCGCAGCACCTCGGCGTGCTGCATCTGGCTGGCCACCGACGCGCGGAAGTACGCGTGTGCGGTCTCCTGCGAGCGGCGCGGATGCAGCGGCGCGAAGCCCCAGTTCTGCCCGCCATCGAAGAGCGTGTCGGGCGGGGCGCCCTGCGCGCAGCCGGTCAGCAGCGCGTCGCGGTAGCGATAGGCGTCGAAGCCACTCGGATGCGCGCCGAGCGGCATGTCGAGGTAGAGCCCCACTGCGTGCTGCCGGGCGCGCTGCGCGAGCCCCGCGAGCTGGGCGGCGAGGCGCCACTGGACGTAGAGCTCCGTGCGCACCGCGTCGTGCTCGGCGGGCAGCCAGCGGTCCTCGCTCTGCCATGTGGCGAACGACGCCCCGGGTGCCTGGTGCGTGGCCACGAAGCGCGCGTAGTCCACGGCGCGCGGGTGCGCCGTGATCCACGTGTCCAGCTCCGCGCGCAGCTCGGGGTGCGTCTCCACCACGCTGGCCAGCGGCTGGATGAGCTGCCGCTTCAGCCTAGCCACGTGGGGGTAGTCCACCGAAGGGCCGCCCGTGCCCTGCTCCGCGGCCAGGGCCTCGCGAACACTCGCGGGGGCGAGCTCGAACTCCGGCAACGCATCGAGCGCCAGGTACAGCTCCGAGAAGAACAGCCGGCTGATGGGCGCGTAGGGGCTCGGGTCGAACGGGTCCGTGACGAACGTGGCGGTCAGCGGCAGCGTGGCCAGCGTGCTGCCGCCGGCCTCGCCCAGCCACGCGGCGAGCCGCTCGAGATCTGCGAGGTCACCGATGCCCAGGCTGCGATCGGAGCGCAGCGCATACGTGGGCGCGAACACCCCCCAGCTGCGTGCCTCACGCCCCTGGAACACGCGCTGCGGGGCGGCGAAGAGCGCGCCCTCCTGCGCGGCGCCGTCGATGACCACACGCACCCGGTGATAGCCGAAGGGCAGCGTGCGCGAGAGCATCACGCGGCGACCGCGGCCGTCTTCGAGAGGCGCGAGCGAAGCGATCTCGCGCTGCTCCGTGAACGTCTCCCCGCCCTCGAGCGTGACCTCCACCGTGAGGCTCGCGGCCCCCTCGGGCGGCTGCACCGCCAGCACGCCCACGCCATCCCAGAACACCGTGACCGGCGGCAGAAAGGCTGCGGCACGGTCCCCGTCGCCCAGCGCCCGGAGCATCGCCGCGAGCGCCTCCTCGGAAGCCTCGCGCAGGACTCCGTCGATGTCGTGGTAGTGTGTCTCGACGCCGCGCTCACGCGCCCGTCGCCGTAGCTCTTCGAGATCCTGCATCAACGCTTGGCTCGACTGTACCCTCCCTCGCGAACGGTTCGAGATGATTGTGTGGCCTTCGGTCCCCTACCCGCTCGGCGCGGTGTTCGACGGCGCGGGCACCCACTTCGCGGTCTTCGCCGGCGCGGCCCACACGGTGGAGCTCTGCCTCTTCGACGCCGAGGGCACGGAGCGCCGCGTGACCCTGCCCGAGAACGCCGGCGGGGTGTTCCACGGTTACCTGCCGGACATCGCGCCGGGGCAGCGCTACGGCTTCCGCGCGCACGGCGAGTACGACCCCCATCGCGGGCTGCGCGCCGACGCGAGCAAGCTGCTGCTGGACCCGTACGCGCGCGCCATCGAGGGCGAGGTGCGCTGGAGCGAGCAAGTCTTCTCGCACCCGCTCGAGCAGGGCCGGCAGAGCGCGGACAGCGCCGCCCACGTTCCGCGCTCCATCGTGACGTCCTCGACGTTCGACTGGGGCGACGACCGGCCGCCACGCACGCCGTGGCAGGACACGGTGCTGTACGAGGCCCACGTGCGCGGGCTGACCAAGACGCATCCCGGCATCCCGGAGGCGCTGCGCGGGACGTACGCTGGGCTCGCGCACCCGGTGATGCTCGAGCACTACGCGCGCCTCGGTGTGACGGCCATCGAGCTGCTTCCGGTGCACCACTACGTGCACGACCACCGCTTGGCGCAGCTCGGGCTGCGCAACTACTGGGGCTACAACTCGGTGGGCTACTTCGCCCCGCACGGCGAGTTCTGCAGCGCGGGCGACGGCGGCGCGCAGGTGGACGAGTGGAAGGCGATGGTGCGCAGCCTGCACGCGGCGGGCATCGAGGTGATCCTGGACGTGGTCTACAACCACACCGGCGAGAGCGACCACGAGGGGCCCACGCTGTGCTTCCGCGGGCTCGACAACGCGGCCTACTACCGTGTGGCGCAAGACAGCGAGCGCTACGTGGACTACACCGGCTGCGGCAACACGCTGAACACGCGGCACCCGTTCGCGCTCCAGCTGATCATGGACTCGCTGCGCTACTGGGTGCAGGAGATGCACGTGGACGGCTTCCGCTTCGATCTCGCGTCGGCGCTGGCGCGCGAGGCGCACGAGGTGAGCAAGCAGTCCGCGTTCTTCGACCTCATCCAGCAGGACCCGGTGCTGCGCGGCGTGAAGCTGATCGCCGAGCCGTGGGACCTCGGCGAGGGCGGCTACCAGGTGGGAAACTTCCCCCCGATCTGGACCGAGTGGAACGGGCCCTACCGCGACACGGTGCGCGACTTCTGGCGCGGGGCCGAAGGCACGCTGGGCGCCTTCGCGCGGCGCTTCACCGGCAGCAGCGACCTCTACGCGGGCAGTGGCCGCGGCCCGCTCGCCAGCATCAACTTCGTGACCTGTCACGACGGCTTCACGCTGCGCGACCTGGTCAGCTACCAAGACAAGCGCAACCTCGCGAACGGAGAGCAGAACCGCGACGGCGAGTCCCACAACCGCAGCTGGAACTGCGGCGTGGAAGGCGACACCGATGACGCCTCCGTGCTCGCGCTGCGCAGCCGGCAGGTCCGCAACTTCTTGGTGACGCTCTTCTTGTCCCAAGGCGTGCCCATGCTCTTGGCGGGTGACGAGCGCGGCCGCACGCAGCAGGGCAACAACAACGCCTACTGCCAGGACAACGAGGTCTCGTGGACGGACTGGGCGAACGGCGACGCGGAACTCGAGCGCTTCTGCGAGCGCGTGATTCAGCTGCGCCGCGAGCACCCCGTCTTCCGGCGACGGCGCTGGTTCGAAGGGGTGGCGTCGAGCGAGGCGTCGCTCACCGACATCGGTTGGTTCAGGCCCGACGGCGAGCCGATGAGCGAGCACGACTGGCACGTGCCCTTCGCGCGCGCGCTGGGTGTGTTCTTGAACGGCGACGCGATCACGGCACCCGGCCCGCGCGGCGAGGCCGTCACGGACAGCAGCTTCTACCTGTTCTTCAACGCGGGCAGCGAGGCCGTGAGGTATGTGATCCCGCACAGTCTGGGCGAGGCCGAGTGGGCGCCCGTGCTGGACACCGAGAGTGGCTTCGTCACCGCGGACGCGGTCGCCGCCTCGGACGGGAGACTCGTGGTTCAACCTCACGCGCTGCAGCTCTGGCAGCGCCCGGGCCAGACTCGATAGAGGAGAGAATCCGTCTCCAACGTCGGATTCTGGTGTGAGCGGCGCCGCGACTGAGTAGTCTCGGGCCCGTGACCCACACCTACGAACGTCCCGACGGCACCCTCCGCAAGCTCTCCGGCTACAAGAAACCCAAGCAGGCCTGGCAGGGCAAGCGCTTCGCCGCGTCGCGCGTGAGCGAGAACAGCCTGCCGAAGCGCGTGGACCTGCGCTCGCAGATGACGCCGGTGGAGAACCAGAGCGACACCAGCAGCTGCGTGGCGAACGCGGTGGCGGGCGCCTACGAGTACCTGGTCAAGCAGCACCGGCAGGACGACGCGTACGACGTGAGCCGCCTGTTCATCTACTACGTGGCGCGCGCGATCGCCGACGAGGTGGACCCGGCCGACGCGCCCGAGCTGGAGGACGGCGGCACCATGATCGCCGCGGCCATCGAGGCGCTCAAGCAGTACGGCGCGTGCTCCGAAGAGACCTGGCCGTTCGACGACGACATCGTGAACGACGCTCCGTCCGAGGACGCCTTCGAGGAGGCGAGCGCCTTCTTGGTGGAGGACGTGGCCTTGGTGCCCACGCGCCTCGAGGCGTGGAAGGCCGCGCTGGCCGAGGGCCACCCGATCATCTTCGGCCTGAGCCTGTACGAGAGCTTCGACGCGCATCGCCGCCCGGGCATGGTGCCGGCGCCCTCCCCGCGGGAAGCGTCGCGCGAAGATCACGGCGGCCACGCCATGCTGTGCGTGGGCTACTCGGACCGCGACCAGGTGTTCATCGTGCGCAACTCGTGGGGCGACGAGTGGGGCGACGAGGGCTACTGCTACATCCCGTATGCGTACCTGATGAACCCGCGCTTCAACGACGGCGACAGCTGGATCATCCGGCGCGTGGAGGAGCCCGAGATCGACGAGAGCACGTGGGAGGACGACGAAGAGTCGCTGATCGAAGACGTGGACAGCGAGCTCGCGGCCATGAGCGACGAAGAGTTCGCTGCGATGCGCGACGCCATGGGCGACATCCCGTTCGAGACGCGGCTGGCGCTGATCCTGCTGTTCGCCGCGGGCTCCGACGGTGAGATCGACGACGACGAGCTGACCGGCATCGTGACCGTGCTGGAGCGCGTTCACGAGGGCCTCGGCATCTCGCTCGACGCGGAGAAGGTGCTGCGCAAGGCGAGCAAGCGCATCGAGAAGGACGACGGCGCGTTCGACGACACCGTGGCGGTGTTCGCGGAGTACGTGCCTGCGCGGGTGCTCGCGGCCATCGTGAGCGCGGTGCAAGAGATCGTGAGCGTCGACACCGAGGAGGAGGAGACGGTGCTGGCCACCCTGGTGGAGGCCTGGCAGGTGGACGCGAGCGGCGAGAACGACGGAGAGGAAGAGGAAGAGGAAGAGGGAGACGAGGAGGAAGACGAGAGCGAAGAGGAGAGCGAAGACGAGGAAGAGGGAGAGGGCGACGAAGACGAGGACGAGGAGAGCGAAGACGAGGAAGAGGGAGGCGACTGGGACGGGATCCGCAACGACTGAGTCCCCACAACCCGGCTGCAACTCAGGGCGTTGCCGCCTGCGCCCGCAGCACGAGGCGACCACCGCGCAGCCGTAACGACCTGCCCTCCAGCTGCATCGACCTTCCGTCCTCGCTCACCGTCAGGGCGGCCAGGTCACGCATGGGCAGGTGCGTCGCGGTGATGGTGCGCCAGCGCGACCCCGCCCGACGCAGCGCCACCCCAGTGAACTCGAGCGGCTCGTTGTGCACGTCGTAGCCGCAGGTCTCGTTGAGCATCACCGTGCGACGAAACGTGACCGCGATGACGCATGGCGCACCGGGAAGGGACACCGGCGCAGGCGTGCCCAGCGCCACGGCACCGTCGCCGACGTGCAAGCACCGTCGGCTGCGTTGACCATGAGGCGGGAGCCGGAGGTCGCCGGGCGCGAGCGTGGCCGCCGCAGCCACGAGGGCCTCGCGATCACACGGAGGCTGGGCGTTGCTGGTACCCGGGTGGTGCAGCAGCGCGGCCGCTGTGCACGCGACCAACAGGGCGAGCGCGAGCCGGACCGAGGTCGTGGTGCGACGTCCCTGGTGGGTGGCGAGCGAGGGCACATCTCAGGATCGCCGCGGAGCGTGAGCCCCGCAAGACCTGCGGCTCCGAACGCCACGGCGGTGTCAGCGCTTCTTGGCGACCAACGGCCGCAGGCGTTCGTGGTCGCGCACCGCTTCGTTCAAGCTGGTGAGCACGCGGCGCAACACCGCGTAGTCTGCGCAGAGGATGGTGCAGCTGTCCGCCTCCGGGTCGGTGTGCACCCCCTCGAGGGACTCGGCCGCGGCGATGCGCTCCACCAGCCCCCCGAGCCGGTGACCGTTGGCGTACTCAGGATCGCCGAGCACGTCGCCGCTTGGCGCGAGGACCGTCCACGGGTCGCTGATGACGACGCTGAATTGGTCCTCCCACAGCGACACGTCGAACGGCAGCGGCGCGGGCTCTGCGGGCTTTCGCTCGGCCCCGCGCTTCTTGGGATCTCCCTTGGAGGCAGGCGTGATCAGCACATCGCCGCGCGTGAGTCCGTGCTCGCCAGGAGACACCTGCGCGTCGGTCACGCGGACGGTGGCCGCCGACTCCGCCTCGCAGGCAAAGCCCGTCCCGGCGGTGATGCTGCCGCCGTGCACTTCGATGCGGCCCACGTCTTCCGCCGAGGCTGCCGTCTCGTTCGCGTCCACCCACGAGTCGCGCAGCACCACCCGCCCGCCCACCGCTTCGACGCCGTTGCCCCCCCCGCGCACCACGCAGTGCTCGAGGTGGACCTCGCCGGGCTGCGCCGACACGGCAGCCAACGTGAAATCCGAGAGCTCGGTGTGGGACGCGCGCACGAGCGACTTGTCCTCCGCGAGGATGGACAGCTCGCCACCCTTCACCTGGCACTCGTGGAGCGAGACGCGCGCGTCGCCCGCCGTGGCGATGGCGGTGTCCGCCGCGTCTGTGAAGCGCGTGCGCACGGCCGAGACGCGCCCTCCGATCACCTCCAGCTGGAGCCGCGAAGCGCCCTCGAGCGTCGTCTCCAGCATGGCCAGCGCGCCGAGCACCGTCACCGCCGTGTCGCGCGCGCACACGCGCACGCCGTGGAGCCCGGCCCGCCCCTCGGCCTCCACCCGCACACCGCGGTCCACGTCGCGAATGGTCGTGCCGCGAACGTTGGCCCGCGCCGTCGCGGCAACGGACACGCCCGCGCCTCTCACGTCGGTGAGGACACCGCCCTGCACCGCCACGCGCCCGCCGTCCCTCACGGTGACCGCGTCGTAGCTGGCCCCGGTGATGCGGCAGTCGCTGAGCGAGATGTGCCCCTTGGCCACGATCGCGCCGCTGCTGCGCGCGTCGTTCACGCTGCACTTCCTCGCCGAGAGGCGAGAGCCGGTGTCCGCCACGTCGATGCCCGCCACGGCGGCGCGCCGCAGGGTGCAGTCGTTCAGCGTGACGTCCGAGCCACCGCGTACGGCCACCAGCGACTGCTGCGTGCGCTCGAAGCACGTGCCCGTGACCACCACGCGGGCCTTCGCGCGGGCCAGCAGCGCCGACTGGCCACTGTTCACGAAGCGGCCTCCCGTCACCGTAGCGGTCGCCGCGTGCACGTGCAGTCCCGCCTCTCCAGCGCTGGCGACGTCGCACTCGCGCACGTGCGCCGTGGCCTTCCCCTCGATGGACACGGCGCTGTGCTCGCCGCCGCGCACACGCACGCGCTCGAGCTCGGCGTACGCGCTCTTGTCGATGATCACGCCGTACTCCGTGGGAGCGTCCACACGCACGTCGGAGGCGAAGAGGTGCGTGTCCTTTCCCGTCGCCACCATGCCCACGCGACCCCCGTGGATGCGGCAGCGCCGCGCGTGCACCACCGCGCCGCGCTGCGCCACGAGACCGCCGTCGCTAAAGACCAGTCCATCCAGCAGCACTCCGGCGTCGTCCACGCTCACCAGCCCCGTGAGCACGGCCTTGTGGGCGCGCGTGGTGCTCAGCGAGACGTCCGTGTCCAGCTCGAATGGGCCGGTGTACTCGCCGGCGGCGAGCAGGACGTGGTCGCCGGGCTGGGCCGTCGCGAGCGCCACACGAAGCTCTGCGCTGTCGGCCACGCGCTTCGCTTCGGGCACGGAGACGACGGGCGGCGGGACGGCGGCGAGCGACGTCGTGAAGCGCGCACGCAGCCACGGCGACTCGGGGTCCTTCAGCAGCTTGGCGAACACCTTGGCTTCGTAGCCTTCGGGTTCCCCCGACGCGCCCCGCCACGCCACGCGCGCTGTGGCGTAGGCCTCGGCGAAGTCTTCCCAGCCCGTGTGCGCCGCTTGGACCGCACGCGCCGCCGTTAGCATGTAGCCCCACGCCAACGATGCATCGAAGGCGCGCGCGGCGTACGCGAACGAAGCCCATGCGGCCGCGCGACCGAGGGTCCACGCCGGCTGTTCCCGCACGCCACGCGCGAGCGCTTGCTCGACGCGCTTCTGCCCCGCAGCGCTCGGCAACATGGAGAGGCCCGCGAGCTGGTGCGTGGCGCTCGGCTCGCCCAGGCGGTAGCCCCCGAAGCGCGTGGCGGGAAGGTCGTTCATGGCCAGCAGCGGAGCGGCCACCCCCAGCACCACGAGCTGCGCCTCGGAGAGCGATGCGTCCATGTAGCGCGGCTTCTTCTTGGGCATCGCGTCTCGATGCTACTCGGACCCGGCGACAGGTTCCGTCACAGAATGTATGCTCGCGCCCCATGACCCACTCCCTCCGCCTTGCCTTGATGACGTCCCTGCTCCTCGCCCTCGCTGCGTGCGGCGGTGAGTCCACCCCCGAGGGTGGCGAAGAGTCCACCGGCAGTGAGTCCATGAGCCAGACCACGGCCGTCGGAGAGGTGGCGCCCACGCACGGCGCCTCGCTCTTCGGCGTCTACGTGGTGGTGGCCGAGGCCGGCTCGCCCGCGCTCGAAGAAGCCGCCGCACCCCTGCGCGAGCGCTCCATCCAGGTCTCCGTCGGCGAGCTCTCGTGCGACGCGGGCGCCGCCGAGGCCCTCGGGGTGGCGCCGGACTCGCACGCGGTGTCGGTGATGTTCGAGACGCGCGAGGCGGCGGACAGCTTCGCGGCCACGCTCTCCACGCCCCCGGCCGGCATCGCGCAGGTGACCGTCGGCTGCGCGGACTGAGCCTCGGCTGACGGCGCCTAACGCAGGCGGTGGTTCGCGGCGATGATCGCCGTGGTCGCCTCACGCAGCGTGGGGGCTTCGCTCTCGTCGTGGCCCGCCCGCGCCAGCGCCCACGGATAGCCCTGCTCCACGGAGTCGAACACGGCGCGCGGGTGCAGCGGCGTCACCAGTAGCTCGATGGTGTAGAGCACGGTCCGCGCGGTGCGCGCCCACAGCGGGTGTCCGTCGATGATGATGCACTCGCCGCGCAGGTGGGGCGTGGCCTCACGACCGATCTTGGCCGCGAACTGGCGCGCATCGGAGCGCGGCATGGGCATGCCCGCCCGCACGATGCTCAGCGTGGTGGTGCCCGTGGGGTACG
>Ga0075163_10012925_pt1 | contig 10859 bp, 10 predicted proteins | sample JI1023141ADNA_FD_71478 | JGI IMG/M metagenome (GOLD analysis project Ga0075163, IMG submission 71478) | Wastewater effluent complex algal communities from Wisconsin, to seasonally profile nutrient transformation and Carbon sequestration -... | ecosystem: Engineered > WWTP > Effluent > Algae...
AAGGCATCGGCAAGAAAATTGCGCTGCAATCGGGGGTGTCGAAAAACAGCAGTGATTTCACTGTCACTTTGCTCAATTCCTCGGTCGACAACGCCTTCGCGACGACTGGTGGCTATATGTACACCACCCGCCAACTCGTCACTTTGATGAACAATGAGGCCGAGCTGGCCGGTGTTCTCGGCCACGAACACGGTCACGGCGTCGCGCGCCATTCGGCCAAGCGGCAAAGTGCGGCGACCCGCAATCAGGTGATTGGCGTGCTCGGCGCAGTCCTGTCGGGCGCCTTGCTGGGCAATAGCCAGATCGGCCAGGTGCTTCAGCAAGGCTTTCTGCAGGGATCGCAGCTGCTGACGCTGAAATATTCACGCGGTCAGGAAAATGAGGCGGACAAACTGGGGGTCGAGTATCTGCGCCGCGCTGGCTATGATCCGCGGGCGATGTCTACCGTGCTGCAAAGCCTGGCGAATCAGAACGCACTCTCCGCGCGCCTGCTTGGGGTTGGTGCCGATCGGGTTCCGGAATGGGCCTCTACCCACCCCGATCCAGCCCAGCGTGTTTCGACGACTTTGGCGCTGGCCGGCACGACTGCGAAAGGATTGACCAATCGCGACACCTTTCTGACCAAGATCAATGGGCTGACCTATGGCGATGATCCCAAGCAGGGAATCGTTGAAGGCCGCAAATTCATCCATCCGGTTGAGAAATTTTCGTTCGAAGCCCCCAACGGGTTCTATATGCTGAATGGCACCCGTGCCGTCGCGATCAGCGGGCAGGCCGGAAAAGGTCAATTGACGGCGGCGGCCTTCAATGGTGACCTCGACGCCTATGTCCGCGCGGTGTTCACAACACTGGGCACACAAAACAAGATCACGATCACGCCTGGCAATATTTCTCGCACGACGGTGAACGGCCTGCCGGCCGCCTATGCCGTTGCGCGAGTGGCGCAGGGCAACAATTCTTCGGTCGATGTGACGGTCTTTGCCTATCAGTTCGACGCGACTCACGCGTTCCATTTCATGACGATGACGCAGGCTGGCGGGGCCAATGTGTTTGAACCGATGTTCGGATCGATGCGACGAATCACTGCGGCGGAGGCGGCCGCGGTCAAACCGCGTAAACTGTTGGTCGTGACTGCCAAAAAAGGCGACACTGTCCAGACGCTGGCCAAGCGGATGGCCTATACCGACGCACCGCTTGACCGGTTCCTGGTGTTGAACGGGCTAAAGGCTGATTCACGGATCGTGGCTGGGCAGCGGATCAAGCTGGTAACGTACTGACTCTTCGCATGATCAGCACAGCAAAAGGGCGGCAGGTTTCCCTGCCGCCCTTTCATTTTCGTGCCTGTTGGCCAGCTGCTTAGTTAGCAGCTGCCATGGCCGACGAGGTGGTGTTGAACGTGGTCTTCAGTTCGTTGCCCAGACCCTGCATTGCAGTGATGGCAGCAACGGCGATCAGAGCAGCGATCAGGCCATATTCAATAGCGGTCGCACCAGCGTCGTCACGGAAAAGGTTCTTGAAAAACTTCATGTCTAGTCTCCTGTTAGCAGTCAATTTACCCGGCTCTTTCCCTGTCACCCGGATTGAGCAATTGCCGGACTAAGGGGAAATTCTTGAGAAATGTTTAATTCTACGGTCCACCAATCGCTTCTGCGGTTTTGGTCGAAACGGTTTCCCACATGGTGATGGTTCCATCGGCGAAAGCTTGAATCCCGCTGAGCATCGCCAGCACGATCAACGCGAGAATCAGGCCGTATTCGATTGCGGTCGCACCAGTTTGATCGCTGATCAGCCGCTTGATGAAATTCGTCATTGGTCTGCATCCCCAAAATGGGCAGGTTGCAGGCCAGTTAGTGACTTCATCCCTAAGAATTCATTTAAGGCGGACCCTAACGTGAAAAAAAATCCGACAGTGATCCCGGTTGTGGCTTTGGCCTTGATCGATGAAGCCGGACGCGTGCTGCTGCAGCGTCGGAGCTTCGCGGGCGAGCATGGCGGGCTATGGGAATTCCCTGGTGGCAAGGTTGAAGCGGGAGAAACCCTGACATCGGCGTTGCAACGCGAGATTGCCGAAGAACTGGACCTGCACATCGAACCCGATGCTGCCGAACCGCTTAGTTTTGCGGCAAACCCGGATCAGCCGCATGTCATTCTGCTTTACACTTGCAGATCGTGGGCGGGCACGCCGGTGTGCCTAGTTGGAGAGGAGATCGGCTGGTTTGCGCCGTCAATGCTGACCGATCTGGCCATGCCGCCGCTGGATGTGCCGTTGGCGCGGGCACTGCAAGAATACATTGAAAGGGCGAAATAGCGGGTTGCCAAGCCCAGATGAGGTGCCTAAGGACGCCTCTCCAACGCGCCCGTAGCTCAGCTGGATAGAGCATCAGACTACGAATCTGAGGGTCGGACGTTCGAATCGTTCCGGGCGCACCAAAACTCCAAAGGGTCTTCCGCAAGGGAGGCCTTTTTTGGTTTTAGGGGCTTTGCTTTGCGAAGGCGAACTGCATGGCCGCTGCGCGGGGGAGCTGGTCTTCCAAACTTGGACATACACGCAGGCCGAAGAACGAGTTCCGCCTTCTGTTGCAACCTGACGTGAGTCTTGATCAACGCTTACGCCAATTCCGTAATGGTCAGATTGAACGCGAGCTCAAATCTGCGGCGCAAAGTTTACCCGCCTTAATACTCTCATAACTAACGTTCGTTATATCCAGACACGGCGGTTGCTCGGCCCTCCCGATCTGCTGCCCTCAAACCGGAATCCAAGTACCGGATTGAATCCAAGTAGTGCCCCCGTCGATGGACGGGGGCACGTTTGATCTCGAAACATCCCGAAACCATATCAGTTTTGGTCCGCTTGACGGAATGATGTTGGCCCGCGAATTGCTCAAACAGGCCACCAAGAGATAAGCACCCTGACGTGCTCCCCTAAAATCTGAATTGGCCGATAGTATCTATCGTAAGATATTATTTACGCTCTGCGCGTAGGCCGCAGCTTCGGCTTAATTTTGAACGGGTGAATGGGCATGACCAGCAAGGAGCCATTCCTGAGACGATTGCTGGCAGACACCAGCGGCAATGTCCTGCCGATGGCGGCGTCGACCGTGATCGTCATGGCCGCAATCGTTGGTGGCGGTGTTGACATGAGTCGCGCCTACAAGGTCCAGAACCGACTTCAAAACGCTTGCGATTCTGGCGTTCTGGCTGGCCGCCGTGCGGTTACAACTGGCGGCTTTGATCAGAATGCCAAGAATCAGGCCAATCGCTATTTCAACATAAACTTTGACCAAAACCAGCAAGGCACCAAGAGCACCACATTTCTGCTTGCCTCGGATACGGCTGGCAACTCAATCGGCGGCAAAGCCAGCACCCAGATGCCCATGTTGATGATGCAGATGTTCGGCAAAGGCGACATGACGCTGACTGCCAACTGTGCGTCAACCATGGGCGTAGGCAACAGCGACATCACAATGGTCCTCGACGTGACCGGTTCAATGAGCACCTCTTTGGGCTCGGGCACCAGATTAACTGCGCTGAAATCATCGATGAAAAACTTCTATACGACGGTCTCAACTGCGACGCAGGGTACCAATGCACGTGTTCGCTATTCCTTCGTACCCTTCAGCACCACGGTCAATGTCGGCAAGTTACTCATCGATTTGAACCCGGATTACATTACCAGCACCTGGACGATCCAATCACGTGCACCGGTTATGCGGACAATTACTGAGGAGGTATTTACTGGATGGGATGATCCGGTGGTCAGCAGCGATACGGGTTATGGCAGCATAACGAACGGTTCCAGCACCCGGATCGATAACCCCCGTTACAACTCATCTTCTGCCTGCAACGCGGCCCGGCCCGCCGACACCGCTTGGTCAAATAGCGGCGCAACAACAAGCGGAACCAGCACGACTACAAATGGGTCTGGGCAGCAGATAGTGTCCAACTGGACGGGTCAGCCGCAAACGATGCGAACTTACACTTGTCAAAAATCTGGTAGCAGATGGTATGTCTACTATTACACATCCAGCAGAACGTTTTACACTTACACATACAATACCAGCGATCCGCTGTACGAAACGATTACTCGTGAGGAATTCGACCATTTCGATTATCGCCCGGTTGAATACGATGTCGGCGCATTGAAAACTTTTGTTCCGGTTTCGACGAACACCGGAACCAATGGCGCTGCTGTTAGCTCGACCTGGGACGGATGCATTGAAGAACGCGAAACCGTTTCGGCGGATGATATCAGTTATACGACCTTAAGCGGGATGACGCCCTCGGATGCTCTCGATCTTGATATCGATACCGCACCGGACGGAAGCAATGCCATGAAGTGGGCTCCGCTCTGGCGGCAGGTTGCCTATCGGCGCAACACGATTGCTCCTGCCATGAGTGGCTCGGCAGCGACATCATATTGTGTACCCAAAGCGCAATCATTCAAAGAGATGACCCAGAGCAGCTTCAATTCGTTTGCGGATTCATTGACGGCGCAAGGCAATACTTACCTCGATATTGGGATGCTTTGGGGCGCGCGTTTGAGCAACCCGGACGGAATTCTATCTGATCTGGTGACGGATGAGCCTGCCAATGGCGGCAACGTCAGCCGCCATCTTATTTTCATGACCGACGGCTTTCAGGAAGCGAATTCCTCCATTTACAATGCCTATGGCATCGAGGCCATTGACCGCCGGATCACCGACGATGGGACAAGCACGCAGGCCAACACCCGCCATAGCTTGCGGTTCCGTGCAATCTGCGATGCGATCAAGGCCAAAGGCGTCCGGGTTTGGGTGATCGGCTTTACCAGCGGGCTGACCGACGATCTGGCCTATTGTGCATCGCCGAGCAGCTCGTACACAGCGAACGACGCGGCGTCATTGAACACAGCCTTCCAGGAAATTGCCAAACAGGTTGGCGAATTGCGGGTGCTGTCATGATGGGCGAGCAGAAGGACGGGACGGGTCTGCAATCCAACCTTGGTAAATCTTTGCGCGTACTTTCGTCGAATGACGATGGTGTCAGTGCGATCGAATTCACCCTTGTCGCGCCGGTGATGCTGATGTTGGTGATCGGGATCTTTGATCTTGGGCAGATGGCTTACGGCACGTCAGTCTTAAACGGTGCCGTGGAAAAGGCCGCTCGCGATTCCGCCCTAGAAACAACCAATACTGAGACGGCTGACAATCTGGTAAAAGCGCAGGTCAAACCGATCTTTCCCGGCGCAACATTCAGTTCGACCCGAACCAGTTACTACGATTTCGTCGATATCGGCCGTCCAGAAAAATGGAACGACGGAAACGATGATGGCGAATGCAATGACGGTGAAGCTTATGTCGATGAAAACAACAACAGCCAATGGGACAAGGACGTCGGTCAACAAGGTAACGGCGGCGCAAGTGACGTTGTGGTTTACCGATTCACTGTTTCCTACAAACCAATCTTTGCGGTCCCGTTCATGCCACAGAACTGGCAGCAGCGTTCATTGACGGCTACTGCAGTCCGCAAAAATCAGCCTTTTGCATTGCAGGATGAGTATGGTTCAAATGCGGGTACCTGCTCATGATCCCAATTGGCGTAATGCAAGCACTCCGGCGGCTGGTTTCTGACAAGTCAGGGGCTTCACTGGTTGAATTTGCGATGGTCTTCCCGATCATCTCGGTGATGGGGATGTTCGGGATTGAGATCGCCTACATGGCTTCGGTCAACATGCAGATCAGCCAGATCGCCCTTCAGGTTGCCGACAACGCTTCGCGGCTTGAACAGACCAACAACAATACCGTAGCCCCCACCGTGACTGAAGGCGGAATTGATTCGGTCATGACCGGGGCGATCAAAGTTGGGGAACGGTTCAACTTCACCGGGAATGGCCGGGTGATCCTCTCTAGTCTTGAGCGCGACCCGGCATCTGGTAAGCAATTCATTCATTGGCAGAGGTGTTCTGGAAGCCTCCTCACTCCTTCTGCCTATGGCAATGATTCCAACAACAATGGACTAAACGGGACGCAGCTGAATGGCATGGGTTCCGGCGCGACAAAGGTTCAGGCGAACAACGGTGTCGCTGTCATGTTTGTCGAAGTGATCTACGAATATCAGGGGATCTTCGGCACCCTGTTCGTCAGCAACATGCGATTTCGGCAGGAAGCTGCCTATCTAGTTCGAGACACTCGTGATCTTCGCGCGGTCGATCAGTCAGGCGTGACTGGCGGCGGCGGGGATTCGCATTGCTAGGGCCGCAAGTCAGATGATTGAAACGAAACACTCGTGGACCCGCCATACCGCCGTCAGATGGGGTTTCGTCGGCTTGGTGCTGCTGGCTGGAGCCGCGACTGCACACGCTTGGCGGCCAGGCCCGCTTCAAGCATGTGTCGCCGAGCAGACCAAACTGTTGCTCAGCAGTACGCATGAATATGTACCCGAGCGCGCCGGTTTTGCGGCGGAGCTCTGGTGTGTGCGCAACAATAACCGGCCAGGGCACAAGAGATTCAACTAGATCCCCAATTCGCTGTGCTCATTAAGCCTCCACAGAAGTGATCTTCAGTGCCAGACTTGTCCGGTTTGCCACACCCAATTTGCGATAGATGTTGTGCAGGTACAGTTTAACCGTGCCTTCAGACATCCCTAGCTGGTCTCCGATTTCTCGGTTTTTCAGCCCTTGACAGACAAGCATCGTGATCTGTTGCTCGCGCTTGGAAAGTGAATCCAGCGCTGGCTCTTCGGTCTGACCCGAGCTAAGTGAAAGCGACTTGTCAATCAGATCGCCATCGATGAATCGACGTCCGGCCAGAACAGCTTCGAGCGCTTCAAACAGGCGCTCTTCAGGGCAATGTTTGAACACGATCGCATCGACCCGCGCCTGCATCACTTTCAACAAAGCTGCATCCGACAGTTCGTTCGTCAGCAGGATAACCGGCAATGTCACGCCGTTGGCGCGCAGCGATTTGAGCACTGTTGCTCCATCGACCGGGGACATCCGCTGATCGAGCAGGATAACATCGGGACCAGCGCGCTTGACCGCCGCGCAGGCATCAACACCGTCGCCGATCGACAAGACAATTTCATGCCCCTCATCGCACAGCGCGGCTTCAACGCCCATCCTGAAAAATGCGTGATCATCAATGACTGCAATGCGGGCCAATCAATCTTCTCCCAAAGGTATAGTCATCGACAGCGAGGTTGACCCTGCTTTGCTGGAAAGGTCAAGGTGCCCACCCATTTCGCGTAGCCGCCCAGCCAAGGATACGGGCTTTCTATCATTAAATTGAAAACCCTTGCCATTGTCTTCGACCGTTAGTTCCAACTGCTGATCTTGACGGACGCACGAAATCCTCAACTCGCTCGCCTGACCGTGCCGCACGGCGTTGGCGACAGCCTCGCGGACTAGCTGGGCAAGGTTGTAAACAGTGCTGCGAGGCAAAGCTGCGCCATCGCCGTCTGCCGTCAAATGAAATCACAACATTCCAATTGTTGGAAAGGCGATCGACGATGAACGCCAGTTCGCTTTGCCAGTCGGCTTTGCCAGAGCCGGGGCTGCTCGCGCGCAGAGCCGTTATCAGGTCCTGAACCTGCTCCTGCTCAGCGCCGAGCATTTTTCCCAGCCGGTCAAGATCTCTGACGACGCCGATGTCTTCAGGTACCCTGCTTCGTATTGATTTGATCCAGTACCGCGCTCCGGCGAAGGCCTGTGAAACGCTGTCATGCAGATCGCGGGCCAGCGCAAGCCGCTGCCGGTCGGCGGCCATGGCTTCAGCGGTGCGAACCAGATTGTGATTGTCAAAGCCGGCACTGATCTTAGCTCCAATTTCTTCAGACAGCCGAAGGTGCTCCACGCCTGAAAACAGGGCTCGCCGATAAACCAATCGGCCAGATCCAGAAGCGCCAGTGAGTGGAACGAAGACACCGTGTTTGAAACCATGTCTTAGGGCGAATTCACGCTCGTCTTCGTTCATGTCTGCCCGTTCGAACTCACCATGTGGGCTTAGCACCACCACACGACCATGGCGCAGATCGAACAGCGCGGGCCCGACCAAGCTGCGTTCAAATGTTCCAGAGCAACGGGAGCAGGAGCTTTCCGGCGGGTTAGAGGGCCGTATCCATGCGGCATTGCAAGCGGCTTGGTCATCTTCGATCCAGCATAATGCACCGGTTTTTCCGCCGCTAGCTGACAGAGCAAACTCGAGTTGGTGATTGATCATGGCGTTGCTCGCAATCAGCGGCTGCCAGTCAGGGCCTCGAAGCCAGCGGATTTGCGCAAATGACGCTATCCACACCAAAAAGATGCTAACCAGAAATTGGAAGACTTGTCGGCGAAGCAAGGCGGAATGCGACATCTCCATTTCGGATGTCCACATCTGCACCATCATCCCAATGCAGATCAGATTGAGTAGAATCGCAATCTGCAGTGCCCGACGCCAGCCCCATTGCACTGCCGCCGCGACAACAAGGAAAGCCAACATTGCGATCGAGGAGGCAAAATAGCCCGAGTTCAAGGGCTCGACCACGTACATTAGGCTGACGTATAGGACCACATCCAGCGCATATGCCGCGCGCCGCAAGCGATAGTTCAGCCACCAGCTGGTCATCAGAATCAGCAACTGAGCTGCCGCTAGATAGGTATAATATGCCAACAGAACGTCATCGGGCTCAAGGACGAAACCAATTCCTTCGTCGTCGGAAATAGCCATGATGAACATGGTAAATGACAACAGCAGCCGGCTACTGGCGATCAGCCAGTCCGGGTTCCTGCCTGCATGGGCTTGAAGCAAAACGACAACTCTCCTGGGAACGACCAATTCCCAAGTGGCTGATAGGACCGTCAGTCGTGACCGGCAAGCGGATCGCGGATGGGTAGAGAGCTTCACTTTTGTTGCAGCCATCATATTACAGATGGACATAGCCAATAGTTATAGCAGAAGAGGCAATCAGGAAACGGCCCAATTCGGAAGATCATGACGCCAAAGCTACTCCTTGCCATGCTGATGGCTTTGCTTGCTGTGCTCATCTGGCAGCTTGGCAGCCTGTGGCGCAGGCGGCCTGGGAGCCGTCCGGTTTCACAGGATACTCAGCCGCGCGCGGTAAAAGAATCGCCGAGACTTGCGCAACGAGCTGCCTTGGATGACGTATCGCAGCCACCATTGAAGCGGGAACGCAAACGGAGCTTGTTGGCGATCCATGCCAATCTGGATAGGTCGAGCGCTGCAGATGCCCTGCTAAAATCAGGTTTGTACAATGAGGTAGAGAGCAAACTTACTCAGGCATTTGAACATTTTGCCGAAGGCGTGGTTTCGATTGACGGTTATGAAGCGATGGTTCGAATTGAAGGCAAGGTGGTTCACCGCAAGCGCGCCGAACTCAGAGCTCGGGAAATGGCGAACGATTCATCGCCCGCACTGCTGGATGAACTGCGCCAGGATGTCGAAGCCGCTGAGGTTGCGATCCAGTGGTGTCTAGACTGGGCGGCAGATCTCCGAGAGTCGGCAATGCAATCGCACTCGGACCCGAAACAGGATTAAGCGGTTATTGACTATCTAAAGGTATATAGCTGCCAGATCCACATTTGGCTGACCAGCGCAAGATGGGCGGTTGGGTGAACTCGGACTGGGATGGAAACTGCGAGGCGCTGCGTGACGAGAAACTGGTTCCTAACCGGGCTTTGCGCGCTATGTGCCAGCCTGTCCGTGCCGAGCCAAGCCGAAGCGCAGCAAAGCGTGAGTGGCCGGGGAGAGGCATTTGCGATCATCGTCGCGCGCCTCAGCTTCATCAAGACGCAAGACCTTGATTTTGGTCAGATTGCTGCGGGCAACTCCGCAGGTACCGTCACAATCGCGCCGAGTGGCGCCCGTTCTAAGACCGGCGGTGTGACGCTTTTCGGAAATGCAGGCTCACCCGCGCTCTTTGCGGGATATGGTTTCCCCAATCAATCTGTCCTGATTTCGATAACGGCGCCAACTGGTGTGCTTACCCGTGCTGGCGGCGTTGAAACGATGCAGTTTGATACCTTTATTGTAGGCAGTACCCCTCAGGTCCAACTTACGACCGCGCCGCGCTCCTTTCGGATTTCGTCCAGCACCGGGATGTTCGCCTTCCCGGTCGGCGCAACACTGCGGGTCAAGCGCAATCAGAAGCCAGGCGTGTATCATGGCATGTTTGCTATTACCTTGCAATATCAATGAAATAAATATATTAATTCAAGTAATTTATAGCGCCCAAGCGATCTAGGAAATGTCGGGTCGATTGCGCAGATCCTTGCAATGGATCGCAAACGTACACAGCTGTTTGACTGGGGCGGTGCATCGCGCTCGCCCAATCTTTGCGAACCGGATAGGGGGCGGCGGAACCCGATAAATCACTGATCATAGGCATAAAAACTCTTCACAAACTGTGGATTCTGAGAATTTTGGTCGCCGAGTTTAGCGGGTCATTAACTATAGATAGTTAGTGACCTTCCCTATGACGAGGGTTGAAACCATTCACCATGCAAGGCTTGTCGCCGGTTTCCGCAAGGGAATCTGCGTGGTTTTGCTGCTCGCGTCCTTTGTCTGGTTGGCACCGGCAGTTCAGGCGCAGACTATAAATCGTTACACCAACAGCACAGATAGCGCGACCAACGGTGTCAACGAAACACTGACGCCGTGCACGGCCAAGTTTACCCGAACCTTCGCAGTTGGATCCAACTTCACCGTTTCGGATGTGAACATCGCCGTCCTGATGTCGCATACCTGGCGCGCTGACATCGAGATGTATCTCGTTTCCCCCAGCGGCACCCGCGTGCAGCTTGTTAACAGTCAAGGCGGAAGCGCTGACAATTTCAACCTGACCTTTGACGATGAAGCGACAACCGCGATCAGTGGCTACACGGC
>Ga0075163_10012926_pt1 | contig 10859 bp, 7 predicted proteins | sample JI1023141ADNA_FD_71478 | JGI IMG/M metagenome (GOLD analysis project Ga0075163, IMG submission 71478) | Wastewater effluent complex algal communities from Wisconsin, to seasonally profile nutrient transformation and Carbon sequestration -... | ecosystem: Engineered > WWTP > Effluent > Algae...
AGAAACCATCTCAACGAAACTTCGACGGATAGCGCAACTGGCAAGGGAGAAATCCTGCACCAGAGGGTGCGTGGCGGAGTAACTCCGGCGCGCAGCGAAGCTCTGACCCGAAGAGCCGGATGCCCGAATCGGGCATGTCCGGATCCGTGGGAGCCTTGGGAGGGTAACCTCCCTTGGCGACCCAGCTGGGGGTCGGGCCGCCCCCCCCGCACAGATCCGGACGGGCAGCGCTACCGCATCTTATGTGGCCGACCACATAAGATGTGTTAATCGCGCCCGTCCGGATCTGTGGGAGCCCCGGGAGGGTAAGGTTTCTGTTAAGACGGCAGACGATGGGAAAACGGTTGCGAGAGCGACTGAAGGCGGTCAAGACCGAACTGATGCGCCGACGACATCAGCCCATCAAAGAACAGGGCAAGTGGGTAGGGAGCGTAGTGCGAGGGTACTTCGCGTACCACGCAGTACCGATAAATAGCCGCGCATTGCAGACATTCCGAGCGCAGGTGGAAAGGCACTGGCTGCGAGCCCTGAGGCGAAGAAGTCAGCGGCACCGACGCCTGGAATGGAAGCGGATGCGGAGACTGTCGGAGCAGTGGCTCCCCAAGCCGCGAACCCAGCATCATTGGCCCAACGAGCGCTTCCACGTCAGAACCCGAGGCAAGAGCCCAGTGCGCTAGCTGCGCACGCTGGGATCTCTGCTGGGGGCGGCCCGAGCGATGATGCGAAGGGCCGCCCGGCGCTTTGCGACCCCGCGAGACTGCCTTGCCGGCAGACCGGGCGCAAAAAACTGCAAGGATGGCAGGCAGACTGCCGCGCGGACAGAAAGTACCCTGCGTGCTCTCCCGCGCTCGACTCCGAGCCCTGCTTGAATTATGGTGGTCCGCTCAAAATAATCAGAGGTAAGCTTGACACGCGAAAAGTCTCGCAGCGATGGAAGCGGGCCCGATCCATCAGGCGCGCCTGATCAGGTCGACGAGTACCGGCTGCTCCGGCTGCTCGGGAGTGGGGCCATGGGGACCGTTTACCTTGCGCACGACACGCTACTCGACCGCGCGGTAGCGATCAAGTTCCTGTCGGTACCACAGGCGCAGTCGGCCCAGCGCACTCGGTTTCTGACCGAGGCGCGGGCGCTGGCACGCTTGCACCACCCCAACATCGTCGCGATCTATCGCATCGGGGAGCACGCCGGTCAGCCTTATCTGAGCTCGGAGTACGTGCGCGGCCAACCGCTGTCGGCGCTGAAAAAACCGCTGCCCGCGGCGCAGGTCCGCGAACTAGCCATCGGCCTGTGCCGGGGGCTACACGCCGCGCATCGGGGTGGAGTTCTGCACCGTGATATCAAGCCAGCCAACGCGATTCGCGCCGAAGATGGCGAAGTCAAGCTGCTCGATTTCGGACTCGCCAAGCTGGCAGCAGACGGAATCCTGGCGCCACCACCACCGGATGAGCCGGCCAGCGGTGACGCGCGGCCGATTGACGGCGATGCCATTAAGGCTGCTCTGATGGTAGGACAGCCGCTTGCTCCTTTTGCCCTGGATGCGACCAGGTCACTGGATGGGGCGGTAGCGCCGAGTCTGGACTTTCTTAGCGCTGACAAGCCGGCCGGTCTGGCGCTGCTGCAGGCGACGCAGGCCGGGACGCGTCTGGGCACCCCGCTTTACATGGCTCCCGAGCTCTGGCGCGGTGAGCCGGCGACCGTCCGCTCTGATCTGTACGCGCTGGGCGCGCTATTGTACGAGCTGGCCAGTGGCCGCCCTCCGCATACCGGCAGCGGGCTCGCCGAGCTTGAGCAGGCCATATTGACGGCGGCACCGCTTCCCATCTGCCAGCTGGTCGCTGACTTTGACCGCAGCCTAGCCGCACTGATCGAGCGGTGCCTGAATAAGGACCCGAGCCTGCGTCCCCCCTCGGTATTACAGCTGCTGACTGAACTCAATTCGCTGCTGCGCCCCCCCCAGCCGCTGCCGGCCACCAACAATCCGTTTCGCGGTCTGCTGCCCTTCGAGGCCGAGCATCGCGCCTTCTTCATCGGACGCAGCAGTGAGATCAGCCAAGTCGTGGACCTTCTGCGCACCCGATCCTTGGTCGTGGTGTCCGGTAGCTCTGGAGTCGGCAAGTCGTCGCTGTGTCGAGCGGGTGTGATTCCCTCGCTCACCGAAGGCGCGCTCACCGATGCGCGGGACTGGCAGGCGATGCGGATGGTTCCGGGCAAGCGTCCGCTGCTGGCGCTGGCGAGTGGGCTTGCCCCGCACCTAGCGCTGACCTCGGAAGAGACGCTGCTGCTGGCTGAGCAAGATCCGGCGGCGCTGGTGCGCAGACTCCTTCTGCAGCTCAGTGGCTCAACTGCCGAAGGCGGAAAGAGCCGCGGGCTCGTCGTGTTCATCGACCAGCTAGAAGAGCTGGTCTCTCAAAGCGCCGACGAAGATGGACTACGGTTCGGTGCTCTCCTCGCAGAGTTTTTGACCCCCTTGCCCGCACTTCGCGTGCTCATGTCGGTGCGCGGCGACTTCCTGTTCCGGGTCATGGAGTCGACCGGGCTACATCAGGAACTGGCACAGGCGCTTTACGTCCTACCACCGCTGTCGTCTGCGTCGCTAGAAGAGGTCATCACCGGACCGGCCCACATATGTGGCTTCACGTTTGAAGATGCAACCCAAAGTGCAGTCATGGCGCAGAGCGCATCCCGAGCCGAGGGCGGTCTGCCGCTGCTGCAGTTTGCGCTGGCTGAGCTGTGGGAACTGCGCGATCAAGGACGGCGGATCATCCCGGCGCAGGCGCTCGATCGGATTGGCGGCGTTGCGGGTGCCCTGGCGCGCTATGCCGATGGAATCTTGAGTCGCTTGCCCCCACCCGAGCATCGCGCGGCGAATCAGATCCTCACGCGGCTGGTCACTGCAGCAGGAACGCGGCTGACCCGAAACCGGGACGACTTGGTGACGGGCAGCCCGGCCGTACAGCAAGCCGCTGCGGTAGCACTCGAGGTGCTGGTAGGCGAACGGCTATTGGTGGCCAGGCAGTCGCCAACGGAAGGTGCTGTGTACGAGATCGCCCATGAAGCGTTGCTGCAAGGCTGGACTACGCTGCGCGAGCTGTTGACGCAAGACTCCGAGCGGCGAGCCGTTACCGAGCGACTAGAGCTGGCGGCGGCAGAGTGGGAGCGGCTGGGTCGCAGCCAGCAGGCGTTATGGCAGAACCAGCAGCTTGCCGAGATCGACGTCGTGCAGCTGCGCTTAAGCGACCTACCATCGCAGGCAGGCCACTTCGTTACCGCTTCGCGACGGGCGGCACAACGGCAACGGCTGATCCGCTATAGCGTACCGGCACTCGCCGTACTTACTTTGTTGGGGGCAGACCGCGGAGTGCGCTGGTACTCGGCGCGTCCGGCGCGCGCGCTGGTGGCGCGGGCTGAGCAGGCGATGGATCAGGCCCACACTTTGCGGACACAGACCGCGGCGCTGCAAGCCCAAGCCTACGCACGCTTCGACGCGCAGGACATCAAGGGAGGGAACCAAATCTTCAAGCAGGCGCTGGAGAAGCGGCAGGCTACGATCGAGCAGTATCAGCGCGTGCAAACGGATGCAGCTTCCGCGCTGGCGTTGCGCGTTGATCTGACACAGGCGGCGGTACTGATTCAACAGAGTAGCCGTGAGCGGGAGTTCATCGCGCGCGCCTTTGCGATCGGTGCGCCTGCGGATCATGACAAAAATGCGCCTGCGCGCCTGACGCTGCGCATTCGACCTGAAGGAACGACCGTCGCATTGCAGCGCGCAGATGGCAACACGGCCCGACGAGGCTGGCTGGCGGCCGAGCCGCTTGGTGCCACTCCGATTGCCGAGCGGGAATTTGCAGCGGGATCTTATCTGCTGACCTTGAACCATCCCGGGCGTGTGCCGACCCGCTATCCAGTGTATCTGTATGCTGGCGAAACCTTTCTTGCAAATTTCACACTTCCTAAGCCGGAGTATATTCCCAAAGAAATGGTCTACATTCCCCCCGGACGCCTCTTATATGGAAGCGGAGAGGAGGAGGAGATTCGCGAATGGTTAGGCGCGCAACCCATCCATCCTGTTTCGACGGACGGCTACCTCATTGCGCGCCACGAGACAACATATAGTGAATGGATCGAGTTTCTGGAGTCTTTGTCCAATGACCAGCGGGCCATTCGAATGCCTCGGGCGACTGGAGAGAAGGGTCGGTCTGTGGAACTAGAGCGGCTTGCAGCGGGACGTTATAGGCTCACGCTGCAGCCAGCGGGGGGCGACGCATTAGTTGCCGAGACCGGCCACCCCATTCGGTATCCGCAGCGAGATCGGCGGAGAGAACAGGATTGGTACAAGTTTCCGGTCTCCGGTATCACCCGAGAGGACGCTGAAGCGTACACACAATGGCTGCACGAGTCGGGGAGGATGTCGATGGCGCGGCTGTGTACAGAATATGAGTGGGAGAGGGCAGCACGGGGCGCTGATGAGCGGAAGTTTCCGATTGGAGACAACCTAGATCAAGATGACGCAAACATCGACACAACGTACGGTCGAAACCCGCAGGGATTCGGTCCTGACGTCGTCGGAGCTCATTCAAAATCCAATAGTGTATTCGGAGTTGCAGACATGGCTGGGAACGTTCGCGAGTGGGTTCAATCCACTGACTCTACGGGAGATTATGTCTATAGAGATGGTTCTTTCTATCATTCTATAAGAACATCACGCAGCAACAACAGACAGGCAGGTGCTGCCGCACAACGAAATATTCTCATTGGATTCAGATATTGCTCAAAAATGAAATAAGCTAATAGAGCACACCACCACTCTTACATTGCAAACAAATGTAATGCTTAGGCGGCCAAAAATTACACTCCATTGGCAGACTTTCACCGCAAAACTTAGGACAGCAGCTAATCGGTATTGAAACATCATTTATTCTAAATTTATACGCATATCCTTCTGTGAAATTAAAATCAAGCGGTTCGGTTGAGGCAAATCCGCTTATTGCTGTTATGAATTTTTTGGAATGTCGTTGTTGAGATGTAATAATGGCAGATGTCTCTGGCTTTTCGGATAAGTATACATAGCCAATATTTTGCTTTTGAATGGAACAATTATATTGTGCGGTCAGCCCCCTGGGGGCCTTGTGTTCCGTCTTTGTGAGATCGACAGATGTCGTAATATTGCTGCAGTTGCGGCCATAACAGCACTCCCATACAGACAACATCGCTGTGTCAGTATCTTCCTCCAGCTCTGAAATTCCTCCAATATCCAGCGGCCAAAGAGAATTATCCTTGCACTCTTTTTTTAGATCTTTGAGACATCGCAGTGGACGTTCTTGCTCGGAAAAAACCAGAAATTCCGAGGAACTACTGAAAGACGAAGTTAAAGTGATAATGAATGACTCAGGTGCAGTTATATACTGAGTTCCGACCGATGCCGTTACCAATTTTACCGGTTGATTATAATAGTAACTAATCAACAATCCTCCCCCGACGAAGGGCGCTCCAATCCACGGTGTATTAGGGGTTCCAGGATCGGTATCGCAGTTACGAATAGATAGTGATGTTGGTTTGTATCTGTGATAGATTTCCCGCCAGCGCGGATTTGACAGACACAATGCGCCATTTTTCCCCCAGATTGCTTCAATGTGTCTCAGTCGCGAACTCGTTCCAATGGGCTCATGAGTGGACCTGGACGAATTCCCATTCAAGCCTGTAGCATCAGAAAAATAGATAGTGGTTCCCTTAAATGTGAATGACAGCGTGGAGTTCTCAAAGTATTTTGCTGTCATCATATATTTACATGCTGAAATTTTATCGGCTTTAGTAGATGGTGGTTCATCTTTAAAGATACATTCGCATTCAGCTGATGCAGCGCCAATGCTCGGTCCTTGCTCATCGCTTCCATCTCTCTCCATTCCTTTTACATTGTTTCGGTAGATCGTTGGGGCGATGTACAGACCCAAGGATGCTCTGCTGTCTTTGCCTTCTATATAGTCATTACTGCATCCATGTAGAAAGAATACAATCATTAATACATTTAGTAGTTTAGACAATAAACTCATAGATAAATGCTCCATCATTCGCTTGCATGCAGTTGGGTTAGTTTTCTTGAAGCCCATATTGTTTTAAGCGTTTAAAGAAAGTCCGTTCTGGCATTTGAAGCAGACGGGCTGCTTGGTTAATGACGCCGCCAGTCGCTGCTAGAGCTTCCTTCATTCGCCGTTTTTCCAAGTCGCGCAGTTCCTGATCAATTGGCAGAAATTGTCCGCACTGTGTATCCCGATGAGATGCTGATGCTCGCGATGTCGGCGCTCGGTGTCCATCTTGTAAATCAGCTGCTGTGCCTGTTTCTGGTGGTGTGCCGAGGGGCTCGTTCAAGTGCTCGGGGAGGTGCCACAACTCGATACTTTGCTCGCGCACTGTCGCGGCTAAGTACGTCATCAGGTTGCGTAACTCGCGGATATTTCCGGGCCATGCATAGGAATGAAGCCACTCGTAGACCGAATTCGAGATGCGCGGCTTGGGGCGGCTACGATGCTGACACTCTCGCCGCAGGAACTCTTCTGCAAGCTGCGTCAGCTCACTCGGCCGCTCACGCAGAGGCTTCAAAAAGATGGTTGCGCAGTTGATGCGTTGGTACAGATCCTGCCGGAATTTTCCTTCCCGCACCGCGATTCGCAGGTCGCGATTGGTGGCGGCGACCAGTCGAAAACGGTACTCGCGCGGCGGATTTTTCGCGCCAATGCGTGCGCTCTTCCGATCCTCCAGCACCCGTAGGAGCTTGGACTGGATTCCCAAGCTCATCTCGCCAATCTCATCGAGAAACAAGGTGCCGCCATCGGCGCGCTCGAATAGACCCGCTTGCGCTTCCTTGGCATCGGTGAAGGCTCCGCGCTCATATCCGAACAGCACTGCATCGACCATCCCATCCGGAAGTCCGGCACAGTTCTGCGTGACATAAGGTCCGCTGCGGCGTGACGATCCGTAGTGCAGTGCAGCGGCGACGAGTTCCTTCCCCGCCCCGGTTTCACCCAGCACCAGAACCGGAAGATCATCCTCAGCGAGCTGAAAGACCCGCTCGTATACGCGCGCCATCGCGGCATCAGCCACCAAGATCCGCTGCTCGCCGACTTCATGGATTACCGCCGCCTGACTCACATCGCTGAGGGCCCCGGCCTGCATGCGGCGCGCCGCATGCTCGGCAGCGGACAACAGCGCTTCGCGATCGCAGCCATCCACCGGAAACAGGGAGTACGCCGCGCGTAGCGAACCCGCAATTGTCGCCAGCGCTGTGAGCAGTGCGCCCATCAGCTCACGCACCTCCTCACGATCCAGATCCGGTAGCAGCAACACGAGCTGCGTCGGGCTGCGCCACGCCGCGTAGTCGATGAGCCGCAGCTTGTCGCGCAACACCAGACCGAGCTGCGCCCGATCGATACTCGCCGAAGCCATTTCCAGACACACCACCGCTAAGCAGTGACCATAGCGCCGCGCGCGTGCCAGATCCTCGTCCATTCGCTGCTGAATGGCGCCTGCCTCCCCAATTGCTGCGCGCTGCGGAGGAGGGCTGTGTCGGTACAAAGCCAGGTGGATGTTGCCAATCGAGACGACATCGCCCGACAGCAGCGTCCGCGGCTTCTGCAATCGCTCCCCGTTTACCTGCGTACCGTTGTGACTCTTCAGATCTTCGATGACGACTCCCGCTGGAGACAACATAACGCGGGCATGCTGGCGCGAAATCGAGGGGTGCTGAATGAGGATGGTTTCTGCGCTCACGCTCTCTCTGCCGATGACGAGCTGTCCGGACTCTGGCAGATCGAATCGCCGCGCGGCGCGCTCTTCAATGATCAGGAAGTACGCGCTGCCGGCATCAGTCGCGACTGCAGCCGCTTTTTCCGGTTGCAGGGTCTGGGTCGCAGCGTGTTCGAGAGTGTGGGTAGTCGGCATGGGATGGTTCCTTGCACAGCCAGGTACCTGACTGGCAACTCGTAGCATACCTTATGCCAAGCAGCCCAGCGCCCCAAGTCCGCTTGGTGCAGCGTCGAGAAACAGCTCCACTCGCGCTGCCTCTGTCGTCTCCCCTCCATCCGTGCCTGCTGCTCGTGCCTGCACAGCGTGCAGTCTGGACCGATCGACTGCCGGCTGTGCAGGCCGTGGATTAAGGACGGCAGGACCAGGGAGTCCAGGTCCAGTGACTGTTCGCAAAATAACTATAGGCCGCCCGCGCCTGGGTCTCGGCGCAGGAAGAGTGTCCGTAGTCGAGGCGCTCCTGTGCTCCCATCTGAAAGAGGCCCAGGTACTGGCCATTCTTTGCTTTGGTGCCAGTGCTCCCAGACTCACATTTGGCGACCTTGATAGCGGCATCCCCGTACTTGCCAAAGACGTTCCGGATGATCTTCTGGATGTCCGCTGCCTCAGCAGAGCCTTCCGTGCATGCGCTAAGACTGCTATCATCTACATCTGCGGCGTTCATGCTCTGGGCCGCCGGCGCGCTGTCCTCGCTTGTAGAGTCGGGCGCATCGTGAGCAAGTGAGTCCACAATGTGGATGTAAGCATCCGGCGCACTGACCGAGATCGTCCGCTGTCCGTACCCACCTGGAGTCCCCCAATTGTACTCCTCGATGGTAATGGTATCGTCAGTGCTACCGGGGCGGCCCAGGTTGACGGACTTGATGATTGCTACGTGGCCGCCAAGTTGGACGACCGCATTTACCGCCGGGCGACTATCAACGGTGAATCCGATCGATTTGCCGTTGGCGGCCCAATTCCAGGCGTTGCCGAAGTGCCCTCCTCTCATGTTATTAGAAAACCCGATTGTCGACGAAATCGAGTTCAGCTTCCAGGCAACGAAGGAAGTGCACTCCCGGAAATAAAAACCGTACTTATCTGCCTTGCATCCACCCGTGCTGCAGGATGACTCAAGGGCCCACGGATACCCGCCGGTATCTGCCCGAACAGTGGTCGGGCTGGCCGCGACGGTAAGGAAGCCAGCGATGGCGAAGAGTGACATACGAGTCAGCGCGTTCTTTTTCATGTTAAGCGTACCTTTCGATTTGCAAGGGAGTAACTCCCTTTGATTTATGATCGATGGGTTGAGGGCGAGTTCAGTTCTAGTGATAGCGGGGCATCAGACGCTGCAGTCCCCGCTACAGAATATGGATGACCTCACCCTTGTACTGATCCCTGGCACCCGCGCCCAGGTCGGGGAAACTTTTGCCTGCCAGGGTATAATCGAGAGTGAAGGGCACAGGCACCTTCTTCGCGCCCTTGCGATTGTCGAGGCTCAGATGGATCCAGCTCGTGCTGCGCATACCTAATAGAGTGCCGACCGCGACCCAGTCTCCTTTTGCCACTTCGAACGACTGGAAGTGACAGACCGTCAGGTTAAGACTAGCGGCGGTGCCGATGCCCAGGCAGTCCGGGCTGGTCCACAGAACCTGACCCGCAGCGGGAGAGAGTATGGTCTTGTCTGCCTTGTTACTCGGCTGCAGATCGAGACCAAATTGCTGATTGCCGCAGTGATCGGATGACGAGCCGATCGTGCAGGTCTCTCCGGGCAGCGGATCGTTATAACCATGAATGACCTTAAGGTCCTGGCCACCTTTTACCGGCGATCCCAGCTTGGCGACCGCCGGCACGAGAGAATGCTCTGCAGTCAGTGCGGACACCGTGTGGCCGGGTTCCAGGTCGGCCGTGCCGCAACCGAACAATGACAACGAGAGTACGAGAAGCGACGGGAGCTTGGTCATGGGACACCTCTTGGCTTAGGTAGCTGTTTCTATCTTTGCGGGGCTCGGCTCACGCACTGCGAACCGGCACCCGAATCGGGTAGTAGCAACCGCGATGCCAGCTCATCCGAAGGCTCCTTGAGACACTGCTTCGCACTGTTCCATCCTATTAATAGCGAAAAATCATTCGACGCTGCATTGCCTGCCCTGTCTGCAGGCATGTCAGGCACTGCACCCAATCCAACTGCAATCGGTGCAGGCAACGTGAGAGCTGTTTACAACTTGGCTCTCTGTACATTCTTGAGGCTCTCAGCCATGGCGCAGCATTACGGAAGCAACAATGAATCTCAGCAAAGAGCAGCTGTTACCGCCACCCCAAAACCGCCAATAAACGCTGCAATTGCACGCAGAGCAGCATTGACCCCGCTGCACGAAAGTGCACGTCCAGCAAGCAGCCGGGGAATTCAGAAAAGTTTGTTTTGCAAAGGCGTGGCTAGGTAGTCAGTAAGCAGGCATGCGCCCGCCTCCTAAACCCAGGATGGGGACTCCCTCGCAGCGAAGGGAGGTTGTATCCGCGTCGAGCCTTGCGCTCAGTGCTGACGGAGCCACTGATTGCGTTCCTTGCGCCTTCGGAGCCGCCCGCGCTTGGTCAGGCGGGCACCGGACAAGGAAGAAACCGTTGCTGCTGCGCCCGCAGTTTGAGCACAGCGGCAACGGGCTAGCAACCGGCAGCGGCTTGAGACGCATGCTCCGGATGTGGTCTATTTCAACGTCCTCACGCCGCTTGCGGGCCGCGCCAGTCTTGGTATCCCGGATGCTCGGACCGGGCCGGTGAGTACGCGGAGAGGGAGGAATCAGTGCGGACGGCGACCTGGTAGCCAGCGCCGGGGAACGGCACAGGCTGGCGAGCTTAGCTGCGCTGCGCTGCGCTGCGCTGCGCCGAGCTCCGTTAGCACTGAGCGCAAGGCTCGACGCGGATACAACCTCCCTTCGCTGCGAGGGAGTCCCCATCCTGGGTTTAGGAGGCCCTCCCTGCCTATAACTCTGCGACAGTCTGCCCGCTGATAATTTACTGAAGAGGGCGAGAAGTGATTGGATGTGCAGAGATGACGAAGCCCGATACCGACAAGTCTGAGGTCATGCCG
>Ga0075163_10012927_pt1 | contig 10859 bp, 11 predicted proteins | sample JI1023141ADNA_FD_71478 | JGI IMG/M metagenome (GOLD analysis project Ga0075163, IMG submission 71478) | Wastewater effluent complex algal communities from Wisconsin, to seasonally profile nutrient transformation and Carbon sequestration -... | ecosystem: Engineered > WWTP > Effluent > Algae...
TGTTCCGGTTTTACCGCCAACTTTAAAAGCGGTAATATTTAAAGTTTTCCCGGAACCGTTTTGCACAACACCTTCTAATAATTTTTTTGCTTTTGTGATAGTCTCTTTTTTAACGATCTGTTCTTCTAATATTTCGGTGCCAAAAGTTTTTACGACAACACCGTTACGTTTAATTTCTTTCACGAAACGTGGTTTTACCATTTTACCATCATTTGCCACCGCATTATAAAGTGTTAAGGTTTGTAATGGCGTAATTAAACTTTCGTAACCATAACTTAATTGCGGTAAGGTAACACCTGACCAAAATTTAGTCTTCGTTTGTGGGATCATTCCTTTTCCTTCACCGGGAATTGATAATCCTAATTTTTCGTTTAAGTGAAAAGAATTTAATTTATTCGCAAACTGCTGCGGGTTCTTAGAATAATACTTTGTAATTATCTTACTTACACCAACGTTAGAAGAAGTTTCAAATACACGCTGCACCGTCAACGTGGGCGATTCAGGCGCGTGCGAATCTTTCACTTTTTTGTCAAAGTACATGCACTCGCCATTGCCAACGGCCACTTTTTCATCAAGACTTACATTATACTCATCAATTACAGCTAACATCGAAGCCAATTTAAATGTTGAACCAGGTTCTGTTGGATAACCAATAGCGTAGTTAAAACTTTCGTTATAACTGTTTGTATCGCGGGTACTTTTTGTAAGATTGACAATTGCTTTTATGGCACCGGTTTTTACTTCCATTAAAATAGCACAACCGTGTGACGCTTCATTTTTTATCAACGAGCGCATCAAAGCTTGTTGAGCAACGTCCTGAATATTTATATCAATAGTTGTATAAAGATCACTTCCGTCTTTTGGCTCAACCTCATTCTCATCATTTATCGGACGCCACACGCCACCAGCAATTTGTTGCATTAAACGTTTTCCGCTGATGCCACTTAAGATGCTGTCAAAAGCGCCTTCCAAACCAACCGGTTTAATGCCCGGTCTTGCCATACCAATAGTTCTGCCGGCAAGCATTTGAAAAGGGCGTTCGCGACGATTCGTTTGTAATGTTACCAAACCGCCTTTTCTACCTTTTCTAAAAATTGGAAAGGTTTTTAATAACTGAAGATCTTTATACGACACGTTGCGTTGAAGCAAAACGTAACGGTCGCTGTTCTTTCTTGCGTTGTTAAGTATCTTTAAATATTCGCGTTCACTTTTATCTCCAAATAAATTACTTAATAATAAGGAAAGCGAATCGCGGTTAGCTTTGTAAATTTTTTCGGTAATACCCGGCGCATTAATATCAACAGCTATCTCGTAATAAGGTAAAGAGGTGGCAAGTAAAGCGCCGTTAGCATCAAAAATATTTCCGCGTACCGCTTCAACAGAATCTAATTTTGTAGTAAAAGCTTCTGCTTTATCACGCCATTGTTGCCCTTGCGCAAATTGAATAATGCAGATGCGGTACAATATGCCAAGAGCGAACACACACATAAAAATGTATATGAGATACGTGCGTGAAAGAATATTTTTTTTCTCGTTCAAAATTATTTACCTGCTTTATATAATTGTATGCTATCTACTTTAATCTTAATGGGTGGAACTACCGGTTCTTTTAATCCCAGTTTTTCTGCGGCTTTTGCAACCTCACTTTGTTTACTTGCAAACATGAGGTCACTCTTAGTTGAAATGTATTCAGACCTTAACTCCTTTAGCTGATTTGAAATTTTATTTACTTCGCGGATTTTATCATCAGCATAATAGCCGTTAGCGATATAGAGAATAGCAATGAATGCTAAAAAAATGATAAAAGGTAAATGCTTTAAAGTTTTATCGTTGGTAAGAAATGTTCCACTGAAAACTGCTGAGAGGCCTTTACCCAGAACACCTTTTTTGCGCGGCTTAGAAGATTTTTCGGTCGTTTGGTCGGTCGTTTGATCGACAACAATTTCTTGCTCTATTTCTTCTTGTTCCTTTGTGGGTATTTCTCTATACTTGTTGGCCACTTTTTATTTTTAGTTTCTTGTTTCAAGTTTCTTGTTTCAAGTTTGGTGATGAACCAGGAACTAGAAACCAGAAACATGGAATATTTATAGTTTTATTGCTACTCTTAATTTGGCGCTACGCGCTCTGGTATTGTTTTTAATTTCTTCTTCACTTGGTAAAATTGGTTTGGATGTTAAATTTTTGAAGATCTTTTTACTTGTTCCAAAAATCACATCCTTCTCTTCTACCCCATCTACATTGCCCGACCTTATTAGATTCTTTACCAACCTGTCTTCAAGACTGTGGTAAGAAATAACAACTAATCTTCCGCCACTTTCAAGAATCTCTACACATTGTGTGAGACATTCTTTTAATGCTTCCATTTCCTGGTTCACTTCTATGCGTAACGCCTGAAAAACTTTTGCTAAAAATTTATGCTCTTCAAATTTTGGCGTGCAAGACGAAATAGCTTCCTTTAACTCGTTTGTTGTTGCTATCTCTTTCTCTTCTCTTGCAGCGCAAATAACAAATGCTAAACGATTGGCGTTGTGGATCTCGGCATAGGTCTTAAAAATGTGAATGAGTTGTTTGTCAGAATATTCATTCACAATCTTTTTGGCCGTCAACGTATTCTGCCGGTTCATGCGCATATCCAACTCTGAGTCGAACCGAATAGAGAAACCACGTGATGCTTCGTCGAACTGATGTGATGAAACACCAAGATCGCCAAGGATACCATCTACTTTAATGATGCCATACAATCTCAGGTAATTTTTCAGATGCCTGAAGTTGTGCGGTATCAAAGTAAAACGTTTATCCTTTAAAGCATTTTTTTGCGCGTCCTCATCTTGGTCAAAAGCAAATAGTTTTCCTTTTTCGCTCAACTGTTTTAGGATATGAGCTGAATGTCCACCACCACCAAAGGTTAGGTCAACATACACTCCGTCGGGCTTAATGTTTAAATTATCAATACAGGCTTGTAAAAGAACGGGGTTGTGATAAGCATTACTACTCATCATCACCATCATTAAAATTTATTCCTCCCAACACATCTTCAGCTAATTTTTCAATATTTATTTCTTGGTTTAAGAAATCTTCATATAATTTTTTATCCCACAGCTCTATTACGTTATTACTTCCTAAAACTTTCAGATCTGTTTTTATATCTGCATAATCTGTTAGTGCTTTTGGTAATAATAAACGACCTGTATTATCTGCCTCAACATTTGTTGCACCGCCGGTAAATCTTCTCACAAAAACATCGTTAGCTTTTATCAATCGGTTGAGTTTGCTTAATTTTTTGTTTAATCTTTCCCATTCTTTTAGCGGGTATAAAACCAAACATTTTTGGTGCAGGTTTCGGTTGATCACAAATCCATTCTCAAAAAACGCTTCCAGTTGTTTCCTTAGGTCGACAGGAAACATGAAACGCCCTTTTGCGTCCACTTTACAATCGTATTCCCCTATCATACTGGCCATTAGTGATTTTCTTAGATTGTAGCAAAAATAAGTATAAAACTTCCACTTTTTACCACTTTACACCATTTTTTACCACTATTGTTGAAAAAATAGAGGTTTTAAACAATGTTAATAAGCCTAATTATCAGTTAGTTAAAATAAATTTATGCCTTGAAACATAGAATTGACAGGAGCCCTGGAAAAAGAAAGGGGAAAATTGGCTGTTAATTTCGTTGAAGGATCTGAACAGGTTATTAACAATTTTGTGATTTTTGGTTCTGACTGAAAAAAGAGCCGAAAAACAGAAGGGTTATTCAATAAAAAATTGACGAAAAATTAAATTTGATCTTGCAATTTGGTGATGTGAGAAAAGAGTAAAAAGCGATTATTGCTTAAATAAATCCATCTTTTTTAAAATAATCAATGATGGCATCAATGATCAGCTTGTTTTGTTGCTTCGCATCCAGGTGCGGTAAATTTTCTTTTAATTTCCAGTGTGGCCAGCCGTCTTTATCTCTTCCTTCAAATTCATAAAATCCAAAAGGTTCTAATAAAGCGCAAATAGCAATATGCATCACTTCCAACTTCTCGTCTTTTTTATATTTTTTAAAAGGCTTGCTTAATTCCTGTAGTCCGATAATGAATAAAATAGCATCGTAATCCATTTCTCCTTCAAAACGTTCTTTTAATTTTTCCTGGAGTCGCTCCCAATCACTCTTCATTAGATACTAGTTGTTAGAGTTTAGTCGTTAGTCTCAGATTCATCAGATTCATCTTCATCAAATTCTCCTTCATTCAAATCTGGCAACAAGGTTCTGGTTTTTATTTCTTCTTGTTGGTGGTGATGAATAAAATCCAAAAGATCATCTTTACCAACTTTTTTTTCTGCCGAAGTAATAAAACTGTTTGGTAATTCATCCCACAATTTTAAAAACTCCTTCTCGATATTTTTAATGTTCTTTGATAATTCCAGTTTGGAATTTTTATCTGTTTTGGTATAAATAATACTAAACGGAGTTTTATTTTCGCCACACCATAACATAAACTCTTTATCAATCTGTTGCAATGGCAACCGGCTGTCTATCAATACAAACAAGCAAACCAGCGTTTCGCGCTTTTTACAGTAATCGTAAATAATAGTTTCTAATTTTGCGCGGTTGCCCTTGCTTGTTTTTGCAAAACCGTATCCGGGCAAATCAACCAAATACCAGTTATCATTAATTACAAAATGGTTTATTAATTGTGTTTTGCCGGGTGTTACAGAAGTTTTTGCAAGTTTGTTATTATTGCAAAGCATGTTTATTAACGACGATTTACCTACGTTACTTCTTCCAATAAATGCAAACTCAGGCAAGCTAGGTTTAGGGCATCCAAAAATGCTGGAAGCGCTTTGTTTAAATATGGCTTTTTTAATGATCATTTTTATTTTAGTATTCCTTTTTCAACTAAATAAGAATGAAAGTGTCTTTCTTTTTTACTTTGGTAAACATCCGATATTTTTACGAGGATGCCCGTCTCTTCCACATCGCCAAAGGTTGGATTAATGGCCGTTCCAAAACATTTCATGGTGCTGCTTAAATTCATATACGCGTTAACCAGTGGTGGAATATTTTCTCCCAACGCGCGTACCAATTTATTTAAGTGTGCATGGCCCGCTTTATAATCTAATTTTTTTAATTCGCCAATAAATTCCGATACATCTGTTTTAAAAGTAATACCGTGAATTGGTGTTACTAATTTTTCGGGGTCAGGAAAGTAATGTAACATAAATGATAGAATATAATCTCTTGCTGTAACATTAAAATCGGTGTACATGGTTACTTTACCGTAAAAGTATTTTTGAGATGGATTATCAATTACCAAAGCACCTAAACCATCCCATAAATTATCTAAACTAAACAAGCCTTTTCTAAATTGCTCGCTTGGTTGATACAAAGGTTGTATAAAAGAACGTCCCAACTCAATGGTATAAGGCAAATACTCCTTATAAAACTGTTCGCTAAAATCAAAAAGTTCGGTAGTCGCCAACTGAACTTTACCATTAATATATTCAGCATCCTTACATAAAATAAAACGGTAAGCACCTACAATTTCTTTATCCTCGGGGTTCCAAACCAATAGTTGCTGGTATGGGTGCGAACTGGTATCATATTCATCAATATCTATTGCTTTACCGGTACCACCACCCGCATGCCTAAAGGTAACTTCGCGCAACCTGCCAATCTCGCGCATAACATTTGGCGAGTTGTGGTGCGTTATAATATAAATTTCGTTATTGCCATTGTTGGTCTTGCGAACATACCGCTCTTTGGTCAATTCGGCCAACAGTGCATCTTTACTAACTTGTTCAACAATTTTTTCCATAAGCTTAAGAGCTTGTTTAATATTTATTTGACGAACGTAAATATACAATTAAAATAGCCTTTTTTTAATTATCTTTAATGCATAATTCAAATGAACATCTTGGCTTTTTATAAAAATTTAACCTCTGTATTTTTATTATGCCTTACCAACTCTTTTTTAGGGCAGAATAGTTACGTGTTTACTTTTAGTAAAATAGACGAGCAATGTGCGAAAGGAGCAGCAGGACTGCAAATAGACACTCTTAAAACCACCGATATGTTAACTATTGACTGGAGCAATGGTCAAAGCGGTGTTTTTTCTATCAACAATCTCGATCAAGGTGATTTTTCGGTGCACGTTGTTATTAAAGCACAACCCGACACTGTTCTTCTTACAAAAATAGACACCACTATTAAGTTTAAGATCGAAAAAGTAGAATGCCCCGTTATAGTATCTAATCAATTTACACCTAACGATGATAATTATAACGATCGTTTACAAATTTATAATATTGAGAAATATCCTAAGTTTGCTTTATACATTTATAATAAGTGGGGCCAGCAGGTTCATTCTCAAAAAGAAAATTATATTCCCTGGGATGGCACATGGAACGGCGTAAAAGTTTTAGACGAAACTTACTATTATGTTTTTTATTATGATGGTGGTGATAAGAACAAAGTACTTAAAGGAGATATTACCATATTAAGATGAGGAAATTTATCTTATATATAATTTTATTTTTTTGCTCGGTGTTTATAAAAGCACAGCAGTTTCCTCAGTATACTCAATTTATTTTTAATAAGATCGGTTACAATCCTGCGGCATCAGGCACATCCATTAACGCACCCTACGAACTTATTTTTGGAGCAAGAACACAGTGGATCGGCTTCTCTAACAATCCTAAATCAGGCTTCGTTTCTTTTAATTATAATTTTGTTCCAAAACGCGGTTATACAAAATGGCATAACGTTGGCATTTATATTGATCAGGACCAGGCTGGTAATTTTGTACATAACGATATTTGGTTGTCCTACACCTTTCATTTACTGATCACAAAAAAAACGATCATGTCTTTTGGATTATTTGCAGGCGTAAAACAATTTAAACTAACAAGAAATAATTTAGACAGGAATGATCCTGCCGTTGCAAGTAGCAATGGATCTGTTTGGGCTTATCCCGATCTGGTGCCGGGCATCCGAATTACCAATAAAAAATTCTTTATGGATCTTTGTTTCCAGCAGGCATCTATTTTTAAACAAGCTGGTATTGGCGGACAAATAGGTTCGCCATCAAGATTATTACCACATTATAATTTTAGTATTGGTAAAAAATTTAAAATAAACGATTTTGATAAAATAATGGTTGCTGTTAATGCGCATAGTCCTGTTACTGGTTTACCTTCATTAGAATTAAACATTATTAATTATTACAACAAGCGTTTTGCAGTTGGCGCCAGTATAAGAAGTAAGAATTTTGTTTGCGCCATTGTACAGTTTAAACTATTAGAGACTTTAAACGTTGGTTTAGCCTACGACCTTTCTATAAACAAGGTTTTTAGGGCATCACCTAATACTGCGGAGATCATGATAAGCTTCTCTCCTTTGTTTGGCGGGGAACTTACTGAGAAGGTAACCCGAAGGAACGTGGCTGATTGTACATTTTAAGGTTAACATTCAAAACCATTTCCTCATTACTTTAATCCACTTAAAAAACAAAAGCTACCACATTTAAGTAGTTGGTTTTATATTCCCTGCCATAGCTCTAATTTTACATCAGCATCTAATTTGTATCAAGGAACAATACAAAAAAAGATTTAACCTTTAAAAACTAAGATCATGAGCTACCTATTAAACAACCAGCAAAAAATAAACGATATTATTTTTGCTAAGAGAAATAAAAATTATGGTGCATACGCGATTCGTTCTTCTTATGGCAGTACTATCTTTAAATCATTATCTATAATGATATTTGGATTTGGAACCTTTATGGCTGCAGCCTATTATTATAGTAACAGGAATAATATGCCTGAGCAAAACAACGCTCAGTTAGTTATTCAGGATTCATCCATGGTAACAATATTTAACCTTAAAAAAGATGAACCGGTTGAGAAAAAAACTGAAGCTGAAACTAAAACAAAAGCAGATCCTAAAACTTCTACTGAAATTGCAAAAAGAATAACCGACTCTGCAATTGTTTCAACGAATTCAGTAAATATAGATCATACTCCTGTATCAACCGGAACCGGTTCTGTAGCTACAACCGAAACGCCCGATACAGGTGGTGGAAAAACTACAGGTTCGGTTACAACTTCGGGCGGCGGAAAAAAAGATATAGAAGAGTCTTATGGCGTAGACACACAACCTGAATTTGAAGGTGGTTTAAAAGCGCTTTACCAGTTTGTATCAAAAAATGTAAAATACCCTGTTATTGCTTCTGAATATGGCAAACAAGGCTCTGTATATGTAAAATTTGTGGTAGACGAAAAAGGAAAAGTATGTAACCTTAGTTTATTAAATAACGCAGGTTATGGTATGGATGAAGAAGCTTTACGTGTGGTTGGAATGATCCCGAATTTTAAAAGTCCCGCTACTGTAAAAGGTCAACCGGTAAAAGTATATTATCAATTACCAATAAAATTTAAACTTAATTAGTTTAGGGTCTGATTAAGGTGTGTTGTAAATATGTGTAAAAGGTCGGAACTGGTTTCCGGCCTTTTTTGTGTTCTTATATTTACGAAGAGAAATTAAAGTTGTAAGAAAATAATTACCCCAACAATTGTTTCACCAAAACAGAAACCATTTTATTATCTGCTTTACCAGCCAACGCTTTTGAAGCAGCGCCCATTACCTTACCCATATCACCAGGACCAGTTGCACCAACAGAAGCAATAATTTTTACCAATTCAGCTTTTACTTCCTCTTCGCTCATTTGTTTTGGTAAATATTCTTCTATGATGGCGGCTTGTGATAATTCTACTTCTTCAAGATCAGCACGGTTTTGGCTTTTATAGATCTCCGCAGACTCTTTACGTTTTTTTACTTCTTTTTGTAAAGCTTTATTAACGCTGTCATCTGTTAAACCCTCAGGAGATGTTTTTAATAATAAGATAACCGATTTTATACCACGCAATGCTTCCAGTTTTTTTGCATCCTTTGCCAGCATAGCTGTTTTTATCTCGCCGTTTATTTTTTCTTCAATATTCATATTCGCTCTGTTTTAATTTACATACAAAAATAAAAAAATTAACCACATACAGCCACAATGAGCTCGCAAAACCTACAATAAAATTAAACACATAGACCTATAGAAGATTATTTTCTATGTGTCTATGTGGTTCAAAAAGTTTACGCAAAAAAAAAGCCACCCGATATGAGTGGCTTTTCTTAAAAAAATTTATTACTAGTGACTAACCGTAATTTTACCTGTTTTCAAAGTTTGGTTAGCGTTACCAATTACAGAGTACATATATAAACCTGTAGTGTAAGAAGAAACATCTAACGTTAATTTACCTTCAGTTAAATTTTGTTTTGCAACTAATTTACCTGTAACATCATAAACTGCTACTTGTTTTGCTTCCGTATTTTCTGTAGCAAAATTTACAGTAGTGCTTGATGGATTAGGGAAAACAACCAAATTAAATGAAGCAGTATTTGCTTCTTTAATTCCAGTAACTAATGGTTTGTGACGGGTAACAATTGTTTGAGTTGAAGTACCTGCTAATGGGGCAACGATAGTTGAAGTTGAAATAGTAAATAAAGCTTCTTTCGTACCTACATTATAGTAATCCCAATTTTTTTGAGTCACAGATCCTGCACCTAATTGTACAGTAAAGTTAATTGTTTGAGAAGTAACTACACGAATAGCACTTGTATAAGTTCCGGTAACTAAAGCTAAAGTTCCTGTTCCGTCAGCAAGTGTAGTGCTGTTACCTGTGAATGTTCCTGTTTGTGATAAAGCAGGGATCGCAACACTTCCTGCTGTAGCAGCATTACTTGTTGTAGCTAAACTCATCGGATATGCTGCTAAAACTGCAGGTGCAGAATAAACAAATGATGCTGCAATTGCTGCAATTGTAACATTACCGCCCCAATAGTTATAGCTGGTAGCACTTGATTTGTAATACGATAAGTTAGATGCTGCTGAACCAAGCTGAACACCCGGAATAGGATAAGAAGCATTTGCATTAGCTGTAGCAGTATAATTATTAACTATGCTGCTATGTGTTGCAACACCTGTAAAATTCCATAATGCACCAGCACCTGCTGCTCCTGTGCTAATAGCTGCAGAGTCGCATTGGTAAGTTGAGTACATGTCTCCTGCCGCAGGAGAATGGTTAGCATCAGTTAATGTTTGTGCGTTTAACGACAAACCTGCTAAAGCTGTAAAGATCGATAGATAAATTTTTTTCATGTTTTTTTTATTTTAGTATTTCACCAAAAATAGAGAAAAAAACAAGTTCTTTTTAACTTTTTTGGGGTAAAGGGGTTAAATGGAGGCATTTTAACAAAGTATACGGGGTTTAAGCCAAGCAATCAAATATTTAAACCACATAGACACATAGGATTTTCATGAGAAAAGGGGTTATTTAAAAAGAAGAGAAACATAGGCCTTTCTTCGCGACGCGAAGAAAGCTTTGTGAACCTTTTGACAAACAAAATTTTTTTTCCTATGTTTCTATGTTGTAAAAAAATAAACAAAAAAAAAGCCACCCTTTTCAAGGATGGCTTTCTAAAATATTTATTGTTTACTAATTAATGACTAACTGTTACTTTACCTGTTCTTAAAGTTTGGTTATCGTTGCCAATAACTGAGTAGGTATGTAAACCGTTATTATATGAAGCAACATTTAATTTTAGTTTGCCATCTGTTATTGTTTGTGAATCAACTAATTTACCGGTAACATCATAAATTAAAACAAGTTTTGCTTCTTTACTTTCTGTTGCGAAATTTAAAGTTGTACTTGATGGGTTAGGGAAAACAACAAGACCAATTATACTTTGTTTGTTTTCTTTTAAGCCAACTGTAGAAGGTACGCTTCTTGTAACAATAGTTTGGGTAGAAGTAGAAGAAAATGGAGG
>Ga0075163_10012928_pt1 | contig 10857 bp, 3 predicted proteins | sample JI1023141ADNA_FD_71478 | JGI IMG/M metagenome (GOLD analysis project Ga0075163, IMG submission 71478) | Wastewater effluent complex algal communities from Wisconsin, to seasonally profile nutrient transformation and Carbon sequestration -... | ecosystem: Engineered > WWTP > Effluent > Algae...
GTTGTATACCACCAAAGGTCATTGCCCGGTAGAGCCGTCGCTGTAAGTGCCGATGCTGTTGCATTCTGACAATAAGTTATCGGTGAAGATGCTGTTGGTGCGGCAACACTTGTAACTGTTATTGATGCTATTGCTGATGCAGTACAATTATCAACAGACGTTCCAATAACGGTATAATCAGTCGAAGTCGTCGGAGTTGCAACAACAGGAGAACCCGTAGTTGCGCTCAATCCTGTAGCAGGTGACCATGTATATGAAAGCGCTCCGGTAGCTAAAAGGCTAACCGAACTTCCTTCACATATATTTGAAGAGGCCGGTGTTACTACAACAATTGGAAGTGGATTAACAGTCAATGTAACTGTTCCAATACTCTGACATCCGTTGAAATCAACTGCAACTACTGAATATGTTGTTGTTGTTGTTGGCGTCGCAGTTACGATTGGGTCAGTAGAAGAACTAAGACTTCCTGCCGGTGACCAAGTATACGATGTGGCACCCGTTGCTTCAAGTGTAGACGATTGACCTTCACAGATTGTAGAAGGAGTTGCTGTAACTGTAATTGTAGGATTGGAATTTTGTGTAATGACATTGAATGTTGCAGATTTTGTACATCCATTTGCGTCTGTTACAGTAACAGAATAAGTTCCTGCAGCAAGGCCGGAGATGTCTTCTGTGGTAGCACTGTTACTCCACAAATAAGTGAACGGAGAAGTTCCGCCACCAACTGTGATGTCTACTGCACCAATATCACCACCAACACATCCTGTATTTATAACCTGACCTACGATGAATATGTCTGCCGGTTCTGTAACGATCACTGTTGAAGAAGCAGTACAACCGATTCCATCTGTTGCAGTCACCACATAAGTTCCTGCGATCAATGACGAAATAGAATTTGTAATTTCTCCTCCCGGTGACCACAAATAACTGATTGGTGAATTCAAAGAACCTGCTGTTGCCGTTGCTGAACCTGTAGCCGCGCCAAAGCAAAGAATATTTGTTCCGCTTGCCGATACTGTTACTGAAGATAAACTTACATCAGAATTCAGGAGATCTTTTACTTCGCGTCTTACCGCATTTGTAGTGTTAACTCCAGAAGGCCAGATTCCTGTTGCAGAAGTTTCGAATGCCGAAATTGTATTGTCCTCATTTCTTGCTTCTACTCTTTTTACACCATTTGGACTATTTGCACCTATAGGATAAACAGCTGCAAATGTTCCTGCCGCTGCTGTGCCCATGAAAATCTGATCAACGGTCGTTGGGAAATTCGTTTGACTGATCTGACTAAGTGCCGATGGATTTGACATGTATGAAAACAACGGGTCGCCTGTACCTGCTGTATTATCAAATACTAAAATGTGTTTACCGCCACTACAAGCACTAAGTGCTCCGGTTAAAAATGCACCATCGTCTGTTGTTGCCGGTGTAATTGCTGAAGTTGCAATATCCAGTGCTGTTATTGTTTTAGTTGTAATAAAGTTTGGAACTATGTTCGTTCCAAAGCTACCTGTCGAATATGCGATACGAACATTGTGTACAGCACCACCGCCAAAGCGTGTTTCGTTTGCTGATGGTTGAAGATAGATCCAAACAGCACCTGAACTTCCATTTGCATCTGTTGTAAATGCAGAGTTTCTTGTCTGGCCGCTATATGCTATTCCATTCCAGATAGAACCCGCACCAAGCGTAGTTGACAAATCACTTGTGAGTCCAATTCCCGCTGCAACATTGTATGATGTATTAGGAGTTAAATTGTCGATTTGAAAACATACTGCAATTGGTGTACGATTTAAATTTGTTCCGCTTGCACCTGTTGTTGTTTTAGCTCCCATATATTGAGGAACTACATGTTCAGTAAATGCAATCGGCGGATTGATAAGTATATTAGAGCTGAATGTAGAGAATAGTATTCCTGATGTTGCTTCCAATACATATGTACCTAAAAGATTGAATTCAATATCTGAGAATGTTGCAATTCCATTTACAAATGGAGCCGTAACTGTTCCCGACATAATACCTGGTCCGCTGAATACAGCGATCGCAGCCGACCCTACATAGTAAGGGTCGATCGAAGCATCAGGTCGTGTTGCATAAACATAGAACTGATTGATAGGTACATTCACAACTCCATTCGGAGGAGTGTTTGCGAATTGCAATTGATTTGCTACATCATATACATTGAAGGATGGCGTCTGACCATCAAATAATATGTCGCCTGCTGTAGTTGCTGCATTAAGAATTACTCCATACTCAGCAAAATCATAAACGATTCCTGATATTGTGATCTGGTTAGTTCCTACAGTCATAATTCCGGAAGTTACCCCTGAGAGCAATGTTCCTAAACCTGTAAATACAGTAAGATCAATTGTAGTGTTTTGTGTTACATTCTGAGGACTACCAAAGTTATCCTGAGCTTGTATAGTAACTGAGAACGGTTGGTTAACCACTACGTCCAATCCACCATTCACATCCAAAACAACTAATTGTGTTGGGAATGACGGAGCAGCAGTTGTGACATCTTTAGGATTATCTGTTGCCGCATTAATGTTATATTTTGTTGCTACACCCGTTCCATTATATCCGTAAACGCGGAAGAAATACTGAGTAGAAGGGGTCAGGTTTGTGACACTTACTGTGCTTCCCGGTCCGTCATATACTACTTGCTCGCCGCCACCATAAACTGTGTTAGCCGCATAAGTGTTTCCATCCACAGGATCAGTAAATAAGTTAACAGTATTCATTTTCACAATACGATTTGTTCCATCGCCATTGATCCAACTAACTCCTGTTGCATTTGTAAGTGTGGTAAAAAATGAAATAGAATTATCCTGAACTAACGGAGTTTGTGGGCCAACCGCAGAGAATGTGAAATCATCGATTGCCAAACCGTCGTCAGAACCACTATCGTTAAAATCTTTCCAGCGGATCACTAATTTTTGTCCAGGTAACCAGTTTCCTGATAATGTGAAAGTATAGGATTTGTTAACCTGATTTAGAGGATCGTTACCATTAAGTGCTCCAACTATACCGGAAGTTACCGGTGCAGTCAAATCAAGAGCAGATACTCCTGTATAAGTTCCTGTCAGGATATTTGTTCCATCAAGACTGTATTCAAATGTAAGTGTGTTTGTCCCTGCACCATATCTCCATTGTTCTCCAACATATGTAATAGTAACTGTAGAAAGTGGTGTCGCGCCTGTGTTTACAAAAACGGCTCCCATTGCAGGAACTACAGTTGCTCCTAATGAACCCAAAGCTCTTTCAGCAGATGCTGTAGTACCATAACTGTAACTGCTTCCTGTGCTACCGGCTCCATTGTCGGCTTGCATCCTTGCATCACCACTTGCCAGATTGGCAATCTGCCATCCTGTTAATCCAGTTGCATTGATCGGAATTGTAGAAACGTTGTATGGACCAGGGCCATAACCTGACATGACCGGCGTACCTGATAATGGTAGTCCGTTGAAATCCTGCGCATATGTTCCTGTTGTATAGCTGATATTATCAGGAGTTGTTGCGCTTGCACTTCCGGAAGTTGAAGTAAGATAATTTGTAGTTGTAGAAGTTCCGTTGGATTCATATACAACAACATTATAAAGCGTATTCAATGAAAGTCCTGTAACAACTACAGAAGCAACTGATGCGCCACTATAAACAATTTTATTTCCACTGCCCTGATCGGCTGCAACTGAAAAATCAGAGTTCACACCGGAATAAGTGGAACCGTCAACAGGTACAAATGATACCGGATTGATTGCGTTTACAACCACCAGACGATCCGGTCCTGAACCTCCGCTGAAATTGATCGTCATTTCTGACGTTTTTACTTTCGAAATTGTAGTTGTTGCAGATGATGCCGGTTCTGTAGCAAATGTTGTAGTGCTGTTCGTACCAGGACTTACTACATAATAATTTGTTAAGGCACCTGATCCGTTGTATTCGTAAACTGCATAATGATATGTTGTCGCAGGCGCAAGTCCTGTAACAGTAACAGTATTTGCACTGCCATCATAAACTGCTTTGTTTCCACTTCCCTGATCAGTTGAAAGACTATAATCAGAATTCACTCCTGATAAAGTTGCTCCATCGATAGGAGAGAAAACTACCGGGCTTGTATGTGCTATAATTACTCTGTTAGAACCATCGCCACCTGTAAAATTAAGAACCATTGAAGTAGCGGTAACTGTTCCGAAGGTGATTGCAGATTGAACTGTTGGTTCAGTCGCTAATGCGGTACCATTTAAAGAAAGCGTCTGAGGATTGGCGGTGTTACTTGTATGAGCAACAGAACCTGCTAAAACTCCCGGTGCAGTTGGGTTGAAACGAACATGAATTGTTGTTGTAGCAACTGATCCTAAAGATTGAGTTAAACCTATCGATCCACTGCTCGTTGTCCAGTTTGTATTGTCAAGTGAAATTTCATACTGAGCACTTGGCACCAGTGTAATGTCATCCACAAGATTTGATCCTGAAACCGTATAATTCTGCGAAGCAGAAGGAGTTCCGGAAACAGTTGTAAAAGGAGCAAGTGTTGCATTCACATTGATCACAGCACTACTTGGAGCAGCAACTGTGAAAGTTGAACTGTTTCCTGCTGTAAGAACATCGCCTGAAGTTCGTGTCGCAGTAAGAGATACTCCCGCTTCAGCAACATCATATAATACTCCGGTAATTACTGTAGAGCTTGTTCCTGCTGAAATGGTTCCGGTAAGTGTTCCGGATAAAGCTCCCGAACCTGTTAAAAGTGTAAGAGAAACATTTGTTGCAGCCTGAACATTTCTTGCAACGTTAGTTGCGTCCTGCGATTCAACAGTTACGGAGAATGAAGTGTTCTGTATCGGGCTTGCAGGTGAAATATTGGTGATAGCCAATTGTGTTGCAGGAATATAACCGGTTCCTGACAAACCTACTACCGGTGGTGTACTAACAGATCCACCTGAAAAAGTTATATCTCCGGTTTTTAGTCCTGCTGATTGAGGAACGAAACGAACATAAACCGGTACATTAGTTATTGTTCCTGCTGTATAAGGAACTAATGCAGTTGGTCCAAAAGAGATATCGTCATTTGATACTACGTAATCTGTCGAAGGAGCTGTAACTGTTATATCAGAAGCAGCAGGAGAAAGACTTACTCCATTCAATAAGAAACTCTGTGATGCACTTGTAGTTGATACAGCTTGATTAGCAAATGTCAACGTTGAAGGTGAGCGTGTAAGTGTTGGTGTAACTGACGTTGCAGTAACTTCAACAGATGTATTATTATTTATCCTGAATGTAGTACCGGATGCAAGAGCATTGTATCCATAAACATAAATATTCAGAACCTGTCCTGCGGAAACAGAAATAGGAGATCCCGGAGTAATCACATAAGTTGCTGAACTTGTTGTAGGAACAAATGTTCCGAGAGAAACCAAAGCACCGGCATCAATTCTGTATTGAACTTCACCTGTAATAGTTGCAGCACTGACCTGAGAAACAACGGTTACTTTTGACAAAGTAAAATTTGTTGTTGCATTGGCTGTGATCGAAAAAGTATAATACTTGTTTCCAGTAACAGCAGCGGCAGAGCCGGCAACATTAAAACTGTTTCCGGAAATTCCGGTACTGGCTGAAGAACATCCAACTCCGGCGCCTCTTGACAAAGAACCGAAAGTAAGCCCGGTCACAGCGGGAGCTGCTGTAGAGGTTGGAGTAGCGGGACAAGTGATAGATCCCATTCCCGTATACGTTACAGTCGTTTGACCGAAAGAGTTAGCCGAACAAATAAACACCATCACCATGAGGAGTAAATACTTCAGGCTGGTGTTAATTCTGCTTGTACATTGATTTTGTAATGCGTGTAACATGTATTTGATTTTTTAGTTTTTCTGTGGGGGTGAAAACAATAGTTGAATTAGTAAAATTAAATTTTCCGGAAGCAAATTTTGCCCCTTCATTTTAATCAAACAACAATTCAATCTTAACTAATCAATATTATTTAGATACTCTTGTAAGCCCCGTCAATAAAGGCTTTCCGCAAGTTACTTATTCCTTCACAATTCGCAAACTTTTCTGACTGAAGTCAGAATTTACGCGTAAAATGTAGATTCCTTTGGAGATGTCAGAAATATCCAGATCGCTCAATCCCTCGGAAACAACCGGGAATTGTTTTACCATTCGACCATCAGATTCATATAAAACGGGAGAAAATTTTACCCCTCCAAAACACGTCAATTTGATTTTATCGGTAGCCGGTATCGGTCCGGCTTGAATTACAATTTTATCCTCCGCGGAAAACTTAACTGCAGCTATAGTACTATATGAATACTTTCCATCGAAATCGGTCTGTTTTAACCGATAATAAGAGATTCCCGGATATGGCTTTTCGTCAATTGATACATAATTCAATACCATTGAGCTATTTCCTGCACCGTTTACAGTTCCGATCGACGTAAAATCGACGCCATTATAACTTCTTTCAATTGTAAAAAAGTCATTGTTGATCTCTGAAGCTGTGCTCCATGAAATATCAACGATATCATTGTTTGCTTTGGCTGAAAAACTAAGCAGTTCAATCGGTAGGGGTGAAGTGATAGCCGAAAGTGTCCATGCACCATAATCACTTAGCCCCGGAGTAGTCGTAAAATAGGAGCCTGTCGTTTGTCCGGACATCGGATAGATCCAGTTATCGGTTCCGGGATCATACCATTGCGCCACCATTAATGCCACACTGTTGTAAGGAGCAACCGGTAATTCAGTGCTTACATAGGTAAAAGTAACCGTAGCAACCGGTGGAGTCGCTGCAGTCACATCGATCTCCCAGAAACGATCAACTGTTGCATCTCTGTTGTCCGGTGTAAGTCCTATAGTGCTTCCTAAATTATTTACCACATATGGCGAAACCGGCCAAGGTAAATTATTTGGAGGCGTTCCATAAGTCGCAACAGAAAGATTTCCTACTGTCGTTCCTGCGGGAATGGTATAGATGAATGGGATATAATTCGGTGCACCTGGCACTCCGAATGGGATTGTATAAGTACTTACTGAAGCAACCGTTCCTATGTTCCACTGAACAATGGAAGAGTTATCTACTGTTTCAGATATAAGATATCGTAATGGGTTCGCAGCATTGTTAATTGCTGTACTGGCAGGATTCTCAATTGTAAGTCTATTGCCGTTCAAAAACACCGGTCCATTTCTTGTCCATGCAATCCAGTTGATACAATTTACCGGACAATTAAATTGAAGTGTCGAGCTTAACAACTTAAAGTAAGTAAGTCGATAAAATCGCTCACCTCCTGTTGTATTGATGGTTTGCAAATTTGAACCTACGAAAATTACATTGCTAAGTTGTTCGTCAAAACCAAGTAAATTATAGTTATACCAATTACCGCCTAACATATTTATTGTATTATTATTGCTCGCTAGTATTGGGCTTCCTGTTGTGTTTACAATATTTAAATCGTTTGCAATATTATATGATGGAGAATTGAACATGTTTTTTATTCCTGTTCCGGAGATTTTTAAGTAACCATATGCATTTGAACTGTTACCAAAAGCTGTGCAACTTGATGCAGGAATCAGCGGTACATTCTGAGCGGCCGGAGCAGAATATTCCGTAAAACTTCCACTACGAACATCCCAGGTATTATTTGTGATTGGAAGTGCTGAGTTGAAACCGCTTGATCCTGTTATTTCAAGTGTCCCGCCCGGCATCACTCTCAACATATGTCCTGCAGTTCCACCATAAAAATTCATTGAATTAGATGCTGAGACTGTTGCAGCGACACTGATTACAAATGTTGTTGCATTTGTGATTGAAGTGATGATTGCTCCAGGAGGTATTCCTGTTCCGGAAATTCCGCTACCAACAGTTAAGTTAGCTGTTGATGCCGTCGTTACAGCGAATGATCCGGAAACAGTAGTACAGCTGGAAGTTAAAAATGCAGTACTTACTTGTCCTGTCTTAAGTATTCCTCCACTATTAATTGTCCACGAACAAGCGCCACCTGTATAGATACCCCCGGAAGCAGAGCTCAATGCACTACTTGAAACCGTAAAAGTCGTAGCGTTAATAATTGATATTACGACAGTGCCGTCAGGGAAGGCCCCGGCAAGTGTTCCATTCCCAATAACGGAAGACCCAATTGTTAAACTTCCTGTTGGTCCGGTAACTGTAGTTGATCCGGCAACTGTAGTAAAACCGGCAATAAGAGCACCGCTATTATTCGTCACCAGATAAGTTGTTCCGGTAACGATCATTACGCCATTGATCGTAAAGCTTCCCGAAGATTGTGTTGTTCCTCCGCTAACTATATCGCCATCAATTGCAGCATTTCCTGTGAGTGCGCCGCTTGCGGTCAGATTCAGTGTGCAACCAACAGCTATGGTCACATCAAAACGCGAAGTTCCTGAAGCATTGTTATTATAGATCTGAACTTGTGAACTTGAATTGAAACGAATATTAATATCACGATTGATATTGAATTTTGTTACCCGATTTAAATTTGTGTTTTTGCGGATTCGCGATACGTCAAAGGTTCCGGAACCGGTCACATTACATACTGCACTTTCTATTCCTAAAGATAGTCCATCAAACGTTACTCCATTTCCGATAATTCCATCGCAAACAATGTCACCATGAACATTGAGGTAGGTATTCGTTACTGTATTATTCCAGATCTTTCCGCCGACCTGAACATTTAAGGTGTTGCACTGAAGATTTGAAAGGTTCATCGTTACAGTCGTTCCTGTAACTATAAAAACGTTTATTGTTCTGTCGGGAAAGTTGACCCCGGCAACGGCCCCTCCCGGAGCAGGAGTCCATGTGGCGCCATTCCATATTCCCCAAGTACCGGAAGAATTGTAATTTCCATTAGCTATAGATCCAAAATCGCCTACGGCCTGACTAAAAATATTATTGCTTAAAAAGATAAAAAAAGCAATGAATATGTTTTTTAATAAACTCATGTAAGATATTTTTAACGATTTTGAAGCAGATACTCAGGCGACATTCTCGTTTGTAGTTGCAAAGTAAATTGTTCTATTTCTGCTGAACATTAGGTGAATATTAATTCCTTTCTCACCGCACGATTCAAGCTGCTCAAATACACACCCGGTTTAAGGGGCAAACAAGATAGTGAATTGATTTAATTTGAAAGCATTAATGGCGAAATTTTACAATATAATAGGTGAATGATTCGCCAACGAAAAGCAGCCGTTTACGGAATAATCATCATTAAGGACAACCCGACGACCCCATTAATTCCGGATATGGTCAAATTCCTTGAATGGAATTGAAAAAAGCCAAACCGGCACGGAATTTAACCACGCTCCGCTTTTTAGGGCAAAAACAGTGAAGAAATGTTGTTATTTAACTGATTTTTAAATGATTACGGATTGTCTCGAACACCCTTTTGAATAAAGAAGCGAAACTCACTATTGCTTAACCTAAGGTTATTGCTGCCTTAAAGCCAATCCGTTCACCGGACTATAACTTTGCATAAAAACAAATGAAAACTAATCTTCTAAAATTTATTGGCAAAGGAACATTATCGTTCGAAAGCATCTACCAAAACAAAGGTTTTGCGGCAGACGCTTTTCATTTTTCATTGATCGAACCACAAAAAAATGATAACAGAAAAACAGGATTGCGTTTTTCAAAAGCATTTAAGTGGATTAAAAGAACATTGTCACGGATGACTTATTCCACGGTCTTGATAATGTGGTTCTCGTTTTACTTTGTGCTATTCGGTACGATCAAATTATTCTCACTCATAAAAATCTAAGGCCATGGTTACTCTAAATAAAAACTGGAACACCGGTATCGCTTCCAACAAAAAATTCCTTTCTCGTTTAATGACTTATTTTATTTCGCTTTGTATAGACAATAAAAAATTCGATGTGGTTTATGAGGGAAGGTTAAGTCCCACAGATTTCAACGAACCGGATGTAGTTATTTATTCAGGAGATATTAAAACTACACCGGTCGTTGCCATCGAAATTTCTACAGAGGGCGAATTGCAAAAAACCTATTCTAACACCAAACAACTTGCTGTGAACTCTTCACTTGAAGAACTTTTTATTTTCATTCCTGAAACGAACAGATGGCTGCAATACAAAAAAAGTGACGGAACATTCAGTGAAGTTGCGCAAGCAGAAACACTTTCTGTTCCGCTTTATCGTTTTCGTGAATGGTTTTCGAAGAGTTTATCGGCAGCATAACTAAATCGTAAGAGTAGTTTGTTACAGGTTTGCAGGTTGCGCAACCTGTAAACCTACAACCTTTAACATTTAGTAGTGCAGCACAAAAAACAGGGAGCCCGACAAAATTACCACCCACAAAATAATTCCCTGCAATAGCGGACGCGGTCCAACCGCTTTGATGTTTTTCAATGAGATTCCTGTACCTATCAAAAAAAGTGTTGCGCTAAAGCCGATCTTAGACAGTGTCAGTATTCCTGTCTTCAGCACTTCAGGAATATCAACATATGTATTCACTAGTGATGCAAATACAAAGAATAAAATAAACCACGGAAATGCTGATGCCTTACTTTGCTTTTTGAAAACCAATGAAGTTAACAATGCCATTGGAATTATCCATAATGCGCGAGCCAGTTTTATTGTAGTGGCAATCAGCAACGATTCGTTTCCATATTGAGTTGCTGCACCGACAACAGAGCTTGTATCATGAATTGCAATAGCTGCCCAGATGCCAAATTGCTCTTGTGTCATTCCAAAGTAATGACCAATGGGAGGAAAAATAAATAGCGCAACAGCATTCAAAATAAATACTGTTCCAATTGAAATAGAAATATCTTTTTCGTCTGCTTCAACGACCTGACTTATTGCTGCAATAGCACTTCCTCCGCAGATCGC
>Ga0075163_10012929_pt1 | contig 10857 bp, 26 predicted proteins | sample JI1023141ADNA_FD_71478 | JGI IMG/M metagenome (GOLD analysis project Ga0075163, IMG submission 71478) | Wastewater effluent complex algal communities from Wisconsin, to seasonally profile nutrient transformation and Carbon sequestration -... | ecosystem: Engineered > WWTP > Effluent > Algae...
TAAATAACTTTCACCTCGTGAGCAGCGGCGTTTTTACGCACTAAATTGTCGACGGATATAGTCCAGTGCTAGGGTCCGTGTAAGTATCTGGCCTGTTCACGGGGTGATTATTAAAATTATGAACTTTGGATCTTTATTTTCTGGAATTGGTGGTTTTGATCTGGCGCTTGAAAGAGTGGGGATGACTTGTTCGTGGCAAGTTGAAATTAATAATTATGCTATCAAAGTTTTAGAGAAAAATTTTCCTTCTGTGCAAAGATTTTATGACATTAAAGAATGTGGAAAACACAATTTGCTCTCAGTTGACCTTATTTGTGGAGGGTTCCCTTGTCAGCCCCACTCAGTTGCAGGAAAGCGGATGGCATCCTCAGATGAAAGAGACTTATGGGGTGAATTCGCCCGTATCATTGGCGAAATACAGCCCAGATGGGTTTTGGCTGAAAATGTACCAGGATTACTTTCAAGTGAAAGTGGACGGTTCTTTGGAAGAGTTCTCGGAGACTTGGCCTCGCTCGGGTATGATGCAGAATGGGATTGTGTCCCAGCATCAGCCGTTGGCGCCCCTCACAGACGCGACAGAGTGTTTATTGTTGCCTACTCCAACAGCCAGCGAGGGAGGTCGCAATCGTTCCAAAGGCAAGAATGCGAAAATCCGACCCAGTCTAGGAATGATGGCGAGTCGAAACATGTGGCCAACGCCAACAGTTTGCGGGAACCACAACAGAAAAGGATCTTCTCCAAGCAGTGGAGATGGCCTAGCAACGGCGGTTGGTGGAAAGTTGAACCCGACGTGGGTCGAGTGGTTGATGGGATTTCCGCTAGGGTGGACAGACTTAAATGTTTAGGGAACGCGGTTGTGCCTCAAATAATTGAGGCTATTGGAAGAAGGATAATTGAAGAAGATTAAAATCTTCACATTCTCGCGGGTGAGAGGTGGAAGTCGACTAACCGGTAAGCCTCACGTTGTTTACCAAGGACAGCCACCCGCTTGATGTGATTAAAGGAATGTAGACGGAAATGGTAATAGCTTAGTGGTAAAGCGTCTGATGGCCACAATGCAGAAACGGGAGACCTAGGTTCGATTCCTAGTTACCATTTATCTGAGTTAAAGTCAATTCTTGGGCATGCAAACTCATTAATGTTGTTTGATAAGATTAAAAAGGACTCCGATGACACAGGAAATTAAACATAGTGAATTGTTAGAATTATGCAAATATTTAGTCCCTTATTTTGAATATCGAAAAGGTGGATGGGCTAGAGATGGGCATAGTGCTTTTTCTGATGATGTAATTTTAGAAAGATTACAACAAGCAATCAAAAACGCAGAAGCACAAGGAGCCCGTGATGAGTGAGGAAAAATATGGTTTGTAAAATAGTTAAAACAGATAAATTTACCTCTTTTGTTTGTTCAAGAGGCTTTGGGAATAATACTTGTGATACTTGTGGGGCACCATCTTCATTGCTTTGTGATTTTGAATTAAAAAATAGCTCAAGAAAAACTTGTGATCGAAGAATTTGCAAGAGCTGTACTACAAGAATTGAAAATAAAGATTATTGTCCTCCTCATATTAGATTTTTAAGGAGTACCAATGACCACCCTTAAACAAATCCTCTGCGCAATAATCAACTTTGGGCATCCGTATGATGTAGTTGAAAAAGCAAAGGTAATAAATTTTTATGGTTTTAAAGCTTATGAAGTTCCCAATAGTTTAAAATGCTCCTGCGGCAAAGTATTCGAATCGAAAGCAGTTCGATGAGGCTTGCTTGTAAAGCAATATGGGAGAGGAAGAGATGAAGTTTATTTTAGCTGGAAACCCAAAAGAGTTTTTTAAGTGGTGTGCGATAAATAATGAAAATCCTCATTTAGGAAATAGAGTTCGGTTCATACATGATAAAGATGTCCTGATGGGGCGAGTTAATCCTGAAGTTATAAAATATGGAACTTGGAACACAAGAAAAGACGCAGATGAAATATTAAAAGTAATTGAATTTAGTATTAAGGAATAACCATGACACAAGAGATTAAGCATGAAGAAGAAAACAAAAAATCATTCTTAAGCTTTATAAATAAATACGGTCTTGATTGTTATGAAGCTTTGCAAGCTTGGTATTTACACACCAATCAAAAAGAGAAAACATATTCTTCAGTTGAAGAAGTCTGGGGTGAGGCTTGGGTGGCTTGCTCAAAACATTTACAGCTTAAAATCAACGGCAAGAAGTATCGATTAGTGGAGGAGGAATAGATGAATATTGAAAGAATTAAATTACGCTTGGAAGAGATTGAAGATTTATTACGAAATAAATCAACACAATTAAATCAACTTCCAATAGATGTATTACCAATCACGATGAACGCTTTTTTAAATATGGTAGCAAATACAATAGAGCAACTTAGAAAAGAAATTGTGTGATTTTCGGGGGGAGTTGGTCTGACGAGATCTCCAAGGTTCGAATCCTTGCGGCACCCAATAGTGATGCTGTGCACGAGTGGTTGAAGTGGCTCCCCGCGATAATTATATAATTTAAAGGAATAACCATGTCAGAATCAAAAGATAAGCCTGAGATACATTCTACATTTCCACTTCATTACATAACTGTAGATGAAAAACTCTTAGTAGAAGTGCCTTTAACGAAACAAGAATATGCAGCCATTCATCTACGCACGCCGATTAAAGACACGCTCGATGAGATGATTGAAGCTTCTAGGCGGGATGAGTTTGTAAAAGCAATTATATCAAGTAATGTTCAAGATTCAGCACAAAATTATTATGAAGGTGCAGACGCTTTACTCGCAGCATCGAAGGTGAAGAAAGAGGGGGAGTGATGTTTGATTTTAAAGTAACTTGTGATCGAGTAAAAGAGTATGGTGAAGATTATGTAAGAATCTCTATTAGCAATAGATCTTTTAACCAAACAACAATTGTCAGGATTTTAACCCTATATGATTTAACTCATAAAAATATTTCTGATTATGTATGGGAAGAATTAAGAAGAAAATTTGAGTTGGAATTAAATAAATGATGAGTAGAGATCTAGATAAAAAAATAGCTGAAATAAAAGGATGGAAAGAAATAGATGAGCCACACAACTTTGGTTTTAAACCAGTTTATCTATGGCCCGATGGCACTACAAGAACTTATGGTTTACCTTATTTTTCTGAATACATTGAACACGCATGGACTTTATTTGAAGAAGCAAAAAACTCTATGTTTTTAAAAAGGAATAGATTTCTTGAGATCTTAAGTGACTTATTGCAAAGCAATGAGCTTTTACCAAAAAACAATAAAATAGCATGGCCGCATGCAATACTATTTTTAACTCCAGAAAATATTTGTAAAGCATATATAAAATGGAAAGAAAATTCTAGCCCTAAGGCTTCCGAGCCGGAGGACATTACATCCTAGAATGGATAGCACGACTAGCTCAATGGTAGAGTTTTCTGCATCGTTCAGAAAGAACCACGTTCGATTCGTGGGTCGTGCATAAACCAAGCCCTCTGCGTCCCCTAAAGAGGCCGAATGCGGGAAGTATAGGCCAGCAAAAGCCAGAGGATAACTCGAAAGAGAAAGACCTAGTAATAGGGTGCTTGGTCTACAATTTGATAACAAATAAAGAAAGGGCGAAAATGTGGAACGAACAAATCTTTCAAGCGATCTTACAAATCATACAGACGGGGGGCAATTATGGAATGGTTGGCCTGGCTCTGTACTTACTTATCCCGGCAATCAAAGTTATCCTAATAACTTCTATTGCAAGCTATTTGTGGGTGATGTGAAAGCGAGGGATGAGCAATGAAAAATAAAACTGAAGAACAAATTCAATTTAAACTTATGGAAATCCCCCCTGATTTTACAGGGGTCCTTTGGATAGAAAGATCTGCTGGAATAAATCCAAGAGAATTAAAGTTTCCTAAAGATGTTTATGAAGAGGGTAAATACCCTAAAATAAGCATAGTCTTTTGCAATGATATTAATGGGGTAAAGCTAGAAAAGAAAAGAGCCCCGGACTAATCCAGGGCTTTAGGGGGAGGGGGATATTAGGGACTCTCTTCTTATTGAATCGTTATAATTTAAACCATCAGGGATTCCCTGAATTAAGGAGTAAGGTATATGCCAAGACCAAAAGGAAGTAAGAATAAGAAAGTAGAATCGTTTACAGACAATGATGTTGCTGATTTTCTAGGTGGATTTAAAACAAAACCGCTGAAATCTAAAGTGAAGAAAAAAGGCTGGCCTAAAGGTAAGAAGAGAGGACCTAGAAAACAAACGCTTGCTGGCGTGAATTCAAACGTATTCCAAGGAATTAAAAGATCTACATATCCGCATTGGCAATCTAAAGATGCTAATCATCAAGCTCATTTAAAAGCACATGCAGAACTTTTAAAGAAATATCCATTAAGCGATCCTAAAATGGATTTTAAAGTATTGTTAGTCACTCTAGCTAAAACCATCCTTACTTTCTTTAAAAAATAGGAGGCTTCTATGGGAAACCGTAAAGAAGATTTCTTTTTAGATTTACATGTAGAGGATTGCGATAGCTTGGACTTGTTTCTTGCTCGTATCAAGCACTTTACAGATAAGTCTGAACAATCAGCCGAGCAAGCTTGCATGATGGCCTTAGCTATCATTAAAGCGTCAACAGGACTGTTTCACCGAGGTTTTTTAGATGTCCTTTGTGATTCTGTTGGTAAAATGCGTAATTCTGAGGTATTTATAGTTGAAAAACGCATACAAGAAAATGAAGTAGTGCAAGCAGGGTTATTGCCTGATGGCTTTACTCTGAGTTGTTCCAATACTTATTTGCATTAGGTTTTTATGACAAATACTGAATTTGATCTTCTTTTAGAAGAAACATTCACTAAGCTAAAAGCTCTTTTATCCTCTAAGGGAGCTGATTATTCTTCCAACAATGATAGACTTTCAAACTTTAAACTGGCTTCAGAGAATTTGGGGATAAGTCCGTTTACTGTTTGGGCTGTGTATAAGAATAAACACTCAGATGCTATCAATCGTTTTTGCCGGGATGGACACCTAGAGTCAGAACCGATTGAGATGCGTATACTAGATGAAATCAACTATGATTTATTATTACTAGGATTGCTAAAGGACTTTGAAAAAGATGCTAAGTAATGATAATGTATTATCAATGCAAAAAGATAATCCTTTTCTTAATATGACTATTGATCATGATGCGCGCATCTCTATTTTAGAAGAGAGATTTGAACAACATTCAGAACGTTGGGATAGAAACTTTGAAAAGATCATTACTGAGTTAAAAGAACTGAATCAAATGTATCACAATGAACGAATTGATTCTAGGCAACGAATCTCCGCCTTAACAAATGAATTTTTTGAAAAGATCAACAAAATTTATGCTGCAATTATTCTAGGTGGTATCGGGGTAGTTTGGCAATTTGTGTGGCAATATTTAACGAGTAAACAAATCATATGAGATACGAAGATCGTTACGAAGTAGGAAAAGATTTACCTGACAATTGCACGTCTCAGTCTTGTGGACGTCCTGCCTATCATACCCACAACGGCAAACCTTACTGCATTTACCATAATCCTAAAAAAGTAATTTCAAATATTAAGATCACTCACGGAAGTAAACCTAAGAACTCAAGACTTATTACTCGCAAAGCTTAGGACCTTCAAAACTGGGATTCGCTTCTAACTGACAAATGTATTTTTGTAATTCTGTAAAGTTCTGTATAATATTACAAAGTGTTGGGTCGATAATACAGTCGATGTCTTTATAGATTTCAATCTTTATCAACTTTGGTTGAGGAGGGGTTGCGGTCTTTAAGGTGCGATATTTCACCGGAGAGCACATGGGAAGCAAGAGCATGATCAATAGAAATGTTACTGACCTTAACAAAGGTTTTTTCAATCGTCTCAATATTTTTAACGTATTGTTTCCTCTTGGTGTTTTCATCCTCTTCGATTCTATTCGTTTCCTGAAGAAAAAGATAGGCTTTTCTAAGCTTGTAGACCATAACCGCAAGATATATGAGAAAGGCAGAACCAAAGATAAGCTCAAAAAAGTGTCTCATATTTTAATTGTACTAGTAAGTATCTCTTCATGCAATTCACAATTTCAATACGAAATTATAGAGGCTCCTAGCTCTTCTGAGCAATTGATGTACCCTGTCCCTATTCAACTATCTATATCAAATTCTGTAGAGTCGATAAACATTGCTGCAAACAACTGGAACAAAGCACTGGGTAGAAAGTTGTTTTGTGATAATTGTGATGGATATCCAGTAATAGTGGAATTTGTAGATGATTTGAGCTCAATTACCGGTAAAGATGAATTAGATCATGCAGCAATTACTATGCGAAAAACAAATGAATGTTTAATCTATTTTAGGAATCACTCCTCTCAATTTGTGTATTCGGAATTAGCCATTGCCATCCATGAACTAGGGCATTGTGTGGGATTTGGTCATTCTACGTTTAAACCTTCTATTATGCATGCAGTAATTGAGGATGATACTTATTTCACTTCTGAAATAGTGCGAATAGCAAATGGTGATTAATATCTCCAGCGTCTTACTTTTCCATGATCGTAGTGTACCCAACTAGGATATGTACCTAGTCCGCCATTGGTGATTTTACCGGCCGCTATTAACTTGAGTATGTAATTATAAAGCTCTCTTGCTGGTATTGCTACACACTTAATATCTACTGCTATACCTTGTGTGTGAGCCGAAAATAAAGCTCCACCAACTTGTTTATTGTACTTAGGAGTTCTGTAAGCTGATGTGATCAATAGAGGCCTGCCGATAAATGATCTAATAATTTCCAAATCTATTACTAAAGGCCGCAATCTGCTGTCTACCCACTCTTCCGGATAGGTCGTGCCATCATTACAATGGAATTCTTCAAGCTTAAAGTGCTCTGATATTTGTGTTGACATAGATGCCGTCTCATTGTAAATTAGTGGAAGAAGTTAAGTTTATCCATTCATAAAAGGGGTCTTTATGAAAGAAGAACAAAATAATAGTAATGGTTTTTGTGAGTTACATCAACGTAAATATGAGGAATTGTGGGAAGGTCAATTTGAGTGTCGTTCTTGTTTTGAAGAATACCACTTACATGTTACCTCGTCTTTAGAAAGGGGTAACGACGGATATGCTTATTGAATATATTCATGAAGGTATCAAAGAAGAAGAAATAGAAAAATCTAGGAAACAGACTTCTCCTGTGCGTATGTCATCGTCTGGTAAATGCGCTAGACAAATAGGCTATCAGCTCCATGGCTTTGAATCTGAGCCACTTCCACCTAGGTCTATAATGGTATTTCGTTTGGGTGATACAATAGAAGCTGAGCTTAAGGCTCTTCTTGTAAAGTATCTTCCTCCTCATATTAATGTTGAGTTACTCAATGAAGAAATCTCTGTAGAAATAGACGGCTTCAAGATTCTTGGCCATACTGATGGTATTATAAAAGCTCCTATGCAGGCAGTTTTAGAGATGAAATCGATCAATACGATGCGATATAAATCTCTTTCACGTGAAGGCATACCCTTTGACTACCAGATGCAAGCAACGGCTTACATGAAGGCTCTGGGGCTCAAGAAGACGCTGTTTATGTTCTATAACAAAGATACTTCTCATGTGATGGAAATTGAGATGAGCTTTGATGAGTCTTTTTGGGAGCAAATAGTAAAACGTTTTAGAAGTGTCATTCATTCAACAAAAGACAATCTTCCTCCTCGGGAATATCATCCTGATGGACTTGGTAAGCTTACATGGCATTGCTCTTATTGTTCTTTTAATAAACATTGTTATCCAGAAGCAGAACTCTCCTTTGATAAACAAGGAAGACCTAGTTTGTGGATAAATAAAATGAAAGGTTAATATGCAACTTGTAATAGAAAAAATAGATAGATCAAAGTCAGTAAACACCCAGCGTGGTCCTATGGTAAAAGTGGGAGTATTCTCACAAGGCACTTGGTATTCTTGCTTAACTAGTTCTTGGAATCAATGCTGGAATCAAGGGGATACAATTAATGTGAATATTGAAGAAAAGCATGTGAATGGAAAAGTATTTAAGAACATTACGGGCCTTGCAAATGGTCCGGTAGTTCAAAATACTCAATCTGCTCCTAGTGCGCCTAATCCTTCTATTCAGATCTTAAAAGACATTAGTGCGAAGCTTGATACTATTGTGAATTTCTTAGCTGATAAGAATGTATCTAATGCAGCTCAATCTTTAAATGCCACACCTGTAGTTCCTCAGTTTGGCGATGAGATTCCATTTTAATATGTCTTACTATACCAAACCCATGCAAGAGTTGATGGATGATTATTGGGCTATGATCTTAGAAGATGAAAAGATCGAGCATGAAGCCGCAATAGCCAAGAATGAATTTGAGACAATGAAAGCTCAAGAAGATAGCTTTTTATCTGTTATTAAAGAGAAGTTTGACGGGTCTAATGTGACGGTTACTGATAGAGCGTTTAGAGATCCTCAATTCATTGCTTTTAAAGTCAATCTTTCTAAAAAAAGAGTTGACCATTATTTAGCACAATCAAAACTAAATTCTTCTAATAAAAAGTTAGAGGCAATAAGATCAATCATATCTTTTCGTAAAGAAGAGATTAATAAATTCAGAGGATAATATGGAAAAGAAAAAAACAGTAAAAAAAGTAATGGCCGTAAAAAAACCTTCGCCTAAGAAAAAAGTAGTTTCTAAAAAGAAATGTTATTGATACAATTTTAGCATAACACTTAATTAAGGAGAATTTATGCTAGGAGGATATCGTACGTATTTGTGTGCTGCTATAGGTGCTGTTGCTACTGGATTAAAGATCCTTGGATGGTTACCTGAATCAGCATATGAATCTATTATGGGCTTAGTAGTATCTGGTGGATTTATTTTCCAAAGAGCTGCTCTTAAAGCTGCTACTGACCCTGTGGGAAAGCCTGAGTAAAATGGAAATAGTAAGTATAATTTGTTTGATAGGTATATTCTATATTGCTGTAGCAGATCATAATCTTTAGGGCTTTATAGCGTTTTGCCCAGGATTAAAGAGAGTGGTAATACTTGCTTTATAATCTCACCTAAAGAATTTAGGCCGGTAAAGCCTGGTACTGTTTGTATTCCTTTATAAGCAAGCCCAGGTATTGCTGCAGCTCCTGCTGTACCAAAATATAAAGTTGTTTCTAAAGGAGATACATTTACATCTTTTCTAAGAGCTGGTTTTGCTCCTGTGGGTGTGGGTTTATAGCTACGGCGTAGTGCAGAACCCTTGCCGTATTCTGTTCCTAATTCTCTTAATGCACTTCCTTCTCCCTCTGGTAATGCAGAGAATAAGTTTTCATTCAAATTACTTCTTGTGCTTCTCACTGCTTGAGCGGCATCTCCTGTTAAAGGCACTCCTGTTGATGGACTAAATGCCTCTTGTCCTAAGACTTTTCTATAATTCAAAGCTTGTTCAGGTGAAATCTTTCCTGTTTTAGCTAATTGATTAGCCGTCGCTTCTAAAGCTTGTGCCTCTGCAAATGCAGGAGCAGTTTGAGTGGCCATTAGACGATCCATAGATAGCTTTTTAATATCTCCTGCCGTAATGTTTTCAGGAACACTTACACCTACATTTGGATTACGTGATGCTATCTCTCCCATTTGAGAATAGGTATCATCTAAGAATTGTTTATTCTTATTAAAAAGAGATGCGGCATCTTTAGAGAACCCATAGCTTAAAGCTTGTTTTGCTGCTTCTGGAGATCCTAAACGCTTGGTAGCAACTTTATTTGCAACACCTTTTGCTGCGCCTCCTACTAATTGCCCTAATCCTTCAAAGCCTGCACCTAATGCTAATTCTAATGGTATTGCTTCTGGATTGAAATCATGTGCTTGAGATACACCTGTATTGACTAATGCTGATCTAGCCATAGCGGGTAAGGCACCTGCCCCTGCTAATGCTGGGATAGCTTTCAAGGCTGCTCCACCTGCCGCATATTGAGGAATTTCTGCTAATACCTTTGTTCCTTTAAAAGCTATAGGATTATCTGTACTTGCTTGGTCTCTGCCTTTTGCATATTGTGATGCACCTTTTGAATATTGAGATGGATCAAATCCTGCATAACCTTTAGTAAATTGATTAGCTGCTGCTTCCAAACCATTGCCACCGACTATATCTGCTAATGCTCTAAATTGTGGGATGGTACGCAAGATACCGGATAGACCCTCTGCTTGAGGTACAGCGTCTGCAGCTCCTCTAATCACAGATTCGCCTATAGACATTTGTTTTTTATTTTGAGGCACTGTAGCTGCTTGTGCTGTTTGTTTTAGTTTTTTTCCTGCTAGTTGTAAGAGCTGTTCATCAGAAAGCTTGTCTAAGTTAGGTGTGCCTTCGACATGTAAATGATTTCCTGATCCTGCATCATGAATAAGAGTCTTGAGTCCTAAATCTTCAAATTGTTTTTTACGTTTTGGTGTATCTGCATCAATCGAATAATCTCTGGCATTAGCTTTTGTATGTGCGCTATCTGGCACTCCGCCTACTTTAGCATTATACTCCGGATCTCTATACGCAGACGTAATAGTTCCACCCATAGGATCTGTGGCGATCTTAAATAATTTATTAGTCTTTGCGTCTTGATCTGCTATTCTAGGGCTCTGATACTTGGGGCCTTTTTGTTTTCCTTGTTTGTAAATAGCAATCAGTTCTGCATCAGACATTTGATCTAAATTATTTTCAGCCATTACATATCCTCCAACTGTTCTAATGTATAACCCTTATCAAGCAAACGTTGTAACGCATCTTGCGATGGATCTCCTGCTTGAGTCGGTGCTGTTCCTTTTACTGCACCTGCACCCTGTGGCCTGTTCTGTCTATATTTCTG
>Ga0075163_10012930_pt1 | contig 10857 bp, 7 predicted proteins | sample JI1023141ADNA_FD_71478 | JGI IMG/M metagenome (GOLD analysis project Ga0075163, IMG submission 71478) | Wastewater effluent complex algal communities from Wisconsin, to seasonally profile nutrient transformation and Carbon sequestration -... | ecosystem: Engineered > WWTP > Effluent > Algae...
CACCGCCAGAATCCCACCTGGGCGCAGGTGCCTGCGCGCCTGCTGGTAGAACTCGAGGCTGAAGAGCTTGGCCACATCCGGCGAGGCCGGATCGGGGAAGTCCGCCAGGATGGCATCAAAAGGCCCGTGGGCCAGCCGCAGGAAGGTATCGGCATCCAGGTGCAGCAACTGCACATGGGCCACCACCTCCACCTGTTGCTGGAGCACCCGCGGGGGACGCTGGGCGGCCACCTCCACCGGGATCTCTTCGCCCGGGGGCAGCGCGGGGTGCAGGGTGGTCACCGTGGGCCCCAGCAGCGCGCCGCCATTCAGCGCCACCAGCGGCGGCCAGGTGCGGGCGAGGTCGGTGACCGCCGGGTCCAGATCCACCAGGAAAATCTCTTGAACAGACGGCCACTTGCGCACTTCGCGCACCGCCAGCCCGTCGCCCCCACCCAGCACCAACACCCGCTCCGGGGGCCGGTCGAGGGCCATCAGAGCGGGGTGCACCAGCAGCTCGTGGTAGATGAACTCGTCCTCGGTATCGAACTGCAGACGACCGTTGAGGTAGAGCGCAAAGCGGTTGCCGGCGCCGGTGATCACAATGTCCTGGTAGGGGCTCTCACGGTGGAGCTGCACCGGCTGGGCAAACAGGTACTGCCGCGCGTGCACCACCATCTCGGGCCCCCACACCGCCAGCGCCGCGAGCGCCCCGGTGGCCAGCGGCAGCGCCAGCACGAGCGCCACCCGATCGCGGCGGCGGGTGATCTCGCCCCAGAAGAGCGCCAGGCTCAGCGCCGCCACGCCCATGTTGGTGAGGCCCAGCAGCAGGCTGATGCGGTCGAGGGAAAACGCCGGCAGCAGGAGGAAGGCCCAGATCAGCGCCCCCAGCAGCGCGCCCAGGTAGTCCAGCGAGAAAATGTCGCCCACGTTGTCGGCGAGCTGGCCGCGGTGGCGCTGGTTGAGCCGCAGGAGCAGCGGGATCTCCAGGCCAATACCGAAGCCGATCAGCATGGCCTGGCTGTAGAGCACCAGGCGGAAGTGCTCGAGGTGAGCGAAGGCCAGGTAGAGCAGCACGACCGAGGCCCCGCCCACCAGGGCCAGCCCCACCTCCACCCACACAAACAGCGGCGCGAGCCGCTCGGGCGCGCGCACCCCGCGCTGGGCGAGGCCGGCGAGGCCCATGGCAAACAGCATCAGCGCGATGATCAGGCTGAACTGCTCGATGGAGTTGCCCAGCAGGTGGGTGGCGAGGGTGGAGAGGCTGTACTCGTAGACCAGCCCCGAGCCCCCGATGAAGAGGATGACCAGGGCCAGGAGGAGGCGGCGGGTGGTGCTCATCGGTGGGCAGGCCTGCCGAAATTTCCCTGAATATTCAATGAATTGCGGACACAGAGGGGCAAGCGCGAGCGGGCCCTGCGCGCGCGGGTGCTCACATCATGACCGCGATGAAGGCCCCCAGGGCGAGCATGCAGCTGGTCTCCAGCAGGGCGGCGTTCACGTTGCGGTCCACGTAGATCTCCTTGTTGAGATCGGCGCGCGCCAACATCACGCGGTCCACAAACAGGCGCCAGATCGGCAGCAGCAGCAGGCCCAGGCCGGCGGCGATGCCCAGCGTCGTGAAGCCCTCGGTCCAACCCACGAAGTCGTGCCGCGTGGCGCCCCACATGGCGAGCCCGAGCGCCGCGAGGTTGCCGCCGAAGGCGATGCCGGCGGCGGTGTTGCCGCCGTACTTCACACCGTCCTTCTCGTAGTCCTCCGCGATGGCCTTGTGGACGTCGACCTTCTGCACCGCCTGGTAGAAGATGCCAAACAGCGCCAGCACCACCTGGCCGAAGGCAAACCAGGCCAGCGCCACCAACATCTCCTGGCCCATCACCGCGAAGCGGCCGGCGCCCTCGGGCAACAGGGCGGGATCGATGCGGCCCGAAAAGGCCCCGGCGAGGATGAGGCCCGACGCCACATAGCTGCCGCTGAGCACCGCGCCCACGCCCACATTGTGGTCCTTCACCAGCTCCTTCTCGTTTTCGAAGCCCTTCAAGATCGCGCGATCATTGATGAATCCCGAAAACTTCAGGAGCAGGATCGCCAGCAGGCCGTAGATCGCCACTTCGAAGAGGTCCCAGGCCATGCCCTCGGGATCGCCGGGGCCAGCCCCATCGGAGGTCACCAGCCCCACCAGCACGATGGTCAACCCGCTCAGGTAGCCAAAGAGCGCCGTGCCCACGGCCGGGTTGTCGGCCTCGGTGAGCTGGTGCTCCACATTGAAGGTGGCAAAGCGCGACCACGCGGTGCGGCCGAGGAAGAGCAGGCCCGCCAGCAGCAGGCCGTTGGCCAACACGTTGACGAGGGGGATGAAATCAAAGCCGTCCATGGCTACTTGCCTCCGCCGCCAAAGCTGGATCGGCGCACGGGGCTGGAGCGACTGCCGCCGCTGCGCACCCCGGTGCTGTTGCCGCCCTGGAACCGGCTGCCCTGGTAGCCCCCGCCCGTGCGACCACGGTTGGTCTCCTGGAAGCGCGAGCCGCTGTAGCGGGCCCGCTCAGCCTGGGCTTTGTAGTAGGTGCTGCCCGCGTACTTCGTCTTGGTGATCTGGCCGCGGGTGCCAAACTCGTTGCTGCCGCCAAACCACGGCTTCCGGCTGCTGAGGCTGGTGCGGTAGCTGCGGTAGCCCGACTCGTCCACCGCGCGGTAGGTGCCCACGCCCCACAGCAGGTCCCGCATGAGGGCGTATTGCCCATAAAATTCCCAAAATCGGCTGCCGTTGGACTCGCGCCACTGCCCGTAGCGCGGGTTGCCCACGTAGGCGTAACCCGGGGGCGAGGCGATCTGCACCGCGTCCTCGGCCAGCTTGCCCTCGGGCTTGCTGTAGAGCGCCATGCCCAGGTGGTCTTCGTGCTCGCGGAAGAACGCGCAGTCCACCACTTGAAAGCCCGACTCCTGGGAGAGGTTGCCCTCGACGACGCGGTACTTGTGGTAGCAGACGCCTTCTTCTTCCTTCATGTCCACGAGGATGCGGTCGATGCTCTTGCCCAGGCTGCCCACATCCGAGGTCAGCGCGCTGCGCGCCTGGTTCAGACTCTGCCCCCCCGCGGTGATCTGGTCCGCCAGGCGGCCGGTGAGCACGTAGTCCAGCGGCGGGGCCGCGAGAGCCGCGTCCAGCTTCACCCGGGCCTCGGTCACTGCGCCGCTGAGGGCGCCGAGGTTGGTCATCCGTTGCCACAGCACGGGGGCCGCCTCGGGATACTGCGCCCCCGCCGCCTGCACCAGCGCCGACAGCGTAGAGTCACCCGTCAGCAGCTCCACCTCCGTGATGGTCTGGCGGGCCGCCTTCATCAAGTCGTCGTGGTTGGTCTTGTAGCCGAGCAACCGGCGGGCATTGGCCACCGGCTGGCCCAGCTCACCGGTGACCGTCGCCGCTGCGCTGGCGAGCTCGGAGGCCAGCACCCGCACCCGATCGGCATCGCCGTGGCGGTCCTTATCGAGCAAGGGCTTGAGATCATTGTCAAATCGGGCGGACACCTCGGACACCTTGCCCGCCAGTGCCACCAACGCCGCGCGGCCCGCTGCCACCTCGGGCTGGGGCTCCAGGAACGCCTTGTCCTGGTTGACCACCTCATCGAGCTCGGCCTGCTGCGCCGTCACCGCGCCCTGGGCCTGCGCCAGCGCGGCCTGGGCCTCCTGGGCCGCCGAGCGCGCGTCGTCGGGTAGGCCCCGCGTGAACAGGAAGACCGCCAACCCCAGGGCGCCGCCCAGCAGCGCCACCCCCACCAGTCCAGCGCGGCTCATCGGTCATCCCCCGCGTCAAAGACCTCCACCTGGCGCTCGTCGATCTTCCAGAGGTGGTAGACCGGGAAGCCGCGCTCCCCCTCCCACTTCTCCACACTCAGGTTGCGGCGGCCGTCTTCGCTCACAAACGTCCACCCGTAGTAGGCCTCGCCGCTGCCGCGGGCGTCGGCGTAGTAGTTGGCCTCGCCCGACTCCTCATAGAGCCAGGTGGCACCGTCCCACGTGAAGCTGCCCTTCTCGTCTTCATCGAAGCGCACCAGGTCGGCTTCGGTGAGGCCCAGGTCGGTAAGGCTGGGGTTCTCGTCCTCGAAGCCGCCCGTAATCACAAGGCGGCTGCCGGTGTAGAAGTACTCCACCAGCAGCTCGCGCCGGCCATGCTGGCAAACCAGCTCAAACCAGGGCGCGCCGCCATCGTCGTACCGATGACGGGTGACCACATAGGTCTCGATGGGCACCTTGCTGCTGCCAAAGGCGGGCAGCTTCAGCACGCCACCCTTCTTGACGCCGGTGATGTCGTTGGTGACGTTGGCCCCCGAGACGACGCGCTGCCGCTCTTGCAAGCGCTTGTTTTCCTGGGTCTTTTTGCGGGTCAGCAGCTTGAAGATCGCGACAGCGAGGCCCGCACCGATCAGCACATAGAGGAGTGGTTTCATGGTCGTACGCTGCCACAAGGGCCGCTGGCGGGCAAGCCAGGGCGATCGCTAGCGCCAGCGCAGGTCCACCTGGCCGAGCACTTTGACGATGGGCTCATTGTCCATGGCGCCCTGCAGGGCGGCGCCGGGGAAAAACACGCCCGACTGCACCCCCACCTCCAGCACATCGAGCATGTTGGGCACGCTGAGCGTGTAGTGGACGCCGGCCATGGCCTCGGTGCCGTAGAACAGCGCCGCCTCACGGTCGCGGTGGCTGCGCGGGGTGCCGCCGGCCTCCAGCGTGCGGTAAGGGTCGAGGAACGGCTCCGCCGCCCAGGCCACCAGGGCGCCGCCGCTCAGCCGCCAGCGCCCGGGCCGCCAGGTCACCCCCGGCAGCAGGTAGAAGGCGTTGCGCACCGCACCATCGGTGGGCAACGTGTCGGCCCCGCCGGGTGGGCGCCCCACCCGGGTGGGATCGGCGAGCCGCTCGGCCGAGCGCAGCGAAACCAGGCGTAATACATCAGGAAACAGCACGAGGCCCACGTGGTGCCCGCGGTCAAACGTGAAGGCGCGCAGCTCCGCATCGGCGGGATCGGCGTCCCCCGAGGCGTAGCCCAGCTCCAAGCCGGTGGCCACCCGCGGACAATGCCAGGCGATCTCGCCGGCCAGCACCCAGCCGAGCTGCAGCAGGTCACTCTCTTCGCCGGAGCTCGCGGCGCGCTGGCGATCGGTGCGGCCGGTGACCAGCACCGCCTCGCCCTCCAGCTTCACCTCCGCCCCGAGGCGGTACCAGGACAGCAACCAGCGCCCGAAGAGGTCGAAGGCCGTGGTGACCAGGCGATCGTCGTCGCTGTCGGTCTGGCGGCGATGCACCACGTAGAGGCCGGTCTGTACCTCCTCGCCGGGGTACAGCAGCATGCCGAAGATGCGCCAGGCCGAGTCGTTCTCGAGCAGCGAGGCCTCATCGTCCTGCCAGATGTTGTCGATGCCCGCCGCGAGCACCAGCTCGCGGGCCTCCCGCAGCGACACCGGGGCGAGCGGCCGCACCGCCACCAGCAGGCGATCCACCAAATCGCCGGCCCACTGGTCGCCGAAGCGCTCCAGGTGGTCCTCGGCCTCGGGCTCCAGGCCATCGTGGTCCAGCAGGCCCAGCCCAAAGTGAGCGCCGAGCTGACCCGCTTGCAGGTAGCCCCACTCCCACTGCCAGTCCACCCAGAGCATGCGGGGCTCCACCGTGGTCCAACCCGCGGTGCTGCGCTCGGGATTGCCATCGCGCCGCTCCACGAAGTCAGCGCCGATGCTGTTGGTATCACCCAGGATTTGGCCGGTCAGCACATCCACTTCGATGTGCACCCGCACGGGGCCGGTCTCGATGGTGGGATCGATGCGCAGGCGATGCGTGCCCCAGAAGTTCTGGCCCGTGAGGGTACCGAGCTCGTCGAGGGGCACATCCGACAGGTGGTTCAGGCGAAAGCGATAGCTGCCGGGCGTGGACCACGCCACACGCGCGGCGGCATCTGCGGCCGGCAAGAGGCAGAGAGCGAGCAGCGGAAGACCGCGGAGAGCCGGCATGGACCAACCGTCAAGGCGAACAGGATGGGCAGTCTACCCCGGATGGCCGCCAAGTACACCGCTCCGCCACCTGAAACGCCCACCCGGCACTTCGACGAACAGCGAACCCGGGCGCAGACCGCCCGAAGCGGCCCGGGCACACTCCTTTGGAGGATGTCTTGAGGTGCAGGGGAGCGGTGGCTAGGCTGCACGCCATGACACGCCTGCTGCTCCTCGCCCTCTGCGGTGCCCTCTGCGGGTTCACGCAAATCCACACCAGCGACCGCGCCGGTGCCCCCTACCTGCGGTGGTCGAAGGGCTTTGAGGTGCCCATCCACGTACACTCCGGTGGCTACAGCCGCGTGGCCTTTGCCAGCGTGCGCGCCGCCCTCGAGAACACCTTCGTGACGTGGAACAACGTCGATGGCGCCGATGTGACGATCATCCGCGATCCGGCGGGCCGCGACGGCGACAGCCCGGCCGTGGATGGGGTCAACATCATTCGGTTTGAGGAGCGGGATCTGCCGCCCGAGATCGATCCCAGCTCGGTGCTGGCGTGGACCTCGCCGCTCTCAGTGGCCTGCACGGGCATCATCATCGAGGCCGACATCACCTTTAACGCGGTGAGCTTCCGGTGGTCGGTGGACGGGCGCGCCAACGACATCGAGTCGGTGGCCCTGCACGAGATGGGGCACCTGCTGGGCCTCGACCACAGCCGCGACCGCAACGCGGTCATGTTTCCCAGTGTTCAAGAGGACTTACGGCGCGACGTGCGGGCCGACGACATCGCCGGCATCCGCGCCACCTACCCCCCGGCCCGGGGCCTGGGGTGCCAGCGCAACGCCGACTGCGGCGGCGGGGAGGTCTGCCTCTACAGCCTGCGCAGCGACGAGGTGCTCGACAGCTACTGCGGCCCGCCCCTGGGCGCCGCCCGCCCGGGCAGCCGGTGCAGCGCCGCTGCCGGCCCCTGCGACTCCGGGTGCGCCAACGGCCTGTGCTTCGAGGACAACGTCTGCTCCGCGGTCTGCCAGGCCGATGGGGACTGCCCCGCCGGCTGGACGTGCATCGGCCAGGGTGACGGCGACAGCCTCTGCATCAACGTCGTGCGGTGCAACGACGCCAGCGATTGCCTGGCCGGCCAGGCCTGTGGCGTGACGCTGGATGGGGCCGACGCGCTGCTGCAACTCTGCGTCACTGCTGGCAATTCTCCCGACGGCAGCCCCTGCACCCAGTCCTCGGAGTGTGCCGGCGGCATCTGCCTGGACACCTGCACGCGCCTCTGCTCGGGCGCCGCCGACTGTGGCCCCGGCCTGCTCTGCTCGCCCGTGAACGTGCCGCTCGGGGGTGGCCGCAGCACGTCCATCGACCTCTGCCTCGTGCCCGACGTGCCCTGTGGCCGCGACCGCGACTGCCCCGAAGGCCTGGTCTGCACTTATCTCGATCTGGACGGCGTGCTCACCAACCGCTGCGCCGCGGTGGCGGGCCGCCCCGCCGAGGCCGCCTGCCGCCAGGACGCGCAGTGCCAGGCGGGCATCTGCGAGGACGGCCGGTGCAGTGCCATCTGCCGCAACGACGCCGACTGCCCCGAGAGCATGGAGTGCGGCCGCGTCACCCGCGCCGGCCGCTCGCTGCCCGCCTGCATCGACCTGCCCGGTCCCCCGCCCGACGCGGGCCGTCCACAAGATGCCGCCGTGGAAGACGCCGCTGCCGTGGAAGACGCCGGCACGCCACCTCCACCCCGGGACGCCCAGCCCGTGCTGGTCGACCGTGGTCTGCCCGACGACGCCGCCCCACCCACGCCCCAGCCCGACGCCGCTGGCGAGGTGACCATCGCGCGCTCCTCCGGTGGCGACAGTGGTTGCCAGGCCGCCCCGGGCGCCCGCGGTCCTGGCATGTGGGCCTTGTTGGGGGCTGCCCTGGTGGTGCTGCGCCGGCGCCGGCGCGCCTGAGCGCCCACCCGGGGCGGGGGTGCGCGAAAAAAAGTGGGCTCAAAAAAGTCGTGCTTGACGCGCCCCAGGTTTCCAGTTACAAGTACCGCCGCCTCGGTGGTTCGGCACCGGCCGCGCGAAAGTGGCGGAATTGGCAGACGCGCAGGATTCAGGTTCCTGTGCCCGCTTAGGGCGTGGGGGTTCGACTCCCCCCTTTCGCACCGCAGTCTCCGAACTCAAAAAGCCCGCTGGTCCGCCAGCGGGCTTTTTGCTTTCGGACCTTTGCCCGGTGACAGCCACGCAGCGCAGGCGCACCCGTCGCGCAGTCACACCCATTGATGCCACGGCCGCGCAGGCACGCCGCGAAGCAGGTGCTTGGCCGCGTGGCGCCGCCAGCGCTGGACCGCGCCCTTTCGACCGATGTGCTTGTCGACCGATGTGCTTGTCGACCGATGTGCTTGATTTCCAAGGGTATGACCCGCGGCTCACCGCGGGTCAGGCGGGCGACTCAGGGCCGCTGGAGCAACCGAGCGATCTCCGACTCGCGCAGGTTCTGCGAGATGCGCACCGTGGTTTCGGCCTGCACCCCACTCTCCTTCTCCACCGCGGTCACGTTCACGATGCCGTTGGCGTCGATGTCGAAGGTGACCACCACCTCCACCTCCCCGCGGGGCGCGAGGCGGAAGCCCGAGAACTCGAACTCGCCGAGCATCTCGTTCTTGACCGCCTCCTTTTGCTCGCCCTGGTAGATGCGGATGCGCACCCGCCGCTGGTTGTCGGAGGCGGTCACGAAGGTCTTGGAGTGCTCGATGGGGATGGGGGTGTTCTTGGGGATCACCACCTCGGAGAACCCACCCACCGTGCCCACCCGCAGCGAGAGCGGGCTGACGTCGATGAGCACCGCGTCGCGCTTGCGATTGATCAGTTGATCCGCATGGATGGCGGCGCCGAGGGCCACCGCCTCGTCGGGGCTGATGCTCGCCTGCACGCGCTTGCCGAAGTAGTTCTCCACCGCCGAGCGGATGAACCGGCTCTTGGCCTGGCCACCCACCAGCACCACCGCGTCGATGTCGTCCACGGTGAGGCCGCCGGAATGCAGCGCCTCGTCGCACACCCCGAAGGTGCGCTGGACGAGATCGTAGGTCATCTGGGCGAGCTGCTTGACGGTGAGCAGGGCGGAGAGCGTGAGCGAGCCCTCTTCATCCCGCGCGATGTCCGGCACCCCGACCTCAACCCGATCCACGTCGGTGAGCTGGACCTTGGCCCACTCGGAGTGCTCTTTGAGCTTCTGCAGCGCGACACGATCCTGGCGCAGGTCGATGCCGGTCTGCTCGCGGAAGGCGTCGATCAGGTAGTCCATGATGCGGCGATCGAAGTCGTCGCCGCCGAGGAAAGTATCGCCGGCGGTGGACCGCACCTCGAACACGTCGAAGTTGATGTCCAGCACAGTGATGTCGAAGGTGCCGCCGCCCAGGTCGTAGATGGCCACCCGCTGGCGCAGCTGCTTGTCGTAGCCGTAGGCGAGCGCCACCGCAGTGGGCTCGTTGATGATCTTGAGGACCTCAAGACCGGCGATGCGTGCGGCGTCCCGCGTGGCCTGCCGCTGGTTGTCGTTGAAGTGCGCCGGCACCGTGATGACGGCCTTGGTGACCGCCTGGCCGAGGTACTTCTCGGCCACCCGCTTGAGCTCTTTGAGCAGGAACGCGCTGATCTCGGGCACCGCGTGCACGCGGCCCTGGACCTCAATCCGCACGTCGCGGTTGGGGCCCTCCACCAGCTTGTAGGGCAGAATCTCTCGGGATTTCTTGACTTCGTCGGAGAAAAAGAAGCGCCCCATGAGGCGCTTTGCCGAGTAGACGGTGGACTCAGGCTCGAGGAGCAGCCGCTTCTTGGCGCGGCTGCCGACGATCACCTCGCCCGAGCGGCTGAAGTGCACCACGGACGGGTGGAGGACTTCGCCCCACTCGTTCGGAATGACCTTCGCCTGGCCGTTCTCTACCACCGCCACGAGGCTGTTGCTCGTGCCGAGGTCGATGCCAATCGCGACGTCGCTCACCCACCGCTCCTGAGCAGACACGAACCGCCACACCATAGCGCCGCGCCGGGCGGGCTGTCACGGATATCCGCGGCCTCCATGCATTTCTTCCTGTGAGGGGACCCAGGAGGGCGCCCGAACGGCCTAAACCCGCCCCAAACGGAGCTTCCAAACCAGCGTGAACGCCTCCGTAAAGATGCTGCCCGACATCTTCGATTGGCCGGCGACCCGGTCCGCGAAGCGGATGGGCACCTCCTTGGGGCGAAAGCCGGCCTGCGCGGCGCGGTAGGTCAGCTCGATTTGAAAGCCATAACCGACCGCCGAGATGGCATCGAGGTCCAGGTTCTCGAGCACCTCCCGCCGGAAGCACTTGAAGCCCCCGGTGAGGTCGCGCACCGGCACCCCGAGCACGGTGCGGGCGTACAGGCTGCCGCCGCGGCTGACTGCGCGGCGATACCACGGCCAGTTCACGGTGCTGCCCCCCTTCACCCAGCGGCTCCCCAGCACAAAGTCGGCGTCGCGGGCGGCCGCCAACAGCTTGGGCAGCGCCTCCGGCTCGTGGCTGAAGTCGGCATCCATCTCGAAGAGGTGGGTGTAGTCGCGGGCCAGGCCCCACTTGAAGCCAGCGATGTAGGCCGTGCCCAGGCCGAGCTTGCCACTGCGGTGCATCACATGGACGCGCCCGTCCGCCGCCGCGCGCTCGTCCGCCAGCTCGCCGGTGCCATCGGGCGAGCCGTCATCCACAATCAACACGTGGGCTTCGGGCAAGGCCGAGTGCACGCGATCCAGCAGTTGCAACAGGTTGTCGCGCTCGTTGTAGGTGGGGATGATAACCAGCGGCTGTGCTTCGCTCATGGCGGCATCCTAGGGCGCCAATCGAGCAAACCGCAACCGAGCCCGGAGAGCGAATTTTCGTCGAGATCAAGGAGACGACCGCGGCCGA
>Ga0075163_10012931_pt1 | contig 10857 bp, 11 predicted proteins | sample JI1023141ADNA_FD_71478 | JGI IMG/M metagenome (GOLD analysis project Ga0075163, IMG submission 71478) | Wastewater effluent complex algal communities from Wisconsin, to seasonally profile nutrient transformation and Carbon sequestration -... | ecosystem: Engineered > WWTP > Effluent > Algae...
CGGCAACGCATAGACCCGCGCCCAGTTCAGCGCTTCCAGGAACGGTCCGCGGTTGATGGCGCCGTCGCCGAAGAAGCACACGGTGATGGCGTCGTCCACTGCCTGGCCGTTGGCGCGCGCCTGGTCCTGCTGCAGCTTCTGCGCGTGGGCCGCGCCCACCGCAATCGGCAGCCCAGCCGCCACCACGCCGTTGGCGCCCAGCATGCCCACGGAAAAATCCGCGATGTGCATCGATCCACCCTTGCCTCCGTTGAAACCGGTGGCCTTGCCGAACAGCTCGGCCATCATGCGGCCCAGGTCCGCGCCCTTGGCCAGCGTGTGGCCGTGCCCTCGGTGGGTGGAGGTGAGGTAGTCGGCGGGAAGCAGGTGCGCGCAGACGCCGGTGGCCACCGCCTCCTGCCCGGTGGACAGGTGCAGGGGCCCTCGCACCCGGGCCGTGCCGGCGGCGCTCTGGCCGTAGGCGCTGACGCCGCCCTGGCTGGCGATTTCGGCGGCATTCTCGAATGCCCGGATGCGTACCATGGTGCGGTACAGGCCCGCCAGAACGGTGGAGGATTCTGGTGAAGTCAAGTGGATCTCTCTGGCCCCGCTGTGGGGGCGTGCAATTGGGCGATCATCGTAGCACCGGCCCAGCGGGCGTTTGCAGCTTGTTTGCGTTCCGTGCTTGCCAAAAACGTTCTTGGGGAAGACACTTTTTCCCGAACGATCCTGTGAGGCCCGGGGCTTCATCCATTCGTCCACCCCATTCCAACGAAGGAGATCACGATGAGCTTCCGCACCGAAAAAGACTTCCTGGGTGAAAAGCAGCTGCCCGACAACGCCTACTACGGCGTGCAGACACAACGCGGCAAGGAGAACTTCCACATCACCGGCATCCCGATGTCCACCGAGCCCTACTTCGTCAAGGCCTTTGGCTACGTCAAGAAGGCGGCGGCGCTGGCCAACCGGGATCTGGGTGTGCTGGACGCCACGGTGGCCAATGCCATCGCTGCGGCCTGCGACCGCCTGATTGCGGGCGAGATGGCCGATCAGTTCGTCACCGACTTCATCCAGGGCGGCGCCGGCACCTCGACCAACATGAACGCCAACGAGGTCATCGCCAATCTCGCGCTGGAGCAGCTTGGCCACAAGAAAGGCGAGTACCAGTACGTCAACCCCAACGACCATGTGAACTTCGGCCAATCGACCAACGATGTGTATCCCACGGCGTTCCGGCTCGCGCTGATCCTGCGCCTGGGCAGCTACATGGACGCCCTGCGCCGGCTGCAGGAGGCGTTTTTCGCCAAGGCCAGGGAGTTCGACCGGGTACTCAAGATGGGCCGTACCCATCTGCAGGACGCGGTGCCCATGTCACTGGGCCAGGAGTTCCACGGCTGGGGCACCACGATCGGCGAGGAGGTGCAGCGCATCGCCGAGGTGCGCCAGTTCCTGCATGAGATCAACCTGGGCGCCACGGCCATCGGCACCACCGTGACCGCCGCGCCGGGCTACCCGGAGCTGGCGACGAAGTACCTGTCCGAGCTGACCGGCAGCACCTTCATCCTGGCCGGCGACCTGATCGAGGCCACGTCCGACACCGGCGCCTACGTGCTGCTCTCCGGCGTGCTCAAGCGCACCTCGTCCAAGCTCACCAAGATCTGCAACGACATCCGCCTGCTGGCTTCAGGCCCGCGCTGCGGCTTCAACGAGATCAACCTGCCCCAGATGCAGCCCGGCAGCTCGATCATGCCCGGCAAGGTCAACCCGGTGATTCCGGAAGTGGTCAACCAGACCAGTTTCCTGGTCATCGGCCTGGACCTCACGGTGACGCTGGCCGCCTCGGCCGGGCAGCTCCAGCTCAACGTGATGGAGCCGGTGATCACCTTCGCGCTGTTCACCTCGATTGCCACCATGGAGAACGCCGTCAACAGCCTGAACGTCAATTGCGTCCAGGGCATCACGGCCAATGACGAGCACACCCGCGACATGGTGCTCAATTCGCTGGGCATCATCACGGTGCTCAAGCCGTCACTGGGCTACAAGCAGTGCGCCGAGATTGCACGCGAGGGCTACGAGAGCGGCAAGTCGCTGCACCAGATCGTTGTGGTGGAGCGCAAACTCATGACGCAGCAGCACTGGGATGAGGTGTTCTCGTTCGAAAACCTGATCGCGCCGAAGTTCGAGCAATGAACCTCGCCGGGCGGGGTTCCGTCCGGTTAATGGAGAAACACCATGACATTCGCCATCGTTCTGCAGTTTCTGGTCGTGCTGGCCGCCATCTGGATGGGCGCGCGCTCCTCGGGCATCGGTTTGGGCCTGTGGGGCGCGGTCGGCCTGCTGGTGCTGGTGGCCGGTTTCGGTATCAACCCGACGTCGCCGCCCATCGATGTGATGCTGATCATCCTGGCCGTCATCATGGCCGCGTCGGTGATGGAGGCCGCTGGCGGCATCGACTTCCTGGTGCGCATCGCCGAGCGCATCATCCGCGCCAACCCGAAATACGTGACCATCGTCGCGCCGCTGACGACCTGGACCTTTACCTTCGTGGCGGGCACCGGGCACATCGTCTATCCGCTGCTGCCGGTGATCTACGAGACCGCGCACCGCAGCGGCATCCGCCCCGAGCGGCCGATGGCGGTGGCGACCATCGCTTCGCAGCAGGCCATCACGGCCAGCCCGGTGGCCGCAGCCACGGCCGCGATGATCGGGCTGTTTGCTGAAAAGGGCATGACCCAATGGGGTCTGCCGCAGATCCTCATGGTCTGTGTACCGGCCACACTCACCGGCGTGGTGGCCGCGGCCATCGTTTCAATGTTCGTCGGCAAGGACCTCAAGGACGATCCGGAATACCAGGCCCGGCTGGCCGCCGGTCAGATCCCGGCGCCGCAAGCCGACACCAGCCGCACCCCGCTCAAACCCGGCGCGCGACTGTCCGCGTTCATCTTCCTGGCCGGCGTCGCGCTGGTGGTGCTGTTTGGCTTTTTCCCGAGCCTGCGCCAGCTTCCCGGCGCGAAAAGCCCGCTGGCCATGCCGATCGTGATCGAGATCCTGATGATGTCGGTGGCCGCCCTCATGCTGCTGCTGACCAAGGTGCCTGTCGATGAGGTGCCCAAGACGGCCACGCTGCGCGCCGGTGTTGTGGCGGTGATCGGCATCTTCGGCCTGGCTTGGCTGGGCGACAGCTTCATCGCCGCGAACAAGGACGTGATCGTGCCGGCCATCGGCGACTGGGCCAAGGTCGCGCCGTGGACCTTCGCCTTCGGCCTGTTCCTGGCTTCGGTGCTGCTCTACAGCCAGGCGGCCACCACCCGCGCGCTGATGCCGCTGGGCATTGCGCTGGGGATCCCGCCGCAGTTCCTGATCGCGATGTTCCCGTCGGTCAACGGCTACTTCTTCATCCCGACCTATGGCTCGCTGATCGCGGCCATCAACTTCGACCTGTCGGGCACGACGAAGATCGGCAAGTACGTGCTGAACCACTCGTTCATGATCCCTGGCCTGGTGGCGACCTCGGTGGCGGTGTTCACCGGCCTGGCCATCGCGCGCGTGATCTTCTGAGGTCTATGGCGCTGGCGGCGGGCGCTGCCAGGGCCAGCGCCCGCTGACCTCCAGCTCGAGCGCAAAGCTCAGCAGCGTGCGGATGGCCACGATCACGGCCAGCACGCCAAGGTTCTGCAGCGTGGGTTCGATCGCCACCGTGCCGATGATGTCGGCAATCACCAGAAACTCCAGCCCCAGCAGGATGGCCCGGCCCAGATCGGCCCGCAGGGCGTGGTAGGCCTCCTGCGGTGGGGTCTGGAGCAGCAGGCGCCGGGCGAATGCCAGCGAGGCGATCAGCGCACCCGCCAGCATCACCACCACCCCGGTGAATTCGACCACCCGCGCGGCGGCAACGACAAAGTGTTCGTAGTCCATGGTGTGGCGATCCGTCAACGAGCAATCATTATGACGGCCGCCGCCTTGTCGCCGCGGCTCAGGGTGCCGGCACCAGCCTCAGCAAGGTGATCTCCGATGGCGCGCCAAACCGCTTGGGCGGGCCCCAGTAGCCGGTGCCGCGGCTGGTGTAGACCCACAAGTCCTGCAGCCGGTGCAGCCCGGCGGTGAAGGGCTGCTGAAAGCGCACGAACAGGTTCCAGGGCCAGAACTGGCCGCCATGGGTGTGGCCCGATAGCTGCACGTCAAAGCCTGCTTCGCTGGCCTTCGCGGCGCTGCGCGGCTGGTGGGCCAGCAACAGACGCACGCCCGCGTCGGGCGGGGCACCGGCGATGGCGGCGTGCGGGTCGCTGCGATGCGCCTCGTCGAAATGGTGGGCGCTCCAGTCGGCCACACCGGCCACCACCAGCGCGGCTTGCCGGCCGTCTTCGCCATGGCGCAACACCACGTGCTCGTTCATCAGCACGGTCAGGCCCAGACGGCGCAGCGCCTCGATCCAGGCGTGTGCGCCAGAGTAGTACTCGTGGTTGCCCGTCACAAAGAAGGTGCCATGGCGCGAGCGCAGGCCAGCCAGCGGCGCCACATGGGCGCCCAGCTGCGCCACCGAGCCGTCAACCAGGTCGCCGGTCACGGCCACCATGTCCGCACCCAGGTGGTTCACGGCGTCCACGATGCGCTGCAGGTAGCCGTGGCGGATCGTGGGTCCGACGTGGACATCGCTGATCTGTGCCACGGTGAAGCCGTGCAGTGCCGGCGGCAGCCCGGCCACCGGCACCTCCACGGGCACGACGGCCGCCGTGCGCCGTGCGTTCAAAAAGCCCAGCGCGGTCACCAGCGTGGCCGCCAGCAACACCGCGAGCGCGCTGGCGTGCTGCAACGGGGCGCCTTGCCAAGGTGCGGCGTCCTGGGCAACCGGCAGCACGCGGATCAGCGCGTCGGCCAGGCCGGCCAGCAGCCACACCGCGTCCCGCGCCAGCGTCAGCACGAACAGTGAGGAAAACAATCCCATGCACAGCAGGCCGGCCCAGACCAGCGCGGAGCCAAGGTGCCGGTGGCGCCGGCGTGCCAGCAGCGCTGTCGGCGTCAGCCAGGCGGAGGCCGCCAGCAGCACGCCCAGCGCCCAAGCCCAGGCCGGGTCGGCGGGCAGGGACGGCAACAGGCGCCAGCCGACATAGGCATGCAGAAGCGCGGAAACCAGAAGCAAGGGAGCCACAGGCGGGAGGCCTTTCAGGAATCGATGGCCGCGCAGACCTTCTGCGCGCACCCCGAGCGCTGAACGTGCGCCCGAAGGCGCCGGCTTCAAGGGGCGTGCCCGCCGATTCGTGCGCCGACCGCCGCGCAGGGCTTGTCACAGACCCGGTGATGTGGACAATCCGCGCTTGATCTGTGTCAATTTGTATCACGGTCACCGCTCTCAACCCTGCCCTGGAGCCGCCCATGAAGCCCTTTCTGCCGACCCTTGCCCTTGGTGCCCTGCTCACGACCCTCGCCGGCCCCTCCTTGGCCCAGAAGCAGACCTCGCTGGAGCGCGGCAAGTACCTGATGGACAGCATCGTGGCCTGTGGCAATTGCCACCTGCAGCGGGGCGCGCAGGGCGAGCCGCTGTTTGACAAAGGTCTGTCTGGCGGCATGGTGTTCGACGAGCCGCCCTTCAAGGCCTATGCCCCCAACATCACGCCGGACCTGGGCACCGGCATCGGCAAATGGACCGATGCCCAGCTGGCCAAGGCCATCCGCGAAGGCGTGCGGCCGGACAAATCCATCATCGGCCCGCCGATGCCGATCGAGTTCTACCGGCACCTGTCCGACGCCGACCTGGCGGCCATCATCGCCTACCTGCGCGCCCAGCCCGCGGTGGCCAACGCCGTGTCGAAATCCAAATACAACATCCCCTTGCCGCCCAGCTACGGGCCCGCCGTGAAGAACGTCAAGGCGCCGCCGGCCATCGACAAGCTCAAGTACGGCGAATACCTGGCGCAGATCGGCCACTGCATGGAGTGCCACACCCCCCGTGACGACAAGGGCGCGCCGAAGACCAAGCAGCTCGGCGCCGGCGGCATGGCGTTCAAGGGCCCCTGGGGAGAAAGTGTCTCGCGCAACCTCACGTCGCATGAGAGCGGCCTGAAGAACTGGACCGACGCGCAGATCGCCAAGGCCATCCGCGAAGGCATGGACCGCGACGGCAAGCCCTACAAGCCGCCGATGGCCTTTGCGTTCTACAAGAACATCAACGACGCCGACATGGGCGCGCTGATCGCCTATCTGCGATCGCTCAAGCCCCAGGCCTGGGCGGCAAAGTCCTGAGGGACTGACCTCGGTCAAACAGACGGCCGGCCAGGCCTTCCGAGGCTTTCCTTTCTGGCGCCGCTGGCGCATGATGGAAACGTGCCTGTGATGGCTGCCTTGCAGTGTCTGTTTCTGGGTCGTCCGATGCGAAATCCCTCCAATCCCCGCGCGGCGCGCCACCGCTTGCGGATCTTGGCGATGCCCCTCCTGCTGGTCCTTGTGGCCTGCACGCCTTCGCCGCCGCCGCCTGCCGCGTCCGGTGGCGCTGATGGGCCGCAGGAACGCCATTTCACGGGCACCTGGTCCATCACCGGCAACCGGCAGACGCTCGACATGGGCCCCGGTCACCGTGCGGAAATTTTCCGTCTGGGCGGCTCGCTGATGCTGACGGGCGACAGCCGGCCCGGCCTGGCCTTCCGCTCGGACATCATCGGCCTTCGCGACAACCAGAGCGGCATGCAAGCCCGCAGCGTGTGGACCGACGAGCGCGGCGATCAGGTCTTCAGCGAGCTGCGCGGCGGCGCGGGCGGACCGGGCCAGCCCATCGAGGGCCGCTTTGTCGGCGGCACCGGCCGCTATGCTGGCGTCAGAGGCCAATACACTTTCAAGTGGCGAACCCTGGTCGAGTCCGAGGACGGCAGCGTCAGCGGCCGGGTGGTCGACCTTGAGGGTTGGGCCCGCATCGGTGCGCCGGCCGAAACGCCGACGCCAGGGCAAGGCGCTACCGGAGCACGGCCATGAATGCCACCCCATCCCGCTGGATCCCCGCCTTGAAAGCTCTCGCGCCCTTCGCGCTGGGCATCGGCATCTGGCTCACGCCCATCCCCGAGGGGCTGACCCGCGAAGCCTGGCATCTGTTCGCCCTCTTCGCCGGCGCCATCTTTGCCGTCATCGTCAATGCGTATCCCTTGCTGACGTCGGCGTTGTTGGCGGGCTCCATCGCAGTGCTCAGCAACACGCTCGACCCGGCCAAGGCCTTCGCCGGCTTCGCCAACCCCAGCGTGCTTCTGGTCGTGGTGGCCTTCCTCGTCGCGCAGGCGGTGGTCAAGTGCGGACTGGGCCAGCGCATCAGCCTGAAGGTCGTGTCGCTGTTCGGCAAGTCCACGCTGGGTCTGGCCTACAGCATCTTCATCACCGACGCGCTGATCGCCCCCGGCTTTCCGAGCAACACCGCGCGCGGCGGCGTGCTCTACCCGATCATCCTGGCGCTGTCCCAGAGCAGCGGCTCGGTGCCCGAGGATGAGGCCAAACGCCGCCTGGGCGGCTACCTGATGTTTTGCGGCATGGCCAGCCTGGCCATCTCGTCGGCGCTGTGGCTCACCGCCACGTCGGCCAACCCGATTGGCGTGTCGCTGGCAGCCGAACAGGGGCTGAAGGTCGATTTCGGCAAATGGCTGCTGGTGGCGTCCGTCCCGGCGCTGGTGACCATCGCCCTGCTGCCGCGCCTGATCTTCTGGATTTTTCCGCCCGGCGTCACCGACACGCCCGAGGCGCCCGCGGCGGCGCGCCAGCAGCTGCGCGATATGGGCCCGCTGTCGCGCGACGAATGGGTCACTGCCGTGACCTTCGCGGTCATGGTGGGCGCGTGGATCTTCGCCGGTGTCCTCAAGTTGAACCTCACCGCCGTGGCCATCGCCGGCCTGGGCACCTTGCTGGCACTGCGCGTGCTCACGCTGGAGGACATCTATCTGCAGGGCAGCACGCTGGCCACTTTCCTGTGGCTGGCCGTGCTGTTCGCCCTGAGCGGGCAGCTCAACGAGCTTGGCTTCATGAGCTATGTCGGCCAGCGCCTGGCCTCGATGCTGGGCGGCATCTCGTGGCCGGTGGCCTATGTGGCGCTGCTCGGGCTTTATGTGCTGATGCACTACATGTTCGTCAGCCAGTCGGCGCAGGTGCTGGCGCTGCTGGGCGTGTTCCTGGACGTTGGCATCCAGGCCGGCGTGCCCCTGCCGCTGATGGGCTTCGCCCTGCTGTTTGCCAGCAGCTACTTTTCAACGCTCACCCCCCAGGGCGGCAGTCAGAACGTCATCTTCGCGGCCAGTGGCTACCTGACGCAGCGCGAGCTGTACCGGCTGGGGCTGATCACCACGGTCTTTTGCACCGTGGTGTTCCTGGTCATCGGCACACCGTGGATTCTGTGGGTAGGGTGAGGCGCAAGAAAGTCCTGAAAAAGTAGCGCACTGTGTCCATTTGGCGATGGGCAATGGCGATTTTTTGGTAAGACTAGGCATTTCCATGGCCCAGGGCCAGGGCTGCGGTGATGAGAGCCCGTCCGGCCATCGGATCGATACCCCGGCACGAATGTTGTATCTGTGCTACATTCCCCCATCGCTTTTGGCGACTGGCCACCTCACCGCAATCCGCAGCGAGGCCACAACCCCCGGCAGAGGGGCCGCCCGTCCAGCCCTTCAAATGCGAGCCGGCTGGCTTCTCTCACGACGCAGCGGCTCTTCTCCCTTCTGATCACGTGGCCCCTGCTGTGGCGCGTGCCCTGGTCCCGGCCTTCGCAGGCTCGCCAGGTGGTTCAGGCGGGCACCCTGGCGCTTTGGGCTGCCAACGACCCCGCTTTCGGGCGCTTTCCTTTCTGTTCGGCCCCGCGCCCTCGTGCGCCCGGCCCTGCGCCCTGGACCTTTCCTTTCAATGATTCATAACTACAACGACATGACGACTTCTACTTCGAACCCTTCGACTTCGCCCATCACCATGGGCAAATACCGCATCGCGGCCTGCCCCCGTCCGCTGGACTGCGGGCGCTTTGCCGCGCAGGTGTCCATCGCCAGCGGCAGCGGTCGCGGCACCACCGACCGCGTGATGCGCTTTCACGACCACTTCCCCACGCACGACGCGGCGGCCCACTATGCGCTGGCGCAGGGCATCGTCTGGGTGCATGAGACCACCCGCACGCAATGAAGCTTTCCCCGAACTCCCCTACCGAAAGAACCCCGCCATGGCCAAGGAAGAACTGATCGAGATGATGGGCATCGCCAACGAGGTGCTGCCCGACTCGCGCTACCGCGTGACCCTGGACAACGGCCATCAGCTGATCGCCTACGCCGGCGGCAAGATGCGCAAGAACCACATTCGCATCCTCGCGGGCGACCGCGTCTCGCTGGAGCTCTCGCCCTACGACCTGAGCAAGGGCCGCATCACCTTCCGCCACATCGAGGGCCGCGGCCCGATGGTGCGCCGCACGCGCTGAACCGGCGCGCGCCGGTTGCCGTCCTATTTCGGCGACGTTTCGCTAGGATACGGCCACCGGCTGATTCCGCCCCAGACGTAGACGTGTCGGTATCCATCGGCGCGCATCCTTTCCGCAGCCACCGGCGACCTGTATCCGCCGAGGCAGTAGAGCACAAGATAGCGGTCTTTGGCGGGTGCGTCCGTGAGGCTTGCCGTCAACCCGTCCGGGATGTTGATGGCCGTCGGGATGTGGCCGGCAGCGTAGTCGCCTGGTGCGCGCACATCAACGATGACAAACCGCCGGTCCTGACGTTCGATCAAGTCGCGCAGGCCCTCAGGTGTGCTGATCGTGCTGCCCAGCCCGTCGGGCAAGGTGTCCGTCTGGGCGCAAATCACGGTGCAGACGGGTGCAAGCAGCAACAATGCGATAAATGAATGCCTTTTCATGGCAAACCTCCAGATCGTCCGGGAATCTCTGCTTCCACCCGTTTGTATTCCCTGGCCCGCTGAGACTTGTTGCTGCAGGTCAACGGTCGTACATGTGAGCCGTGGGGCCCACCGGTGCCACAATCCCCGCCATGAAATCCTTCAAAGGCAAGGGCGTGGTGATCACCGGGGCCGCCTCCGGCATCGGTGAGGCGCTGGCCCGCAACCTGGCCGCGCAAGGCGCGCGGCTGTTGCTGGCCGACGTGCATGCCGAGCGGCTGGACGTCGTGGTCGCCGAGCTTCGCGCCGGCGGCACCGAATGCCTGGCGCAGCCCTGCGACGTGGCCGACCCCGCCGCCGTGAATGCGCTGGCCGATGCGGCGCTGCAGGCCTGGGGCGGGGCGGACGTGGTGATCAACAACGCCGGCGTGGGCCTGGTGGCCCCGGTGCACAGCCTGGATATGGCCGACGCGCACTGGCTCATGAACATCAACTTCTGGGGCGTGGTGCACGGCAGCCGCGCCTTCACGCCGCAACTGCAGGCTCGCCCCGGCAGCGTGATCGTCAACATCTCCAGCATCTTCGCCATGGTGTCGATGCCCACCCAATCCATCTACAACGCCAGCAAGGCGGCGGTGCGCGGTTTCTCCGACGCGCTGCGCGAGGAGCTGCGCGCCAGTGGCGTGCGCGTGCTGTGCGTGCACCCCGGCGGCATCCAGACCCGCATTGCGCAGCAGGCGCGCCTGGGCGACATTTCCGCCGTGGCCGACACGCCGCAGGCCCTGCATGCCCAGTTCGACCAGGCCGCGCGCACCACCGCGCCGCAGGCCGCGCTGGCCATCGTGCAGGCGCTGCAAAGCGGGCGCACGCGGCTGCTGATCGGTGCGGATGCGAAACTGGGCGACCTGCTGTACCGACTCTGGCCCACGCGGGCTGCGCCCTGGCTTTCGGCCCTGGCGCGGCGCATGCGCCAGCGCCAAGCCGGCGCCTGAGGCCTTTTCTGTCTCTGAACCCTCGCCACCGAACACCGCATGTCTCCCGCCAATGACCTGA
>Ga0075163_10012934_pt1 | contig 10857 bp, 4 predicted proteins | sample JI1023141ADNA_FD_71478 | JGI IMG/M metagenome (GOLD analysis project Ga0075163, IMG submission 71478) | Wastewater effluent complex algal communities from Wisconsin, to seasonally profile nutrient transformation and Carbon sequestration -... | ecosystem: Engineered > WWTP > Effluent > Algae...
CATAGACCCCTATATCTGTACCCACATACAGGTCTTTTGAGTACTCATCAAACGCTATACATAAGATGCTCACATTGGGCAAGCCTGAAGACCAATTGATCCAGGTAGCACCTCCATCCTCACTTTTGTACAATTTTTTATCGGCTACATTTCCCAACACACTAATGTACACAACTGAAGAATTATCCTCACTGATGTAGATATCAGAAATAACAGAGGCAGATACCGGCGTGGTGACTAGGTTGATGGTAGTACCAAAATTGGTGGTTTTATACATGATGTCGTTACCACTAATAATATACCAATCACTGTTGTCAGATTTAGCCACTCTCATCATTTTAACTGGATTGGAAAACCCCGTTACAATACGATTCCAATTATTGCCCCTGTTTGGACTGAAGTACATATCCCGCTTCATATAATACAGTTTCATAGGGTCATTTTTATCAACCTGAAAGCACTTACTGAATTCAAAAGTACCACTGTAAAGAGCTGAATCCGGACAAGCACAAGAAGGTCCCGGAACCCTCATTCCTGTTACAGTGCCATTCACCGATTTTCTAAAAAATTCTCCGTTTTGTACCGTGCCAAAAAAAATATTTGCATTGGTTTGGTCAATGGCTACCGCAGTTCCATCACCACCTATAAATTGACTATACTCCGAAGCAGTTCTAAGATGCACACCATTGTCTTGCAAGCCCATTAAGATTATATTTTCGTCTTGAGGGCTGCCATCTATGGCATAGGCCTGCGCTATTTCAATACTCGCGGTCATATCTGTCCACACACCTCCAGGTGTATAAGATTCTGTTTGTTTCCAAACCCCTCCATCGTTGCAAACATAAATCTCACCATTGTTTTTTGCTATCATGCAGGCATCCACGTGAAATAACTGAGCATTCGTGCTACAATCTTTACTTTTTAGATCCCATCCTCCATAATTATCCTGAGCATAAAATTCAACACCCCCAACAATAGCATCGCCAAAATTGGAATCGCTAATGTACAATTCAGCGTATTCACGACCTCCACCACTGGCCCAACAGGTATCAATCTTAGTGCCACAAGTAGCAGATACAATAGTTGGACTATTACCGGTATCGTAGTTCATTTGTACAGCATTATAAACATAGGTATTGTACAAAACAATATGTGGGCTTTTATCGGGGATGTTGGCAACCAGGACAGCACCTACCTGATTGGGCGCTGCAGGAGAGACCGCCAGCGACATTGCCCTGAAATTGTCGATAAGAATAGGAAATGGGCCCGAGCTATTAAATGGAGTCGATGCCGTCCAGGATGCCTCAGATACTCCTCCATCCGTACAATGATAAAAATAAGTTATACCTTTCCCGGAGATATAGACAACATTGGCATTATTGGGCTTAAATTCAATATCCCAAACTTCACCGGACTTGACTTTTGTCCATGAATCCCCGGCATTGGTAGTTTTAAACAGACCCAAATTGGTACATGCATACAAAGTATTGACGTCATTGGGTTTCATTGCCAACTTAAAGGCTACCATTTCCTGGTAATTGGTAGTAATACTATCCTGCAAGGCTGTTGGCACCCAATGGATACCTGCATCATAAGATTTAAATACGCCGATACTGGAATTGGACTGATAACTTTTTCCTGCTCCGGTCAATATGTATACAATATTGGGGTCTATAGGATTGACAACGATAGAGGCAATTCCACCACAAGGTAGATCATCTGTTAACGGAAGATAGGTGGCTCCTCCATTTGTGGTTTTCCATACCCCGCCCCCAGCTGCACCAATATAATAGATATCAGGGTTGCTGGGATGAAAAGCAATACACTCTACCCTGCCCATTCCCTTAGCGCTTTGTAATAAGGGATAGTTGGTCCAATTACCATTGAGAACACCATATGCATTACTGGTTTCCTTATCAATGGCTTTTTGCTTCATATAGGCATCGTAGTTCATCTTGTTTCTGTTTTTCGATGTTATGCCGTTTTCAGCGTTAAACCAGTTGATATTGTCGCGGATTTGTTCTTTGTATCCCTTTCGGCCAATGTACTCGGTCTTCATGCCATCGGATTGACCCAAAAGGAAGCCAAAACAAAAAGATAAAAATAAGGTCAGTCTGAATTTCATTTTTTCCCTATTTTGAGTTCCTCCAATTGCTTTTTCATGATCTCATTCTCCTTTTTGAGCTCAATCATATACAGGGTTAGTTCTTCAATTTTTTCCATCATCCTGCGCTGCATTTCGCCCAATTCAATGCCCGAATTTTGCAGTTCAGATGCTGCAGGGATGTTGGGCAGGTGGTGGTGTGTCTGAATAAATTTTTCCACTTGCTCCAATGGCTTAAGATCGTAATTTTCAGCAAATACATAATCCGGCCACTGGGCCTGCAATTGTACTTTTACTTCTTCGCTGATGATTTTACCCTTGACCCTCAGCTTATACCCATCACCAAGACTTTCATTGGTGGTGCCAATCAATACGTCGCCACCATCGGTGATCGACATCCGCTCCAGAAGACCACTTTCACTGATAGAAGAAAAAGTGAAAAATCCAAGACGAGCATTGGTACCGTCAATGGCAGTGGTCTTGATCAAACCATCAAATCTGCCTGCTGTTTTGAAAGCCAGCGAATTGACCACACCGGCGTTGTGCGCATTGCCATTTTCCAGCACCAATTGTCCGCTGACATTGGATTTGAGGTGATGTTGATAAGTACTCGTGGTCACCCCGACATAAATGTTGCCATTGCCGGTGATGCGAATTTTTTCTGTAAAGTTGGTTGCATTTCCAGTACCCAATTCAAATCGTTCGGAGGCTGATGGTACATAAAAACGCAGGGTACTTCCTGCTATTCCCAGCCCATAGTGATCAGTATTGTTGCTGCCCCAAAGTGCAATTTTATTGCCCAGATTATTGTCAAAAGATAATGGATTGAGAGGGTCTGCTACATTGATGCCGAGATTACCATTTAACAGATTAAAAGCATTTCTCCAATTGGCCCCTCCTGTGGAGCCCCAAATGCCTAGAGTTGTGTCATTTACCATACCTAAAAACCCTTCTGCGTTGTTGTCTGACTTATTAAACCACAAACCGGCTGAGTTAACATTGTGCCTTAGCCTCATCCTTCCGTTTACATCCAGCATATAGGAGGCATTGGGGCTATTGGTTCCAATACCGGTAACTCCTTGCACAATGAGACCATTGGCCGGTGCTGCACTACTGCCAGCATAAGTACTGCCAATGGCCGCTCCCCCTTCCACATCCAGCGCACTTTGAGGTGTTGCTGTTCCAAAGCCTACCCTTCCAAGTCCTACATAAAGTGCGGTGTTGGCTGAGCTTGTAGTGCTGAAATAACCCGCCACACCTGAAGTACTAATGGCCTCCAGCGCTCTGCCGGTTCCGTTTGTCTCCGCTCTCAAAGCTGGGGTGGTATTGCTATTCGTCGTTGCCAGGATAGCACCTCCCGTGCCTGAGTTTTGAACCGTAAATAAGTTGCTGCTGCTATTTACAGTAGAAGAAAAAGGCAGTGTGAGGGTAGCTGCCACATCTATGAGTTTAACAAAACTCCCACTTCGTCTGAGAAATAAACCATTCTGATCTGTATTGTAAACGATCATACCATCCGGAGCCAGTGAACCCAGTGCATTCATATTGGCGGTAGTGAGCCTGGGTAAAAGCAGTCCCTTGTTGGTGGCCGCTACCTCTAAAGCTGCAAAATTGTTGGGTGTCTGGGTGCCAATACCTACATTTAAATTGGTAGCTACCGTCATTTGAGGTGCCCCGTCATTGGTGAAAAAATGCAATGGATGATTGGTTTTTGATCCCAGCCAGGTTGCATTGGTGGTTAAATAAGAACCCAATTGAACTGTATCAGCATTGTCACTGTGCAACCAGCCATAACCGTTGCCTTTTACATTGAGTCGGGCCAGGGGATTTGTGGTACCTACACCTACATTTCCCTGTACAAGCAAGCCATTGGCCGGTGCTGTGTTGCTACCTGAGTAAGTGGCACCTATAACAGCCCCTCCTTCTACATCCAACTTGTTCATTGGACTTGTGGTGCCTAGTCCAAGATTGCCTTCAACCAGCAAGCCATTGGTAGGTGCTGTGTTGGTGCCACTGTAGTTGATACCTATCACCACACCTCCTTCTACATCTAGTCTGTTGACGGGGCTGCTGGTACCCAGACCAATGTTTCCGGCATTGGTAATGGACAATCGGCTATTGAAGTTAGTTACCAGGTCCAGTCCCAGCTGATTGGTGGCTGTTAACCTGTTACTTCGAATCAGACTTCCAGAATTATCACCACCAAACTTAAGAGCGTTGTCAAGGCCTCCGTTGTTTTGTGCCGACTGGTCAACAGTAATACCTCCTGCTACAGACAATTTTTGACCGGCATCAAAGACTCCGATGCCTACATTACCGGGGTTCAAACTATAAACATTGTTGAGGTTACCAACGTAGGGAGTCCAAATATTTACGCCCTCGGTGATATGTACCCAGGTTGGTATGGCAGGGTTAAAGCTGGTATTGATGTACAAACCGGAAGGCGTAGTATCGGTATTTCTCTGATAGACCAATAAACCATTGGCTGGATTCTGAATGGCCAGTCGCTCCGTCTGCGTCATATTGGGAATCAACAGTCCCTTATTCGATGATTGTAGATGTAGCAAGGCACTGGGATCGGGATTGTTGGTACCGATACCCACTTCCTGGGCCTCCATTTTAATTATGCTCATGGCAAAAATGCAGATCACAAAAATTCTGTGCATGGTTTAATTTTTATTCAAAATTATCCTTCACAAGTATTTTGGTTTTTGGTAATGAGCAAAAGGTAGCCCTATTGAGAATTTGGCGCCAATCAATTATTATTCGGTCGGTGGATTTTGCATTATTTTATCAGGGCCAGAAATTCAGCTTTTTTACGTCTGCTGAGTTCTACCTTGTCTCCATTGTCCATAATTACAAAATCACCGTCGTTTCGCTGAATGCCAGATACGTGTTGCATGTTGATGAGGTGAGACTGGTGGATCCTGAAAAAAGAGTGGGCGCTTAGTTGGGCTTCAAAATCCTTCAAAGTTCTACTCACCATCAATCGCGCCTTGTCTTTGATGTAAAAGATAGAGTAGTTACTATCCGCCTCTATGCGTATGATATCTGCAATGGGTATAATGTGCATACTGCCTTGTACAGAAAGCGTGATTTTATTTTCCACGGGCGCCAACTGTAATTTCATCTGCTCTTCAACTCTGTCAATGGCATCCTGAACATCCATGGGTGAAAGGGGCTTCAGCAGGTAGTCAACTACCTTTAGTTTAATGGCCGGTATAGCATACTTCTCATGGGCAGTAGTAAAGATAACATGAAATGTTTTGTTGGGAAAATGTCGCAAAACATCGGTACCATTCATGCTGGGCATCTCTACATCCAGAAAAAGAATATCCACATCCAGGTTCTCCAATTCCTCAATTGCCTTTAAAGGATGGATGTTGGAGCCAACAATCCGCACTCGTTCGCCAAACTTTTTTTGCAGCATAGCCCTTAAGCCGTCAACTGCATTTTGTTCGTCGTCTAAAATGTATACTTTTAACACTTGCTTTTTGTTAGATGTTATTCAATAATGGGCAAGCACAACACCACCCTGGTCCCTGCCGCCTTACCCTGCTGATCAAAGAGGTCAATAATTTGTACTTCCGCATTTTTGCGGCTTACTTCCATAAGTTTTTCCAATCGCTGCTGTGTGATGGATTGCCCAAGAGGATTGGAATCGCTTGGGGTCGCTGTCTCTTTTTTTCTTCCCACTCCATTGTCTTCGATCACTACTTCCATATTGTGTTCGTCTTTTTGACAGATATCCACCAACAAAAAACCACCTTCTTCTTTTTTACCCAGACCATGCCAGATGGCGTTTTCAATAAAGGGTTGCAGGATCAGGGGTAAAATTTTGACCTTCGTTGCGTCCAAAGAGGGATCCAACTGCAATTGATATTCAAATTTTCCGTTGCTCCTCCTATGTTCCAGGTCGATATACAACTTTAGTATTTTAAATTCTTCTTCCAGACTTACGTATTCTTTTCTGGAATTTTCCAGAATGGCCCTCATCAGTTTGGCAAAACTGGCCAGGTATTCAGCAGCCAGCTCTTCTTTGCTTTCCCAGATGTACTTTTGGATAGAATTGAGCGAATTGAAAATAAAATGAGGATTCATTTGACTACGAAGCAATTTTTCATCCAGTTCGGCCATCATTTTATCGAATTTGTTTTTTTCTTCCGCCCTATTTCGGATTCCATTGATCCTTTTATGGTACCAGGCATAAAGTCCGGCTACCAGGACCAAGGCTGACAATAATTTGAACCACCAGGTTTGCCAAATGGCAGGTTTTACTTCAATGGTATAAACAGCAGCTTTTAAACTCTCCACCCCATTGATGTTTCTTGCTTTTATTTTAAAAACATATTGTCCGGGAGGCAGTTTTGTATAACTTTTATATCGCGCCTCACTATATTCACTCCACTCTTTGTCAAACCCTTGTAAAAAGTAAGAAAAAGTCAATTTGGTAGGTGCAACATATTCCAGAGCAGTGTAGGTAAAAGTAATATCCGACTGGTTGTAGGGGAGGATCAATTTTCCGTTCGCCGCTTCTCCATGCTCTTTTCCAAGAGCCGTAACACCTGTGATATACACCACGGGAACGTTGTTATTTTGACCCAATTTTTTAGGGTCAAAGCTGGTAAATAAGGATCTATGACCTAAATTCATTTGTTCGTTGTAAAAAAACAGGGTCACAGGGTCAGTAGATAAGGTATAAATGCCATCATTTTGATCAAATCGCTGCCAACTTTGATCCTTGGGGTTTATTTTGTAAAAACCATTGGAAGTAAATACCCATAAAAAGCCTTGTTTATCGGGCATCATACTTTTGACCTCTACAAAACCATCAACCAATTTTTCTAACTTACCCGAGAGCGGATGTAAACAATACAAACCTACGTAAGTGCCAATATACAGCTTATCACCCATGCCTTGGATGGCCCTGATGTTGTTAAGTACCTTGCCATCCACCTTATCATATTGCAAGGGAAGCTGCTTGAATTTGTAACTGTTTTTATCAAATAAAAAGAGACCCAGTGAGGTACCCACAAATAACTTTTGTGGGGTAAAATCGGTTACTGCATTAAAGTTGTCTTTAAACATATCGTATCCATAACCATCCGGAAAATAAAAGGCCTGATATTCCTCTGTAAATGGGTCAAACCTAATGAGGTGTCTTCCTGCCAGCCACAATATGCCCTCGTTGTCTTGATAGGAATCATTGGCATAGGTGGCATTGCCATCCACCCAGGTATCCACGAATGATACCTCGCCGTTTTTTATTTTAGCAAATCCACCATAGCTGCTTATCCACAGTACATCATTTTTGTCTTTGTATATATGGTGGGGCCATCGTTTCTCATAGTTAAAATCTCTAGGCTTGACAAAATCTTTGAAATAATATTTTTTGATTTTTTCAGCCTTCTTATCCCATTCTATCACACCGGTGCCATTGGCTGTCATCCATACCTTGTTGAGATCGTGAGGATCATCAACAATTCCCGATATTAAATTGTACATGTTAACATCCAATTCGGGGATGTAATGTTTGGAAAAAGACTGTGCTTGGGGATTGACATTGTGTAAGCCGTTCCAGGATGCAATCCAAACCGATCCATCTCGCGAAACAAAGATGTCGGTCAGCCAATTAGAAGCAATGCCGTCAAGTTGATTAGGGTCATAGGCCAGGTGTTTGACAAATTGATTTTTGTGGATATCAAATAAACCCAGACCGCGGTGAGAACTTACCCAAATTATATGATCACCTGTAATATTGGGTGCAAAGTCACAATCAGTATATGTGCACTTTTCATAGCCCTCAAATTTTTTGATAACAAATCTTTTTTCTTCAACAGGCAGCTTTTCTCCATCAAAAGGCATAAATTCTCCCAGCCAACGCCCTGCATATAATTGATGTCGTATTCTATCTTCAGATATGAACATGAGCCAGTCATGGCCTGGGGAATAGGCCACTTTGTCTTCCCTCCAATTGTATTTATAAAAACCATGCCTCTCAATGGTAACCCACAATATCCCGTCACTATCCATAAAAAGAGAGGTAACATTTTGTAGCAATTGTTGAGACAATGCTGTTGATTTTAGCTCAATACTTTTTTCGTCTATAAAGTACAAGCCGTCATTGCGTGAGGCAAGGTAAATGCGCCGCGTTGCTGGGTCATAAATCAATTTCTGACAAGCAACGTTTTTACCCTTGTAGCTATACTTTTGAAACATGCCCGAGTAGGGGTCAAAACTACAAAAACCATGGTCATAGGCCAGCCACAGTCTGTCTTTTCCATCCACAACTATGTCTACCAGGTTGTCATATGGCAAGGAAGTAGTGTCATTGGCCCGGTTTCTATAATTTTTAAAACTATGCCCATCAAATCTACTCAGCCCACCTTCTGTAGCCAGCCATAAAAAACCCTTGCTGTCCTGTGCCACTTTGTTGACCTTGTCGTGTGGCAGTCCATCCTTGGCAGTATAGTTTTTAAATTTAAAGTTGTATTCAGAAAATAGCTGGGCATGCACCAGGGTAGATATACACAGTCCCAGGCACAGCAAAAACACTCTTATACCGATTGTCTCCCTGCTTTTCAACATCATCGATTGATGATCACAAAGATAAGGTTAGATGGTGAATGGTCAATTACCAAATACTTAATGGATGGTGCCGAATTCTCTGCCAGTCTTTACAAGCCGTAGGTTTGTTGAGACTATTATCTACTCATTATCATATAGCATAATAGGTGCCATCAAAATAATTTAGTGAAGTACTTGGGAAATGATTTTTCAATGTTATAGATCAAGCTGATGAAAAAGCTAAAGACTACTTTTAGAGGAAGAAAGTTAGGAGGTATTTATCTATATACCAAAATAACACTGAAATGACAATGTGAGAAGTAAAATACTTTTAACTAGCTATCCTTAACCTTTGCCTCAGCCATTGCTCCTTGCAACTTTTTACTTAATAATAACTCTGACAATTTTCCATAAAATCTCAAGCCCATGAGCATCAATATTAATCTGATTTACAAATATTTATCCTCATAATTATCCATTAAAATCCAATAATCTGCCGAAAAATGGAACTTTTTTTCATTGTTGTTGCAACACGCTGATAAAGAGCCCATTAAAAATCAATTACCCAAAATGACCCAAAATTTAATTAATTCCACCATATTTACTTTCAATCTCAGCTCATTTATATGAAACAACGGGCATCCGTCCTCCTTTTTTTCTTTTTGTCCTTGGGTCTCCTTGCCCAAAATGAGCCTACCATTACGCAACTGACGGTCAATGACGGGCTTTCGCAGGGCATGATCTTTGATATCTTACAGACCCGAGATGGCTTTATTTGGATAGCCACCAAGGATGGACTGAATAGATACGACGGCAGCCGGTTTGAAGTTTTTTCACCCAATCCTTATGACCCCTTTGCCATTATTGGAAGTGAGGTGTGGGATCTTTTTGAAGACAGCAGGGGTTGGTTGTGGATCGGTCTGCCAGAGGGTACAGATGTTTACGACCCCCAGTCTGGTGCCTTTTTCCACATTAAGCATAAAAATAAATCCATCCCATCCTTTTTTATAACAGAAACAGCCGATGGAGCTGTCTGGTCGGCTAATAAACATGAGTTAATAAAGATCAAACTCCAAAACGATCAGTTGCAGCAGGTGCTGGAGCAAAAATCCGCCTGTATAGAGGTAGCTTCTAAGTTCATCTCCCTTAAAAACCAAACTGGCGCGCCAGTTGATGATGTCTTTTTAACCCGTCTGCATCTAACCAAAGAAAAAAAACTACTCATTGGCACCAACTACGGGCTTTTTAATTTGGATACCAAAACCGAAAAGATCACACCCACATTACCCTTCCGGGGTTACAAGGTAAATTTAATTTCAGAAAATAGAGACGGTGATTTACTGATTGGAACAGATAAGGACTTTAAACATTATTGGTCACTGATTTCAAAAGGAAAAGTAATTCAAAAGGTCAGCCCTTTACAAAATTCATTTGTCAACGGACAACTGCTGGATGACATGGGCAATGTTTGGTTGACTCAAAACAACCATCTTATTAAATGGAAGTTATCGGAATTCCTTGCAGACGGCAAATCAGAAATAGACATATCACCAGATAGATTAAATCTTGATTACAATAATGGTTTTGGATACATATGCCTCATGACCGATCGAAGTGGCCTGCTTTGGGCCGGTACCGCCGGTTTTGGGATTGTCAAAATAAATGAAAAGGGGCAAAAGTTTAAAACATCTCTTCCCAGAACAGGCCATCGGTTGATTTTGGAAGACAAAGATGGGGCCCTTTATTCTGCGGTATTACCTGATAAAAAATTCACCAATAAAAACTTTGAGACCAGTGCAGCCAATGCCGATTTCCCTATACTCGAAGTCAATGGACGCAAAGCCCTGGTCTATGATCGCGATGGAAACCTTTGGTGGCTTGCAGATAAATTGAAACGAAAAGACAAAAATACTAAGATCATTTCTTCTTTTGCTTTTCAGGGATTAGCGCTATTGAATGATCGCCATGATAAATTAATTAGTGTTAGTGAAAAAGGCATCCATCGATTTGACCCAATAACACAAAAAGCGCAGGATTTCCCTTTTGATCATCCACAAAAAATAGTAAGTGAAAACTCCAACTTTTTATACGAAGATCAATCAGGCATCATTTGGATATTTGGACTAGAAGGTTTGATCAAAGCGATCCCTCAAAAGTCAGGTTATCATTTTGTTTACTATATTAAC